>Ga0209487_1002118_pt1 | contig 16336 bp, 15 predicted proteins | sample Poulit2012_FD_187524 | JGI IMG/M metagenome (GOLD analysis project Ga0209487, IMG submission 187524) | Agricultural soil microbial communities from Georgia to study Nitrogen management - Poultry litter 2012 (SPAdes) (version 2) | ecosystem: Environmental > Terrestrial > Soil > Agricultural land...
CAATAAATAAAATTCATCAAAAGAATTCATAGACTAAGAATATTCTCTTTCTATGAGTTCTTTTATTTATGAAATGAAGAAAAATACACGGCGACCCTCCCGCAACTACGAAAGCTGGTTTCAAATACACGGCAACCCTTCTACAACCACGAAAACTGATTTCAAGTTCACGGCAAGGCTCCCGTGACCACGAAACCTGCTTTCAAATTCACGACAAGGCTCCCGTGACCACGAAACCTGATTTCAAATTCACGGCGACCCTCCCGCTTCTATGAACGAGCGCTACAAGTGTGTAAGAAATAAAAAAATTAAAATCACCTTTAAAAGATGAAAATTTCATCAGAAATTCACTACATCTACCTGAACATTAAAACAATAGCAACAAATTTAAAGTATGTTTAACCTTTAACATACAAGACTAAATGATGAATGCTTTCTATATATTTACTAAAACAAATTTCATGTAACCCATTCTTTTTTCCTTTTCTTCAAACTTTCTTCTCATTTATATGTTATAATAAGAGAATACGCCTCAATAAAGACTAAATTTAAATCTTTATTTGTCATAAAATACCCAAATAGTGGTGTTTATAAGAAGCAACACGGCGTAAATATCACCAGTGTTAGAAACTGATGTGAAATGTATGATATTATTCTAATGGACTGTTTTTTTATAGATGGTCTTTTTTGTTTGTGTAAAAAAGCACATGTAGTAAAAAAACATCATTATTATTTCTAAATTGCTATAAAATGACTGAAAATCAGCATTTAGAAATCAAAATTCGTAAAAGGAAGTGAACATTATGAGTATTATAGAATTTAAAAATGTGGATAAATATTATGGAGACATGCACGCATTGAAGAATATTAATTTAACATTTAATGAAGGTGAGGTCACCACGCTCATCGGACCATCTGGATCAGGTAAGTCAACGCTACTTCGCTGTATTAATGGACTGGAAAAAATAACAGATGGACATCTTCACGTTTTTGGTGAAGATATTGCAGATCCAAAGACTGATATCCGTCTTGTACGTCAAAAAATTGGTATGGTCTTTCAGCATTTTGAGTTGTATCCGCATATGACTGTAACTCAAAATGTGACCTTAGCGCCTATGAAAGTTTTAGGAATCTCTGAAAAAGAAGCACTTGAAAGTGCAGAGAGATATTTGACTCGCGTAAATATGTGGGACAAAAAGGATGCTTATCCTGACAATTTATCTGGAGGGCAAAAACAACGTGTAGCTATTGCACGAGGGTTGGCGATGAAACCAGACGCGATGTTATTTGATGAACCGACATCCGCTTTAGACCCAGAAACAATTGTTGATGTACTGGATGTTATGAAAGATATTGCTGAAAAAGACGGCATGACAATGATTGTTGTAACGCATGAAATGGGCTTCGCCCGAGAAGTGGCGGATCGTACAATCTTTATGACGGCAGGTGAAATTATCGAAGACCGTCCAAGTGAAGAGTTCTTTGAAAATCCACAAGATGAGCGTGCTAAAAACTTTATCAATCAAGTTTTCGCTTATTAAGGAGTGATTTACATGAAATTTATGAAACGGATTATTATAGGCTTGGGCTTATTGTTACTCGCTTTTGTTGTGACAGGCTGTGGGCAAGCGGCAGCGGATGTTGATATTGCTGAGCGCATTGATGAGCAAAAAACACCAGTACTGACTTGGGGTGTAAAAGCCGATACAAACCTCTTTGGTTATTATAATATTGAATCCGCCCAAATTGAAGGTTTCGATGTAGATATTGCCAAAGCATTAACGGATGAAATGACAAACGGCACGGGAAAAGCTGAATTTGTTGAAGTAACATCAAAAACGCGTATTCCATTATTAAAAAATGGAAAAATTGATGGTATTCTTGCAACAATGACAATTACCGAAGAGAGAGAAAAAGAAGTTGACTTTAGTGATGTCTATTTTAATGGTGGACAATCGTTATTGGTTCATGAAGATTCTGAAATAGAGAGTCTTGAAGATTTAACCGAAGATCACACGGTCTTAGCTATTAAAGGTTCAAGTTCTACTCAAAATATGCGTGAACTTGCTCCACAAGTGGATGTATTAGATTTAGAAAATTACAGTGAGGGCTTCGTTGCACTACAATCAGGGCAAGGGGACGCACTTACGACAGATAACGCGATTTTACTTGGGATGATTGCTACAAACCCTGATTATCGTTTAGCCGGTAGCAACTTTACAGATGAACCTTATGGAATTGCAATCAATAAAGGACAAGATGAATTTCACAAAAGATTAGAAGAGGCGTTAGACACCATTCAAGACAATGGCGTTTACGACGAAGTCTATGCGAAATGGTTTGGTGAAATTCTACCAGCGGATTCTCCAAATAGTGCAAGTACTTCAACGACAGGTGCTGCAAACAATAGCACTGACGAAGAAGAAACAGAAAGTGGGGAAGAAGAATGATTGGTTTATTCGAACAATATTGGCCTTTATTATTAGAAGGCTTTGTTAATACATTAATTGCGAGTCTTATCGCATTATTTAGTAGTTTAGTTATTGGAACAATAATGGGAATGCTTCAATTGACACCGAATAAATTCATTCGTGGCTTAGCCAACATATACGTTGAGTTTTTCAGAAATATTCCCTTACTAATTATCGTGATGTTTTTCTATGTGGTTATACCGATGTATTGGCTAAATATTTCCGGTTTTTGGGCCGGAACAATTGGCTTAACCATTTATACTTCATCGTTTATTGCAGATAATGTTCGAGCTGGGATCTTAACTGTGCCGAATGGACAAATGGAAGCCGGTCTGTCACAAGGAATGAAACGAAACCAAGTGATGCGCTATGTTATTTTACCGCAAGCGATTCGTATTGTTCTCCCACCTTTAGGAAATCAATTTATTAACTTAGTGAAAAACTCATCTATTCTGGCAATGGTTGCTGGTTTAGACTTGATGTATTATGGGGACTTTGTGGCGATGGAAACATTCAATACTTTTGACACTTATATTCTAGTAGGGCTGATTTATCTAGTGATCACGTTACCATTAACTTACTTTACAAGAAGACTCGAAACTAAATTAGGCGTAAACGATAATTAAGGAGGAGATTAAATGAATTTTTCTGAAGCTTTTTCATGGATAAACATTCAATTTTTACTAGAAGGTCTCCTGATTACAGTTGAGGTTGCCTTTTATTCCATTATTTTCAGTATTATCTTAGGCTTTATCTTAGGCGTTATTCGTTATTTTGAAATTCCTGGGGTTTCTAAAGTTGTAGGGTGGGTAGTCGATATTATTCGAAACCTCCCGTTACTGCTTATTATATTTTTTACTTATTTTGCCTTGCCGCAAATGGGGGTAAGCCTAGATGTCTTTTGGTCAACAGTAGCTGCGATGACTATTTTTGAAGCATCTATGATTTCAGAAATTTTACGAGGCGGTTTAAAAGCAGTTCCTAATGGACAAACGGAAGCAGGACTTGCATCTGGCCTAACAAGAGCAGATGTCATGCGATATGTTTTACTACCGCAAGCAATAAGAGATACTTTACCTTCTGTTGTTAGTCAACTGATCGCATTGATTAAAGACACGTCTTTAGCGACAATCATTACTTTGCCAGAATTAACGCATAATGCACAAATTATTTATGGTCAAAACACTGCTTATGTTATTCCGATGTTTATTGCGCTAGCGTTTTTCTACTTTATTATTTGTTTTGCGCTATCCTTATTCTCAAAATACTTGGCAAGAACTTTTGCTTTTAGAACAACTGAACTTCAAAATCAAGGCTAAAATTAAATAAATTAAAAACCGAAACCAACGAATATGGTTTCGGTTTTTTGCTATAAATTTGTAAGTATTTATTAGCCAAAGAAACTTAAGAAAATGCCAGCAGCTACTGCGGATCCAATAACACCTGCAACGTTTGGTCCCATAGCGTGCATTAATAAGTAGTTATTTGGGTTTGCTTTAATACCTTCTGATTGCGCAACACGTGCAGCCATTGGTACAGCAGAAACACCTGCAGATCCAATTAATGGGTTAACTTTTCCACCCGTTAACTTGTACATCAATCTACCCATTAAGACGCCCGTTGCAGTTCCTACAATAAAGGCAAAGAGTCCTAATGCAATGATAATAATGGTATCGAGTGATAAGAGTGTTTCAGCATTCGCTGTAGCTCCAACAGAAACCCCTAATAAAATGGTAATGATGTACATCATCGAATTTTCTAGAGTTGCTGTTAATAAAGGAACAACACCACTTTCTCGAATTAAATTACCTAACATCAACATTCCGACCAATGTTGCAGCTGAAGGAATAAGTAAGCTTACAAATAATGTAACAACAATTGGGAATATAATTTTTTCCTTTTTAGAAACAGGACGAGCCTGTGTCATGACGGTTTTTCTTTCTTCCTCTGTCGTTAAAGCTCTCATAATCGGCGGTTGAATAATAGGTACCAAGGCCATATATGAGTATGCCGCAATGGCAATGGTTGGTAAAATATGTTCAGCTAACTGAGTAGAAGTATAGATCGCAGTCGGACCATCCGCTCCTCCAATTATACCGATTGATGCTGCTTCATTAGGCGTCATTCCTAATGCTAAAGCACCGAAAAATGCTGCGAAAATTCCAAATTGAGCAGCTCCACCTAAAAGCAGAGTCTTAGGATTCGCAATCAGTGGGCCAAAATCTGTTGATGCGCCCAAACACAAGAAGATTAAAGGAGGGAACACACCCAAACCGACACCTTGGTATAAATAATAAAGAAGTCCGCCGTTTTCAGTCGCAGTACCTGGATCCATTAAACCGGTTAATGGCAAGTTTGCTAATAACATTCCAAAACCAATCGGAATTAATAAGTACGGTTCATATTCTTTAGCAACCGCTAAATAAATTAATACTAATGCAATACCAATAACAATAAGTTCTTGAATAGTCAGATTTATTAAACCTGACGTCGTAATAAGTTCAGTAATTGCTTCTATCATTTAATCTGCGACCTCCTATATTGTCAGAAGTACTTGATCAGATTCCACACGATCATTTGGGTTAACGAAAATTTCGCCAACAACGCCATCAGCAGGAGCAACGATTTCATTTTCCATCTTCATCGCTTCTAAAATAATCAAAGTATCTCCTTTAGTAACATTTTGCCCTGGTGAAACATTCACACTTAAAATCGTTCCGGCCATAGGGGCTTTGATTTTTTCACCATCTCCTGTTGCTGCAGGTTGTGCAGAAGGTTCTGTCGACGTTGGGGTTTCTGCGTCAACACTTTGGGAGCTTTGCCCACTAGACATATCTGCATCCGCTGATAATTCTTTTACAGAAACACGGTAAACTTCATTATTAATTTCAATTTCATATTTTTTCATTTTATAAAATCCTCCAATTATTTCACCCGTTTTGACTCAACGATTTCAAATTTTTTATTCGGTTCATCTTCTGAAGCTAACACTAAAGCCATTAATTCAGCCACTTGTTGATGCTTTTTATTAACATTTAAGTTTTTTGAAGCTTGCGGATAGGTTTTGCTCGATTGCTTTGTCGTAGGTTGAGCTCCAACAGAATCTGTTGCAGGTTCCGGTTCATTAATGAATTTTGAAACAAGTTCAACTAATCCCCAAATCGCTGTTAATAATAGAAAAACAACAAGCATTGAGACGACTGTTAGTACTAATCCATCCATAATACTAATGGTTTCCATTCAATTCCTCCTCAAGTATTTGTCCGATCAATTTAGTTTGCATAGCGTGCTTGAATTTTGATGGGCTCATCCTCAGCTGGTGCAGGATTATATTTATTTTCTAGATACTGGCGGCCAACTTGTGGGAATAGAGCATAAGTAATCACATCTTCATCATTTTTAGCTAATTCACCGAGCTCTTCTTTTAATTTATCAAACTCTGGCTCTAAGCGATCAGCTGGACGGAAATCAATGACTTCATCATCGCCGATAATTGATTGACGGAAGTCTTCATCAATTGGCGCTGGAGACTTTCCATAGTTTCCTTTGAGATAGTCTTTAATTTCATTCGGCACCATTTTATAGCGTTCACCCGTTAAAATATTAAAGACCGCTTGTGTTCCTACCATTTGACTCATTGGAGTAACTAATGGCGGATAACCTAAATCTTTTCGTACACTAGGGACTTCATTTAATACGTCATCATATTTATCAATGGCTCCAGCTTCTCGTAATTGAGAATTTAAGTTAGATAACATCCCGCCAGGCACTTGATAAATTAAAGCTTTAGGATCGGCAAATAACATTTTTGGATCAAGAGTGTTATTTTCTAAATATTTATTCCGAATCCCTTTGAAGTAATCTGCAATTTCTTCTAATACTTCAATATCTAAATGCGTATCAATGCCCAGTTCTTCAAAAACCAAAGCCGTTGATTCCGTTGCGGGTTGACTTGTTCCTTCAGCAAATGGTGAAATCGCTGTATCAATAATATCTACGCCAGTTTTTACAGCTTCAAGATACGTCATTTGAGAGACACCACTCGTCGCATGTGTATGTAGGTTTAAAGGAACATCAATGACTTCTTTAATCGCAGGAATCAACTCGCGAGTAACTGCAGGCGTTAAAATACCCGCCATATCTTTCAGACAAATTGAATCTGCACCTAAGTCGTTATATTGCTTAACTAAATTTGTATAGTATTCAACCGTATGAACTTCACTCGTTGTATAAGCAATGGTTAACTGAGCATGAGCACCGTACTTTTTAACGGCATTTAAAGAGGCTTCTAAATTACGGGGGTCATTTAGAGCATCGAAAATTCTAAAAATGTCAATCCCGTTTTTGGTAGCGTTTTCAACGAATTTATCGACAAGGTCATCTGCATAATGACGATAACCGATTAAGTTTTGGCCTCGTAGAAGCATCATTAATTTTGTATTGGGGGTACGTTTTCTGATCTCACGTAATCTTTCCCACGGATCTTCATTTAGGAAACGGATGGCTGAATCATAAGTTGCTCCTCCCCAACACTCAAGAGCATAATATCCAGCTTTGTCCATTTTTTCTACTATAGGGAGCATATCTTCTGTAGACATCCGTGTTGCCATGAGACTCTGATGAGCATCACGTAAGACAGTTTCATTCACTCGAACTTCTGTCATAATCTTTCCAACCTTTCTTTTTGATCGATTTAATCTTTATTCATGTACATTATATGGTAAATAACAATAAAAAGTAATAAGAAAAAGCTTGTATATTGTTCTAAAGCTGTGTTTTAGTGTAAATCTATTCAGATAATATCAAAATAGAAATTTTCTTCTATATAGTAGGACATTTTTTCTTTTATTTTGAGTTCTTCTTTATAAATATTTCACATTCTATAAAAACAACAAAAATACAATCGCTTTCATTAATTTCAAAAGTACAGAAGAAGAACATTACAAGTCTTGAATTAAAAACGCTTGTCAATTAGTATTATACATGAAATCGGTTACGCTCTGTACTTCACGAAGAGAATAACTAAAAAAATATAAAAAACAGGAGGAAGAAAATGTATTTAGCTATTATAGGATTTATATTAATCATTGCTTTAATGTATGTACTTATCGCAGAAAAAATGTCACCCCCGTGGCGTTTGTATTATTTCCATTAATTGCTGCAATTTTAATCGGAGCAGATATTACACAAATTAGTGAATATGTACAAATGGGGTTAGGTTCGATTCTAAACACTGCAGTTTTGTTTTTATTCTCTATTTCATTCTTTACTTTAATGTCAGAGCAGGGGTTATTTGATCCACTGGTTGATTTTATTAATAGTAGAAACTGGAAATAATTTTGAATGGAATTGATTTATTCTATTGCTCTTATTAGATTCTCATGATGAACAGGGAAGCAAAAGCAATCAACATATACAGCCAAAAAAAGCCTATAACTACACAAAGTAGTCATAGGCTTTTTGATTGGTATTAGAGCACCCAACTAATTAGGCGAATTAGTTAGATTTCATTAATTCGTCGATGTATTTAACATCTTCTGGTTGGTTTGCTTCGATTTCTTTAATTTTATCTGCAAATTGTGGTAAGTAGTCTTTGTGTGCGTATAACATTTGATCTAATAATGTTTTCGCTGTTTTTCCACCTGGTACTAATGGGTTTGTTGTGAATGCTTGTAAAGCTGCACCGTAGTCACCAGTAATTGCTGCACGGATTGTTGTTTCTTCCATACCTTTCATTACTTGCAACATGCCACGAGCTGCTGCATTTTCAAATGATCCCCAGTTATAAGGTACGAAACCTTTACCAGTTACAACACCTGAAACTTCAACTGCTGCATCGTATGGTAAGTCTGTGATTGTACCATTATTTTTCGTTGAAACAACCATTTCAGTATGTTTGTCATTTTGAATAGAAGCAATGATTTCACATGCTGCATCAGAATAGTGTGTCCCACCACGTTGAGTTAATTCTTCAGGTTTGTAGTCTAATTCTGGATCTTTGTATAACTCGAATAGACGACGTTCTGTTTCTTTAACCACTTGTGCACGTGTTTTACCTTCTTTAAACTCTTCGATTGAGTGGTCTAACATAACGTCCTCAATGTAGTAGTAACGGTGGTAACCACATGGTAGCATTTCTAAATCTTTTACTTGTTCGTAAAGGAATTTAGCTGCATGAATATTTTCCATGTCGCCACGAGCTTTACTTTCTGGGTTGTAAAGTACGTCAATAATTTCTTGTGTACGTTCGTTACCTTCTTTATCCCAAACTCTGTGCCAGTGGAAGTGGTTGATTCCTGCATAGTGGAAGAATAATTCTTCTTCAGGAATACCAAGTGCTTCAGATCCACCTTTAGTATGTCCAATAGGTACGTTACATAAACCTAAAGTACGTTCCCAGCCACCATGTTTGATTGCTGCTTCAGTCACCATACCTGCAGGGTTTGTGAAGTTTACTAACCATGCATCTGGACATTGTGTTTTCATGTCTTCAATAATGTCTAAGATTACAGGAATTGTACGGAATGCTTTAAACATACCACCCGCACCGTTTGTTTCTTGTCCTAAAACACCGTGAGATAGTGGAATACGCTCATCTTTAACACGAGCATCTAATAATCCAACACGGAATTGAGTGGTTACGTAATCAGCATCTTTTAAAGCTTCAAAACGGTCTAGTGTTAAAGTAACTTTCCAGTCTAAACCTGCTGCTTTAATCATACGTTTTGCCATTTCACCAACAATTTCAAGCTTTTCTTTACCTTCTTCGATATCTACTAACACAATTTCGCGAATTGGTAATTGGTCTTTACGTAAGATATACCCTTCAATCAACTCAGGTGTATAACTAGAACCTCCACCAATTGTAACAATCTTCAATGATTCTTTACCCACGTTTTCTTCCTCCTTGTTTTGTAAAACGCTTATAAAAAATAACTTTCATCAGTACTGTACTTTATGTAAAGGATTACACACAAGCAAAATTTGAAAATAATTTTTAAAATGTCCTTTTATCTGCATATTTTCATGTTTTCTTCAAACCCTATGGTAAAATAGAAGATGAAACCAAAAAAACTAGAAGGTGGGGAACAACTATTTTAGCTTTATCTGTGTTGATGCTTGAACGTGGTGGATTAATAATTATTTTAGCTTATTTGTTAGTTAGTATTCCTCGTTTCCAACATTTACTTCAAGATAGACAACAATGGAATGTAAAAATACAATTGCTTTTTATTTTCAGTTTATTTGCGATTATTTCAAATTTTACTGGTGTAGAAATTTCAGAAAATGAAATTATTATCGATCAATTGTTTTCTCAGTTAGCACCAAATTCTTCATTAGCGAACACAAGAGTACTTACGATTGGCGTATCTGGAATTATTGGCGGTCCTTTTGTAGGAATCGGTGTTGGTCTTTTATCGGGGATCGTTCGATTTTGGCAAGGTGGGGCCGACCCGCATACTTATGTGATTTCTTCTTTACTTATCGGTTTAGTTTCTGGCCTTTTAGGAAAGAAAACAATAGAAAATAATTCTTTACCAAGTATCAAAAAAACTGCGCTCTTTGGTGCCATGATGGAAGCTATCCAAATGATTTGTATCGTTGCTTTTGGTAGTAATTTTGTGGAATCTTTAGGCGTTGTTCGTGTTGTAGCTGTGCCGATGATGTTAACGAATAGTATTGGAACGGCTATGTTTCTTTCAATTATTGATTCTGCTCGTCGTCAAGAAGAGCAAACAAGAGCGGTTCAGACTCATGATGTTTTACAACTAGCAAGTGAAACCTTGCCTTACTTTCGCTCAGGTTTTGATAAATCGTCTGCCGCAAAAGCCGCCGAGCTAATTCAACAATTTACGAAGGTGGATGCCGTTAGTATTACCAATCAAGAGAGTATTTTAGCTTATGTTGGTGCAGGCCATGATCATCATAAACCAACGAGCAAAATTATAACGGATTTATCGAAGGAAGTTTTGCATACAGGAGAAACGAAAGAAGTACATTCGAAAAAAGAAATTGGATGTACGCATACGGGTTGTCCTTTAGAAGCTGCAATTGTAATTCCTTTAAAGACAAAAGATGAAACGGTCGGTACATTAAAGTTTTATTTTACAGATAAAACACGTTTGACTTTCGTTGAACGCCAATGGGCCGATGGATTAGCAAGCATTTTTTCTAGTCAGTTAGAATTAGGTAAAGCAGAAACCGAAACCCAATTGTTACGAGATGCTGAAATAAAATCCTTACAAGCTCAGGTAAATCCGCATTTTTTCTTTAATGCACTCAACACCATTTCAGCCCTTATTCGCATAGATAGTGAGAAAGCAAGATCTTTACTGATTCAACTAAGTCGTTTCTTTAGAGCGAATTTACAAGGATTTCGGGAAAATTTAATGCCCTTAGTGGATGAATTAGAACAAGTCGAAGCTTACCGACAACTGGAACAAGCGCGATTTCCAGATAAAGTTAAAATGGATTTTTTCATTGAAAAAGGCTTAGAGAATGCTTTAGTACCACCGTTCTTAATCCAAATACTCGTTGAAAATGCTTTTAAACATGCTTTTGGAAACCGAAAAACAGGAAATATAGTCTCTGTTTCTGTTTTTGGAGAAAATGAACAGTTAACCATCCAAGTAAAAGATAATGGATGGGGAATTGAACCTGAAAAAATTCCATACTTAGGGGATGTAGCTGTCCCATCAGATAGTGGAACGGGTTCAGCTCTAGAGAATTTAAATCGCCGTTTAATTAGTTTATTTGGTACAAAAGCAAAGTTGGAATTTTCTACAGGTGAAGATGGAACCACCGTTACTTGTACATTTCCGTTAAAAATGGAAGGAGAATAAAGAATGCGTGCATTAATCGTAGATGATGAACCACTTGCAAGAAATGAATTATCTTATTTACTTAAACAAACAGATGAAATTAGTGCCATTGAGGAAGCTGATTCTATTGAAGAAGCGTTAGAGAAATTATTACAAGAAAAGATTGATATTGCATTTTTAGATATTCACTTGACAGAAGAAAGTGGGTTAACTTTAGCGGATAAAATGAATCGGATGACTAACCCACCGATTATTGTATTTGCGACAGCTTATGATGAATATGCTATTGAAGCTTTTGAGCGCGATGCTCGTGATTATTTATTAAAACCATTTGAGCAGAAACGTGTAAAACAGACAGTACAACGAGCAAAAGCTATTCTTTCTGGTAAAGAAAAAAAGACAAAAGAAACGACTAAAGAAGCGGCAGAAGTCTTTCCAGTACAAATGGATGATCGGATCTATATGGTGAAAGTCGAAGAAATTCTTGCAATCGAAGTGAATCAAGGGGAAACAACAGTGTACACCGAAGAAAAAGAATATAAAACAACGGATCCTTTAACAGCTTGGGAGGAGAAACTACCAAACCCGCCTTTTATGCGAGTGCATCGTTCTTATCTAGTTAATTTAGATAAAATAATTGAAATCCAGCCTTGGTTTAATCAAACCTACCAATTAACGATTAAAAATGACTTGAAAATACCCGTCAGCCGTTCCTATGTCCAATTATTTAAAAAACAAATTGGTCTCACAAAAACTTAAAATAATATCCAATGTATTCTAGGGTCAACATATTGCATGTTGGCCCTTAAATTATGTAACTTAGCAGATTTTCTCCAATTTTTGGCATAAATTAGTACAATTCAATGTATAGAAAACGATTGCAAAACAGGAGGAGAAGAAGATGCTTACGTTATTAGGTGGAATAGCTTTGTTATTTATTGCATATTTTACGTATGGCCGTTATGTAGAAAAGAACTTTGAAATTGATCCCGAGCGGGAAACACCAGCAGAAGCTCTAAAGGATGGATATGATTTTGTCCCCATGCCGAAATGGAAGAACGCACTTATTCAATTATTAAATATTGCTGGAACAGGTCCTATCTTTGGTCCAATTATGGGCGCTTTATATGGTCCCATTGCTTATCTTTGGATTATTATAGGTTCAATTTTTGCAGGAGCCGTTCATGACTACATGATTGGAATGATTTCTCTGCGGAATAATGGTGCGCATTTACCAGAATTGGCGAGCCGCTACCTTGGAAAATCGGTCAAACATATTGTTAATATCTTTTCCATGTTATTACTATTGCTCGTAGGAACTGTATTTGTAACAACACCTGCCAACTTAATCAATAGTTTAACCCCAAGTTGGATGACTGTTGGAATGATTACTGTTTTAATATTTCTTTACTATATCATCTCGACAATCTTGCCAATTGATAAAGCAATGGGGAAAGTTTTTCCGATTTTTGGAGCCATTTTGATTATTAGTACGCTCGCAATTGGAGGAACCTTATTATTTAAACATGGTGGGTCGATTCCTAACCTAACATCAAATACTTTACAAAATTTCCATCCAGGCGGTTTAGCGATTTTCCCAGCCCTATTCTTTACCATTTCGTGTGGTGCGTTATCTGGTTTTCATGCAACCCAAGCACCATTAGTTTCAAGAACCAGTAAAAATGAACAAGAAGGCCGTTTCACTTTTTACGGTATGATGCTTGCTGAAGCAGTCATTGCGATGATTTGGGCAGCTGCATCAATGACTTTATTTGATGGCCAAACTTTAAGTCAAATGATTAATGCAGGAACAGCTTCACTCGTTGTAAATGAAGTCTTAATTATGTTACTAGGTAGCATTATAGGAACGCTTGCGATAGTCGGCGTGATTGTATTACCTATTTCTTCTGGACTTTCAGCTTTTAGAAGTTTAAGAAATATTGTGGCAGATTATTTAAAGATTAAACAAGATACTGTTGTAAAAATTTTAGCGGTGACGATTCCGTTATTTGTCGTTTCTTATTTCTTGACATTGATTGACTTTAATCTTTTATGGCGCTACTTTAACTGGGCGAATCAAGTCACTGCGGTCATTGCATTACTGATCTCTACTCGTTATCTCTACTTGAAGAATAGAAATTATTGGGTCACGCTCATTCCAGGAGTCTTTATCCTTTATGCGGTGGTTGTTTATATTTTAAGTGAACCGATTGGCTTACACATGGGCTTAACACCAGTCACTTATGTTGCAGGAGCCGTGATTACACTTGGTTTCTTATGGTTATTTTGGGAATCAGGGAAAAAGCAAAAAGAGAACTTGGATTACAGCTCACCATTACTGAACGATCATCTACCCATTGAAACAAATCCAGCCAATTAATTTCATAAATGACGAAAAAAGTCGTAGTGATGCACTGCGGCTTTTAATTTTGTAGAGTCTAGTTGTACAAAGAAAGTTGATAGGATAATGCAAACATAAAGTCATCGCTCCTATGAAACAGTGCTATAAGTATGCGAGAATCAAAAAAATAGAAATTTCTCTTTAAAATAAAAGCGAGAGAAAAACATCTTGAAGCTATGAACCGTATTGTTGGTAAGCTATTTATCTTTTTAGTACACTTAAATTGTGAGAAAAGAATAGGCAGTAACTATCAGACAACGTAAAATTTACGGAGGGATATGCAAATGAATCAAGAACAATTTGACATTATGCAAAACAAAGATGGATTTATTGCGGCACTAGACCAAAGTGGAGGAAGTACACCTCGTGCTTTAGAACTTTATGGAGTTAATGAAGATGAATATTCAAACGAAGAAGAGATGTTTGATCTTGTCCATGAAATGCGTACAAGAATTATCACGTCTCCTGCATTTACAGCAGACAAAATCATCGGTACGATTCTGTTTGAACACACGATGAACAATAAAATCGATGGAAAATATACGGGTGAATATTTGAGGGATAAAGGAATTGTTCCTTTCATCAAAGTAGATAAAGGTCTAGCAGATAAAGAAAATGGCGTTCAGTTGATGAAGCCAATGCCTCAGCTAGATACCTTATTAAAAGAATCTGTAGAAAAAGGAATGTTTGGAACCAAAATGCGTTCAAACATTTTAGAGTACAGCGAAGAAGGTATTGACGCCGTCGTAAAACAACAGTTTGAAGTTGGAAAGCAAATTATTGATGCAGGACTTGTTCCAATTATTGAGCCAGAAGTGAATATAGCTTCAGAAGAAAAAGAGAAAATCGAAGCTTACTTAAAAGAATCTATTAAAAAACACCTAGATGAGCTCAATGAAGATCAATTTGTGATGTTGAAGTTAACTATTCCGACTGAACCTAACTTGTATAAAGAGTTAATTGATCATCCACAAGTCATAAGAGTTGTGGCGCTATCTGGAGGATACTCTACAGCGGATGCAAATGACATGCTGAAATTAAATAATGGCTTAATTGCTAGTTTCTCACGAGCATTAACACAAAATCTAAATGTGAACCAATCCGATGAAGAATTTAACAAAGCTTTACAAGAAGCGGTTGACTCCATTTATGAAGCTTCTATCACATAAATTTAAAAGATATAAACAATTTGAATAAAAAGAACCCCTATCCGGTTTGCAGAAAAAAGACTAATTACTTTTAGTTTTTCTGTGAGCCGGTTTTTATTTTGAGAAAAACAATTAAAAGTATAAAGGAGCCCTGTGAATGTGAACAGCTGTACATTTTGTAACATATTCAGAAATATTTTTGACGGAATAAACGCATTAAACCGGCATTATTGAGTACACAGGGATGAAAGTGGTTACAAAAGTGTAAAAAAACGCTTGCGCAAATTTAAATATTAGAATATACTCTTCTCGGATGTAAAAATTGAAACCGGATGCAATCCTTTTTTTTTATTTACCACAAGGAGGATAAAATTGATAGCGGCTTCATTCGAAAATTTTGGAGGGAAAATTATGGAAAATGCACTAAATAAAATGGAGGCGTTGATGACGCCTATTGCAATGAAATTAGATCAAAACAAGTACTTAACAGCAATTAAGGATGGATTTTTTGGTGTTACGTCAATATTAATCGTAGGTTCTACGTTCTTACTCTTTTCAAACTTACCTATCCCGAATTACCCAGAATTCATGGCAGGAATTTTTGGAGCAAATTGGGCAGAGTTTTTCAACGTACCTTACAACATGACAATGAACTTAATGAACTTATACGTAATTATTGGAATGGCTCGTTCATTAGCTAAAACTTATAAAGTAGATGATTTAGGAGCTTCAATTACAGCTTTAGTTTCATTCTTTATTCTTACACCATCAGTACTTGATGTGAACGAAGCATCTGCAATTCCTATGGGTAGCTTAGGAGCAAGTGGACTTTTCTTAGGTATGGCTACAGCAATTATTTCTACAGAAATTTACCGTTATGTTATTCAAAAAGGTTGGGTAATTAAATTCCCTGACACAGTACCATCAAACGTAGCGCTTGCTTTCTCAGCATTGATACCAGCATTAATTAATATTTTATTATTTAACCTTATCCGTATGGGATTTGCAATGACTGAATATGGACATGCAAATGAATTCATTTTTAACATTTTACAACAACCTTTATTAGCATTAGGTGGCTCATTAGGCGCAAACCTTATCGCTATTTTAATCGCACAATTACTCTGGTCATTTGGTATTCACGGTGCAAATATTGTTAACGCAATTATGACACCAATCCGTTTAGCTTTGACTGTTGATAACGCAAATGCATTCCAAGCTGGCGAAGAATTACCACATATTATGACAACACAATTTATTTCATATTTGCCAACAATGGGTGGATCTGGTGCAACATTAGGACTAACATTATTAATGCTAACAGCTGCTAAATCAAAACAATTTAAAACACTTGGTGGATTAGCTATCGCTCCTGGATTCTTCAACATTAACGAGCCAATTATTTTTGGTATTCCGATTGTATTGAATCCAATTATGTTAATTCCATTTATCTTAGTACCTTTAGTAAGTACAGTATTAAGCTATGTTGTAATG
>Ga0209487_1002119_pt1 | contig 16329 bp, 14 predicted proteins | sample Poulit2012_FD_187524 | JGI IMG/M metagenome (GOLD analysis project Ga0209487, IMG submission 187524) | Agricultural soil microbial communities from Georgia to study Nitrogen management - Poultry litter 2012 (SPAdes) (version 2) | ecosystem: Environmental > Terrestrial > Soil > Agricultural land...
GATAATAACTGGAAGTTTGTAAAAGACTTCCGAAGTAAGTATAAAAAGCAATGTGGCAGTGGGATCTTCATTATTGGTACAATAACGTTGCTGAGTTTCAGTATGATAATTCGAAATATATAAATCGTTTTGGAATTGGTTACACAGGTCAATTAATTGTGGTAACTGTGGTATACAATATTTATAGGCCGAATAAGCTCAATCTGAAACGAACCTGTGATGATGGTTTAATTACAAATAAATCAGAACGGAGTAATATATGATTATTATAATAAGTGCTGTAGGTAGTACTGGTAAAACCTTGATGGCTCAAAATTACTAGAGGGGTACCATATTCCTTATCTCTCAATAGACCACTTTAAAATGGGTTTGTACAGAGGGGATGAGTATTGTGGGTTCTCACCATCAGATAATACCGAAGTTATTGGAGATAATCTCTGGCCAATATTAAAAGGGATTATTTTGACAAATATCGAGAATGACCAACATATCATTATTGAGGGGGGCTACATATTATATCTGAAGGATTTTGACATTAATTATTCGGAGGAAATCATTTCAGTATTTCTAGGTTTTTCGACGAATTATATTCAAGAAAACTTTGAAGAAAGAATTGTGAAATATAGAAATGCTGTTGAACGTCGTAGTTGGCCAGAAGAAAGGTCGATGCAAGAACTAATCGAGGAACATAAGGAATTTAAAGCACAATGCTTGCAAGCCGGTGTTAGGTATTTTGAGATTGAAAGCGACTATGATAAAGAGATACTAAAAGTTTATGATTATATAGAGGCCGAAAAACAAAAAAGAAGCTAATTTATTGTGGGGGAGGGGAGTCAAATGGAAATAAAACAATTAGAACCAAAAGACGCGATGCAGTATCGTTCTTTAAGACTTGAGGCACTTCAAAATAGCCCAGATAGTTTTGCGTCGAGCTATGAAGAGGAAAAAGAACAAACCGCTGAGAAATACAAAATTAGATTTGCAGCACCAACGAATACATTTACATTCGGTGTTTTTGATGATAATCAACTCGTTGGAGTCGTTACATTGATCAGAGAGCAACTTATGAAATTAAATCATAGAGCGTCTATTGTGGCTATGTACACTAAGCCTGCAAAGCGTGGGTGTGGAGTAGGGAAAGCACTGCTTAATAAAGCAATTAAAAAGGCATATACTTTGGAAGGAATTGAACAAATATACTTAACTGTTGTATCAACAAATGTACCGGCAAAAAAAATGTATGCTTCTTGTGGCTTTGAAGTATACGGTTTAGAGAAAAGAGCTTTGAAATATAACAATACATATTATGATGAAGAGCAAATGGTATTATTTTTGTGATTTTTTCATCTTATGTGTATTGTGATGAAAAAACTTGTACCTGAAGTCAGATGGGATTGTGGTTAGATTCTTACTTTATTCAAGTATTAATTTTTACTAATTACGTTCATAATCTTAGCTATAGTATACTGTTAGAACAAAAAAAGTAAGCACACCTAATGAATGCTAGCATTTGGCGTGCTTACTTTTTTATAACTTAAGGTGTGAGCTCTCCCTAAAGGGTATTTTTATGAGTAAGGGTCTGACCTGGCCTTAATCCTCAACCATTCCAGTGTAAAATCTGCTTTCTAGGCAGGCAAATGAGCACAGCCTCCCTGGAATTACGTTCATCACCCATTCCAGGGAGGATTATGAGTTTACCCTCTCTGGATTAATGTACAATTTAAATTCTAGGTAGGCAAATGAGCACACCCTGCCAGGAATTATGTACATCACCTATTCCAGGTAGGATTACAGGTTTACCCTCCCTAGATTAATGTACAAACTAAATTCTAGGTAGGCAAATGAGCGCACCCTTCCTAAAATTATGTTCACTTTGGATTAATAACTATTTCGACCCGGCGATTTTTTTGTCTTTCATCTTCATTTTTGTTTGAAGCAATCGGTTGGGTGTCACCAAAACCTTGAATATCCATTGTCATTGAATCGATGTCATTATTTTCCTTCATATAATCCGCTACGGCCTGTGCTCGTTCTTCTGAAAGATTTAAATTATAATCGGCTTCTCCTTGATTATCTGTATGTCCGTTTATTTGAATGTCTACGTCTGATGATAGGTCACTTAAATCGTCAATAATGTCATCAAGCGTTTCTTGTGCTTCCGACTTTAACTTACTTTCATCAAAATCGAACAACAAATTGTCAGGGACTTGCATTTTAATTTCCTCTTCTTCTAAAGACAAGTCAACATCTTCCGGCGCGCTAATCTCAGGACCAGCAAGATCTATGGATAGTTTAAGATACTTTCTACCATCTTCTTTTTTTTCCACGAGGTTGCCTTCTAAATTTTCTCCTTCCTGACCATACGTATCTAAAACTCTATCCCAGCCATTATTATCAGGATCAAATTCGAAATGCATTTCCATCCCTTCTCTTAAATCCCAATAATGAATTTGAAGTTGAAAAGACCCGTCAGGATTGACTTGAGTATGACTGGATGACCATGCTGAGCTTACTAAATCGTTAGGATCCGTTATATTGCCAGTTATCTTGGATCCCTCTAACAAATTACTTTTCCCTTCAAAAAATAAATAGTTGTGCTTCGTCGTCGCATCTACTTCCATCCATACGTCAGTGTCTCCATAATCATCTGGTACATTGCTCCAATCAGGGGTTTCAAGGTCAATGGTATACGGCATTTCTTTTCTTGAATCAATTTCGAATGTATATTTCGCTGCATATTCTCCTTCGTCACGGGTTTGATAAACTTGATGACCTGTTGCCTTTTGTAAATGCTCGCCGTAATGGTCAGTAACGTGTTCATTCCCTGTGGAAAGACTTAGAGTAACTTCAATATCTGACTCTCGTCCAGGAAATTCAAAATAGAACGAGCCATCCTCCTCTACTTCTGCACTGTCTTGATGATCAATCGATGCAAAAGTATCAGTTTGCCCACTTGAAGATATATAAGATCCAGGCAAAAGATTACTTTCTCCTTCGACGACAACTTTGTCTTCTTCAACAATGACTTCACCGCCAATCCAAATGTCTAAATTTCCGATATCTGAGCGATAATCATCATCAGATGCTTCTGCGTCATCATCTTCCGCTGCTACATCTTCTGTAGCTTCTGCATTGTTTTCATCATCTTTAGAAGTTTTATCTTCTGTAGTTGAACAACTCACCATGAACAGAACAAAACTCAACACTACTAATAAAAAAGGATAACGAATGGTCATCGATTTTCTCCCTTCAATTAATAAATAAGTCTCTGTGCCATGCATTTTACCATATGCAAGCGATAATATGATTAGGTATAAAGAACTAATTAATGAAATTAAGTTTTAAGAGTAAAATAGCACGAGAGTAAGCTTTAGACTGTTAAATAATAGTTATATGTGTTTTATTTTAGGGAATAAGGTAAAGTGAGAGGATATCTTTTAAGTTAATTCTTAGCTCAAAGTAGATGCTTGACGGGAGACACTTAATACATCAGATTGAAATGTCCCTCAATACATTAAGATACTTGCTATCTTTCTGTTGAAATATTAGGATATATTTTGATATCAATCGGTATGAGGAGGAGAAACATGCTAGGCATCATGGCACTATCTATTACAATCATCTTGTTTTTATTATTCTTTTTTGAACGGCGAACGATGATGCTCGGTGGTGTATTCTTATGTTGGGTGATCATTTCAAGCGTTTTTCTTATTATCACATTAGAATCTTATGAACAACATATCGCCATTATTGTGGCTTTATTTATTTTCGCCCCTTTTATATTATTATTTCCTTTTTACTCCGTCTCTTTTATTATTTTATTAATGACGTCGGGAGTGCGACTTATCAGAAGGGAAGGAAGAAAGTTACGTAACTTTTTATCTATAACACTTGGCTCTTTCTTCATTATATGGGCGATTATTTCCCCATTTTTCACTGTGAAAGAAGGAACGCATCCTATTTGGATGGAAATATACTTGTTGATTACATTTAGTGTCTATTATTTCTTGGCGGCATTATTACTATTTACTGTTTCATCTTTGTTAAATCGGATTCCAATCCCTTTTAAAACATATGATTATATTATCGTCTTGGGAAGTGGCTTAATTGGCGACAAAGTTCCGCCCCTGTTAGCCAGTCGAATTGATACAGGTATCAAACTATTTCATCGTTTTCATACAGCTGACCACCCCGTCAAAGTTATTTTTACAGGTGGACAAGGAGCTGATGAGTTGTTAGCAGAAGGTGAAGCTATGGCCCAGTATGCTCTAAATAAAGGAATGAATAAAGAAGATATTATAATAGAAAATAAAGCAATAAACACGTATGAGAATTTGTTGTTTTCTAAACGCCTAATTGAAGAAGACATGTTAAATAAGGACTGTTCTGGAAAATATCAAACTATAACCGTGACAAATAATTTCCATGTATTTCGAGCTTTGTTATGGGCTAGAAAGGTAAAACTCAACAGTGATGGTGCAGGTGCAAAGACAAAATTTTATTTTTGGTTAAACGCTCTTATTCGTGAATTTATTGGTGTTATTTATATGCAGAAGAAATACCATATATCTTTCATCCTGATAGGATATATTTTAATTACTTTGTGGGTCCTTATTTATTCTATTTTAGTATATTAAGTAAATGATATGCTCAATTGACCCCATAAGATGGGAACCTTTAAGTTTGCAGGGTGAAAATAAAGGAAAAGGCTACTCATTCAATAAATTATAGCTACTCCAGGTAAAGGAAGGTATGGTGCTCCATATGTCTGTTTATTTTCAGTCGATCAATACTGCATTTATTATTTTTCTTTTATTGGGATTCCTTCTAATTATTCCATGGTTAATTTTTAGCTATAGAAAATACGGCTATTTAAGTGTGTGGGAATCAATTGTGATGTATTCTTTTGTTTTTTATATGTTGACAGCTTTATTTTTAGTTCTTTTGCCGATGCCAGCTACGAGGGATACTTGCTCATTACAACCACCAGATACTGTACATTATTCACTTGTTCCGTTTTCCTTTATTACGGATATTATGAGTACTAGTTCAGTTGTTTGGTCACAGCCTTCAACTTATGGGAGGATACTTACAGAAAGTGTATTCTACCAAGCTGTATTTAATCTTTTATTATTAATGCCTTTTGGTGTTTATTTAAGGTATTTTTTTAGTCACCGGAGGTATTGGAAGAGAGCGTTAGGATTAGGGTTTTTGCTATCATTATTCTATGAAATAACACAAATAACAGGTATTTATGGAATCTATAATTGTCCCTACCGTATCTTTGATGTGGATGATTTACTATTAAATAGTACTGGCGCACTAATTGGTTTTCTCATTGCACCTATTTTGTTAGCTTTATTCCCGTCAAGAAAAAGTGTCGAAGCTAAAGGGAAAGAGTTACAAAAGGTGAAGTATGTATCACCACTATCACAGTTAGTAGCTGTAATTACAGATTATCTAGTCATCAAACTCAGTTGGACATTTACATTAGGGCTTTTTATAACGGATGGATTTATTGAATTTATTTATACAACAATAGGCTTTTTTATCCTTTTTTTCCTAGTTCCATTGATCTGGAATGGAAAAACAATCGGAACTGGAATCATGCGGTTTAAATTAGCTACAACCAAAGGCAATCAATCTTTTTGGAAATCTTTGTTGATCAGAACCCTTGCATTGTATTTACCTTTCATGCTGTCACGCTTTCTTAAGATGGTCGAAAATATTGACATTGATATGGATTCAATCTTTTATCTTTATTATGTGTGGGGAAGTGTGGCTATCATCGTCTTTCTTTTTATGATGTGGGTCACGTTGTTCCTTCATGTTGTACTTGTTTTAATAAGAAGAAAGCAGCGCAGTTACTACTTTGATGATGTCGCGAATTTAATAGCGAAAAAGGAGTCGTATTAAAATAATAACAGACACAAATTTCATTTTATTGAGTTGTTATACACTTAAAAGTAAACAGTAATGAAATGAGTGATTATATTGCGAGAGAAAATTGAATCGATTAAACATATTATTATTTTATATTATCTAGTTATTGGTGTTATATTTCTGTTGTTTACTTATTTTGTTCCAATGGATACATCAATGGACAGGACAATTACGGTTATATTATGTCTTTATTTATTAGTGTTTCCAGTCGTCTTGTTATTTACGTTACGTTATGCATTACATGTGTTTTTATTTTCACTTGCCTTTATCTCTGGCTTTTATGGATTTTATCATCATTCCGTTGATAATCATTCCATCTCTAATGCCCTTTATTTCACGTTTCGTTTATACTTACTTGATTTAGCAGATGTTTTCACGCAGGATGGCTCTAGTCCTATTAGGTATCCTCTTCTGCTCGAAATAGCACGATGGACAGCTGCTTCTTATACAATTACAACCATCTTTATTGCCATGTATCGAACTTTAGAGCGGGAAATCTCGTTATTTATAGCACAAACGATAGGTAAACATCATATTATTTTTAGTTATAATGAAAAAAGCCATTACCTTATTCAAGATTTATGTGCAAACAACGAACGTGTTATTGTGGTAGATGAAAAGTTCACGCCAGAAATACAAAATATGTTAGAAGCGATGAAAGTCATTGTGATTCAATCCCCCATAAATGATGAAAATATATTTCGAGTTTGTGGTGCAAAGAAGGCACAATCTATTTCCCTTTTTCATCCAAAAGATCAAGATAGTTTATATATCTTAATGAATTTAGAGAAGTTTTCTCGAAATAAAAAAATCAAATTAACATTTAAAAGATTGATTATCCATATTGAAGACAATCATTATAAAATCGAATTACTTTCTTTTCTTGAAAAGGTTGAACATTTTTCTTTTCCTGTAGAAGTTATCAATGTCTATGAGGAAGTGGCAAGAAGATTTTGGAATTGCCATCAATCTATATTTGAAGAACAAAATGATATCCATATGTTGGTCGTTGGGTATAATGCATTTGGAAAACAAATCGTTTCTGAAGCGGAAGAAGCACACCATCAAAGTAGGACGAATCAAAAGATTACGATGGCGATATTAGATGAATTTCCAGAGTATAAACAGTTGAACAACATAGAAAAAATTCCATTTAACATTGAAAAAGATTCAGTTAAAACAGTTATTGAAGAACAACAACAAGTATTCACACATATTTTTATTTGTTTAGATGAAGATTATATAGATTTGATGGAAGGGATCGAGTTGTCAGAGATTTTCTCAACCACACCCATTTATATGAATTTTACGGATGAAACCATTGAGCAAACATTTATGATAGCAACAACTAAAACGAAAAAGTCTCTATATAGCACAGGCACCAATCAAGATGTACTTACAAAAAATTATTTGAATCTATGAAGATAGCACCTTTTTATGAATATATCTAGCTTATGAGATTGGGGGGAGGATTGTTAGAGTAATAAAATAAACAGAGTCATTTTGGATGAATGACAATTTTGACTCGACGTTTTTTTTCCTTTTATTTTCATTTTTGTTTGAAGCAATCGGTTGAGTGTTACCGAAACCTTGAATATCCATTGTTAAAGAACTGATATCATTATTTTCTTTCAAATACGGCATTGCTTTTCTTGGAATCGGTTTCGAATGTATATGTCGCGTCATATTTCCCCTCGTCACTAGTTGTGACTTCTCGTTATTACAAAAAGAGATATTTAGCTAAAGCAATAGATACAAGGGGATTTAATTTTTATAGCTGAAGGATGACTTGGGGACTATAATTAAATGTTACTCATCATGTTAGTGGGAACATGAGAAGGTTATTTCTTTTTCATAAAAAAGTACCGCATCTAATCAGAGCATATGGCTCTTAAGATGCGGCACGTGAAGGATGTATTTCTCTAATAGAATCCTGATTAAAACTCTTCATAAACTGCTGGATCTTGATCTTTTTGTCGTCCATCTGGGCGGGTTAAAGTATTGATCGCATTCATTTCAGCTTCATCAAGTGTAAAGTCAAAAATAGATATGTTTTCTATTTGTCTTTCTTTTGATGCTGATTTAGGAATTGGGATGGATCCAAGTTGATGATGCCAACGTATAATCACTTGTGAGGGAGTTTTATCGTGTTGTGCAGCAATTTTTTGAATCGTTTCATTATCAAAGATTTTATTCGCGCGAGCAATAGGGCTCCATGATTCTGTTTGTATGTTGTTTTCAGCATGCCATTTTCTTTGGTCTGCTTGATTGAAAAAAGGATGAAGTTCAATTTGATTGATACTTGGTTTGACACCAGTTTCCTTTTCTAAACGTTCAATATGTTCTGGTAGAAAATTACAAACACCAATAGAACGAACAAGTCCCCACTTTTGCGCCTGAATTAATGACTGCCAAGCCTCTACATAGTTATCTTGAATCGGGTTCGGCCAATGGATCAGATATAAATCATAATAATCTAAGTTGGCACGATATAAGGATTCTTGAATTGTAGGCACAGCTTGGTCATATTCGTGATAGCGTCCAGGTAATTTTGACGTAATTCTTAATTCCTCTCTTGGAACAGTGCTACGTTGCACCGCTTTTCCTACGGTTCCTTCGTTTTCATAATTATAAGCGGTATCAAGCAATCGGTAACCAACATCAATAGCGCTTTGAATTGCTTGAACCCCAGCGTTGCCATTCAGTCCATATGTACCAAATCCAATGGCAGGCACTTCTAAACCGTCATTCAAAATAATTTTTGGAATTTGTTTACTCATCAAACATCACCTCTCCAATGTACTATCTTTAGATTATCATTAGGGTAAATAGGATGACAACTATATGAGATTAAGGAGGAAGGGGGGGAGTAGAATATGGATACTCATTCTCTCTTCCCACTTTTAAAAATAAACTAATGTATTTCCATATATGTTATAATAAAACAAAATAAACTATATTGTCTAAAAATTAAAAGGTGGCAGGCGATGAAGAAGATAGGATCTTTTCTCATCATTATTTGTTCGTTGCTCATTCTTGTAGCTTGTAGTGATGATAGTTCATACACAATTGATAAAGTAACAATTTACGCGCAAATAAATGATGCTGGTCACATGAACGTCCAAGAAGTTTACACCTATACATTTGATGGTGAATTTAATGGAATGACGCGAACCATTAAGTCGGATGCAAGTCATTTCAATGCATTTCTTCTTCCACATGATGATCATCAATCATTAGGGGATCCTGACGCTATCGACCCGTTATCAATAGAAGTAGATGATGATACGTATAAAATACATACAGCGTCCCAAGATGAAACAAAAACGGTTTTGTATACATATGAAGTTAGCGGATCGATAGAAAAGTATCAAGATATTGGAAAGTTACATTATAGTTTTTTCGATCAGACTAATGATACTGATATACATGATTTGTTAATCGCAATAGAGCCACCAACGTCATTTAATGAAGATGATATGTACGCCTTTTCGCATGAAAAGAGTGATGGTTCTATTGAGAAATATACCAACGCCATTGTTTATACGAACGATTATTTACCAGCGAAAACAGATTCATATATCACTTTTCTTTTTCCAAATTCAGCGTTATCAGGAATGAAAATAACAAATGATAAAAATATACTTGAAAAAGAAATAGAATCTGAAAAAGATTGGCAGACACGTGTAACCAATTTACAAGAAAATTTTGATCAACTGAAGCCAATTATTATTGTACTTATTATGGTCATATTACTTATGACAGTATGCGTTATATATAATCATCCAATTCGTAGGCGACGTTATTATAGGGATGAATCGCTCATTCACCTTTTTGAGGGGACAGATCCACTTTTCATCAGTTATTTGAATCGCTTTCGATTAATAGATAATGAATCGATAATATATGCACTATTTTCTTTAAAGATGAGAGGTATTATTCAGATAGAAGAAATCACTTCGCGTAAAGATGAAAAGAAAAACACGGTGCAATTCACTTGGGTAGATGATGAACAACAGATAGATGAAGCTGATCGTCATTTACAAGATTGGTTATTTACGGAGCATACGAAGGGCACGAAGAGTTTTTTGCTAGAGGATATCATTGATGATAAAGACGACTCTGATGAGGTGCGCAAAGAGAAAGGGAAAGAATTTGAAAAACATGTAAATACATGGAAGGACCTTGTCTTAAAACGCGAAGAATATAAACATGTTCGTCATCCTTATCAGCTCTTTAAGTGGATATCCATGTTGTTTGCCCTGATGTGTGGTGGCGTGTTCTATTATTTAAGTACAATTGATATATTAACAAGTCAAGAACAGATTGGATTAAATATTGCCATCATATTGAGTACACTTATTATGATTGTGTTCTCTCGGTTTAAATTCGTTTTATTCTTATACTATTTAACCATATCAATATTAAGTTTTATTTTCTTTTCTTTGTTTGGAGGTTGGATTTTTCTCCTTTATTTCGTTGCATTATTAGCAAGTTTAATCATACCTGCCTATTACTGGACAGAAGAAGTTGCTCCAATTAAGCAATCGATGAAGAAAGCTTCTGAATTAATGTGGAAAAATAAGTACCCGGTTGGTTCAGATGGGACAATGATAGAAAATAGAATCTTGTATGCAATTATTATGAATGCTGGAAAAGAATATGCAAAACAATTTGATCAAGAACCGTTTGTACAAGAAATAACTGAAGGTAGTTCATTACTTCGCAACTATAGCTCTGTCATAGAATCACTTACTCCTAAATCACATAAATATTATTCTTATACTAGGGTGAATAGTGGCAGTGGTTCTTCCGGAGGTTCCAGTTCCTCCGGTGGTGGAGGAGCAGGTGCATTTTAAATACAGACCCCTGAAAGTTAGAGTGAAAACTTTACTTTCGGGGGTATTTTTATGGTTCATATAGTGATGAATATTTATATGGGCGTACCGCGTAGTTTAAGTTAAATCAATCCCCTATTTGCTAACTCAAATGCATCAATCATCTGCTGTTATGAAAAAGTAAAAAAGAGGCTTGACAATAATCGATTACAAGTGTAGACTTAAATTAAACAAATCGATTACGTTTGTAATCATTGGAGGAATGAAAATCATGACTATTGAAATAGACTCTAAGATAACTGATTCTGAATGGGAAGTTATGCGTGTTGTATGGGCGCAAGATAAAGCTACGAGTAAAGAAATTAGAGAAATTCTACAACAAAAAATGGATTGGAAACCTTCGACGACCAAAACTTTTATTGGGAGGCTTGTCAAAAAAGGAATGCTTGGTACACAAACAGAAGGAAAAAAATATATTTATTCCGCTAATATAAATGAAAGTGAATTTATTAAAAGTACCCTTAATGAAACTTTCAAAAATATATGTAATAAAGACGTTGGTCATACGATAGTGGACTTAATTTCAAAGGCAACGCTAAGTTTTAAAGATATAGACATGTTGGAAAAAGCACTTGAAATGAAGAAAAAAGACGCTGTTGAAGAAGTCCCTTGCAATTGTATTCCAGGTCAATGCAAATGTAATATCCATGATGTTCATTAGTACACCTGATAAAAATTAATTATAAAAAGGAGAGAGAATCATGAAAAAGATTACCTTAAAAATCACAGGAATGAGTTGTGCTCATTGTGTAGGTAAAATTGAAAAAGCACTACAAGACCTTCAAGGTGTTGTAAAAGCAAAAGTCAATTTGAAAAAAGAAATTGCCAAAGTTAAATATGATGAATCAGTTCAAACCATAGATAATTTAACAGCAGCTGTAAAGGATGCTGGCTATGACGTTGAATCAGTTAAATAAAGGAGTTGACAACGAATGACAACAAAAACATTTAGTGTAGAAGGTATGACGTGTGCCTCTTGCGTACAAACAGTTGAAAAAGCAACTAAGAAATTGTCTGGTGTACAGGAGTCTCATGTAAACCTAGCTACTGAAAAGTTGAATATTAGCTTTGATGAAAATGTAGTGTCAGAAGAAGATATCCAAGCTGCCGTAGATAAGGCAGGATATAAGGTGGTAACAGATACAGAGAAGAAAACCTTTGCTATCACGGGTATGACGTGTGCCTCTTGTGTCCAAAGCGTTGAAAAAGCAACAAGGAAATTAGCGGGCGTTATGAGTGCTAATGTCAATCTGGCTACAGAAAAAATGATGGTCGAGTATGATCCTACAGTCGTCACTGTATCAGATATTACTGAAGCAGTATCAAGTGCAGGATATGAAGCTCATGAAGATGTGGAAACATCCGATTCAATCGATGAAGAAAAAGATAAAAAACAAAAGAAAGTAAAATCGATGTGGACTCGCTTTTGGATTTCGGCTATCTTCACCATTCCTTTGTTTTATATTTCAATGGGCCCAATGGTAGGCTTACCATTGCCGGAGATCATCGATGAAGCAGCAAATCCTAAATTGTTTTCACTAGTACAACTTATATTAACGATACCAGTTATTATTTTAGGCTGGAAGTTTTATTCAGTAGGATATAAGACGTTATTTAAAGGACACCCCAACATGGACTCACTGGTTGCATTAGGAACGAGTGCTGCATTTGTCTACAGTTTAGGAGCAACAATAGCAGTTTGGTTTGGTAACACGAGTTATGCGGCAAGCCTATATTATGAATCTGCAGCCGTCATTCTCACCTTGATTACGTTGGGTAAATATCTCGAAGTTCGTTCGATGGGTAAAACATCTGAAGCGATTGAAAAATTAATGGGATTAGCTCCCAAGAAAGCTATGGTTATAAGAAATGGGGAAGAAGTAGAAATCTCCGTTGATGAAGTCGTTGTAGATGATGTTGTCATCGTGAAACCTGGTGAAAAAATACCTGTTGATGGTGTCATCATAGAAGGGATAACATCTATTGATGAATCCATGTTAACAGGAGAAAGTATTCCAGTAGAAAAGAATGCAGGTGACAATGTTATCGGTGCCAGTATCAATAAAAATGGTACTATTCGGTACCAAGCAACTAAGGTAGGAAAAGACACAGCTTTATCACAAATTATTAAATTAGTGGAAGATGCACAAGGCTCTAAGGCCCCGATTGCGAAAATGGCCGATATTATTTCAGGATATTTTGTTCCAATTGTTATTGGTATTGCGGTTATTTCTGGTTTAGCGTGGTATTTTGGCGGACAAACAGGACTGTTTGCTTTAACCATTACCATTTCAGTTCTTGTTATAGCATGCCCGTGTGCCCTTGGTTTGGCAACTCCAACAGCTATTATGGTAGGTACTGGTAAGGGTGCAGAAAATGGCGTGTTAATAAAAAGCGGTGGAGCTCTTGAAACAACCCATAAAGTTGAAACCATTGTATTTGATAAAACAGGTACGATTACAGAGGGTAAACCTAAAGTGACAGACATTATAACTGCAAATGGCATGACAGAAAATGAATTATTACAATTAACAGCTTCTGCTGAAAAGGGGTCAGAACACCCATTAGGCGAAGCTATTGTGAAAAGCGCAGAAGAAAAAGAACTAGATTTTATAGAATTAGAAAACTTTAACGCGATTACGGGTCACGGCATTGAAGTGACTGTAGATGGTAAAGCAGTACTCGCCGGTAATAGAAAATTAATGGATGACCGTAAAATATCCTTAAGTAAGTTAGCAAGTACATCGGATAAATTAGCTCATCAAGGAAAAACGCCTATGTACATTGCTGTTAATGATAAGATTGCTGGTATTATTGCAGTTGCTGATACAGTGAAAGAGAATAGTTTAATAGCAATTGAAAAACTTCATGAGATGGGAATCGAAGTGGCAATGATTACAGGTGACAATAAAGGTACAGCTGATGCAATTGCTAAGCAAGTTGGTATTGATCGTGTGTTAAGTGAAGTATTACCAGAAGATAAAGCAAATGAAGTGAAAAAACTTCAAGCAGAAGGAAAGAAAGTAGCCATGGTTGGAGATGGAATCAATGATGCGCCAGCTCTTGCACAAGCAGATATAGGAATTGCTATTGGTTCGGGTACAGATGTAGCTATGGAATCAGCTGATATTGTCTTAATGAGAAGTGATTTAATAGATGTCCCAACAGCCGTGGAATTAAGTCATTCTACGATTCGAAATATCAAGCAAAACTTATTCTGGGCATTTGCATATAACGTACTTGGCATTCCGTTTGCAATGGGAATTTTATACCTCCTTGGTGGTCCATTGTTAAACCCAATGGTTGCTGGAGCTGCGATGAGTTTAAGTTCTGTTTCAGTCTTAACAAATGCTTTACGTTTAAAACGATTTAAACCATCAATGATGAAGTCATAGGGAGTGATGAGAATGGAAGATAAACTGGAACTTGAATTATATACACGACCAACATGCTCAGATTGCCAGGACGCCAAAAAGTATCTTACGTCTAACAGAATCCATTTTGCCGATAAAGATGTCAGTAAGGATCTTAGCTTAGAAAAAGAAATGAAGAAGATATCTGGCAACCGGATTGTTCCTATGTTTGCTTTTTATAAAAAGGGATTATTTGGTAAAAGAAAGTTAATTAAACATTTTATAGGATTTGAAAATAATAGAAATGACATATTGAATATGTTAAAAAAGTAAATATAGAAAATCAGTGATTTTTTATTAAATTTGAAAAAACTGTTTACCCTCCCTCTTGGAAATGCAATTTAAGGATGTGGTGTACAAAGATTGATTGCCTCTAAACAACATTTTGTTGTTTTTTAAAAAGTTAACAATATACATTACGGGGGTAATGTATGATGAAAGATCGGTGCTCTTGATGCTTTATGGCCGGTTTGAGTTCAATATTGTATTGGACTTAAACCGGCCATTTTTTATAGCTTAAACTTATCGGGGCTAAGCGGGCATTTCAGCTTTCGATCGTCCAGCTTCAGCGCCCAGCAACTACCAAGCTTCGAATACCTTCCTACGATAAGTCGAACTCGAATCGCTCCGCTCTTCGGTTCTCCTTTATCTCGTCAGGTCTTCTCCAGCTTGTACGTTCCTAACCGGGCGCCCCGCGCTTTTGTTACGTCCAGCTTCAGTGCCTAGCCCGCTTGAGGTCTTAAGCAATAAATCTACGTGGCAAAAACCGCCGCTACGTTTTCCATCTTAAGCTGTGCCTAAGGCTAACCGGGCGCTCCACGCTTTTGTTCTTTTTTCACTGATGTATGATGGTGAGGGGTTAGTCATGTTTAGATTTTCCTCTGTTTTTCCTCATGTCTATAGGAAGGAATAATCAACATTATTAATTGAATAATGAACTGGATAAGAAAACAAGGCTAAAGATTCGATATGTGACATATTCTTTATTAAAACTTAAGGTTTTCTTAAGGATTGCATTAAGCTTTTCTTATGGTTCCATATGTATATTAATAATAGAAAATGTTTCTTTGACAACAGGAGGGAAAATGACTATGACTGTGAAAGAGGGATATATTCTATTAACAGATACAGGTTCGTTATTAACGAAATTGATAAAGCTCTATACCAAAAAGTCTTATAATCATGCCTCGATTGCTTTTGATTCTAAACTTTCAGAAGTTTATAGTTTTGGTAGGAAATCAGTTAGAAACCCGTTCATCGGTGGATTTATAAAAGAAGATTTGAAGTCGAGCTTGTTTGATAAAGCGGATTGTGTTATCTATTCTTTTGAAGGAACAGATGTACAATTTGAAATGATGAAACAGTATATAGAAGGGATAGATGCAGAAAAGAAACAGTATAGTTACAATTTCTTAGGATTATTTGGTTTTATCATTAAAAGGCCTATCAAAAGACATAAAGCATTTTTCTGTTCTCAGTTTGTTGCGTCTGTATTAGAGGAAGGTAAAATTGTAAAATTTAAAATACCTATCTCTTTGGTTGCACCACACAATCTGCAACATTTATCTAAGTTTCAATTCGTGTATCAAGGTAAACTAAAGACTTATACTAAAAGAAATGAGGATAAGGAAGTTTATGTATCGTCCCAATGTCGTTCTATAGGTATGTGATTATAAAAAAGATATGAAAGGGAGAGAGACAGTGGCGCAGCAAATTAACATTTTAGTCGTTGAAGATGATAATGATATAAACCAATTGCTATGTAAAATTATTAAGAAAAGTAACTACTACGCGCAGCCTGCTTACTCTGGAACAGAAGCGTTAATCTATTTAGAAAAAAAGGAATGGGATTTAGTTTTATTAGATTTAATGCTTCCAGGTATGACAGGGGAGGAAATACTAGCGGAAATAACGTCAAAAGGTTCTGTTCCTGTCATCATTATTTCGGCCAAAAGCGAACAACAGACAAAGGTTAGAGGTTTACGCTCTGGTGCAGATGATTTTATTGCAAAGCCGTTTGATGTTGAAGAAGTATCTGCACGGATTGATTCTCTATTAAGAAGATATAAACGAGC
>Ga0209487_1002120_pt1 | contig 16326 bp, 14 predicted proteins | sample Poulit2012_FD_187524 | JGI IMG/M metagenome (GOLD analysis project Ga0209487, IMG submission 187524) | Agricultural soil microbial communities from Georgia to study Nitrogen management - Poultry litter 2012 (SPAdes) (version 2) | ecosystem: Environmental > Terrestrial > Soil > Agricultural land...
GATTGTTTAATATTCTCTTCACCTAATGTACCTGCTAAAATACGCTCCATCTTATTTTCCTCCTACAAACTTCTCATTGATATATTGAACAAGTTCTTCAATTGGCACTTCAACTTGATCACCAGTTTCCATTGATCTTACATTGATGACTTTTTTCTCGAGTTCATTTTCACCTAAAACAAGCACATATTTTGCTTTTAAGCGATCTGCTGATTTAAATTGAGATTTGATTTTCCGTCCTTGGTAATCTTTATCGACTTGAATGCCATTGATTCTTAAATCATGGACAATTCGAACAGCTTCTTTTTCAGCAGCTTCACCAATCGCAACAACATAACAGTCAAGTACATCTTCAATCGGTAATTCTACATGTTCAGCTTCTAGTGCCATTAATAGACGTTCAAGGCCCATTCCAAAACCAATACCAGGTGTATCTGGTCCACCTAATTCTTCTGTGAGCCCATTATAACGACCCCCACCTAGTAATGTCGTAATTGCACCAAATCCATCTGCTTCACTCATAATCTCAAATGCTGTGTGGTTATAATAATCCAATCCCCGTACTAAATTTTCATCAACAATATATGGAATATTCATTACATCTAAATATTCTTTTACCTGATCAAAGTACTTTTGCGAATCTTCGTTTAGAAAATCAAGTATTGACGGAGCACTTTTCATTGATTCATGATCCATATCTTTTTTACAATCTAAAATACGAAGTGGATTTTGTGTTAATCTGCTTTGGCAATCATGACAGAGCTCTTCTTTATACGGTGTAAAGTGCTTTACAAGCGCTTCACGGTGACTCTTTCTACTTTCTAAATCACCTAGACTGTTAATGACGAGCTTAATTGATTTCAAACCTAACTCTTTGTAAGCTGTCATTGCTAGTCCGATCACCTCTGCATCTACTGCAGGATCAGCACTCCCCAATACTTCTACACCAAATTGATGTAATTGGCGCATCCTTCCTTGTTGTGGACGTTCATAACGGAACATTTCAGCAAAATAATATAACTTTTGCGGCTGAATCGGTGAACCATATAATTTATTTTGCACAAATGCTCGAACAACCCCAGCGGTTCCTTCAGGTCGTAATGTTAAACTCCGTCCACCCCGATCATCAAAGGTATACATTTCCTTTTGCACAATATCTGTTGTTTCACCAACACCCCGTTGAAACACTTCTGTATGTTCGAAAAGTGGTGTTCGAATTTCTTTAAAATTAAATCGATCGCAAAGATTTGACAGTTTACTTTCAACATATTGCCACTTTTTCACTTCACTTGGTAAAGTATCAGCCGTACCTCTTGCAGCTTTTAAACTCATCATTAAGCCTCCCCATTTGATTCTCTTATGTGTAGACGACAAAAAAACCTCTATCCCTTATTCAAGTAAGAAGGGACGAGATTTACCCGCGTTGCCACCCTAGTTGATATATATTCATATATCCACTTAAACAGTTAACGCCTGTAAAACGCCTATCGAAATAGATCTTCAAGAGTGTCTCCGATTAGACCATCATGTGAAAATGTTTCCAGCCCATGACATTTTCTTTCTGATTATGTGGGTTCTAATGCTCTCTCCATCATAAGATTTAAACATTATATTTTTTAAAATAGCATAACAATATCAAATCTAATCTTATTATTTACCTTGACAATTGTCAAGTACGAGTCACCTTTTTCATAATAATCTTTACCTCTTCTCTCGATACACCCAGTTCATCCACGATCTCTATCATATGATCTTTTCCCTCTAATTCTAAATAATCATTAAAATGAGCGTGAAATAGCTCTTTATTCAAGATTACAACTTGATGTTTATCATGAAAACGCATAAAAATCTCCTTCCTTATACCCATTAGCTTTGCCTAAAAAGCATTAATTTATTATACTAGAATGAATTCATCATTATAAAAATCAGATAACTTATCGTTTGAACAACCTTATATATAACTTTGCTTGTAGGAGAGGAATTAATGCGATTTTTTAAAATAATGACACTAACATGCCTATTTTTGTTAATGACAGTGACGACTGTTTCTGTTAAAGCAGATCAAGTGATCATAGATACAGACCATTTAAATGTCCGTTCAGGTCCTGGGACACAGTTTGAAAAAGTCAATCAAGTGAACACGAATGAAACATACCCAATGATTCAAATTCAAGATGATTGGGTAGAAATTGAAATTGATGGAAGTTCAGGATGGATAACAACGGAATATGTCACAATCGAGCAGGAAGCGGATGAAATTGATAATCAAGAAGAAACAGAAGTAAATGAAAACGAGACTACAGATACCGAGCCAATTACCATAACTATTTCTCACGAGAATACCCACGTAAGAAATGGTCCATCAATTGATGATGACATCATCATGTTTGCCGAACAAGGTCAGCAGTTTGAAGCAACTTTAGAAAAGGAAGATTGGTATAAAATAATGATTGAGGATGGTACTGGTTATATCTTCAAAGAATTGATTGACCAAGACCAATCAGATACGAATAATCATTTACAAGGAAAGACGATCGTGATTGATGCGGGTCATGGTGGCCGTGACGTTGGTGCGATTAGTAGCAATGAAATATATGAAAAAAGTCTTACAATGAAAACGACAGCAGAACTAACTCACACCTTAAATACGCTTGGTGCAAATGTTATTTTAACAAGAAGTAATGATGAATATATTCGCTTAGCAAGTAGACCACTACTCTCGAATGTTAGTCAAGCAGATGCATTTCTTAGTATTCATTATAATAGTTTTACCGATTTAACATCTGTTGATGGAATAGATACCTATTATTACCATGATTATGACAAGGAATTTGCAAGTTTAATTCAAAACGAGCTTATTCATGGAACAAATGAACATGATAGAGGGATTCATTATGGTGATTTTCAAGTCATCAGGCAAAATCATCAACCATCATTATTACTCGAATTAGGTTTCATTTCTAATCCTGAAAAAGAAAAGCTACTATTAACAAATGGATACCAAAAAAAGCTCGTAAAAGGAATTACAACTGGATTAGAGAAATATTTCACAAAATAAAGACTGAGACAAAACCAAAGAGCCTAGCGTACTGGTTTTGTCTCAGTCTTTTTATTTTTATAGCCATACCGTATCAATAACGATGTGACCATTGTTACATATTACTCATCATTCTTGCTATCTATAATCAATGTCACTGGACCAAGATTTGTAAATCGAACATCCATCATTGCGCCAAATTCCCCAGTTTCAACATGTATATCCATATTTCTAAGTAGATTGTTGAATTGCTCATACATCTCAAGTGCATGATCGGGAGCAGCTGCTGCCATGAAGTTTGGTCGTCTTCCTTTTCTAGTGTCACCGTACAACGTAAACTGAGAAACAGATAATATTTCCCCACCTATATCTTTCAATGAAACATTCATTTTTCCATGTTCATCTTCAAAAATACGCAAATGAGCAATTTTATTTGCTAAATAGTTAGCATCTTCGATTGTATCTTCATGTGTTACTCCAAGCAAGATCACTAAACCATTGTCAATTTGACCAACGACTTCTTCCTTTACTACTACACTGGCTTGACGTGCCCTTTGAATAACTGCCCTCATATATATAAATACTCCTTAAAAAAGCATTTTAATGCAATGTCCTTGTTACCGTATAAACATCTTTAATTTGTTTAATTCTGTCGATAATTTTTCGCAAATGATCTATATCATAAATAAGTATTGTGATATTAATAATAGCGATTTTATTTTGATCTGATCTTCCGTTCACTTGGGTAATGTTTGTCTTCATTTCATTTACAGCTTGTAATATATCATTGAGGAATCCCCGGCGATCATAACCAGAAATTTCTAAATCAAGATAATATTGCTTCGCATCTGATTGATTATCCACCCATTCTACTTTTAAAATACGTTGACTTGCTTCTTCTAATTGCACATTGGGACAATCTTTGCGGTGGACAGAAACTCCTCTACCTTTTGTAATATAACCTACAATCTCGTCTCCTGGCACTGGATTACAACATTTGGATAGCCTTACTAATAAATTATCTATCCCTTGCACCCTAACACCTGAATCTGTTTTAGTCGGTTTTCTCGTTCTATCTTTACTCTCAGTTGCTAAGTCCTCAAGCGTTTTAGAAAGTTCTTGTTGTTTTTGTTGTGACTTTCTTATATCTTCTGTTAAACGTGTTGCAACGGAGGCTGCGGTTATACCTTGATAACCTACTGCAGCATACATGTCATCTTCACTTGTAAAATTAAATCTTTCCAACACATGCTTTAAATTATCTTGTGTTAAAACATCTTTTGGCTCAATATGATAAGAGTGAATTTCTTTTTCTACCAAATCCTTGCCTTTACTAATGTTTTCCTCACGTCGTTGCTTTTTAAAAAACTGTCTAATTTTATTTTTGGCTTGAGATGTTTGGGTGATATTTAACCAATCCTGTGATGGTCCATAGGAATGTTTGGATGTCATAATTTCAACAATATCACCGTTTTTCAATTTATAGTCGAGTGGTTCCATCTTCCCATTAATCTTTGCCCCTATTGTTTTATTACCAATTTCCGTATGAATTCGATAAGCAAAATCAAGTGGAATTGAACCAGATGGTAGTTCAATTACATCCCCTTTAGGAGAAAAAACATAAACCATATCAGAAAATAAATCGACTTTCAGTGATTCTACAAATTCCTCTGCGTCATGTGTTTCACTTTGCCAATCAAGAATTTCTCTAAACCAGGATAGCTTATTTTCAAATGAACGATCATCTTTACTTGGCTGACGCCCTTCCTTATATGCCCAATGTGCCGCAATACCAAATTCAGCAATCTCATGCATTTCCTTTGTTCGTATTTGTACTTCCAAAGGGTCGCCAGTTGGCCCAATAACCGTTGTATGTAAGGATTGGTAAAAATTCGGCTTAGGCATGGCAATATAATCTTTAAATCTACCAGGCATTGGTTTCCAGCATGTATGAATAATCCCTAACACAGCATAACAATCTTTAATATTATCTACAATAATTCGTACAGCAAGTAAATCATAAATTTCATTAAACTGTTTATTTTGGTGTGTCATTTTACGATATATACTGTATAAATGTTTTGGACGTCCGGAAATATCACCTTCAATATTTACCTTCTCTAATTGCTCGCGAATGGTATTCATAACACTTTCAATGTAAGATTCCCGTTCATTACGTTTTTGTTTCATTAACTCAACAATCCGGTAATATTGTTGAGGATTTAAATATCTTAATGCTGTATCTTCAAGTTCCCATTTGATCGTTGATATACCGAGCCTATGAGCAAGTGGGGCAAATATTTCTAAAGTTTCATTTGAAATCCGACGTTGTTTTTGAGCTGGGAGAAATTTCAGTGTACGCATATTATGCAGACGATCTGCTAGTTTAATTAGAATAACACGTATATCTCTTGCCATGGCTACAAACATTTTCCTATGATTTTCAGCTTGTAAAACCTGTTTAGATTGATATTTTATTTTTCCTAATTTAGTTACTCCATCAACCAACATTGCAACTTCATGGCTAAATTCTTCTTCGATATCTTCAAAGGTTACTTCTGTATCCTCAACAACATCATGCAAAAAACCACCTGCTATTGTTACGGGATCCATTTTTAATTCAACAAGTATACCTGCAACTTGCACTGGATGGATAATATAAGGTTCTCCAGATTTACGGTATTGACCTGAATGTGCATTCTTTGCGTATTCGTAAGCACGACGAATAAAAGTAATATCTTCCTCACCAAGGTACTCTTCAGCCTTATGAACAATATCTTCAATTGTTAATATATCGCTTTTTGCCATATAATCACCTTTTATTCGTTGTAAATTATAGATAATGGTTATCCTTCTAGTATTAGAAACTTTCTTCTAAAAGTAAAGCAAAAGCATTTTAAAAATCGGTGATGAGAATAGGCCTGACCATTACAAATGATAATGTCAGACCTAACCCTTCTATAAATATGATCATGTTAATAACGCATAAGTGTTAGTACATCATATCCATCAAGTTTCTCTAATCCATTCAGATAAGATAACTCAATCAAAAATGCACAGCCTACGACAATTCCACCCAATTCCTCTACAAGTTTAATCGTCGCCTCAATTGTACCACCAGTTGCTAATAGATCATCGGTAATCAGGACACGTTGTCCAGGTGTTATGGCATCTTTATGAATGGTCAAGACATTTTCACCATATTCTAAGCCATAATCAACTTTAATCACTTCTCTTGGCAATTTTCCTTCTTTACGTACTGGCACAAATCCCTTTTCTAGAGCATATGCAACAGGACAACCAACTATAAATCCTCTCGCCTCAGGACCAACAATAATATCTACTTCTTTGTCTTTTGCATAAGCAACCACTTCATCAACTGCAGATTTAAATGCTTTACCATTGTCCATTAATGGTGTTATATCTTTAAATTCAATACCTTCCTTTGGCCAATTTTGAACGATTTTAATATATTTTTTATAATCCATAAACGACTTCCTCCTCGGACGTACCGATATGATCCATACAGTTACTAAACCACTTCTTTAGCGTTTCATAATTAGAATAATATAATACTTTCTCAATTTCACTTTGTTTTAATCTATCCTGGTACAATACCGAATCTTGCAAATCCCTTTTTTGGGGTTGCGGATGAATGTTGACTACACCATCATGTATCATAATGAAATTTAATTCTTGAAAAACTTGAGCAATGAAAACAACATGATCTTTAGACCACTTCTTAGCATCCATGATATTCGCCAATTCCCTTTTTAAATCAATTTCTTTTCGTTTATAAACAATACTATAAAACCACTTAAAGTCGTCCCTTGTTGGGAATGCTTTCAAATAGATACTATTTTCCACATAAAAGCATACATGAATATTTTTAGGTTGCATTTTTCGTACAATATTATTTAACACATGTAAATCCGTTGGAAGATCATAAATAAATAATGTATCTACCTCTTCCAACAAGTCTACGTTTGTCTCATATGTAATTTGTGCCAAATCCATGAAATATTGAGGCAATTTCGAAGAACTGTTACAAACCACTACATTTGTTTCATTGTTTTTTACATATGCTGAGAAATCTTGATTTGCTTTGCCACGGTGATCAAATAACTGCCATTCTTTAATTTCCATATCCTGAATAATGATTTGTGGTTTTCTCAGACCATTCCATTCATTTATACTTAATTCTCCAACTACTGAAATTGGAGTTTGAGGAGAAATATGGGGATATAGCTCACCGATTCCAAATCCAATACCATCTAGTTGTTGACCATCTTGTTTAAATTGAAACTTTAAATGATTTTTTTGACTGCCGATTTGTCTTACATCTGTTGGAACTTCTTTTAAATGAAAGACTGGCTTAGGGTTTGCTATACCAAATGGAGCTAATTGATTGATTTCATCAATTTCCTTTTCAGTAATTTCTGCAATATGAATTGTTTGGTTCACTTCAATGACCTGCTTAAAGTCTTCTTTTGATAGTTGATCACTAATCATTTGATTTAGTTTAGCAGTAATTAATGCCAGATGATCCATAGGAAAGGTCATGCCGGCTGCCTGTGAGTGCCCACCAAATTGTGTAAATAGATCCCGAATCGCCATACAATGATCAAATAAATTAAAAGCTGGAATACTTCTTGCCGAACCTTTCATTTCACCTGTTTCAGGTTTGATCGTTAAAACAATAGCAGGTCGATCATATTTACGGACGAGTTGTGAAGCAACAATTCCCAAGACTCCTTCATTCCAACCTTCTTTAGCCGCAATAATAACGCCTGTATCTTCATTAAATAAATCCATTTGTTCAGCTTCTTTGACGATATCACGTACAATTTGACGACGTTCATCATTAATAGACTCTATCATCAAAGCAATTTCTTCGGCTTCTATTGGATCATCAGCCATGAGTAGTTCAACTGCTAACCGGGCATCTTCCAATCTGCCAACCGCATTAAGTCTTGGACCAATGAGAAAACCTACATTTTCTTCAGAAACAGTTCCTTCAATTTTACATATTTGTTTTAAAGCTTTTAAACCTGGATTAGTTGTTGTTGTTAACTTTTGCAGACCATGATAGGCTAGTATTCGGTTTTCATCTATCAATGGAACAAGATCTGCAATTGTACCGATTGCAACGAGATCTAATAAATGTTCTGGAAAATAACCTAATAATCTTTCCGCAAATTTAAATGCAACACCCACACCAGCTAACTCATGAAATGGGTATGTTGGAGAACATTTAGGGTTAATCGTTGCATAGCTATCTGGTAATTCCTCCTGTAATTCATGATGATCAGTAATAATTAAATCTATACCCAGTTCCTTAGCAATCTTAGCTTCATGTACAGCTGAGATTCCTGTATCGACAGTAATAATCACACTAAAACCTTTGTTAGCCGCTTCTCTAAAAGCATTTTCATTCGGCCCGTATCCTTCCGTAAATCGGTTAGGTATATAAAAGTCACAATGGGCATCCAATTCTTGCAATGCTTTTAACAACAATGCTGTTGAACTCACTCCATCCGCATCATAATCACCGAAAACGAGAATACGCTCCCCATGATTTATTGCTTTATGAACGCGCTCTATAGCTTTATCCATCATTGAAAGGTCGGATGGATGGTGTAATTGATCTAAGTCCGGTCTCAAAAATCGCTTTGCTGCTTTTTTAGTAGTGATTCCACGTTGTATTAATAACGTGGAAATAATTGGAGAATAATCCTCCAAATCATTTGGTATATCTTGATTATTTACAAAGTCCCACTTTGCTTTACTTAGTAACATATATTCACTCCTGACGAACTTAGTATAACAAAATTATAGCATGGGACGCAATTTAGTTCGATTTTATCCTTCTTTTTCTGACGATTGTTCACCCACTACTTCTTGCTTATTCTCAACTTGATCAAGTAATTGATGTTCTTCTAACAAATCCCGAAATTGATCCCGTTCCAATTTTAATGATTTATTTTCACGTTGTAAATGGATAATTCTAATGCTGCCAACTGCTGCAGTAATAAGACCACCCATTAGAACTGAAAACAAGATGACGAGAATTAACGGCGACTCACCACTCCAAAATAAGTAATTAACTTGTACAGGTTCCACATTTGTTACAGCAAATACGGAGACGATAATGATCACAATAATTCCTAAAATGACATATGTTTGACCTTTCATGATGTTTGCCTCCATTCTTTTAGTAAAGATTGAAGCTGGAGCATAGGGTCTGCCCCTTTGATTTGTGCCAGCTTCAACCAATCATTATACTTGGGGACCTTCAACACGTTTCTTCTTTCTAAAGTCTAATGGTTTTTCTTTAATCGTTCGTCCTCGCCATACTAACCAAAGTTGAGAGGCAAGGAATAATGATGAATACAGTCCTGCAATTAATCCAACGACTAAAGCAATAGCAAAGCCACTAATAGACTCTGCTCCTAAAAACAGAAATGCCAATACTGCAATTAATGTTGTTAAAGTCGTGTTTATACTTCGTGTAAATGACTGGATTAAACTTCGATTAACGACCTTAGCTAATTTATCATAAGAGGATATTCGCTTTTCTAACCGAACATTTTCTCTAATTCGGTCAAACACAACGATCGTATTATTAATAGAGTAACCAACGATCGTTAAGATGGCCGCAATGATTGTCACATCGAATTCTATTCTTGCAAAACTGAACACGACAAGCATGATAAATACATCATGTAATAATGTAATAATCGCTGTTACACCAAAAAAGAATTCAAATCTAAATGTCACATAAATAATCATACCTATTGCCGCAATTCCGAGGGCATAAATTGCATTTTTAACGAGTTCTTGTCCGACAATCGATGAAACAACACTGACACTTGGTTCAATTTCATATTTATCATGGAAGAACTCCTTGATTTCTGATATCTTATCTTCTGAAAGAACTGTATCATATCTTGTAACAGCAGTATTGCTTTCTTCTCCTGAGATTACAATTGCCTTAGGTTCTAATTCAAGGTCAGCTAAATGTTCCTCAATTTCTTCCGTTGTAAGCTGTGATTCAGATTGTATTTCTATTCGTGATCCGCTTGTAAAATCAATTCCTGGATTTAACTGAAAAGCAATCAATGATATCACACCAATAATCACCGTAATAATCGGGAATGTAAATATTTTCTTTTGATGTTTAATGACATTCACATTTCGATTAAAGAATTTAGGTTCTTCAAATGTTGTATCTGTAATATCTTTGATTTTATCTTTTTTAACACCAAACCAACCTTTTCGATTCGTTAGGAAACCACTTTGAACCCAAAATCCTAATAGCAATCTCGTTCCATAGACGGCTGTCAAGAAACTGACAAGAATACTGACAATCAACATTGTCGCAAAACCTTTAACAGAACTTGTCCCAAAAACAAATAAAACAACTGCTGCTAATAAAGTGGTAATATTAGCATCAATAATGGTGGATAGGGAATTTTTAGTCCCAGCTTTAAATGCCGCTTTCACAGATTTTCCTAATTTGAGTTCTTCTTTTATTCGTTCGAAAGTAATTACATTGGCATCAACTGCCATACCAACCCCTAAGATAAGCGCCGCAATTCCTGGTAATGTCAATACACCATTCATTAATCCGAAGACTAGCACAATTAAATAAACATAAATAACCAAGTTAATCGAAGCAATCAACCCTGGAAAACGATAGTAAGCAACCATAAATAAGAAAATTAAAGCTACACCTACTATACCTGCTAACACTGTCTGGTTTAATGCTTGCACCCCAAATTGCGCACCAACTGAAGTTGAATAAAGTTCGTCCATATGTACAGGTAATGATCCTGAATTAATAATATCTGCTAATCTTTTTGCTGATTCAACAGTAAAATCACCACTGATTTCTACCCTTGTATCGTTAATGGTATAAGATACTCTAGGGGCTGAAATATACTTAGGCTCAGATTTCTGAATTTCTTCCTGAAAGGAGTCTCCTTCTTGGAAATCCATCCAAATAACGAGTAAATTATTAGGTTCACCCATATTTTTAATCGTTGTGGTTACTTCACCAAACTTTTCAGCACTTTTTAATTCAAGTGTAACAACTGGCTGATTTGTTTGTGGATCAAAATCTTGTTTCGCACTACCTTCTTTAATATCAGATCCATCTAAATGCTCTACATCATTTACATCTCTAAATGAAAGTCTTGCTGATGTCGCTAATATGTCACGTGCTTGGGTTTGATCTTCAACCCCTGCTAATTGAACACGAATCCGATCTTCGCCTTCAATATCAATGACCGCTTCACTAATCCCCAGTCTGTTAACACGGTCATTTAATGTTTGTACAGTTCCCTCCATTAGTTTTCTTGAAACATCTTGATCTTCATCTACTGGTTTAACTTCGTATAAAACTTCAAAACCACCTTGGAGATCTAGTCCAAGGTTAATATTTTTTGTCGCTTTCATTCCCGTTGTTCCAATTACACCTGCAAATAGCAATATAATTAGAAAAAAAGCAACGATTTTACCTCTATTTTTCATCTGGCAATTGCCTCCCTTTTCATTGGAGAAAAACATGATCTAGCTCGTTCATTTCTATCATCTCAATTGATGGCATGTCACATCATATTGGAAGTATGATCATCTATTCACTATCTCTATCATCATAACTTATTTTTTCGCTTTTTCCTCATTTAAATCTGTAAGTGCTGCTATTGATGCCATTAAATCAGTATCATCTTGAAATGCATGTAATGTTAAATAACTCATATAAATATCTGGACTTAAATGAAAAATATCTTGTACAACTTCATGCAATTTTTTAGAAGGATTTCCCTGCCACACTTTTTGTTCCAGGCAAGCCCATAAATCTTCACTTGTCGTTTTCGAATAGCCCATCTCTAAAAATTCATTTACCTTACTTTCAATAACGGGTTGAATCTCTGTTTTCCATTCATTAACTGCTCTTTCTACCCCCAAAATAACCCCCCCTAGGAATACAATCATTAAATATATTGGATCTTGTCATGCTTGACCAACTTAGTTGCATATACATTATTGTATACGAAATTTTATTTTTTGAGAAGGCAGGCCATTAAAAATGAGTAAACAAACTTTTCTACAAGGCACATTAATATTAATTTTTGCTGGAATGATTACCCGCTTACTAGGTTTTGTTAACCGTTTAGTTATAGCACGTCTGCTTGGTGAAGAAGGTATTGGATTATATATGATGGCCCTTCCGACACTATTTTTAGTCATTAACCTAACCCAACTTGGTCTTCCCATTGCTATATCAAAACGAGTAGCTGAAGCAACTGCAAAAAATGACCATAGAAAGGTAAAAAGAATTCTAATTGTGTCTCTCATGGTGACCGGAATAACAAGCATTATTTTTACAGCAGGAATGTTATTGGCCGCCCCGTTCATTGCATCAACACTGTTAACGGACGAACGAACATTGTATCCATTAATGACGATTAGTCCCATTGTCCCTATTATAGCAATATCCTCTATTTTAAAAGGGTATTTCCAAGGAAAACAAAACATGAAACCACAAAGCTATGCCATTATTATAGAACAGATCGTTAGAATTACTTGTGTCGCTCTATTCATCAACTTACTTCTCCCATTTGGACTCGAATATGCAGCAGCAGGTGCGATGATTAGTGTAATTATTGGTGAATTAGCATCATTAATGTATATGGTTTATTTATTTAAACGTAAAAAAACAATCAAAATCAGAACAAAGTTTTTTTCTTATTTAAAAGCTAGTAAACAAACACTAAAAGAATTATTATCCATTGCCTTACCAAGTACTGGGAGTAAAATGATCGGTTCCATTTCTAACTTTTTAGAACCCATTTTAGTGGCACAGAGTCTAGCAATTGCAGGCTTCTCCACATCCATAGTAACCAAACAATATGGTGAATTAACCGGTTATGTTTTACCGCTTTTATTTTTACCAACATTTATTACAAATTCCTTATCCATTGCGCTCGTGCCATCTATTTCAGAAGCTGAGGCACATGCCAATAAAAGTCTTACACATTATCGTATTCATCAATCACTTAGAATCTCACTCGCTTCTGGTGCACTTGCAACCATTGTCCTAGTCTTATTTTCCGTTCCAATCTTAACATATATGTATGGTACAGCTAATGCAAGTAAATATGTTACATTAATGGCTCCCTTCTTTATTTTACTTTATGTACAGGCTCCATTGCAAGCGGCATTACAAGCACTAGATTTCGCCAAATCTGCAATGATGAATAGTCTGATTGGGGCAATCTGTAAACTAAGTGTCTTATTTTTATTAGCATCGAATCCAAGCTTTGGAATGATGGGGGTGGCCATTTCAATGTCTGTTGGTGTTGTATTAGTTACATTACTACACCTTGCTACTTTAAAGAAACTCATTCAATTCTACATCCCTTTTAAAGACATCTTTAAAATGGGGATACTTATTTTATTGACAGTAGGAATTGGCTATGGTCTGAAGTATCAGCTTGATCAAATTTCTTATCATCTATTCCAGTTTATTTTTGTATTGATATTACTGACTATTGTATATATTATTCTATTGTTTTTGCTTAGGATAATAACGAAAGAAGAACTTCAACAAATACCTTTTTTAAAAAAATGGCTATAAGTGCGTGTTTAAAAAGGAGGGTAAAAAGGACCAAGAGTTTCGACTGACGAAGCTTTGAGTAACAGATAAGCAAGCGAACAAAGAAATTCGATGTGTCATTTTATTGGACTTTTTGAACAACCTCTAAAAAATCAACTTCTATATTTGTTTACTGATGAATAAATTAGTTTAAATGGACAATCATGGAGGGAATTTATTTATGAAAAACAAACAACCGTTTGCATTGTTTTATGGTCTTATTTTCATTTTTAGTATCATTATTGTCTCAAGTTTAATCATTGCTTTTTTACTTCGTTTTACGTCATTGGATGAACCGACTTTATCTTGGGTAACATTAGTCATTGGACTCATCGCACTCTTCGCTGGTGGCCTTGTTTCTGGTTTAAAGAGTAAAGCTAGAGGATGGCTCGTTGGAATGATGGTTGGTGTAGGTTTTACATTCATCATTTTCTTCATTCAATATTTAGGTTATCAACAAGGATTTACTCTCGAACAATCCATTCACCATTTAGGCTATATTGCAGCGGCTTTATTAGGAGGCATTTTTGGTGTAAACATGGTTAGTCAAGAACAAACCAAATGACTAAAAAAATAAGCAACAGTTAGGCTCTTTCTAAACTGTTGCTTATTTACTCATCTATTGATCACTTTTAACATCCCTAATTGCTGCACGGTCATATGTAAGTTTTGTGCCATTATCTACTGTGATGATAACTGTGCCTTCGTCAAGTGCATGAACAATGCCATGCATCCCGCCAATTGTTACTACTGCGTCACCTTTTTGAAGCGATTCCTGCATTTCTCTCGTTTCCTTTTGACGTTTTTGTTGTGGTCTAATAAGCAGGAAATAGAATATAACAAACATCAAAATAATAGGTGCTAACGATCCAAGTAAACCAATTCCACCTTCCATTTCATTTCCCTCCCTTCACAAATCAATTTTAAAAGTCTTTTGCATCCGGTTGATTCAGTCCATACTGTTCAAAGAATGCTTCCTTAAAATCACCAAGACGATCATCGTTAATTGCTGCTCGTACTTGTTCCATTAATTTTAACAGAAAATGTAGATTATGATAAGTGGTAAGCCTAAAACCAAAAGTTTCATTGCAATTAATTAAATGTCTAATATAAGCTCGTGTGTAATTTTTGCAAACGTAACAATCACATTGCTCATCAATTGGATTATAATCGCGCGCATATTTTGCGTTTCTCACAACCAATCGTCCATTAGAAGTCATACATGTTCCATTACGGGCTATTCTAGTCGGGAGGACACAGTCAAACATGTCAATCCCTCGTATTGCGCCATCAATTAATGATCCAGGTGATCCTACTCCCATTAAGTAACGCGGTTTCTTAGCTGGCATCAGCGGAGTAGTGAATTCTAAAATACGATTCATTACTTCTTTTGGTTCACCGACTGATAAGCCACCAATTGCATACCCTGGAAAATCAAGCGAGATAATATCTTCTGCACTTATTTTTCTCAAATCTTCATATTCTCCACCTTGAATAATACCAAACAATCCTTGGTCTTCTTTTCGGGCATGTGCTTCTAGACTTCTTTCGGCCCAGCGTGATGTTCTTGCGATAGATTGTTTCATATATTCATATGTTGCTGGATATGGCGGACATTCATCAAGTACCATCATAATATCTGAACCAAGGTCATTTTGGATTTGCATTGCTATTTCTGGTGAGAAGAATAATTTTTCGCCACTTAAATGATGACGAAAATGTACGCCTTCTTCTTTAATGTCTCTCATGTCACTTAAACTGAACACTTGAAATCCGCCTGAATCAGTTAAAATTGGACCGTCCCAATTCATAAATTGATGGAGACCACCTGCACCTTTTACGATATCTTCTCCTGGTCTTAGCCACAGGTGATACGTATTAGACAAAATAATTTTAGCATTCATATCATGTAAATCCTCTGGGCTCATTGTTTTCACTGTCGCCAATGTTCCAACCGGCATAAACATCGGTGTATCAAATGAACCATGTGGCGTATGAACCTTTCCAAGCCTCGCACCAGTCTGTTTACAGGTTTTTATCAATTCATATGTAATCGGCATCCACCATTCACTCCTTTACACTATATCAAAAATAATTACAAACACAACCACATTTCATTTCTTCCAAAACATTTTATTACAATAAACACACTGCGAATAACTTGAATTCAGAGTATTATCATGGAGGTCTACAAGTTGATATTGAATAAGTCTAGAATTAATGTCGTTTATAACCGCCATGAGTGACCGCGAACCACCAAAACGTTCAATGACGGGTCTTCATAACCGCCATGAGTGACCGTGAACCGCCAAAACGTTCAATGACGGGTCTTCATAACCGCCATGAGTGACCGCGAACCACCAAAACGCTCAATGACGAGTCTTCATAACCACCATGAGTGACCGCGAACCACCAAAACGTTCAATGACGGGTCTTCATAACCGCCATGAGTGACCGCGAACCACCAAAACGTTCAATGACGAGTCTTCATAACCGCCATGAGTGACCGCGAACCACTAAGACAGTCCTTGCCACGAAGTGTACTCCTGAAGCGGTAAAAATCCCATACTTCTTAGTTCGCATTTCTTTTCGACTTTAGCCTTAAATTATTGGGTTGTTAGATCAT
>Ga0209487_1002121_pt1 | contig 16322 bp, 13 predicted proteins | sample Poulit2012_FD_187524 | JGI IMG/M metagenome (GOLD analysis project Ga0209487, IMG submission 187524) | Agricultural soil microbial communities from Georgia to study Nitrogen management - Poultry litter 2012 (SPAdes) (version 2) | ecosystem: Environmental > Terrestrial > Soil > Agricultural land...
CCCGAGCCGCCGTACGGGACTGGTTGCCACCGGAGGAATGACGTCGTGCGCTTTGACCGGGTTTACCGTTGTTGGAGCGGGTCGTATGAGCGCGCTGACCACCACGTGGGTTGCCCGCACGGGGTCCGTTGCGTCCGCCGGGCTTGCGGCCCAGTTGAATCGGTTCCGGCCGAATGGTGGGATCCGGCTCAAAGCCTTCGATCACTTCTTTCCGCACCTGAGTTTTAAGCAGCCGCTCGATATCGCGCATAAAACTGTGCTCATCCACGCACACCAACGATACCGCCACCCCTTCACGCTCAGCGCGACCGGTCCGGCCAATGCGGTGTACATAATCCTCGGGAACATTCGGCAATTCGTAATTCACCACGTACGGGAGCTGATCAATATCAATGCCCCGAGCGGCGATATCCGTGGCCACGAGCGCGCGGACGCGACCGTTTTTGAAATCGGCCAAGGCTCTGGTGCGGGCGCCCTGGCTTTTATTGCCGTGAATGGCCGCGGCGGTGATGCCGTCTTGTTGTAACTGTTCCGTCAGGCGGTTGGCCCCGTGCTTGGTGCGGGTAAACACCAATACCTGGCGCCAGTTGCCGGTGCCGATCAGATGCGACAGCAGCTCGCGCTTGCGTTGACGATCCACCGGGTGCACCACCTGGGTAATGCGCTCGGCGGCCGTATTGCGCGGTGCGACTTCAATCAAAGCGGGCTGGTTGAGTAGCTGATCCGCCAGGGTTTTAATCTCGTCGGAGAAGGTTGCCGAGAACAACAGCGTTTGACGTTGCTTGGGCAGCATGGCCAACACTTTGCGAATATCGTGAATAAAGCCCATATCCAGCATACGGTCCGCTTCGTCGAGAACCAGTGTTTCCACCGTCCGCAAGGACACCGCATTTTGCTGCACCAAGTCGAGCAGTCGGCCTGGCGTGGCGACAAGAACGTCTACGCCTTTGCGCAGCTTCATCATTTGTGGATTGATGCTCACGCCGCCAAACACCACCATGGAGCGCAGCGGCAAGTGTTGCCCGTAGGTGCGCACACTGTCGTGTACCTGGGCCGCCAATTCACGGGTGGGCGTTAGAATTAGAGCGCGCACGGGGCGCTTGCCTTCGGGTAGGTCGCTGCGGCTGAGTTTTTCCAGCAGCGGCAAAGTAAACCCGGCGGTTTTCCCGGTGCCGGTTTGGGCTGCCGCCATCAGGTCGCCTCCCGCTAATACGGGGGGGATGGCTTGGGCTTGAATGGGCGTAGGGGTAGTGTAGCCTGCGTCCGCAAGCGCACGCAGTAATTCGGCACGCAGGCCGAGATCGGTAAAATTCATTAAGGATTTCCTGTGGCTCAGCCCACCAAGCGAGTTGGCACGGTCTGGGAGAGCACTTAGAGTCGCAGCAGGCGGGTAATATGAGGTTCCCGAGCTGTTGCAAAGTGAAAGGCGGCGCCGACCGAAGTGCGCCGAGCGCGGAGTTTAACACCACGCAATGTGTTTGCGCTAGTAAAAATTTTTTCTTATTGCATCCCTACAGCCGCGTCAGCAGAGTCATTTTGCCGGTCGGGCGTCTTTCAGGAATACGCACTAACACGTCAACTAATTGACCTTTTCTGATTTTTATATTCCTTAAGTCCTTGATAAATAAAGATAATCCTTCTTGGCACTGCATTTGCTTTACTCCTGTACAGAACCCCGGGCGAGCGTATTTATTGACGCCCAGACCCGATCCGCTACAGGAGTGTGTTTATGTCCCAAGTTTCGGCCAGTGCAAAAAAACTCGGCGAAGCCGCTGTGGTGGCGTTGCAGCCCACCGCAGAGGCGCAACCGGATCAGAGCCGTAAAACACAGGACTTAAAGCAAGCATTTGAGCTGTTTAACGACATGTCCCAGCAGTTGGTGGAGTCCTACCACTTGCTGGAAAACCGGGTGACAGAGCTTAATCGAGAGCTGATCAGCGTGTCCGATCAGCGTATGCAGGAGCTGGCGGCCAAAGAGCAACTGGCACACCGACTGGAAAGTCTGCTGAGCTTTTTGCCCGGTGGCGTGGTGGTGCTGGATTCTACTGGGCGGGTGTCCGAGTGCAACCCCGCCGCGCTGGAGCTATTGGGTGAGCCCCTACAGGGTGAATTGTGGCGGGAAGTGATTGCCCGCAGCTTTATGCCCCGGCGAGACGATGGCCATGAAGTGTCCCTGCACGATGGTCGGCGCATCAGCATCGCTACCCGGGATTTAGGCGTGGATGGGCAAATCATACTGCTCACAGATCAAACGGAAACCCGTCGCTTGCAGCACGAACTCAGTCGGCACGAGCGATTATCGGCCCTCGGCAAAATGATGTCGGCCCTGGCGCACCAGATTCGCACACCTTTATCCGCCGCGATGCTCTATGCGGGCCATTTATGCAATGCGGATTTGCCTGAACAGCGCCGTCAGGACTTTGCCGAGAAAATTTCCGGTCGCCTGAACCATATCGAACGGCAAGTGCAAGACATGTTGCTGTTTGTTAAAGGCGAGTTGCCGCTCAGTGATTTTCTTAGCGTGACCGAATTGCAGTTGGCTTTGGAAGAAGCCATGGAGGTGCCACTGATGACCTCCCAATCCAAGTGCACCTGGGATGTTCAGTGCCGCGATAAATACCTGCAGTGCAACCGCGAAGCATTAGTGGGTGCACTGATGAACCTGGTTGATAACGGCATTCAAGCCGTGGGGAAGGGCGCCCGTTTGCATTTTAGTTTTACCAGTGCGGCCGTCGATGATACCGAGTGTTTGGTAATCAGTGTGACCGATCAAGGGCCGGGTATCGCACCCGATCTTATGCCCAATTTGGGTGATCTGTTTGTCACCACCAAAGCCCAGGGCACCGGCCTCGGGCTGGCGGTAGTAAAAGCGGTGGCCCGCGCCCACCGGGGTGGTTTTGATCTTCAGTCCGAACCGGGCCGCGGTACCTGTGCCCGAATGGTTCTGCCTCTGGCAGCGGTTTAATTTTTGATGAGGGAGAAACAATCATGGCTCTGGCTGCTCAGGAACAACTAGCCGAAACCCTTGGCACCGTAATGGTAGTGGAGGATGACCGCGATCTGCGCGAAGCGCTATGCGACACCCTGCACCTGGCAAACTACTCCGTTGTCGAGGCGGACAGTGCCGAGGAAGCGCTTAAAACTCTGCCCCGGCGTTCGGATATTCGCCTGATCGTTTCCGACATCAATATGGGCGCAATGAGTGGCGAGGACTTGCTGCGCGAAGTCAAACGGGACTACCCCCACATACCCATGCTGTTGATCACCGCCTACGCCAGCATCAGTCAGTCCGTAGACGCGATGAAGCAGGGTGCGGTGGATTATCTGGTTAAACCCTTTGCGCCATCGGTATTGGTGGACACGGTTGCTCGCCATTTGGGGGTGGCTCAAATTAGCGGTGACGAACCGATTGCCGTGGCCCAGGCGAGTCAACAACTGCTGCATTTAGCCCGTCGGGTGGCCATGTCCGATTCCACAGCGTTGATCGTGGGCGAATCCGGCACTGGTAAAGAAGTATTGGCCCGCTACGTTCACGACGCATCACCGCGACGGGATAAACCCTTTATCGCCATCAACTGTGCGGCGATTCCGGAAAACATGCTCGAAGCCATGCTGTTTGGTCACGAAAAAGGGGCGTATACCGGTGCTCACACCAGCGCTCCGGGTAAGTTTGAGCAGGCCAACGGTGGTACGTTGTTGCTGGATGAAATATCTGAAATGGACGTCGGCCTGCAGGCGAAACTGCTGCGAGTGTTGCAAGAACGCGAAGTGGAGCGTCTCGGTGGACGCAAAACCATCAAGCTGGACGTGCGTGTCATTGCCACCTCCAACCGGGATATGCGACAGCAAGTGGTTGAGGGGAAGTTTCGCGAAGATTTGTACTACCGCCTGAGTGTTTTACCGCTGCAATGGGCACCGTTGCGGGATCGCCCCGAGGACATTATTCCGCTGGCGGAAAAACTTTTGCAAAAACACGCAAAAAAACAAAATCGCAGTAAAGTGAGCTGGTCCGACAGTGCGCGCGAAGCGTTGCTTGCCTATCCCTGGCCGGGCAACGTGCGCGAGCTGGATAACGTGGTGCAGCGCGCGCTGATTTTGCAACCCGGCTCCCGCATCGAAAGCGCCGATTTGGCTCTGGAAGGCATCACCGCCTACAGTCAAAAACCCGATTTGTTGCAAGCGGCGGAGCAGGCGGCCCAGCACGCGCTGCACGATGTCGCGAAGTCTCCCGTTGTGGGGAGTGCGCCTGTTGCTCCACCGGCTGATGAGCCGCCGGCATTGGATGATGATTTGAAGCAGCGTGAGTATGAGGTGATCGTCGATACGCTTAAACGCGCTGGCGGCAGCCGGAAAAAAACGGCGGAACTGCTGGGTATCAGCGCTCGCACGCTGCGCTATAAAGTCGCTCGTTTGAAGGAGAGTGGTTTTACGATTGATTAATTCTTGGTGTGTGTTTTCTTAATATACAGCAAGGTATATACGCTTCGTTTCGGAATGCGCATCGGTTCACCATAAACAATAGTAGCCGGCTGCCAGAAGGGGTGGTTGAGTAGGTGATTCCGCAAACGCTGTGAACACGTCCGTGTGGCTCCCGCTCGTCGTCCCTGACGAGAGGGTTGCGGAATCACCTACTCAACCACCCCTGGTGCCAGTCGTAAATTCAAGCGGTCCATTTCGTTCGGTTTACCGCGGAGCTTGGATACGACAGAAGGAATCTCCAACCCAATCATTCTCTCATTTCTAATTTCCTTAGTTCCCCAATCTCCCAGTTCGCACTGCGGAGAGCGCGACAGGCCTTCGACTGGTCGCCGACATGGATGTCGGCGACCAAGCGCCCAGGGATGGGCCCGTAGCGTGTCCGGGAAGGCCTGTCGCGCTCGCAGCCCCCGAACAGCGCTCTGACAAAAACGTCAGACAGAACTTCAGCCAGAACGCTAAACAAAGCACCAAACAAAACCTAACGAACACAGCGCCCCGCCCACTAGCAGGCTGTTGAAAAACGTTTTCGAGGCAGGCTATGCAAGGCAAAAATGGCCGAAAAAGCGCAGTTTACTGGAGTAAATGAGCATTTTGAGGCCATTTTTAACGCCGCAGAGGCCACGCAGATAGTTTTTCAACAGCCTGCTAGCGCAATAGTTGGCCCATTTTGTGCAGTAAACCTGTTAAGGCCCGGACTAACCCGGTAAACGCCAAATAATTGTCGAAGTGAAGAGAAGACTGTTATGAGTGATCGCGTGGACATCAACAACTTGTTGCAGGAAATGCGCGCCCTGAAGTCCCAAACCCAGGCCTTCGCCCGGCCCGAAGGGCTCAAGCCTGCTGAAAATGGCTTGCGCACCCCCGGCACCAGCGACGTACCGAGTTTCGGTCAAGTCATGGCGCAAGCCGTCAATAAAGTGAATGAAACCCAACAGGCCTCCAGTGCTCTGGCCCAGGCTTATGAACGTGGTGAGCCGGGCGTTGACATCACCGATGTGATGGTCGCCTCGCAAAAGGCCAGCGTCTCCTTCCAGGCCGCCGTGCAAGTGCGGAACAAACTGGTAGAAGCCTACCGTGACATCATGAACATGCCCATTTAACGCCGCTCACAAGAATAACGGTACCCGATTATGCCTCCCGCAGATTCACCCACAACAACGGATATGGACATGGCGCCCGCACCTTCCAAAGGGCGGCCAAAGAGCGACCTGTTCGAAGGCTTTAACAACCTGAACCTGCTGCGTCAGGCCGGGTTGATGATTGGCCTCGCCGCCAGCGTTGCCATCGGTTTTGCCGTCGTTCTCTGGACTCAAGGTGAGGACTATCGGCCTCTGTACGCCAGCCTCGATCGAGTCGATAGCAGCGAGGTGTTTGAAATTCTCGAGCAAAGCCGCATCGACTACAAAATCGACGTAGCCACCGGCGCTTTGCTCGTGCCCTCGAGCGACCTGCACATAGCCCGCTTGCGTTTAGCCGAAGTGGGGCTGCCCAGGCAGCACTCTCACGGTTTCGAGCTGATGGATCAGGAACAGCCCCTGGGCACCAGTCAGTTTGTTGAAAGCACCCGTTACCACCGCAGCATTGAGGGCGAGCTGGCCCGTACCATTACCAGCATCAACACAATCCGAAGCGCCAGGGTACATTTGGCCATTCCCAAGCGCTCGGTATTCGTGCGCGATGCTCGCAAGCCCAAAGCGTCGGTGTTTGTGGAGGTGTTTCCGGGCCGTACGGTTGAGCAGGCGCAAGTGGCGGCCATCGTCAATTTGGTGGCGTCGAGCATTGCCGAACTGGTTCCGGAAGAAGTCACTGTGGTGGACCAGCGCGGCAACCTGCTGTCCAAAATTGAGAATGACGAAAGTCTGATTCTGGCCGACCGACAGCGCACCTTCACCCGTCGCGTGGAAGATGAACTTACTAGCCGCGTCAATAGCATATTGGAGCCGGTACTGGGCGCGAACCGATTCCGGGCGGAGGTGAGCGCCGATGTGGACTTTACAGCGGTAGAGCAGGCGGCCGAGACGTTTAACCCCGACCTGACGGCCCTGCGCAGTGAGCAAATTCTCAATGAAGCCCGCGATGGTGCCGATATCGGCGTGGGTATTCCGGGCGCTTTGACCAACCAGCCACCGGGAACGGCCGAAGCGCCGGAGACCATTGACCCCGAAACCGGGCAGCCCGTGGGGCCCGCGCGGCCCAGTAACCGGCGTGAGCAAGCTACGCGCAACTTCGAACTGGATCGGACCATAAGTTATACACGTCATCAGCAGGGCCGCATTCAGCGTTTGAGCGTTGCAGTGGTTGTGGATGATAAGATTGTTCTCAACGAGCAGGGTCAGGAGCTGCGCGAACCTTGGACGGCGGCGGAAATTGAGCGCATGGAGACCCTGGTGCGCGATGCGGTGGGCTTTTCCGCCGCGCGGGGGGACAGTGTCAATGTTTTGAACTCACCGTTCCGGGTTCGTGACATCGACAATATTCAATTGCCGGAAATTCCCTGGTGGCAGGAAGAGTGGGTGCTATCCTACTTAAAGCAGGGTGCCGGTGTATTGGTTATTCTGATGCTTATCTTTGGTTTGTTGCGGCCGGTGCTGAAGAGTTTGGCTCGAACCGGCGGACGCATTTCCGAAGAGCAGGAAGCCCAGGAGCTGGCCGCCCTGGAAGCCGCCGGACTGGGCGGCTACGGCGACGGCTCCGATGCCACTGTCACCCTCACAGGCGGCGTTCTCGGCTTGCCCGGACCGGACGAAGGTTACGAGCAACAGCTGAATGCCATTAAAGGCCTCGTGGCTGATGACCCTGGCCGGGTCGCTCAGGTAGTAAAAGCCTGGATCAACAAAGACGATTAACGAGTATAGGGCTATGAACAACCCGACCGTACCCACTAAACCCGCCGAAACACCGTCGAACCTCAGTTTCGTGGATAAGGCGGCAATCTTGCTGATGTCGCTGGGAGAAAGCGACGCGGCGGAAGTGTTGCGCCATCTTGGACCAAAAGAGGTGCAGCGCATTGGCTCGGCTATGTCGCAACTGAAAAGTGTTCAGCAGCGCGATGTGGAAGCGGTCATGGGTTCGTTTTTGGAAGAGGTGCGTAACCTGACCGGCCTGGGCACCGATGCCGACAACTACATACGCAACATGCTGGTGACCGCCCTTGGCGAAGACAAAGCCAGCGGTTTGATCGATCGCATTTTAATGGGCGGCAACACCTCCGGACTGGATACCTTGAAGTGGATGGAGGCCCGCTCGGTGGCCGACATTATTCGCAACGAACACCCGCAAATACAGGCCATTGTTACCTCCTATCTGGATCCGGATCAGGCCGCCGAAGTGTTGGCTTATCTGAGCGAAAAAATGCGTATCGACATCATGATGCGCATCGCCTCACTGGACACGGTACAGCCCAGCGCATTGCAGGAACTTAACGATATTCTTGAGCGCCAGTTTGCCGGTAAAGCCAGCTCGCAAACCAAAGCGGTGGGCGGCTACAAAACCGCGGCTGAAATCATGAACCACCTGGATGGCTCCATCGAAGCGGACCTGATGGATGCGATTAAAGAGCTGGATGAGGACATGGGCAATCAGATTCAGGATTTGATGTTTGTGTTCGACAACCTCAAAGACGTGGACGATCGCGGTGTGCAGATGCTGTTGCGGGAGATCTCCTCGGAAGTACTTATTGTCGCGCTCAAAGGCGCGGATGCCGAATTGCAGGATAAGATTTTCAGCAACATGTCCAAGCGGGCGGCCGAGCTGCTGCGCGATGATCTGGAAGTGAAAGGACCGGTGCGTCTGTCTGAGGTGGAATCGGCGCAAAAAGAAATTCTTACTATTGCCCGCCGCATGGCCGATGCCGGCGAAATTGTCTTGGGCGGTAGTGGCGAGAAAATGCTGTAGCACGCTGGTGGTGTAAATGCCTATGACGGAAAAGAAAAAGCTCGCCAATCGTATCCCCGAAGAAGAGGTGGCGGAGTATCGGCGCTGGAAACTGCCGCCAATCGCCGATCAGGGTCAGGTGTTGCCAAGCGCCGAACGAGAAGCGGCGCACCAACAGGCCACCGAACAAGAGCGCCTTGGCGAGCGGGTAGAAGAGGTGCCCTACGACGGCCAGATGAGCTCTGGCATGAGCGCCGGCGAGCTGCAGGAAATATTCGAATCCGCCGAGCGGGAAGGTTTTGAGCAGGGCCGCCAAGCCGGTTACGAAAAAGGTTTAGCCGAGGGCTATGCGGCCGGACAGGAACAGGGCGCAATGGAAAAACGCCAGGAATTGGCGGCTGAGCAACAGCGTTTCCAACACCTGGCCGATGCGCTTTTGCAACCGATCGACGAACAGGATACGGAGCTGGAGCAATTGCTCCTCGAAACCATTTGCACCCTTACCCGCAGCGTGGTGCGACGGGAATTACTCACCGATTCCAGCCATATACTGACTCTGGTTCAGGAGGCGGTAGCCGCGCTGCCCCAGGGGGCAAAAAACCTGCGCCTGTACCTGCACCCGGACGACCTGGCGGTGGTAGAAGCCTACGCAGAAGAACAGCATCTGGATTGGCAGTTCTTTGCTGATGCGACCCTGTTACCCGGCGGTTGCCGCGTGGAAACACGGGAAAGTCGGGTGGACTACTCCGTGGAGAATCGGCTTAAGCAACAGCTGGCCGCTTTTGTTAACCACCAGCTTAGCTCGGGGCAAGCGCCTGATGGCCCCGAAAATGGCGGGTATCAATCCAGTGAGTCCTCGAGTGAAGCCAACGAGAGGCCGGTAGATTCCCGTTCCAGTGGAAGATTGGGGGCTCGGTCGTGACCGATCACCGCTCCAGTCCTAAACAGAGGCTCAGGGCCTATCGTCTGGACAAAATTGCTCCGCCCGCCGCCGAGGCCGAAGGGCGCTTAACCCGCTCCGTGGGGCTGACCTTGGAAGCCGTGGGGTTAAACGTGTCGGTAGGTCGCCAGTGTCAGGTGATCAATAAAGAGGGCGGGATTATTGAAGCCGAAGTGGTTGGCTTTGCCGGTGATATTGTTTATCTGATGCCCGTCAAACGGGTTGAGGGTCTGGAGCCGGGCGCACGGGTGGTACCGGTGGCCGGGCATCAACGCATGCGCATAGGGCCACAACTGCTGGGGCGCGTGGTCAATGGCCTGGGGCAACCCCTGGACGACGCCGGCCCATTGGTGGGCGATGAATTTTTGGATTTTGCGCCGCAAGAGATCAACCCCCTCAAACGTCACCCCATCAGCGAGCCGCTGGATGTCGGCATTCGCGCCATCAACGCGTTGATTACCGTAGGCCGAGGCCAGCGCCTGGGCTTGTTTGCGGGCAGTGGCGTGGGTAAGAGTGTGCTCATGGGCATGATGACCAAATACACCAATGCCGATGTCGTGGTGGTGGGTCTGGTGGGCGAGCGCGGGCGGGAGGTGAAAGAATTTATCGATCAGATTCTCGGCCCTGAGGGCCTGTCCCGGGCCGTGGTGGTGGCGTCTCCGGCCGATGATGCGCCCCTAATGCGCTTACGGGCCGCGCAGCTCACCAGTCGTATCGCGGAGTATTATCGGGATCAGGGCCTGAACGTCCTGTTACTCATGGACTCTCTCACCCGTTTCGCCCAGGCTCAGCGGGAGATTTCACTTGCCATCGGCGAGCCACCCGCCACCAAGGGTTATCCGCCGTCGGTATTTGCGAAAATTCCCGAACTGGTGGAGCGCGCCGGCAACGCCGAGCAAGGCGAGGGCTCCATTACTGCGTTTTACACCGTTTTATCGGAAGGCGATGATTTACAAGACCCCATCGCTGATGCTTCCAGGGCGATTCTGGATGGGCACATAGTGCTCTCCCGTCAGCTGGCGGAGGAGGGGGTTTATCCCGCCATCGACGTGGAGGCTTCCATTAGCCGGGCCATGCCCAACATTGTCGATCGGCAACACCTGGAGCTGATGCAACGTTTTAAACAGCTGAACTCCCGCTACCACCAGAACCGGGACCTGATTGCCATCGGCGCCTACAGTCCTGGGGCCGATCCGGAAACCGATTTGGCCATTGAGCGTTTTCCGCACCTGCGGGCATTCATCCGCCAGGGGCTGGACCAGGCTGTCCCACTGGCCGAAAGTACCAATCACCTACGCACGCTGCTGGAGCCGGCCTCCAACGCCAAAGCCCAGGGCAAAACCGCGTCCCAGGGACCTTTGGCGGCGCAGCATCGTGACACCGCAAAACCCGCTGGCCGGTAGCGGTAAGCCTCGTCACCATGTCGAATTTACACGGGGGGCGCTGACGCCATGGTCAGATCGGAACGAATGGGAGCTGTGCTCACCCTGGCTGAACGGGCGGAGCAGCAGGCCGCGCAGGCCCTCGAATCCGCTCGCGCTCAATTATTGAACGAACAACAGCAGCTAGAGCAGTTGCAACAGTATCGAGCGCAGTATATACAGGAATACCAGAATCGACGCGACGGCGTGCGCCCGGCTGAATTAATCGGTTACAGTAGCTTTATTCAACGTTTAGAGGCGGTGCTGGCAGAGCAGGACAAGAAAATGCTCCTCCTGCAACAGCAGCTCGCCCAGAGACAGCAGCAATGGCAGCAAAAGTATCGTAAGCGGAAATCGATTCAGGAGTTGATCGAACGTTTGCGACAAGAGGAGAGTGCGGCGTTGGAGCAAAAACTGCAAAAGGAACTGGATGAGCTGGCGGCGCAACAGCATTGGCACAGGCGCCAGTTATAGCGGCTGAGGCCAGCTGGCGGGGCTCTGCTCCAGCCTCAAAAACGCCTTTGTTAGGACTGGGGTTTCAGGTGCGAATACGCTATGCTTAGGTCCCCTTTTGGGGTACCGCTAAAGACAATGGACGACGGACGAGACAGACTATGGCGATTACTTCGACAGTATCACCCGATGGCAGAAGCCTTACTCTCCACATCCAGGGACGCTTTGATTTTAGCGCCCATCAGGAATTTCGTGCGTCTTACGAGCAATTGGACGAGGCGCCGGAGTTCTATCAAATCGATATGAAAAATGCCGATTACCTGGACAGTTCGGCGCTGGGGATGCTGCTTCTACTGCGCGATCATGCCGGGGGCGACAACGCCAAAATTGAGATCATCAATTGCAGCGCCGATGTGAAGAAGATTCTGACGATTTCCAATTTCGAACAACTGTTTGAAATTAAATAGCCCTGTGGTTCGCACTTGGCCGCTGAAGGGATCTCTTCTATGACGGACAAGCATCAACTCACCATTCTGGTAGCCGACGATACCCAAACGGACCGTTTGATCCTGACTTCCATCGTGGAAAGTGAAGGCCACCGGGTGCTGAGCGCACGGGATGGGTTGGAAGCGGTGGAGCTGTATGAGCGCGAGCGACCCGACCTGGTGCTGCTGGACGTGCTGATGCCTCGCTTGGACGGATTGGGCGCGGCGCGTAAGATTAAAACTCTGGCCGGCGAAGAGTTGGTGCCCATTATTTTCCTGACGTCCCTCACCGACACCGAATCACTGGTGCAGTGTTTGGACGCCGGTGGCGATGATTTTTTGTCCAAGCCCTACAACCGGGTAATTCTTCAGGCCAAAATCAAATCGTTCTATCGCATGCGCGAGATGCACACCACTATGTTGGCGCAGCGGGACCAGATCGCTCTGCACAATGAACACTTTATGCAAGAGCAAACCGTTGCCAAACAGGTGTTTGACAATATCGCCCACAGCGGCTGCCTGGACGCTAACAACGTCAAGTACTACCTGTCTTCTCTGGCCATTTTTAACGGCGACATCATGCTCGCGGCTATGCGCCCTTCGGGCAGCATGATGGTATTATTGGGTGATTTTACCGGCCACGGTCTTCCCGCCGCCGTGGGCGCTATGCCCCTGGCAGCCACGTTTTACGGCATGGTTCCGAAAGGTTTTGCCATGACCGATATCCTGCGGGAGATGAACACCAAGCTGAAATCCATTCTGCCGGTGGGTATATTTTGCTGCGCCACTTTGGTGGACATCAATTTCCGGAAACAGCAGATACGGATCTGGAATGGTGGTTTGCCAGAATGCTTTTTGTACCACTCGGATACCCTGACCTATACGCCTTTGGTGTCCCGCCACCTGCCTTTAGGCGTGTTGTCCGACCGGGAGTTTGCTGACGACTGCCTTACCTATCCTATGGCGCGGGGCGATCGTTTGTACATCTGGTCTGATGGCATTCACGAGGCGCGCAACCCACAAGACGAAATGTTCGGTGAAAAGCGTTTGCAGGAAGTGTTCGAAAATAACACGCAGCCAGATAAACTTTACGACGAAATCTTGGATCGGGTGCAGGGTTTTGTCGGCCAGGGCGAGAAACACGATGACCTGTCACTGATTGAAATTCTGATGGCCGAGCCCAGCCAAGTCAATGCTGTGGCGGCGGAAGCAGAGCGGCGCAATCAGTCCACCCTGGCGGAATGGGGTATGAGTTTCGATATTCAGCCAGCCAGTTTCCGCATGTTTGACCCCTTGCCGCTGCTGCTCAATATTCTGGTGGAAGTCCCCGGTTTAAGAAGCCACAGCGGCACGCTTTACACCGTAATTTCCGAGCTTTACTCCAACGCTTTGGAGCACGGTGTGCTGGCGTTGGATTCGAGCCTGAAGGATACCCAAGAGGGATTCACCGCCTATTACGAGCAGCGCCAGAAAAAACTCGATGAGATCGGTGAGGGATTTATTCGCCTTCACTTGCATCACCGCACCACCGACGATGGCGGTAGCTTGACGATCCGGGTGGAAGACAGCGGGTCCGGTTTCCTGGGTGCTAAAGAGTGGCGACAAGAAAAGCCCAGCATTACGGACTACCGAGGGCGGGGCCTTAGACTGGTAGACAGTTTATGCGATGGCGTCCGCTACCTGGGAGACGGCAATGAAGTGGAAGCGGTATTCTCCTGGCGCAACGACGATTGATCTAGACGCGAACGGCGAGCTGAACAACAAGGTTTATACAAAGCGATACTGACCCATGACAGATACTCACGAACACCTGAGCCGCGATACGCTCGACACCGTCAAAGACGTGATGGGCGACGACTTTCACTTACTGATCAGCACCTTTATCAATGATGCCGGTGAGCACATCGAGCGTTTGCGCGCCGCTCTGGCCCGTCAGGATAGCGATGCGGCACGTGCCACTGCCCATAGTTTCAAAGGCAGTTGCCACAACCTCGGCGCGGTCCATTTGGCCTGGTTATGTGAGCATGTGGAGCAGCGCAGCCTTGAGGGAAACCTGGACGGCCTGAGCGATTATTTGTCGCAGATCGAACAGGAGTTTACCCAGGTGCAGAGGCTTTTGAATGAGATGGTCCGCGGCGATGGCTAACCCTCGCGCTTAACCCTTAGAACTCTTAACCTGCTAATATCGGTTCCATCTCCGCCCCGGTTCCATCTCCGCCGCCCTTGCTGTCAACATCGTTTCAGGCTTGACTTGTGATCGGTCAGCCTCATTGGCATCGTCCTTGCTATATACACTCCAGAACCCTTTATTTGGTGGCGAAGCGGCAAAGCTTTGCCGCCCACACTTTGGAGTGCAGATATCCATGCCCAGTCATTCCGACGTCGGCCCATTGTTATCGCTAAATTTGCGCCCCTCGGGCAACCCATCGTCTGGCTCTGTGGCGCCCGCGCGCCGTGCCGATTCCTCCGCTTCGTCGTTCCAGCATTGGCTCACCTCGCCCCAGGGGAACGCGGCCAAAGATGTGGGCCGGGCGAAAACGCAAGCCCCGGCATCATCCACGCAGGAACGGACCCCAAACCAGGTTCAATCAGCTCTGCTCAAGGAAAAAGGTAGTGGGGCACCGGGGAGCGGAAATAAATCCGATTCTAATTCCGGGTTGCGGGATGAACTCCCAATCAGTGCACCTTCGTCCCTTGGACTGGCGGAAACGGCTGGGGCACTCGCGCTGCCACTGGATGTTGAACTCAAGGGCTCCATTGAGGACGACCTTAGACTGGAGCAGGGTCTGCAGGAGCTGATTCAATGGTTGGAAGAAGGGGGGCCGGAAGCGCTCGACACAGAGCCTGGCCAGGAACAGTTGTACGCTCTGCTAACGCAGATGGGATTGACTCCGGCGCGCGAACAAATACCCCATTTGGCCATGCAGATTCGGGCGGCATTAACCGAGTCAGGTTCCACTCCGAAAGAGCTCATGGCGAGCTTAAAAACGCTTCTAAGCCCGCCGGGGAATAACGGTTCTGTGCAAATCGCCGCACCCGCGTCCGGCGGTTTGGAGCTTGAACCCGGCATAACTCGCGCCTTGAATGACGCAGCGGATTTTGGCTTGACGATGAAAGCGGCCAGTAAGATCGAAATAGGCCGGGGTGGGGCGGAGGCGACGCCGCCTCGGGGCGAAACGCCGATGGTTCATACCGCGTTGGGAGCTGAAGCCAGCGCACGGGATACGCCACTTCAACCGAGCGAGCGCCAGTTTGTGATCCAGCCGGAGGTTCGGGTGCCGGTGGGGCAGCCCCAGTGGGGCCGGGCAGTGGGCGAGCGCATTCTGTGGTTGGCGAATCAGAACATCACCTCCGCCGAGCTCCGTCTGGACCCACCGGAATTAGGCCCGGTGCAGGTGCGGGTGGTTATCCAGAATGATCAGGTGAATGTGACGTTCACCAGTAATCAGCAAGCGGTGCGTGAGGCATTGGATTTGAGCGCCCAGCGATTGCGGGAGATGTTTAGCGAGCAAGGGCTGGATCTAGTCGATGTCAACGTGTCCGATCAGTCCGAGGGCCAGGCTTTCGGTGAGCAGCAGCGCGAAGGCCGGGGCGGACACAGCCAGGGGGAGGAAGAGGTGGCGGATGTTCAGCCTCAAAGGTTGAGCCTGCATTTGGTGGATAGTTACGTGTAAGCACGCCCTTGGGGGGCAGCAAAGGGGGTAGCGGCTTCGTAAGAGCGTTCCCGGTCCGCCAACCTGCCTGTCAGTGAGGCGCGCTTCTGTGAATAAGAAGGCGCCTTGGGCGAAACGTGGCGGCGCGTTAAGGCTCCGCCGGCAAACGCACGCTGACGCACAGGCCGCCTTCGGGTCTGTTGTGGGCTTCGATGCTGCCCTGGTGTAGCGCGACGCTGCGTTGGGCGATGGCCAGGCCCAGGCCGTAGCCGCCGCTCTCGCGGTTGCGCGCCTCGTCCAGACGATAAAACGGCTGAAAGATATCATCGAGTTTTTTTTCTGGAACCCCGGGCCCAGCATCCGCAATGGTTACCGCATAGGAAGCCAGCTCTGGAAGGAATGTCAGTTCTACGCGAATATCGGAATCCTTTTGGGTGTAATGCACCGCGTTGCGCAGAATGTTTTCAAACACGCCGACGAGCATATTGCCATAGGTAGCCACCAGCGCTTCATCCACATCGGTGGTCATTATCAGGCGAACGTTCTTCCGTTTGGCTTCGCTTTGATAGTTTTCCACCAGCGTTTCCAGTAGAGAGCGCAAATCCAGAGTGTCGTCCAGCTCCCAGCTGCCGTTCTCGTGCACGGGCAGGGATAAGATGTCCGAAATCACATCGCCCAAATAATCGGCCGCTTTTTTCACCCGGTCCAGCTCCCGGTCGATGCGGCCATCGCTACGCTGCTTGGCCAGACCCAGAGCGATTTGCAGCCGGGCCAATGGAGAGCGAAGTTCGTGAGAAACGTCCTTAATCAGGCGCTTTTGCTCGAGCATAGCGCGTTCCAGACGCTCGACCATGTGGTCGAAATCCAGACCTAAACGGGCAATTTCGTCTTTGCGGCCGGCAAACTTGGGGCTGACTCGAACGCTCAGGTCGCCCTGGGCAACCCGGCGTGTGGCTTTATGCAGGGTGTTTATCCCCTGGGAGAAATGGCGCGCAAGGAAAAAACACGCAAAGCCACA
>Ga0209487_1002122_pt1 | contig 16321 bp, 13 predicted proteins | sample Poulit2012_FD_187524 | JGI IMG/M metagenome (GOLD analysis project Ga0209487, IMG submission 187524) | Agricultural soil microbial communities from Georgia to study Nitrogen management - Poultry litter 2012 (SPAdes) (version 2) | ecosystem: Environmental > Terrestrial > Soil > Agricultural land...
TCAGCGGAAATCCGTACATCTCCGCGTAAAAAGCGATGATGAACGCCTGCACCACGCCCGCCTGCGTCCACTCCTTCCAGCTTCGTGGAGCGAAATAACGATAGAACATCCAGGAAAGAAAAACGATAACGATCAGGGCCAACCCCCATGCGCCTATATGCATTGTTCAGTTTCCTTCTTTGAAGCGCCGGAATCTCTGCCGCGTGTTAAATACTCAGGCGAGTCGTGGATGTGATAAGACGCATCCGCCAGAATCAGGTTCCGCACCTGCTGAACATGACAAAGACGTCCGTAAATGGAATATCTTGAAGAATTTATAGTCATATGCGGCGGGAAAGTAAAGTGACTTTGTTAAAACAGATAATTCGGTCCGTAGATCAACGAGCCGCCATAATGAGCCGTGACAGGAACCAGAATCACTGTCGAAAACAGAACCAAACGATACATGAAATTTCCCCATTGTTTCGCGCGACCGACAGCGACCCCGACTATTCCGATAAGAGAAAGTACCGCAACACTCACGCCGAGCCAGCGATGAAACGTGAGGATCTCACTCAGGTCAGCCGGATAACTGGTCCCGGCGGCGGCTAGCCAGCCGAGCCCGGCCGCGGCGATGGCGCTGAGAGCGCCGAAGATGAAGTTAATCCGCGCGGCCTGAAGCCATACCGGTTTCGACCCGATCCAGCCCACGAGTTCGAAGAGAGCCGCGAAAAGCAGTAGTGCAATTGGCAGATGAACGGCCAGCACGTGCAGTTTGCCCAAAAACCCCGAGACGCGACCAAACCATGCGCCATCGTCATGCCCATGATTCGCGTGGTCATGGGCCGGTTCAACAACTCCGGAAACCTCCGATTGAGTTAGGCCATCGTCCGGTAATTCAGGGGAAGTTTCCTCCACACTCAACGACGTTTCAAGATTCGCTACATAAGCGGTCGGATCGGCGGTGAACTTGCGCAAACAGCGTTTGCAGCACAGGCCGATAGTTTGGCCCTTGTAAGTGGCTGTGATTGCCGGGTCAGCTGGCTCTTCCGGCGTCACAGGACACCAACTATTCACCGGCTCGGCGGCGGCAGCATGGACGCCCGTCAACAGAAAGAAAATAAGGATGAAGACTCGCATTGATAATAATGAACCGATGCTCCCAGTTGGGCTGGGAGGATCGGCCTTGAATCAAGAACTAATGGCGATGGCTTTCGTGGTTGTGGCCCGACTCACTACGGGCTTTCTGGGACGAGGCGGTTTTCATCGCTTGTAGTTTATTCATGAAACCTTCGGGGTCTTCCATGAAATCCTTGCGACAGCCTTTGCAGCAAAAGCGGACAAGCTCTCCCCGATAGGAAAAGTCAAGGATTTCACCTTCAACCAAAGGCTCGTCGGAAACTACGCACATGTCAGGATACGCGGGGCCTTGTGCGGCGATTAACGCCGCACTCGCGGGAATCAACTCGGCTTTCGTGGACGATTGCGCATTCTTGGCGTTGCCTTCAATCTGCCCGGTGCCTTCGGCAATCTGTTTTTGAACATCGCCGCACCGGAGCATTCGCGCTCCGTAATAGGGATTGGCCACCGTCTTATCATCCTGTATCCAATTGGCGCCCTGACCGTCGAAAGCCATCGGGCAATGGACAACGAAGAGGTCGGTTTTATTCGTGGTGCCGACGTGCTCGATCAGCGGTTGCATCTCCTTGGAAAGCGCCAGAAAGCCGGAACGGGCGTCCGCGATATTCTTCGACGCGACGATTGCCCCACTGGATGTCGCGAGTTCCTCAATACCCGGAGCGTCGGACTCGGACGGTCCTTTCTTCAAGGCAGTGAGGAAGATTTGCGCACCGCCGCGCGCATCCGTCAGCTTGTCGGCCGCAAGGGCCTCCTGAATTGTAAGGTACGGCGAAACAAGCGTATCGACGAATTCCGGCTTGAAGGCTTCCGAATGCGCATGTGCGTTCGTAAAGCCCGCGATGAGGCTAACGGTAACGATGGCTTTCGCCAGGATTGATTTCAATGATTTCATATTTTTACTTTAGCGTTCTTGATTGATGTTTACTGAGAATGATGCGCCTGTCAGCCGCCATGAGTACCATGACCGCCACCGCCGCCGCCAGGCGATTGCGCCGAGTCCACATCGATTCCGTTGTGATTGAGCTCCTCTGCGGACGCCAGAGTGGCCTGGGTGCCGGGAGGGTTTATGTACCAACCGGGATCGGTGTTATCTCGTAGCGCTTCGTCGCTGATAGTTTCGCGAACCTTGAGAATGGTGAACATGCCGCCCATGGTGATATAATCATGCGGACCCGGACCGCCGACCATGGGAATGCTATTGTCAGGCACCGGCATCTGCGTCATGTGCTCCGCGTCGCCCATGCCATGCTGTCCCATCGTCATGTATCCCGGCAGGAGCTTGCGAATCTTCTGGTCCAGATCGCCGGGATCCACTCCAACCATGTTGGGCAGATCGTGCCCCATCTGGTTCATGACGTGATGCGTCATGTGGCAGTGCATGGCCCAGTCGCCGGGATTATCGGCGACGAACTCCACCGTACGGGTCGCCCCGACAGCCACCAGAACCGTTGTCTCGGGCCACTGCCCAGCCTCCGGAATCTGTCCTCCGTCGGTCTCGGTGATCTTGAAGTAATAGCCGTGCAGGTGAATCGGGTGGTGGTTCATCGGGCTGAGATTGCCGATTCGAATTCGCACCCGATCTCCAAGTCTAGCCACCAGTGGATCGGTGCCGGGGAAGGCTTTGGCGTTCATGGTCAGCACATTGAAGTCGTTCATCTCGTTTGGGTCGGGACGACGCGCGCCCACCGGGATATCCCACTCATGGAGCAGAATGGCGAAATCGCGGTCGGGCCGCTCCTCCGGTGGCACGCCACGCGGATGGATGATGAAAAGCCCCGTCATCCCCATGCCGATCTGGGTCATCTCGTCATGATGACTGTGATACATGAGCGTCCCGTGCTGGTTGAGCGTGAACTCGTATTTAAAGGTTTCGCCCGGATAGATGGCGCGTTGGGAGAGTCCGCCCACGCCGTCCATACCTGACGGCAGCAGCACGCCGTGCCAATGGACGGTAGTGGGCGCGGCGAGTCGATTCGTGACGAAGAACCGAACACGGTCTCCTTCAACAGCCTCGATGACAGGCCCGTGGACCGAGCCGTTGTATCCCCAGCAGGTAACCTTCAGTCCCTGCGCGATTTCGTGTTCAACCTCTTCGGCTATCAGGTGATAGACTTTCACGCCGTCCACGATCTTGTACGGCAGTTTCGGCGCGTTTGGCGCGATAACGGGCGTATAATCCCGGTAAGGCTCGCCCGGCGGATAGGTTCGCGTCGAGGGGGCTTGCGTGCCTTCCGCCGCCGGGGAACCTTCGCGCGACTGCTCGGCCCCTGCCTGATCCTCCGTTTGCGCTGTCGCGCGGCGGGTGCCGCCGAGAACAGCCGCGCCCGCGAGTGCGGCTGAACCGAACTTAATCGCTTCACGCCGTGTCAGTTTTTTGTCGAACTTCATAATCTGCTTCGTGAATTGTGTAAAAGAACGTCAGTTTCTCGGGCCTTCGATTTTGCCGACCGCCTCAGTGCTGACCGTACCACCGCTTTGGAGGGTGTTCAGCGTGGAATGCGCTTGCCAATATTCGCGAAGACCATCGACGTATTCGACCGCTGCTTGTATCTGTTCCCGCCGCGCCTGAAGGAGCTGAAACGTTCCGATCTGCATGGCGTTATATTGGAGCTGCGACTGCTGCGTAATATCGTCACGGAGTGGAAGGAGAACCGTCTGATAATACGTTACGCGATTGCGGGCGTTTTCGACCGATTCTCTTGCCAACCGAGCGCTCACTCGGAGGTTGACCGCCGTAGCGTAATACTCCGCCTGATCACGACGCAGCTGCGCCATTGCTGCCGCGACCTGCGGCTGGCCTTGATTGAACAGCGGAATCGGCAGCTGAAACACCGGCCCAACCGCCCACTCGCCGTCGGCCTCACGCTCACCGGTCGCGCCTACCTCAGCCTCAGGGAATAGTCCGAACGTGCGTTCCAATCCCAATATCTGTCCTGATGTTTCGATACGATGCCGGAGCGCGGCCAATTGAAAGTTCGCGGCTACGATCTGCGATTCCAGTTCCTCGACCGATTCGGTTTCCGCCGGTGGCTCGGCCAAGCGGGTCGGCGCCTGCCACGCGGTCGCCGCTTCGCCCCAAAGCCCCATCAAGGCATTTAGCGACTCGCGACTCGCGATGACTGCATACTCCGACGAAGCCAATTCCAATTTCGCATTCTCATACTGAGCCCTCTCCATTCTCAGATCGAGGTCGGTGAAGTTCCCCGCCTCGTGCAGCCGCTGAGCCAACTCATAAGCGGCCTCCGTCGCGTCCATGGCTGTTTGCCTCAACTCGAGCATCTGCTTGGCTGCCACGAACCGATACCACGCCTCGCGCACATCGGCAGCCATGTCGAGCACAGCTCCGGCGACCTGCTGCTTCGTTGCCTCAAATCGCGCCGCGGCAACTTTCTTCCTCAAAGGGATCTGAAAGACACTCAAAAAGTCCTGCACGATGCCGATCTCAAAGCTCTCGCCACCGCCGCCTTCAAGAAATCGAATCTCGGCGTCGAAGATCGGATTTGCCAACAGGCCCGCAGCCACCAAATCCGCCTGAGCGATCATCAAATTCTCATAAGTCGCTTGAAGATCGCGATTGTTCAGCAGCGCGATCTGCACCGCCTCCTCAATTTCCAGCTCATCTTCGTAGAGCATGGTTCGAACCCGTCCGGCCACTTCGGCGTCGGCCTCTGTTCCCTGATTCCAATGCACCTCATGGTCGGTCCGCTCTGCGACCATCTGCCGCACGTCGTCGAAGCCCGCATTCCGGGGCACACTTGCGCAACCGCCAAGTCCGAGTGCCGCGGCGACCGCGACAGTCGATCTAAAAGTTTTCGTCATCATCTGATTACTCCTTTAGTTCCAGACGCATCCCGCATTTTGGACAGCGCGCTTCCGGGTCGTTCGAAGTCACCTCCGGGTGCATTGGGCAGGCGTAGATGCCTTCCGGTTCATCCTCTTTCTCTTCACGCTCCGCCTCCGAGTTGCCGTGATCCATGGCGCTGTGATCGCCCTGGTTTACAGATTCCGCTCCGGCAGCAGCCCGAGCGTCGCTATGACGATCTTGCTCTGCGATCGCCAAGCTTTGGGATCGCAAAGGGAGGGATGTGGCCGTCGCTTCAGGATGCGCTGGATGGTCTTCCGAGAGCTTGATTTCCTTGAAACCGGAAGCGCATCCGCTCAGAAACAAAACGAGCATTAACAAGGTTATGTGTATGATCATGAAGGGAGCCTATTTTTCTATCAGATGTAATACGAAGCCACGGCTCAGTCGGTTCGGAGCTCGCGATGAAGTTTTCTTTCTTCCACCCAGGAATAGAGCACCGGGGTGGTGAACAATGACAGTAGAACAAAGATCATGCCGCCGAAGCTGGGGAGAGCCATCGGTATCATGATTTCGGATCCGGTGCCGGTCGATGTGAGGATCGGCAGGAGGGCGAGAATCGTCGTCGCGGCTGTCATCAAACAGGGCCGGATCCGGCGCAGAGCGCCCTCAAGAACGCTTGCGCGTATGTCCTCTACCGATACGGTCCGGTTGGCCTCTTTTTGCTGGTGCAGATAGGTCGCCATGACGACCGCGTCGTCGGAGGCGATTCCAAACAGCGCCAGGAAGCCGACCCATACCGCGACGCTCAGGTTGATCGGGTTGAGTTGAAACAGTTCCCGCATATTGACGCCAAAGATCGGGAAATCGAGGAACCAGGGCTGACCGTAGAACCAGAACATGATGAAGCCACCGCTCCAGGCCACCGCGATACTGCTGAAGACAATGAGGGTGGTGGGAAGGGAGCTGAACTGGAAAAACAGGATCAGAAAAATGATGGCGAGGGCGATGGGCAGGACGATTTGGAGCGTAGCCGCGGCCGCCAATTGATTCTCGTAATTCCCCGCAAACCTCCAGCTCACGCCCGCGGGCACGAGGAGATCGCCTTCGCTGACTTTGGCGTTGAGATAAGCCTGAGCGGATTCCACCACGTCAACTTCCGCCATCCCATCGACGCCGCCGAAGGTCACATAAGCGGTCAGAAACGTGTCTTCACTCTGGATCATCTGGGGACCGCGAACGTACTGAATGTCGGCCAACTGGGTCAGCGGAATATGCGCGCCGTCCACGCCCATTACCAAAACGTTTCCGATGTCTTCGATTCCATCGCGAAGTTCGCGCTGATACCGCACACGCACCGGATAACGCTCGCGGCCTTCAACGGTCTGCGTCACAACCTGCCCGCCGATGGCGGCCGAGATCACGTCCTGCACATCCTCGATTCTCAAACCGTAACGCGCGATCGCTTCTCGATCGATTTCGATCTCCAGATAAGGTTTACCAACCACCCGATCCGCGTTGACGGTGGCAGGCACCACCGTGGGAACCTCGCGAAGGAATCGCTCGAGTTCCAAAGAAACCCGATTCAGCGTCTCGAGATCCGGCGCGCGGACTTTCACCCCCATCGGTGCGCGCATGCCGGTTTGCAGCATCACGAGACGGGTTTCGATGGGCTGAAGTTTCGGCGCGGATGTGGTGCCCGGAATTTTGGCCACCCGCACGATTTCCTCCCAAATATCATTCGGCGTCCGGATCTGATCCCGCCACTGGCGATACGGTCTGCCGCGGTTGTCGGGTATCAGGTTGCCTTCATCATCGCGGAGAAATTTCTCCTGCCTGGAATCGTAGCGGAAGTTGATCCGCCGACCCGCATCGTCGGTGATGTATTCGGATTTATAATTAATCACCGTCTCCAGCATCGAAACCGGCGCCGGATCGAGAGCGGAATCGGCACGACCGATTTTTCCGACCACCGTGTCGATTTCCGGAATGTCGCTGATCGCCATATTCTGGTATTTGACCACGTCCAGCACTTCGCTTATCGAGGCGTGCGGCATCGTCGTGGGCATCAACAGAAACGTTCCCTCATTGAGCGGCGGCATGAACTCGCGGCCCAGACCGGGAAAGGTATGCGTTGCCCAGATCCACGGTTGGCTCAAGCGAATCTTTTCTCCATCGAGCCCGACGCTATCCACCGCTCGGGGGACGAAGCTCATCACCCGATCGAAGCCGAGCCAGACCGATGAACCCATCAAAACGATGATTGCCGGGATCGAGAGGAAGAGTGCCTTGTGCGCCAGGCACCAGCGCAAAACCGTGCCGTAAACGCGGGCCAGCAGAAGAAACAGGCCGGTCAAAATCCCAATCAGCAGACCGGTAAAAAGCAGGTTGCGAACAAAACCTCGTTCCGGACCGAGCGGTTCCCAAGTCACCGCGAGCAGCCACAAGACGAGAGCACCCGCGATCACGCTCGCAAGAATCCTTCCGGAAAAATGCAGCCGTTCCATCGCGGCGGCTCCGAACCCGGCGAAGCGGCCGTTCGGCCCCAAAACCCGCTTCCCATAAAGCCGATACAGAACGATTCCCAGAAGCAGGAGGCCCGCGAAGATAACCGCGAGCGACGTCTTCACGGCCCCTGTAACCACCGCGCCAATAGCCAGCAGCCCCAGCCCCCACAACACCCACCGCCCGAGGCGTGCGAACTTTATCCGTTCGGCGATCAGAAGATGGGTCGCGGCCGGCACGACAACCAGAGCGATAATAACCGATCCGACGATCGCAAAAGTCTTTGTAAATGCTAGAGGAATAAACATCTTCCCTTCGGCCCCAGTCATCGTAAAAACAGGAAGAAAACTGACGACGGTGGTCGCAACCGCTGCTAAAACCGCCGATCCGACCTCTCGCGTTCCCCGGAAAACAACCTCGATTCTCGGCTCCTCCGGAGGCGCGGCCTTCAAATGTTTTAATATATTTTCAACAATGATGACGCCCAGATCGACGATGGTCCCGATGGCAATGGCGATCCCCGCCAATGACACGAGATTGGCATCCACGCCGAACAGTTTCATCGCGATAAAGGCAAAGAGTACGGCCAGCGGCAGCATCGACGAAATGACGAGGGCGGTCCGCAGATGCAGGATCATGATGATCACCACGATCACCGTCACGAGGATCTGCAGGAAGATCGCGTCGTTGAGCGTCGCCAGCGTTTCCTGGATCAGCCCGGCGCGATTGTAAAACGGAACGATCTCGATCTGGCTGGTCGTAATCCATTCGGGCCAGGTCTCCCGCGGATTCGTCCGCAACCAGGCAAGCCAAGCTTCCTGGTCAAGCTCTCCGGAATCGAACGCCTCAAACCCGATTCGCTCCGCGAAACGCTTCACCGTGTCGGTGTCGGTCCGCTCCCAATCGACCACCGCCCGGATCGGAAGACCGGCGCCGATTTCGCTGATTTTCTCCTGAACGTTCTGGATCGCAAAAAGCGGATTGAAGCCCTCCCGCACCACCACGACGCCGCCTACCGCTTCCGCGCCGCCCACCGCCAAGGCACCGCGTCGCGGCCCCGGTCCCCGGCTGACAACCGCCACGTCGCTGACTCGAATCGGCACGGAATTCTCCCCGACCCGCACGACCGCTTTTTCCAGATCTTCCAGGGATTGAACAAAACCGCGTCCGCGAATGATATATTCCACGCGATTGATCTCGGTCACCCCCGCGCCGACATCGAGATTGCTTCGGCTTACCGCTTGGAGGATTTCTTCAAGCCCGACATCGAACACGCGCATGGCGTCCGGGTTCACCTCCACCTGATATTCCGGCACGAAGCCGCCAATGGAAGAGACTTCACTGATGCCTTCCGCCGCCTGCAACGCATAACGAACGTGCCAATCCTGGACACTTCGGAGTTCTCCGAGATCCCATCCTCCAACCGGATTTCCATCCGGATCGCGCCCTTCCAGCGTGTACCAGTAAATTTGTCCAAGACCGGTGGCGTCCGGCCCCAGCATCGGCTGCACCTCCGCCGGAAGCGCTCCGGCAGGCAAGCTGTTGAGCTTCTCAATGATCCGGGCGCGGGACCAGTAAAACTCCACGTCTTCCTCAAAGATGACGAAAATCATACTGAATCCGAATCCGGATTGGCTTCGGATCTCTTGCACTCCGGGAAGTCCGAGGAGCGAAACCGTTAAGGGATAGGTGACTTGGTCCTCGACATCCTGCGGCGAGCGGCCCTCCCATTCCGCGAATACGATCTGCTGGTTCTCGCCAAGATTCGGAATCGCATCGACCGGAACGGGATTCCGTGGAAGCCAGTCCACCTTCCAATCGAACGGTGCCACCGATATTCCCCATAAGACGAGTCCGGCAACGACGATTCCCACCACCAATTTCTGGTAAAGAAAGAAACGGATGATGCGTGCGAGCGGCGAGAGAGGCGTGCTGTCCGAAACGCGATTGTCAGAATTCGGGAACGAATCTGGCTCTTGCTGATTTGAGTTCGTCATGGATCGTCAAACAAATGTTTACCGGGAATCGTCGGATGCCCCCGGCAAATCCAGTGGAGACTCGTTAACAATGTCTCCGCACTGGTGCATGGCCGCGCCGAAGTAAGCATTCGCGATGGAGTCGCTTCTTTGGAGCCAGGTGCCGCCCTGATTATCGAGCGCCATTGGGCAATAAGCTTTATAAAGAGATCCAACCTGTCCGCCGTGGAAGGAAACGACGGCGGTCTCGACCGCATTCGTGAGAGGCTGAAGCAGGGTGCGGATTCCCGGTAAACTGTCAGCCCCGGCGAGATCCGCCAGCAGTGGTTGAAGATCGTCGTGAAGGTTCGTCCACGCCGCAAGCGCGTCATCCGCGAGCAGGCTGGAATCGATTTCTCCGAGACGCCGCCGCATGGCTTCGGTCGCCATCCGCGCCGCTTCAAGATCGTCCGCCGCGAGAGCTTCTGTCAGATCCAGGTACGCTTGAGCGAACCGGTTAATCTGTTGACCGAAAGCGGCCGGCACGGCGTCCACGTTCACCAGCGGCGTCACTTCGTGAATGGTCTCCGCCACTTGCTCCGGTTCCGCCGGGGCCATCATACTGGGACGGCCGCGGATTTGAAGTTCGCTGTCGATCTGAAAACTGCCGCGGGTGACGACGATCTCACCTTCCTCAAGGCCTTCGAAAACCACGTAATGACTGCGCGTCTTCGGCCCCAAAAGAATCTCCCGGGCCTCGAAAGTGGGAGTGTCCGCATCGGCGACTTTTACATAGACAATGGCACGTTCGCCGGTGATAAGCGGTGCTGTCGCTGGAATCACGAGAGGCGGACCTTCCTCGTCGGCGCCGAACGTCGAATGCACGGTTCCGCGAACGAACATACCCGGTTTCAACCATTCCCCGGGGTTTTCCAGATCGACACGAATGTTCGCGGTGCGGCTCGATTCGTTAACGACGGGATCTATAAAAGCGATTGTCCCATCCAGCCTTTCACCCGGCCGGGTTTGCGTCACAAACGTCACGCTTTGTCCGACGCTCAGCCAGGTCAAATCCGATTCATAAGCCTCCAGGTTTACCCACAGCTCCGATAGATCGACGACGCTGTAGATCGCCTGACCTGTCTCGACATAACTTCCCTCGCTTGCCAAACGTTCTGTGACAATGCCGCTCATCGGGGAAGAAATCGTTATCCGGTCCATGACCTTCCCGGCCTCTTCGATTTCACTGACTTGCTCATCGGTCAAGCCGAGCAGGCGAAGGCGATCACGGGCGGCATCCAAAAGCGCATTCTCCGACTCCTGCATTCGGAGAGCCTGCAAAAGTTCTTCCTGAGCGGAAATCAGAGCGGGACTGTAGATCTCGGCCATGGGTTCACCCTGTTCCACGTAAGTTCCCGTGAAATTCACGTAAAGCTTCTCCAACCGTCCGGGAAACCGCGCGGAAATCGTGCCGACCCGCCGCTCGTCATAATCGATCATTCCGGGTAGCCGGATCTCGCGCTCGACTTCGCGCCTCTCGACCGGCCACGTCCGCACATCGATCAACGCCACAGCACGGTCGCTCAGGACCAGCCTCGGCAGATCCCCTGCGATTTCGTCCCCCGCGCCCGAAGCGGCCGGAATCAAATCCATTCCGCAAATGGGACACTGCCCCGGTGCGGGCTGGCGAACCTGCGGATGCATGGAGCAGGTCCAAATCGTTTCGACCGTTTCGGCGGCCTCGTGAACATGCTCGTCGGGCGCGCCGGCGGAAACGGTTTCCGGGCCGGTCGTGCGCCCGATCCAGATGCCGGCCAGCAGCACCAGCAGCGCGGCCGCACCGGCAAGTATGGAGAAAAGTGTTTTTCGGTTCATCATTCGTTCCCTTTTGTGTCAGAAAATCCCGTCAGCTCCTCCAGAGCCGCCTGCTGCTGAAAGCGGTCGGCGAGCGCGCGTTCGCGCGTCAATTCGATTTCGAGGAGTGCCTGCTGAGCGATGATCAGGTCAAAAAAATCCGCCCGCCCCGCCCGGTAGGCGCCTTCGAGACTCGCGACGGTTTGGCGGGCGCGCGGCAGCAGGTTTTCGCCGTAAAGATCGATCTTCCGCCGGGCGTCGTGCAGACGGAAAAACGTCAGTTGCAGCTCCGCCTCCAGCTCCCGGAAAAGCGCCTCGTGCGCGGCCTCCCCGGTTTCAAGAATCGCCTGCGCCTCCCGTCGGGCCGCCGCATAGCGTTCGCGCCAGATCGGAAGATTGACGGAGGCCGTCAGCATCACTTCGTCGCGCATGCCGCCGCGGTTGTCCATGAATTCGGCGCCGACGGTGATATCCGGACGGGATTCCCTCTGTGCCAGATCGACGCCGAGTTCGCTGCGGGTGATTTCGTGCTCCGTCGCCCGCAGCCGCGGATTTCCCGCCAGCCATTCCGAAGGCGTCCGCCCGCACGGATCGGCGGGCGCGGCGGTTTCGGCGGGAAGTTCAGCGGGCGGAAGTTCAGCGTTTGACGGGCGGCCGAGCGCGGCGTTGAGTTCCGCCCGAAACGATTCCCGCGCTCCTTCGAGCGTGCGGATCTGATCGGCGAGACGTTCGATCTCCATTTGCGCGCGCAGCACATCGGCGTCGCCCGCCTCTCCCGTCCGCAATCGGGCTAGCGCGATTTGCTCGAACTGATTCAAAAGCCTCTGGTTCTCCGCAGCGATCCGGATCGCGTGTTCGAGATACGCCAGCTCCGCATACGTTGTCCGGATCGCGCGAAACAACCCCAGTTTTTCCGCTTCGACGCGCGCCGCCGCTGCGTTCGCCTCTTTTTCCGCCATCCCTCCGGCGAGGCTCAGTTTTCCAAACCACGGAAACATCTGGGAGAGTCCGACCGTCTGCCGCGTATCCATATGCCGGATAAAGTAGCCGTAGCTCAGATTCGGATCCGGCAAAGACCGCGCCTGCGGAATCCGCTCCACCGCCGCTTTCCAGTCACCGAAAGCCGACCGAAGCGTCGGACTGTTTTCGGCGGCAAAAACCAGCAGATCGTCGAGCGTCGCGTCATCGGCGATCTCGATCGTCCTCGGGGCATTCCGGCGAGACATCGACGGTTCGGCGGAGGAAACCGGTTTGGGTCCGTCTTCAAAAGAAGATGACTGGGAATCCGTGCTGGCCGTTGGACCGGTTGCACAGCCTCCCAATAGGGTAAGAGCGGCCAGGACCAGAGATGGGAAATAGGGTTTCATTCGGGATTCAATTGAGAGGGACGACTGCTTATCGAAACGATTGTCAATTCGAGTGCCGACTATCTGCCGGCATCATCCGCCATCACGATCAATCTGCCGACCATTCCAGCCTCGGTGTGCCCGGCCTCCGTGCAAACGATCCGATACTCCCCCGGTTCGTCGGGAGCGATGATGACGCCCTGGGCGGTTTGACCGACCTCGGCATGAACATGTGTTTCAGGACGTCCCTCGATCTCCCACATGTGAACGACTTGCCCGATGTTCTCCAATCTCAAGGCAAAAACCTCTCCAGGAGCGACCGTGATCTCAGCAGGATCAAAACGAAAATCATGTGCTTTCACCTCGATCATCCGCGCCCCTTCCGGCAGTTCCTCGACTCCGGGCGCTGTCGAATGCTCGTGATGATGAGCGTTTCCGTTTTCCGGAACAAACGTTCCGCGAATCTCCCCGCAACGGAGCATTTGGGATCCGTAGTACGGATTGTTCACCGTCGCGTCCGCCTGAATCCAGGACGCCCCCCGATTTCCGAATGCCATCGGACAATGCGCCTCGTAAAAGGTTGCGCCGCTGGATCCGTGCTCATTGAGGTCAGCCAGCAGCGCGATGCTTACGGTCTCAAAGTGGCGCCGGGCGACGTCGATGTCATCCGCTTGCGAAATGGCGCGGGCGGCCGCGACAGCCTCGGAATCCGAAAGTTTTTCTCCGAGCCTCTCCGCTTGTTCACCGATTCCGCTGATAGAATCGTTCGCAAGCCTTTCCTGAATCGCGATGTAATGACTCAGCACATCCGCATCACGAGAAATCTCATGCGAAAGATCGCGGGGATTTTCGTTCCCACAACCTGAGAACCCCACCAAAGCGACTAGGCTAAGGAGCCCGCTCAAACCGATTTTTTTAACCCGCTGCAAACCGCAAACTCGATTGTCCATGTTCGGTTAAACGCGAATTCCGAAAAAATCCCTCAAAAAGATTCCGCGGACAGTCTCACGATTTCGAAAAATGATCGCCGAGCTGCTCGCGCAAATACCGCCGGGCACGATAAACGCGGGTTTCCACCGTCTTGGAAGAAACACCGAGAATATCCGCGCACTCCCGCTGACTTCGCCCTTCCAAAGCAAATAGAATGAAAGCGCCTTTTAGCTTCGGAGGAAGACGATCGACCGCAGCCGCGACGAGAGCTTCGTTTTCCCGATCTAGAATTACTTGCTCGGCATTCGACGAGACATCCGCAATCCGCGCCGCCAGCTCAAACTCATCTCCCGAGTCACTGTTGGCGCGAAATCCGAACAGAGGAAAAATCTTCCTTCGGGACTCGCGCCGGTGATGATCCCGACAAAGGTTCGCCGCAATCGCGAAAATCCACGTCGATACCTTGGCACGCGGACGGAAAGAAGAGGAATTAAAGAAAACCTTCACAAACGTCTCTTCAGCAATATCGGCGGCAACCGATTCATTCCTGACATAACGCCACGCAAAATGAAAAACCGACTCGCGGTATCGATCGATCAATTCCCCCAAAGCCGACTCATCACCTTGTTGAACAGCCTCCAACAGCCGCAAATCCGGATCGTCGTCCATCGTCGGCGATTCCTAGTCCGGCTGACTGAGAGCTTCCGCTGCGAGTTGACGAAGCTCCATCCGTTTCTCAGAAGGCAAAACGTCGAGCACCGCGAAAAACCTTCGGATACTGACTTCCTGCAAATCCGCATGAACAACATGCAACTGCTTCACCGTATCGGAAACACGTTCGGAATATTCTTCCTCCTCCTGAAGCAATTTTGCCAATTCCCCCTGCAACCGATGAAACTCCTCAAGTCGACTGATTCTTTCCGCCTCAAACTGAGCATAAACCTGATCCACCCGCTCCTGCTCCTCGGCCAAAAGATTCAAATGCTCATAAGTCGATTTCGCATGATTTCCCTTTTGTCCACCTGGCCGCAAAACCAGCATGGAAAAAATCAACGCTGCTCCAACGGCGACTACAATCACCAGCCCAAAAAAGATCGCAATGCGGAAATAAAACTGCGGTTTTGAAGTCATTATCATTAATTCCCGTCTCTCGGAGAACAAATCCCACTCACTCCTGATTCACCACCGATGGCCGACAGCAATCGAGCAACCCTTCCGAATGATTAAACAGCTCAATATCAATCGCCTTAACCGCCCACGCAGGTGCCTCCGGAAGGGCCTGGGAACGATTCGAAAATTCCGTAGCAATCGCAGTTGTGATCGCACTTGTGGCAACGACCAAAGCCAAAACCGTCGCTACAAATCCCGGATTCCGCGCAACCCCAAAAACCTCCTTAAAAATGAACCCCTCCGATTCAGTTTCCGCCCGCCGAAGGCGAAGCATTCGAAAAACATTTGCCTCCAGATTCGAAGGAGGCGCTGGCAACTTTTCGCCCCGAAGAAGATCCAGGAAATCATCCAATCCCTTATTTATCATCCTACCAACTTAAACGCACGGAACACGAAAAGCCCTCAAAAAGATAGCAACTCCGAGCCGACACTGATGATATGTCACCAATCCACGATGATTTGTCACAGATCCACAATGATTCGCAACCAATCCACGCTGTTTCCAAACAAGTTTTCTCTCACTGTGAAACGTCCGCTCGTTCGTAATTCCTCGATAGGGGGCAAATATTCCAAAGGTGCCCGTTCCCGCATTTCAGATTCAGAGCGGCCATTGATAAAAACGGATCCAACGCTCCCGAAAACGCAACGAATAATCCGGCCACCTCGTCATTCGCGCCATCGCGGGACGAATAGCAGTGGGACGTATTTCGGCGGAACCAGGGGTATTTTGCGACATGTCGTAATATCCCGTGTTACGAACGTTCGGATAATGCAAGTTAAAAAACTTGCTTTTATTCTCTAACCCCTTGATGTTTCAATAAAAACATGGGTTACGGTCGCTTCCCCTTCCGGTCTTTTGCGAACGTTCGCCCACTACACGTTCGGCAAAGGAATAAGAACCGCCACACGAGCCTCTCACTGATATGAAAATTACACGGAATCTCGATAAGATTGGCTCCTTCGGGGCGGTATTGGCTGCGGCGATGGCACCGTGTTGCTTCCCGCTTCTGGGGGTTATTGGAACGGCTCTCGGGCTGGGTGCGATGGAGCGTTTTGCGCCCCAGTTGCAGTATGCCGTCCAGATATTGGTCGTTGTTGCTTGGGTAGGGGCATTCGTCGCATACAGGGAGCATCGTTTGTTCCCGCCCTTAGCACTGGCGAGCATTGGAACCGTATTGTGTTTCGTTCACTATCATCTTTACTTTTCAGAGCCACTGATCTACGCGGCATTCGCAGCTTTGATCACATCCGGCATCTGGAACACAATTTTACGCATGAAAAAGAGTCCTAAAGAACCAGTTTTAGAATCTACCATCACCTGCCCGCACTGCGGACACCAAGAAACTGAGCAGATGCCGACGGACGCATGTCAGTTTTTTTGGGATTGCCCAAAATGCGGCGAGAAGCTCAAGCCCAAGAAGGGAGATTGCTGTGTATTTTGCTCCTACGGGTCAGTTCCATGTCCTCCGATACAACTCAATTCCGGTTGCTGTGCGTGAAATCGAACAAGCCGAATCGGGTAGCCGGGAGCGTTAACTCTCCCGGCCCCCACACCACCGGACGTACGGGTCCGTATCACGGCGGTTCCGAAGACTCAGTGACCGGAGATTAGCCGTTGGCATTGTCTCCGTATTTAAAGG
>Ga0209487_1002123_pt1 | contig 16312 bp, 16 predicted proteins | sample Poulit2012_FD_187524 | JGI IMG/M metagenome (GOLD analysis project Ga0209487, IMG submission 187524) | Agricultural soil microbial communities from Georgia to study Nitrogen management - Poultry litter 2012 (SPAdes) (version 2) | ecosystem: Environmental > Terrestrial > Soil > Agricultural land...
GGTTTTGTAACCTATTCAAATAAAGCCAAGCAAAAGCAGCTTGGGGTGCCGGCGAGCTTATTGATTGAGCATGGTGCTGTGAGCGAACCTGTAGCTTTAGCTATGGCAAAAGGAGCGGCAGTGAGCGCAGCTGCAGATGTGTCAGTGGCAGTAACGGGTATTGCAGGCCCAGGCGGTGGTAGTGAAGCAAAGCCGGTGGGTACAGTGTGGATTGCTTGGTATTGCCAAGGACGTATTTCAGCACAGCGCTTTATATTTGCTGGCGAGCGACACCAGGTGCGTCAGGCCACAGTGGTACAAGCTTTGCGGGGGCTGCTTGCGCAAATAGATGAAACGAAGGATTAGGTGTTGCACTAATCCAATAACCTGACCATAATACTGTCCATAATAACAGTGCTGCTTTATGCAGGGGTAATTTTCTAGGAGCGATTCATGGCGAAGAATGATGATAGAAGCAAAGCGCTAGGTGCTGCATTGGCACAAATTGAGCGTCAATTTGGTAAAGGCTCAGTAATGCGCATGGGGGATCAAAAGCGTGAGCGTATCCCCGCTATTTCCACAGGTTCTTTAGGGCTCGATATCGCTCTTGGTATTGGTGGTTTGCCTAAGGGACGTATTGTAGAAATTTATGGCCCTGAGTCTTCAGGTAAAACCACGCTGACACTATCCACTATTGCTCAAGCCCAAAAACAGGGAGCAACTTGTGCGTTTGTGGATGCTGAGCACGCACTGGATCCTAATTACGCAGAAAAGCTCGGCGTAAATGTGGATGATTTGCTTGTTTCACAGCCTGATACCGGTGAGCAAGCCTTGGAAATCACTGATATGTTAGTGCGCTCTGGCGCTGTGGACGTAGTGGTGGTGGACTCGGTGGCAGCACTTGTACCTAAGTCTGAAATTGAAGGTGAGATGGGAGACCATCACGTGGGTGTGCAGGCGCGCTTAATGAGCCAAGCACTACGTAAGATCACTGGTTCAGTAAAAAATGCGAATTGCCTAGTGATCTTTATTAACCAAATACGCATGAAGATTGGCGTGATGTTTGGTAACCCTGAAACCACCACAGGGGGTAATGCGCTTAAGTTCTATTCCTCTGTGCGCTTAGATATTCGCCGTATTGGTGCGGTAAAACAGGGCGATGAAATTACGGGTAACGAAACTCGCGTTAAGGTAGTAAAAAACAAAGTGGCACCACCCTTTAAACAAGCTGAGTTCCAGATCCTTTACGGCAGCGGTATTAATAATACGGGCGAAATTCTAGATATGGGTGTGCAGCTTGGCTTGATTGATAAAGCAGGTTCTTGGTATTCCCACCAAGGTGAGCGAATTGGTCAGGGTAAGCAAAATGCGTGCGATTATTTAGATGAAAACGCACATATTCGCAACGAAGTGGAAGCCCAAATTCGCGAGCAGTTGCTGCCGCCTGTGGGTCCTGTGGGTAATGAAGCACCTGCAGAGGAAGAAGCCGAAAAAAAACCCGTTAGCGCAGAATAATGTCAACGGCTTCTACTGACGCCACCTTAGCTAACTTACAGCGCGCCGCTCTGGGTTGGCTAGGGCGGCGCGAGTTTTCGGTAAAGGGTATGCGAGAGCGCATTTACCGCCGTTTCCCAGATGCCGAACCAGGTGATGTTAGTCAAACCCTGGAATGGTTGCTTGAGCAGAACTATCTTAACGATGAACGTTTTGGTGGGATGTTGTTTCGGTATCGCGTGGGGCGCGGGCAAGGCAAAATTCGCGTGCGCCAAGCGCTACAACAAGAAGGTTTGAGTCCAGAGCTGATAGAACGGATTTTTGACGAAGCACAAATTGATTGGTTTGAGCATGCCTTTGATACGCACCAAAGGCGCTTTGCTAACCACCCAATTACTGATAACAAGGATAAGGCGCGGCAACTCCGCTTTCTTCAGTATCGTGGCTTTAATGCTGAGGAGTGTTTTTCTGCTATTGAAAGGCACCAAGCACAATATAAAGAGTAAAGTCGTTTAGATTCTTTCCCACACTTGATAGTGGTGAGCAGGAAAATCTCCTTCTTGGAGTGTCGTCTGTGTTGATACCAGTTTCCATTCGCTACTTTTGAGTTCTGGAAAAAATGTATCGCCATTCACATCAAGCTCAATTAACGTGCGATAAACGCGCTGGGCTAAGGGTAGCGCTTGGCGATAAATTTCCCCACCACCTATTACCATTATTTCTTTTGGGCCTTGATTGGCCACAATCCACTGATTGGCAGCAACAAGCGCCTCTTCTAGGTTCGCCACTCGCTGCGCACCTTCTAACACCAAGTCTTTTTGGCGACTGATTACAAAATGCGGGCGCCCCGGCAGGGGGCGACCACCGATGGAATCCCAAGTTTTACGCCCCATTATCATGGGTTTTTTCATCGTGGTTGCTTTAAAGTGTTGTAAGTCTTTTGGTAAATGCCACGGCATGCGATTATTAAGCCCTACCACGTTATTGTTTGCGGTGGCGACGATTAAACTAATGGTGTTGGCCATGATGCGTCCTTTTGCGAGTGTGTTGGGTGGCATTGTACTGCGTCGTTGTCGAAATAACAGAGCTTATGAATAAGAAGAGAGAAGCTGTTGAAAGTAATTAAGCAGTTTTTATGTTGGTTTGCGTTTCCATTGACGAGTTCATGGAGAGCGGTTTGGCTTGCTGAGACCGTGCGTCTGCAGGAGGCGGAAAGTGGGTGTTTTGATGATGCAGTAGTGAATCAACGAGTGGTTGCAGAAGCGTGGTCAGGAAATGACGCTTTAACACGCAGGGCTGTTTTGTTGGCTAATGACTTGGGTTACCAGCATGAGCAAGAAGTGGTGCTAGATTGGTATCACCGTTGTTTGCTTGTTTTATTATTGCTAGCTTTCTTTTTGGGCGGCTCCACCAGTTTGGGTTTTTTGGCTGACCATAACGAAAAAATAAACTTGCTGTGGGCGCTACTATTGCTGCTTGGTATTAATTTCCTCGCCATTGGGGTTTGGGTGGTTGCCATGATGATTGGCAGAAAGCGCAATAGTGGCGAGTGGTTGTTTCAAATTGTTCAATGGGCCAGTGGCAGGAAAAACAGCGCTCACTTGGTTGATGGATTATTGAGTTTTCTGCAACGCCAAAAAGCTACGCCTTGGTTGGTAAGTGTTGTTGTCCACGGCTTTTGGTTGAGTTTTATGAGCGGCGTTTGGCTCGGCCTTGGAGTTAAATTACTCACCCAGGACTATGGTTTTTATTGGGGCTCCACGCTGTTGTTTAGTGAACACATAGTGCCTGTTGTAGTGGCTCTGGGCAAGCCAGCCGCTTGGCTGGGCTTAGCTTTGCCCGATGCAGATTTAGTGCGTGCTACAGGTGAGGGAGTGCAATATGCTGAGCTGGCGCGCTATCAATGGGGTGCTTGGCTTTTGTGGGTGGTATTTTTAGTGGGCTGGCTGCCACGGTTGCTGCTTTTGTTATTTGCCATGGAGAGGCTGTGGCAGCTGCGTAAGCCCGTGCCTCTGCCGTTGCCGCCAGAATGGCTGTCTGTTAAAGCATGGTTCGACGCCAGAACAACTTCCATCACCGACGCGCGCGGCAGGGGAGCTTCACATCCATTGGTTGCCACTCCATATGAGAAAGACTTTAACCAGGGTGAGCCCGTTTGGGTGGGCTATGAACTAGCGCCTCATCTGGTACAGCAACACAAATTTGAAGAGGACGCAAAGGGTTTTTCTCAGGTGGATGGGCGTCAGCAGCAGGTGGAGGTATTATCTTATTTAGCAGCATTGCCCCATGGAGCTCGCAAGATACTGCTGATTTGCGATGCCAACTTAACGCCTGACCGAGGGTTAAAACGCTTTGCGGCCGAGTTGAGAATACATAGCGAAGCTGTGGGGCTTATGTTGATTGCCACGTCAAATCAAGAGCAAAAGCATATGTGGCGTGAGCAAGTGGACTCAATGCAGCTTGAATGGGTAGAACGAAGCGACTGGTTAAGGCAGGAATAACATGGCACAACCACTGCACTTGATGGTGGCAGGGCATACCAATGTGGGCAAAACTTCGTTAATGCGAACGTTGGGCCGCAATGCTGCCTTTGGGCAGGTGGCGAATGCCCCCGGCACTACTCAACATGTGGAAGCATTACCACTGGGCCAACGAGAAGATTTGCTTGTGCTTTACGATACCCCCGGGCTCGAAGATGCTATGGCGCTGCGTGAACATATGGACGAACTGGCGCGCCAAAAAGGGCTGCAACACTGGCAAGGCGAAGAAAAAGTACAGCTTTTCTTAAGCTCTACGCGCGCGCAGTATGATTTTCAGCAAGAGGCCAAAGTTCTGCGTCAACTTATGCATTCTGATGCAGTGTTGTTTGTGATTGATGTGCGCACGCCTGTGTTGCAAAAGTATTTTGATGAGCTAGCGTTATTGCAGCTTTGTGGCAAGCCTGTATTGCCAGTACTTAATTTTACCCTGCATCACCCTGATGAAGAGCGCCTGTGGCGGCAAGAGTTAACACGCGTCAACCTGCATTCGGTGGTGGCATTTGATGCAAGTGCCCCACCTGTTTCAGGTGAGTTCACCTTGTATCAAACGCTTTCCACTGTGCTTCAGAGCCATGCGACAGTATTGCAGCAATGGCAGCAACTCATTAAGGAGCAGGGGCAAGAACGATGGCAAACAGCGAGCGAGTATGTGGCTGAGCTAGTGATAAATGCTGCGGCTTATCGGTTGGTGATTTATGAGGGCGAACAAGGTGAAGCGCTCGAGCAGCTCAAAGAAAAGGTGCGCAAGGCAGAACAAAAGACCATTGAGCACTTATTAGCTTTATACGGCTTTACTAACAACGAGCTTCAAATGTCTTTTTATGCCCAAGTAGAAGGCCGTTGGCAGCAGGACCTCTTTCATCCCGCTACCTTGCAGATAATGGGCATTAAAGCTAGCAAAGGGCTTGCCACAGGTGCTGCGCTTGGCGCTGGATTTGATGTGGCCACAGGAGGTTTGTCACTGGGTGTGGGCACTGTGCTTGGCGCCACGCTAGGAGCAGGTGCGCAAACGTGGCGCCACTATGGGTCTCGGTTGCAGCAATGGTGGGAGGGCAAACGCGTGCTTACAGTGGAGGATGTGCTATTGCGAGCTTTAATATTGCGTTTATACCTATTGATAGGTGAGCTTAATCGTCGTGGCCATGGCGCTCAGGGTGCTATCGTTTTGCCTGAACAAGCCGAAGAGACTTGGCAAGTGGCTAAAATGCCGGAGCCCATCGAGCAAGCTCGTGCGCATCCTGAGTGGTGTGCATGGGGCAAGCTAAGAACGCCGCGCGATGGATGGCGCCAAGCGCAGCACCTGGCATTGGCACAACAGCTGCAACAGGAATTTGCAGCGCTATTGCCGTTTAAGTAAGGCAATAAGCCTTATAGCTTACGCAAACCTATAGAAGCATCGAATCTAAACTCATTGGCGGTTATACTTCCGCCATTCCGTATCCAAATATAAGCAGTGAGATTATGAATAGCGCTGAATTACGACAACGATTTCTTGATTTTTTTGCCCGCCAAGGTCACCAAGTGGTGGCTTCTAGCTCGTTAATTCCCGACAACGACCCCACACTGTTGTTTACCAACGCGGGGATGAACCAGTTTAAGGATGTGTTCCTAGGCCGTGAACATCGCGATTATCAACGCGCCGCCAGTAGCCAGCGTTGTGTGCGAGCGGGTGGAAAGCACAATGATTTAGAAAACGTGGGTTATACAGCGCGCCACCATACATTTTTTGAAATGCTTGGTAACTTTAGTTTTGGCGATTACTTTAAGCGCGAGGCCATACAGTTTGCATGGCAGTTTTTAACCAAAGAGCTAGGCCTGCCCGAAGAAAAGCTATGGGTCACTGTGCACGTTTCCGATGACGAAGCGGCGGATATTTGGATTAAAGAGATGGGAGTGAGCCCAGAGCGTTTTTCCCGCTTAGACGAAGATAATTTTTGGCAAATGGGGGACACAGGTCCCTGCGGGCCTTCCTCAGAGATTTTTTATGACCACGGAGAGGATGTACCGGGCGGCCCACCCGGTTCTGAAGGCGATGACCTCGATCGTTATATCGAGATTTGGAACCTTGTGTTTATGCAATATGACCGCCAGCCCGATGGCACCTTAGAGCCCTTACCTAAGCCTTCTGTGGATACAGGGATGGGTCTTGAGCGTATTGCAGCAGTAATGCAGGGCGTGCATTCCAACTATGAAATCGATTTATTTCAAGCCCTACTAAAAGCAGCGGCCCAAGCCACTGGTACCACGGATTTAACACAAAAGTCTTTGCGAGTTATCGCTGACCATATTCGTTCCTCGGCATTTTTAATTGCTGATGGCGTGTTGCCCTCTAATGAGGGGCGTGGCTATGTGTTGCGTCGCATTATTCGTCGTGCTTTGCGCCATGGTCACCAGCTTGGCCATCATGAGCCTTTTTTCCATACCTTGGTGGCCGCATTGGTTGAGCAAATGGGCGAGGCATACCCTATTTTGGTGGAGCAGCAAACCCGCATTGAGCGCGCCTTGCTTAATGAAGAGCAGCAGTTTATTCGCACCTTAGCTCAAGGTATGCGTGTGCTAGAGCAAGCGATTGAAGGTTTGCAAGGCACGATGTTACCAGGGGAAGTGGTGTTCACTCTTTACGATACCCATGGCTTTCCACCAGATTTAACCGCTGATGTGGCGCGTGAGCGCAACCTTACCATTGATATGGAAGGATTTGAGGCCTGCATGGAGCAGCAGCGTGAGCGCGCTCGTGGCGCAGATGCTTTCGCAAGCGATTATAGTGACCGCTTGGCGATTGACGTGGCGAGCGAGTTCACGGGGTATGACGGAATTGCTTTGCCCGAGGCACAGATCCTTGGTTTGTATAAAGACGGTGAGGCTGTGGATAGCCTAACTGTTGGCGAGGATGGCTTGGTAGTGCTCGACCAAACTCCCTTCTATGCGGAAGCGGGTGGTCAGACCGGTGACACGGGGGTGCTAGTAACCAATGGTGTTGAGTTTTCAGTGGCAGATACGCGTAAGCGCCAAGATGCCATCGTTCATGTGGGCAAAGTGATTCAAGGCAGCTTAAGTGTGGGGCAACGCTTGAGTCCCCAAGTAGATGAAGCGCGGCGCTTAAGTATTATGCAGCACCACTCAGCCACTCACTTAATGCACGCAGCCTTGCAGCAAGTGCTAGGTGAGCATGTGCAGCAAAAAGGTTCTTTAGTAGCGCCGGATTATCTGCGTTTCGATTTTGCCCATGATCAAGCCATGACAGCAGAAGAAATTACAGCGGTGGAGAATTTGGTCAATGAACAGGTTTTTGCTAATACCCCTGTTACCACTGAGCTCATGAGCATGGAGGAGGCAAAAGCAGCAGGTGCCATGGCGTTATTTGGTGAAAAATATGATGATCAAGTGCGCGTTCTCACCATGGGGCAAGAAGCCTTCTCGAAAGAACTGTGTGGTGGAACCCACGTGGCGAATACAGGGCAAATAGGCTTGTTTAAAATTACCCATGAAGGAGCGTCTTCTGCGGGTGTGCGTAGAATTGAAGCTGTGTGTGGTAAGTATGCGCTTGCTTTTTTGCAGCAACGCGAAGCCACTCTGATTGGAATTTCATCACAACTTAATGTGGCTCCAGAGCAGGTAGGCGCGCGTGTTGAGCAACTAGTGAAGCGTAGCCGCGAGCAGGAGCGAGAGCTTGCGCGTTTAAAACAGCAGCTTGCCACCGGAAGTGGCACAGACTTACGCAGCCAAGCACAAGAGGTAAACGGTGTTAAAGTGGTGGCTGCTGAGCTTAATGGCGCAGATAGCAAGGCGCTGCGTATGGCAGTGGATAAGCTAAAGGATCAGTTAGGTTCCGCTGTAATTGTGCTAGCTGCCACAGAGGGCAAAAAGGTCTCTCTCGTGGCGGGCGCTACTAAAAATATTGCTAAACAGTATCCCGCAGGTGATTTGATTCGCCACGTGGCAGAACAAATCGATGGCAAAGGCGGCGGTCGCCCTGACATGGCTCAAGGAGGCGGCAATAATCCAGCAGCATTGCCAGAGGCATTAAAAAGTGTGATGACATGGGTGTCTGAACGCGAGTAATATTTTCGTAGGTTGAGGCAAATATGTTACAGTGTTGCCTCATTTCTTCCTTCAATAACCGACAGTGTGATATGGCCCTAATTGTACAAAAGTACGGCGGTACCTCCGTCGCGAACCCAGACAGAATTAAAGCGGTGGCCGATAAACTGGCTAGTTTCCATCAACAGGGCGATCAGGTAGTGGTGGTGGTTTCAGCCATGAGTGGCGAAACCAATCGCTTGATCAGCTTAGCTAGCGAAGTGGCCACCAAGCCTAACGAGCGCGAAATGGACGTGCTTGTTTCCACAGGTGAGCAAGTAACCATTGCTTTGTTAGCCATGGCCCTCCAAGACAAGGGTATCGACGCCCGTTCTTATACCGGTAGCCAAGTTAAGATTTTAACGGATACCTCATATGGGAAAGCCCGTATTCAAGAAATTGATAGCCAACCCATTCAAACGGATTTAGATAAAGGCCGAGTGGTTATAGTAGCAGGGTTCCAAGGTGTTGACCCAGAAGGCAATATTACAACGCTTGGTCGTGGCGGCAGCGATACTACGGCTGTAGCATTGGCGGCGGCTCTTGGTGCGGATGAATGCCAAATATACACCGATGTGGATGGCGTCTATAGCACGGACCCTCGCGTGGTGGAAAAGGCGCGTCGCCTAGACCGTATTACGTTTGAAGAAATGCTCGAAATGGCGAGCCTGGGCTCAAAAATATTGCAGATTCGCTCAGTGGAGTTTGCAGGAAAATACAATGTGCCTTTGCGAGTGCTATCAAGTTTTGAGGATGGCCCTGGTACTTTAATTACCGTTGATGATGAGGTGGATATGGAACAGCCGGTAATTTCCGGGATTGCATTTACCCGTGATGAAGCAAAAATTACATTGCGTGGAGTGCCTGATACCCCTGGTATTGCTTCGAAAATTTTAGGTCCTGTGGGCGAAGCAGGCATCGAAGTAGATATGATAGTGCAAAACGTCGGTCTTGATGGCTTGACTGATTTCACCTTCACATTGCATCGCAACGATCTTGAGAAAGGTAAAGCAGTGCTCGAGCGCATTAGTAAAGAGCTCGGTGCACGCGAAGTTATTACTAACGATAAAATAGCGAAAATTTCTCTAGTGGGTGTAGGCATGCGCTCACACGCAGGCGTAGCAAGCAAAATGTTCCACGCCTTGGCAGAAGAGGGCATAAACATTGAGATGATTTCCACATCGGAGATTAAGATCTCAGTAGTTATTGCGGAAAAATACTTGGAATTGGCTGTTCGTGCGTTGCACACCGCATTTGAGTTGGACCAAGTGTAATATTGCATTTAGCTATATGTGTAATAGGCGCAGTTGTGAGACAACCGCGCCAAGTTACCGCATAATGCACCCGGTATAGTTAAGGCTCGAGAACAAAAATATTAACCAACGGTCAAAGGAAGAGTCTTACTCGTTAGTGCTTCGCAAGGACCCAGGAGGGATCAATGTTAATTTTAACTCGCCGTGTCGGCGAAACTTTAGTGATAGGCGATAACGTCACGGTTACTGTATTAGGTGTTAAAGGCAATCAAGTACGTATCGGTGTTGATGCCCCGCGCGACATCTCTGTTCATCGTGAAGAAATTTATTTGCGAATTCAGAACGAAAAACAAGCAGATGAAGGCACAGCCTAAAAAAAGCACTAGGAATTTTTTTTAAAGGTGGTATGATGCGCCCCGTTCCGATGGAAAATGGAACCTAAACACGTTAGTTTTTTTGTTTTCGTGTTAGGTGAGGTGGCCGAGCAGGCTGAAGGCGCTCCCCTGCTAAGGGAGTATACGTTAAGAGCGTATCGAGGGTTCGAATCCCTCCCTCACCGCCATACGCATCTATAAGCCCTTGAGAAATCAAGGGTTTTTTTATGTCTAAATTTTGTTAGATGCTTTGTGGGCCACTTGCCTAAAGTTTCATTGTATAGCGCGCTTTGGTTAAATATCGGTTTTATCGGCAAATGCATTGGCGGTGCTGTTATCCTACAACGCTTTCGTTTAAGTAAAAGGACACAACCATGAAGTGCTTAATAACTGGGGGCGCAGGTTATATCGGTTCTCATACGTGTGTAGAGCTGCTTACCGCAGGCTATGAACTGGTCGTGCTCGATAACCTTAGCAATGCTTCCCGTGAAGCTTTGCTAAGGGTTGAGGAAATTACTGGCAAAGCCGTTACCTTCGTGCAAGGTGACATTCGTTCTAGTACAGACTTGGATCGAGCTTTTGCTCTTGGCGATATCGAAGCCGTGGTTCATTTTGCGGGCTTAAAAGCCGTGGGCGAATCCGTTGCTGAGCCTCTGCGCTACTACGACAACAATATTGTGGGCACAATGCGTCTTCTTGAAGCCATGGAAAGGCATAATTGCCGCCGCCTAGTGTTCAGCTCCTCAGCCACAGTGTACGGCGACCCCGCAAGCGTTCCTATCCAAGAGCATTTTCCTTTATCAGCAACTAACCCCTATGGTCGCAGCAAACTTTTTATTGAAGAAATGCTGCGCGATTTATACCAAGCCGATAATGCTTGGAGCATCGCCTTGTTGCGTTATTTTAACCCGGTGGGAGCGCATGCTAGTGGAATGATTGGCGAAGATCCCCGGGGGACACCCAATAATTTAATGCCTTATATTGCTCAGGTGGCTGTGGGGAAACGGGAGCGGCTGAGTGTTTTCGGTGGAGATTATCCCACGCCCGACGGTACCGGTGTACGAGATTACATCCATGTGGTGGACCTAGCCCTTGGACACCTTAAAGCACTAGAGGCTTTAATCGAACCACGCGTTTTGACGGTGAACCTAGGTACGGGGGTGGGTTATTCGGTGCTAGAGATGGTTGATGCTTTTGAAAAGGCTTCTGGCCGAGCTGTGCCTTATGACATCGTCCATCGCCGGGCTGGTGATGTGGCGCAGTGCTACGCTGACCCCAGCATGGCGGAAACGTTATTGGGATGGAAAGCCACTCGAGGTTTGGCTGAGATGTGTGAAGACGCTTGGCGTTGGCAGCATAATAATCCCAGTGGGTATAGTGATTAGTTTATTGAGCTAGATGGTATACAAGCTTATGTTATTGCCTTTACCATGGATGGTGATGTAGTTAAATAAAGGAGTCACACATGTTTCAACGAATTTTAGTTGCTGTGGATGAAGATGCAGCTCGCGAACGAGTGCTTAAAGCAGTGCAAAGCGTGGCGACCCAAGAAGGGGTGCTAATAACACTTGCTCATGTGAGTAAAATAAGCTCCATGATAGCGTATCCCTATGTTTCAAGAGATTTAATCGAAAATGTCCTTAACGAAGATGCGGCTAATAACCAGCGTGTGCTAGACAAGGCGGCGGAAGAGCTGAAAGAAGGGCTAGCGGCAGGCGTACAAGTGGATACTGTTCGTTTGCAGGGCGATCCTGCGTTGCAATTATTAGGCCATGCTGAAAAAAACAATTATCAGTTGATTGTGATTGGTAGCCGCGGCTTGGAAGGTGTTAAAGGCTTGTTGCTTGGCAGCGTGAGCCATAAAGTATCTCAAGCGGCTCATTGTCCCGTGTTAATCGTGCATTGATTACAACAGGTGCAAGCCTGGGTTATATCCAGCGCTTGCGTCCCGCTGCAATACCATTTAAGAGCACCAGCACAGCTATTCCTAATAATAGTGAGATGGGCGCTAGCCAGTTTCCAGATATGTCCTGTAAAGCACCTACTAATACAGGGCCGGTGGCGGCAAATAAGTATCCTGCAGACTGCGCCATACCAGAAAGCTCTGCCGCTTGCCGTGGGCTCTGAGTACGTAAAGTAAAGAACATCATCGAGAGTCCAAAAGCACCCCCGCCGGCAGCACCTAGTAAAATTACCCAAACAAAATCGAAAACACTGGCGGGCAGCAAAAGTCCTATCAGCCCAGTTATAAAAGCGCTGGCAACCGCTAAGGCCATGCCCACTTGCTGAGTGAATTTCTCTGCCAACAAGGGAACTAAAAAAGTAACTGGGATGAGCGCTAACTGCATTAAGAAAACAAGCCATCCAGCGGTGTTTTCGGAGTACCCTTTGACGCCAAAAATATCTGGTAGCCAAGTGATAAGAGTGTAATAAATCAGCGACTGGCAGCCCATAAATAGAGTAACTTGCCACGCAAGGCGCGAGCGCCACAGGTTATTAGTTTGATTTGGTGATTCCACAGAAGCAGTGGGCGCTGAGGATGTGTGCGGCAACCATATGAGCAAAGTGAAAAGGGTTAACAGCCCCCAAATTGCGAGGGCACCTTTCCAACCTAGACCTGCTTTTGCTATAGGTACGCTTATGCCTGAGCCCAGTGCACCAAAAACATTCATGGCTACAGCATAAAAGCCAGTGATTAAGCCCACTCGCAAGGGAAAGCGTAGTTTCACCACAGCGGGTATCAGCACATTGCCCACAGCAATAGCTAAGCCAATAAACAAAGTACCTGCGAAAAGCAGGCTAATGCCAGCAGCTGAACGCAATATTATCCCGAGTAGCAATAGAGCGAGCGCAATACCTAGCGTCCTTTCGATACCGAAATAGCGGGTCAGACGGGGCGCGAAAGGTGAAAGTAAAGCGAAGGCTAGCAGAGGTAGTGTTGTGATAGCGCCAGCTAGGGTGTTGCTGATCGCTAAATCTTCACGAATAAAAGGAATTAAGGCGCCAACCGAGGTAAGGGGGACACGTAGATTGGCGCCAATAAGTAAGATACCAATAATAAGGAACAAGGAAGATTGAACGAGGGGAGCATTGTTGCGCAAGGTTGCCTCCTAAGGTCAGGTGGCGATGGTAACACATCTCATTTGCGCAAGAGTCAGTTTATTGTTTTTTTGCGTCTCGTTCTACGGCTTCAGCGGTACGATTTATAACGTTACTAAGCACCCGCATTACAATTTCATAGGGCCAGGAAAATTTACGTGTAAACCAATGGCCAAAGGCTATGTCCCAAGAGGTATACACCATATAGCGCTTTTTGCGCACGCCTTTAAGGATTTTTACTGCAGCTTGCTCTGGTGTTACTGCATGGCGCTGAAAGCGACCCACAAGCCGTTTTGCTTTCGGGTGTTCGCGATCAACACCAACAATATTAATTGTTTGCACCAATCCTGTATTGACTGCTCCTGGACAGACTAAACTCACATGAATTTTGTATTGGCGCAAGTCAAACCGCAGCACTTCGCTAATCCCCCTTAGCCCAAATTTGGTGGCGCTGTAGGCTGAGTGCCAAGGCAGCCCAAACAAGCCAGCAGCGGAGGAGACATTTACTATATGCCCGCCCCGCTTAGCTGCCATCATAGGAGGCACGAAAAGCTCTAGCACATGGATGGGCCCCATCAAATTTATCTCAACCAGCTGGCGCCAGTGGTGATGCGTTAACTTGTCAATGCTGCCCCAAGTGGAGATGCCAGCAATATTCATAATCACATCCATGGCATCGTGCTCACTATGGAGCTGAGTGGCCATTTGTTGTATGGCGTTATAGTCAGAAATATCTGCGGGGAATATTCCCAGTACTTGACCGCCTAAGGTGCGTGCTTCATTTGCCACCTCTTGAAGGGCATCTGCATTGATATCAGTTAACGCTAGTGCAGCGCCTTGTTTTGCTAGAGCCAGGGCGGTGGCTCGCCCAATTCCACTAGCAGCACCAGTAATCAAACATTTTTTATTATTGAAATAGCTCATAGTGTTTATACTCTTAGAGAAGTTGGACTATAGTGTCATAACTTTTGTTTAAATGTTTTGGCCTTGGCGCCTTTGTCTTGGCCTTTGGGTTAATCTACCGATAAAGAGAATAACAATGCAATATCAAGATCGCTTGCAACCCCCTAAGGGCTGGGCCATCCCAGTAGGGGAACGACTGCCTGTGCCGCGAGCTCAAGAGCGTGGCGTATTGTTCCGTAGCTTGTCCGGTGTGTCTCATTTGTTTGGCCGCTCGGAACTGCCTAATATTTTTCCAGTGCTAAACACTAACCGACGTTTATTTTGGGCTTGGCTGTTTTTTGCATCACGGCTTATGCCTTTTGGACGCTTGCCAGCCACCTTGCGTGAGAAGGTTATTTTACGAGTAGCATGGAATTGCCGTAGCCGTTATGAGTGGGCTCAGCACCTAGAAATAGCCCAATCTGTGGGGGTGAGCGATCAAGAGATATTGCAAGCCTCACGACCATTAAGGGACCAGCCTGATGCTTATAGTGTCGCGCTTTATGGTGCTTGCGATAGCTTGTGCGCGAAAGAGCCCATTGAGGAGGAGCACTGGCAGCAGCTAGTTAAAATCCACTCTCATAAAGAAATAGTGGAATTCCTTGCTCTGGTGGGGCACTACGAAATGGTGGCGGGCATTTTGATTAATGCCAAGGTACCTTTAGAAGCCGGTATCGAGGATAATTTTCGCCGTTTTCAGGAGGAGAACTGTTAATAAGATACAAAGGCTCGGGGCTTTTAACCTGTTATGATATCCGTGCATGGAGAATTTGTTGGGAGTTGGTGCACAGGAGGTGAAAATGCGTTGTTGGTATTTTATAGCGCTGCTTTTATGTTTTCCTGCTGCGGTTCAAGCAGCGGTTTATCAGTGTGATAATCGGGGCGAAGTTATTTTTTCTGATACGCCTTGTGGCGATAATGCTGTGGAAATTACAGTGGACCCATTTCATATTGGCGGCAGCTTCGATGCGACTGTTGTACCGCCTTCGCACACGCCAATACCGCAGAAATCCCCGCCTGCTGCCACAGACGCTTGTCCTTATATTAATACCACTCGCTTGCGCCGTTATATTGTGGAAAAGAAAGTTGTTCACGGCATGAAACCCAACGATGTTGAGCGTGCTTGGGGGCGGCCAACCAGTATTATTCGTAGTAGCCGTGGCGAGCGTTGGTCGTACCATCATTCTGATGTGGCACGGGATTATGTGTATTTTGAAAACGACTGTGTGGTGGATTGGCAACAGTACGAACGTTTGCAGCCTGAACGCTGGCGTTATTTATACCGTTAATGGTTAAGGAGTAAATTATGCAATCACCGCCAGTGAAGGGGCGCATTCTAGGGATTGACCCCGGCTCGCGGTTTACAGGGTATGGCATTATCGATTACCAAAATAATAAGCCTGTGTATGTCGCCAGTGGGGCTATTGCTACCCGTGGCGATGATTTTCCTCAGCGGTTAGGGCAAATATTTCATGTGTTGCGTGATGTGATACTTGAGTATCGGCCCGAAAAAGCAGCCATTGAAGATGTGTTTATGGCCAAAAACGCTATGTCGGCTTTAAAACTTGGGCAAGCCCGTGGTGTGGCCATTGTCGCCATGGTTGACCAGGGCTTACCCGTGGCTGAATATGCGGCGCGGCAAGTGAAACAAGCGTTGGTTGGTCGCGGCAGCGCCACCAAGGAACAAGTGGCACAAATGGTGCGATATATTTTACAACTTACTGTTACACCCAAAGGCGATGCCGCTGATGCGTTGGCGGTGGCCATTTGTCATGCCCACATGGGAACTTCTTTAGCGCGCATTCAGGGTGCAACGGCGAGACGAGGCAAACGAGTTTTATGATAGCGAGATTACGTGGCACCTTGGTGGAAATTCAGCCGCCTTGGTTGCTGATTGATGTCAACGGTGTGGGCTACCAAGTGGAAGCTACCATGCCAACGTTCTACGGCGACTTGGCTGTGGGGCAGGAAATTATTATTCATACCCACATGGTGGTACGCGAAGACGCGCAACTGCTATACGGCTTTATGGATACCTTTGAGCGAGCCTTATTCCAAGAGTTGATCCGCGTGAGCGGCGTGGGGCCTAAAACAGCTTTAGGTATTTTGTCAGGCATTGAAGCAGGGCGTTTAGTGCGATGCCTAGAAGATGGCGATACCGTGAGCCTTATGAAGGTCCCAGGGATTGGTAAAAAGACTGCTGAGCGTTTGATTATCGAACTGAAAGACAGGGTGAAAAAACTCGAGGGTGCAGCTGCGCATTTACCAGAGCTTCTTGCGCCTATCACCAAGGCGCCTGCACCCATACAAGATGCTGTGGCAGCCCTCGAGGCTCTAGGCTATAGAACCAAAGCGGCTGAAACTGCGGTGGCAAAAATTGATGCGGAAGGGCTTGATAGTGCTACTATTATTCGTCTCGCACTTCAGCAATTAGCAGGCCGATAAATGGATAGAATGATTTCCCCCGTGCTCGCCGGTACCCAAGAAGAAAACATTGAAGGGGCCATTCGCCCAGCTAGCTTGGCGGATTACCGTGGTCAGCCCAAAGTGA
>Ga0209487_1002125_pt1 | contig 16309 bp, 16 predicted proteins | sample Poulit2012_FD_187524 | JGI IMG/M metagenome (GOLD analysis project Ga0209487, IMG submission 187524) | Agricultural soil microbial communities from Georgia to study Nitrogen management - Poultry litter 2012 (SPAdes) (version 2) | ecosystem: Environmental > Terrestrial > Soil > Agricultural land...
GCCACCCTTCTGGATGTCATCGATATTGTGGGTTCGGGTGCCTCCCCCAACTGGGTGCCACTTTTTATCGGCGCGCTCGTAGCCTACGTTTCAGGTGTCTGGGCCATCCGTGTGGTACTCGACTTCGTCAAACGCGGCAAGCTTCAGTATTTTGGGTACTACCTGTTCGTGGTGGGTACGCTCGGACTCATCTTCATACGCTAAAGCTGCATGCGATTAACCAGCTATGAGAAGGACGTCCGGCGCGAGATCGAGCGCTGGGAGCGGGGTGAATCCTCGATTCTGATGCAGGCCATGAACTGGGCGATGAAGCCGGTCGATTATGTTGTCGACCGCGTTGCACCGCCCGAGGTGGTAGATCAAGCCGGCAGCGCCGTCGAGGACTTTCTTTCGGTACTGAATAACGCATCGGAGTGGACGTACGACACCGACGATCTGCTCGAACGAGCGCGCAAGCACGGTATTGATGTCGAGCGGATCGAGGACCTGCGTGATCAGCCGCTCGACGAACTCGATCCCTTTGCACGAAGCCTGTTTGCGCAGAATGCCATCCTGGCTGCGATTGAAGGCGGGGGCACCGGGCTGGGTGGAGTCTTCTTGATGGCCGCCGACCTTCCGCTGCTCTTCACGATCAACTTTCGGCTCATCCAGCAGATCGGCGCTGCCTACGGTTTTACCATGCGTGGCCCCGCCTACCGCCCCATTATCCTCTCGATTTATAATGTGGCGGCATCTTCAGGCAGGGATGCCAAGCATGCGGCGCTTCGTGAGATGTCGGTCGCGGCGGCCTCGTTCGCCGGTGACCTCGAATACCGCGGACGCATCTCAGGCACCTTTCGTGAGCAGAACCGCCATTTGCCGCGTGAGATTGCAAAGAACCTTGTCGGTCGAAAGCTCGGTCAGACGATTCCCGTCATCGGGGCCGCGGTCGGCGCGGGTGTCAATTATTGGTTCACGACGGAAACCGCGCAGGCCGCATATATGTTGTTCCGCGCCCTGTTTCTGGAATGGAAGGACCGCCGATAACGCGCCTTCACCCCACATCTCGAATGCCCTTAGTCGCCATCGTTGGACGCCCGAACGTCGGCAAGTCCACGCTCTTTAATCGCCTCACACGCAGCCGCGCTTCCATCGTTCATGATGAGCCGGGCGTCACGCGCGACCGCGTTTACGGCCGCGCCTTCTGGAGCGACCGCGAGTTCTCGGTGATTGACACCGGCGGCTTCGTGCCTAACTCGGCCGACCGGTTTGAGGAAGCAATACGCGAGCAGGTGATGATCGCAATCGAAGAAGCGGATGCGCTTCTGTTCGTTGTCGACACCACGACGGGCATCACCGACCTCGACGACTCGATGGCGGAGATGCTGCGCCGGACGGGCAAGCCGGTGCTTCTCGTTGCCAATAAAGCCGACAACCAGGAGCGCCGGTGGGAGACGAGCACCTTCTATCAGCTTGGCGTCGGTGATGTCTTCCCCGTCAGCGCGATCAATGGCTCGGGCACGGGAGAGCTGCTGGATGAACTGGTGGCTCAGCTTCCACCGGATGACAGCCGGACGGCAGATGATCACCGGCTGCGCGTGGCCGTCGTGGGGAGGCCGAACGTCGGAAAGTCATCTCTGGTGAACGCGCTGCTGGGCGAAGAGCGCTCTATCGTCACTGAAATTAGTGGAACCACCCGCGACGCCATCCACACCGACCTCAAGTTTGAGGGTCGAGACATTCTGCTCGTCGACACCGCAGGCCTGCGCAAACGCTCACGCGTGAGCGAGAATGTGGAGTTCTACTCCACCCTGCGCACAGAGCGCGCGCTCGAGGAGGCAGACATCGCCGTGCTCTTGATCGACGCGGTCGACGGATTGACCATGCAGGACATCCGCGTGCTCAAACAAGCCGAGGAGGCAGGAAAAGGCATCGTACTCGGCGTCAACAAGTGGGATGCCCTGCAGGAGAAAGATACCCTGACCACCCGCAATTACGAGCGCTCGATCTACGACCGCCTCCAAACGATGGACTACGTTCCCATCGTCTTCATCTCGGCGATCACGAAACAGCGCATTTACCGGCTGATGCAAACCGTGTTGGAGGTCGAGGCGGAGCGGCGCAAGCGCATCTCGACCAGCAAGATGAACGATTTCCTCCAGGAGGCGCTCGAGAGATCCAAGCCGCCCACGTTCCGAAATCGATTCGTACGCATCAAGTACGTGACGCAGGTCAAACACGAGCCGCCGGTTTTCGCCTTCTTCTGCAACCACCCGCGCGGCATCCGGGAGCCTTACCAGCGGTACCTCGAGAACCGCCTGCGCGAGGCTTTTGGCTTTCGCGGTGTGCCGATCAAACTGCTATTCAAGCAAAAATGAACGTCGGCACACAAGCCGGTTATCCGAAAGCGTTACCTTGTACGGCTTCGGATGGAGTAAACCCATCCACCCCGATCCGGTAGAACTCCGTATCTTGGGGCTTGGCACTGCGACGATTCGTTTTCATCGATCGACATAATGGCTGTTAAGAACGGAAACACGAGCCGCCCGAACGAGCGCAAGCTCAACTTCTGGGAGCGGCTTTATATACCTGAGATCGTTAAAGGGCTCGGATACTCCTTCAGAAAGATGAAGGAGGAGTCCTACACGCTCGAGTACCCGGAGGAGCAGTGGTATCCGCCGGATAGTTATCGCGGGCGTCCCGTTCTGGTCGAGGAAGACGGCCGGCCGCGCTGCGTCTCATGCAACCTTTGCGCACGTGCCTGCCCTCCAATGGCCATCTCGATGCAGTCGCACGAAGTGGAGCATGTCAAGGAGCGCGAGCCCGCGTGGTTCGAAATCAACATGCTGCGCTGCATCTATTGCGGCTACTGCGAGGAGGTCTGCCCCGAAGAAGCCATCGTGATGTCGAAGGAGTACGACCTCACGTTCCAGGGGCGCGACGAAGCCATCTTCGGACTCGATCGGCTCCTCGTGCCCAAAGAGCGTCTGAAAGAACGCCTCGACTACCTGGAGACGTACAAAAACCCGCAGACAGGCGAACACTGGGAGTATCGCAAGGACAACAACATCCACAGTGTGAAGGACCAGCGTTTCCTCAACTGGCTCGCCGACGAAGGGCTTAAGGAAATCGAGACGGAAGCGGCGTCTCAAACGCCCGTGGCCGTTGATCAGGACTGGGGGGCGGACCGCCACGGCCCGCCAACGAACCCGTACCGAGACGCATAAGGATGGATGGTCGCGCTCTGAGAGGGAGACGGGGGCAGGAGGTAGATTTCCAGGCGCTCGTCGATCAGCTGGCATATCTGATCGACGAAATAGATATGCTGCGGCCCGTGCTCGACACATACGAGGACGAGGCCTTCGCTGAACGGCCCCGTCCGCAGGATCTATCCGTAAAGCAGCTCTACGGCGGAATCGTCGTCGTCAATAAGCGCGTCAGTCAGGCGATCGATCAGCACCAGCCTGACGTCGTGGCCGCAGCTTCCCTGCAGGATTCCGATTTCGAGGGATGGAATGCGAAGGCGCTGGACGACATCTTGGTCGAACTCCGAATCACGCGCGAGGAACTGGTCGCTGCACTCCGGCAGAGCGAGGCCGCACTGGGATCCGCGGCGCACGTGGCAAATGCAGTCGTGATGGTCGATCTACGCTGCCAGCAACAGGCGGCCGAACGATTGTTCGATATGCAGCGGATTGGCTTCGGTTGAGAGCAGGACTCTGCAACTGATATCAGACCGATAACGCACGTTCCCGGGCTGGTTCGCCATGCTGGTTGAAGAATGGTCGAATAGGCGAAAGAAAGGGGCGGATGGTCGCATAAACGGACTCGGCAGTCGTTAATTTGCTCGGCGGAAAGTTCCGCTCATTCGAGATGGGGGCCGGTCTGATGGCCGCACGCGGGCTTACATACGAGCAGTTGGTGGCGTCGGTGCAAGGCGGAGACTTTGCACCGCTCTATTTTTTGTATGGGGAAGAAACTTTTCTCGTCGAAGAGATCCAGCGGCTGATCATTGACAGTGCGCTCGAGCCCCACGAGCGTGACTTCAACCTTGATATTGTTTACGGCGGCGATGCCGACGTTCGGCACGTACTTTCGCTCTGCTCAGGCTATCCGGTGATGGCGCAGCGCCGCGTCGTCGTCGTCCGGGAATTCGAGCGGCTGGAGGACAATCGTTTATTTACGTCCTACGCCGAATCGCCGAACCCGACAGCCGTTGTCGTTCTTGCCTGTAACGGAAAGCCGAACCTGAACACTCATCCTTACCGGGCGCTCAGACAGCACGCGGCCGTAGAGTTCAAGGCGTTGAGGGATCGGGAAATGCCGGGGTGGGTGCAGACACGCGCGAAGATGATGGGGCGTAATCTTGAACCCGAGGCGCTGCATGCATTTGTTGAGTTCCTCGGTACAGACCTGAGGGCCGCCGTCACTGAGCTCGAAAAACTTATCACCTTCGTCGGCGAACGTAACACGATCACGGTCGACGACGTCGTACGTGCAAGCGGCCAGACGCGCGAAATCAGCGTGTTTGAGTTGCAAAAGGCGGTGGGTAGTGGACGACATAATGACGCAGTTCGAATCGGGGAACGGTTGTTGCAACACGCTTCGAACCCGTATGGGGAAACACTGATGATCGTGTCGATCCTCACATCGTTTTATACGAAGGTATGGAAGCTGGCCCCGCTCGTCGCACAGCGTTTGCCGGATGCGCAGATCGCTCGCGAGATCGGTGTTCCTCCATACTTTCTGAGCGAATACAAGTCGGTGCTGGGGCGGATTGGCGGTGCGGGAATTCAGCAGGCTTTTGTGACGCTGCTGGCGGCGGACTTTGAACTGAAGGGTGGATCCACACGGGATCCGCAATCGATACTTTATCTGACCCTGTCGCGCCTCACGGCGGCTCGACGCTAACGTGGGGGTCGCCTTAACAAGGGATCACCTGACTGCCGGGATGGCAGTTCTAAAATGAATGACGATGACAAAACCTCTCATTCACCATAAAGAAATTCGGGCTCGCAAAGCCAACCCGAATAATAGACACTTCGATCAACTCAGCCAGTTGTCCGATGAAGACCTGATGTCTCATTTTCAGGCCGGCACGGTTGAGGCGTTCGATATTCTGGTCAGTCGATACAAAGATCCACTGACGAACTATATCTATCGCTTCCTCGGCGATATGAAAGAGTGCGAGGACCTGCTGCAGGAAACCTTCCTCAGAGTCTATCGCAACCGACATTCGTACCGCCGGATTGCCAAGTTCTCGACCTGGCTGTACACGATTGCGGGTAACCTGGCGCGCTCCGAATATCGCAAACGTAAGCGCCGGCGCCTGTATTCGCTTCAGTCAGTCAACCGAGACGACGAAGAGTACGAGGTGGAGATTCCCGACGAAACGTTTCTGCCGGACAAGCACACCGACAGCACTATCCAGGATTTCTTTATCCAGGAGGCGTTGAAGCAGATTCCGGAGGAGTTTCGCGAGGTGGTCGTCCTGCGGGACGTCCAGCAGCTCGCCTATGACGAGATCGCAGAGATCACCGGCTTGCCCATGGGTACGGTTAAGAGCCGTATCAACCGTGGACGTACCAAGCTGCAGCAGCTCTTGAAAGACGTCTACGTGCCTGCGCGCGACTGAGGCCTCAGGTTTTCCCTGACGTTTGAATAAGAAGGCCGGGTGGGATCCTCCGCTCGGCCTTTCTGTTTGTCTAGCTGAATTTTGCAGGTAAAGGATGCACGTAACGGACTATGTGCGATCGGTACGACAACTCAGACTCTGACGACGATAAGTATTCGAGCATGGACGAGCTCCTGTGCGAGTACGTGGACGGCACAATGGATTGTGTCACCCGCCGTGCATTCGAGGAGCTGTTGCAATCCGATCTCGAGTTTGCCGAGCACGTCAATGAATTGATGCAGACGCGGGCGATTCTGTGCGATTATCGATGGCGCATGAATGCTCCCAAAGGGTTCAGCGGCCGGCTGCAACGAGAGCTCACGGATGAGATGATGCGGGCTCAGGAGCCGATCCTCACCGAGAATAGCCACCGTCTCCGCCAGGCCACCACCTTAAGCTCCATCATGGTCGCGATGCTGTTGGCCGGCTTGATGAGCGGTTCGCTTCTGGCGGACACCGAAACCGTCCGCACCCAGCAGTCGAGCATCGTGAGTACCGAGGGTAACGGTGAGCCGTCTCTCTCTTACACATTCGACCGCGAGCCCGTTTATCGAGTCTGGCAATCGGGCTTCGGCTTTTCCGGATTTCGTCAGTCATCTGCCTATCTCCCCGCAAACGACAGCCTGAGACCGCGTCTTGAAAATGCGGCGGAGCGCTCGTTTCGCCTCGTTCATCCTTGACAACCGAGGACGCGGATCCGTATTCTTGGCGCCCCTTACGGGCCCTTAGCTCAGGGGTTTAGAGCGCTCGCCTCACACGCGAGAGGTCACTGGTTCAAATCCAGTAGGGCCCACAGACAGCCGCCTCGTGCGGCTGTTTTTATTTGGGAAGGCGGTAACTACTTGAAGCCGTTCGTACATGAACATTAAGCCGCCATGGGAGATGTAATTGAAGAATCGGTGCTGGTTGTGGGGGCGGGTCGCGTCGGTACGGCGCTGGTGCGACGGCTGTTGAATGCAGGGATCCCGCAAACCGGTATCGTCAGCCGGGTGCCGCACCAGGCGCAACATCTTCCGCCCGACGTCCCGGTTCTCGCCTACGGTGATATCATCGATGCGGATTTCGACGTCATCATTCTGGCGGTACCTGACGATGCGATAGCAGAATGCGCCGGCCGCATCGCGGCTATGCTGTACCCGGGCAGACCGCGGATCGCCATCCACACATCAGGTGCGACACCCGCCTCGCACCTGACGGCCTTTAGAGAGAAGGGAGCATCCATCCTCAGTCTGCACCCGATCGTTTCGTTCCCACCTGTCGAGATCACCAGCGATCCATTTATAGGAGCGCACGTATCGCTTCAGGGGGATGACGACGCCGTCACCTGGGGAGCGGCGTTTACGCGAGCAATCGGCGCCCATCCGTTCCCGATCACCGTTCATCAGAAGCAGGTGCTGCATGCGGCGGTCACCTTATCCGCTAATTATAGTGTCTCGCTAATGGCCATGGCGGCAGATCTGATCACAGACTCGGGCGTCAGCCTTGATGACACGCATAGCTTGCTCGCGGCGCTGCATCAGTCGGTGCTGCGGAACTTCGAGGCAGCGGATCCGGGCGAGGCCCTCACGGGGCCGCTCGTACGCGGAGACATCGGCACGCTCACCACGCATCTCGAGCTCCTGGACGAACTTGCTCCCGAGGTGGCCGCTCTTTATCGTGCGATGGGCAAGGCGACGGCACGGTTCGCATTGCAGAGCGGACGAATAAACAACGTTTCCGCCCGCGCCATCGAAGATGCGTTGAGCGAATGAGTGCGGGGCCGCCCGTATGCCTGCGCGGAACATCGTTGTAACGCCTCCGTTGGGCCGCGCTTGATATATCCGCGAACAGACGCTTATATATATGAGCGTAGGAAGCACGTCTGATAGACTGCTTGGGTTTCTACGGCCACTCCGAAAACCGAATGGATTACCACCGCTTGCTATGGCGGATAAGGTCGTAGACAGTTCTGAGTCAGATTCACCCGTCGTTGCACGGCTGCAGGAATTGCTTAGCGGCCCGCAGACTGCCGGTGTGGTGTACCAAAGCGTGATCGTCGCCTGCTTGCGGGCCATCTACCGTGCCAGGCTCCGCGAAGAGCAACTGGCACGCGCCTCGATCTCGCTTGGGCAGAAGCGCAAACTCGAAACACTGCTCGATGAGTTGCAGCAGGTCGAACAGATACTCGACGCCGCACTCACCGATCAAGGCCGCCGCATGCTCGACATGGGCAGCGCGGAGGCACTCGATACCGAGGACTCACGTTGGTGGTTTGCGCTCTCGGAGGCCATTCAGGAACTAGAGCGAGCCACCGAGAACATGGTCTCACTCGTCGGCAATCAGCCTCGAGGTACCGACGTGCGCCGGGTGGCCGGAGTCATCGTCAGACTTCTGCACAAGCATCACGCAGAGTTGGTTATCGAGGCCGAGGAATGGATGTCGTGAGTGACGGAACGGGCGAGCGACACCCGTTCGAAGAACGCGTCGCAGCCTTCGGCCCCGATCATCACCGCGAATGGCAGCAACTGATCGAGTGGCTCGAGCGCGAGTATGATCGCGAAATCACCCTGGAAGCGATTCTCTTCCTCGTCGGAATTCAATCGCGCGGCCGTGGCTTCGAGCCTGAGCTCGATCGCGACATCAAGGAAAACGTCATCATGGAGGGGACCTACTGCGTGATGGCGGCGATCGGCGCTTACGAGCGCGTAGGGATGGAGGCCAACGGCATGTGGATCTGGGAGCGAATGATCGATCCCGTCGGCGAAATGGATATTGACGACCAGGAGATTGTGCTGAAGTCGGCGGTTCTTGAGTATTTTCGAGCCGAACTCGACGAACCCTATCCCTGGCTATGAGAATCGTACTACTCGCCCTCGTCGTGCTCGTCGCCGGCGCCGCGGCCACGCATCTACCGGTCGATCGGCAAGACGAGCCATCCGTATTTGAGATTTCGACCGATTACGGCACGATGCGAATTCGGCTCGCCGATGAGACACCGGGGCACCGCGATAACTTTCGGACGCTTGTAGCCGAGGGTTTTTACGACGGCACGCTCTTCCATCGAATCATCAACGGGTTCATGATTCAGGGCGGAGACCCACTCTCGCGCGATGCCGACGATCCGCTGAAGGTAGGCGGCGGCGGGCCCGGTTACGAACTCGAAGCCGAGTTCCATCGCAATCTGATTCACCGCCGCGGAGCCGTTGCCTCCGCGCGTCAGGGCGATGCGCAGAACCCGGAGCGCAAATCAAGCGGCAGCCAGTTTTACATTGTGCATGGCCGCACGTTCGACGATGCCGAGCTCGACGAGGTTGAACGGCGCATCCGAAGTGCCACCAACGATACGACGTTCGCATATACCGCCGAAGAACGCAATATCTACCGCACTGAAGGTGGCGCGCCGTTTCTCGACATGCAGTACGTCGTCTTCGGTCAGCTCATCGACGGCTTCGACGTGCTCGATAGCCTCGCCGCGGTTCCTACACCGAACAGCCTCGAACGGCCCGCGCTTCCGCCGTTAATGGATCGTCCGCTCACGCCGGTGCCGATGTCCATCCGAGCGGTCGAATAATCGATCAGCACGGTTTGGCCGGCGCTCTCCGCCTGAAATTCGCCTCCAATACCGGAACGGCGGCCTCATTGCAACGTGCCTCAATGCTTGCGGCCGCGAGTATGTAGATAGAGCCGCAGACGTTTTCACACCCGTTATCATGAGCCGTCAGCTTTCTGAGCAGGAAATCCGCCGCCGCGAAGAACTCACCGCTCTCCGCGAAGCCGGCATCGAGCCGTATCCCCACGAGTGGCACGTCGACACGTACGCCGACGATGTCGTCTCGAACTACGATGTAGACAAACATGGCCCGAGCGAAGACGGCACCAAGGCGTGGCGCGTGTCGATGGCCGGCCGCATGATGTCGAAGCGCGTCATGGGCAAGGCCGCCTTCTTCGACCTGCAGGATGCGTCGGGCACGGTTCAGGTGTACGTGCGGCGAGACGACCTTCCCGAAGGCTTCTACAATAATGCGTTCAAGAAGCTGTTTGACATCGGCGATATCGTCGGCATCGAAGGTTTCGCCTTCAAGACCAAACTCGGCGAGGTCACAATACACGCCGAGCGGCTCGAGCTTCTGACCAAGTCGCTTCGGCCACTGCCGATCGTCAAGGAAACCGAGGACCGCACCTATAACGAGGTCACAGATAAGGAATTCCGCTATCGCCGGCGCTACGTCGACCTGATTCTGCATCCCGAAGTGCGCGAGGTCTTTCGCAAGCGCGCGCAGATCATCACGACCATGCGCCGCTTCCTCGACGACCGCGGCTACCTCGAGGTCGAGACGCCGGTGCTGCAGCCCGTCTACGGCGGTGCATCTGCGCGGCCGTTTGTCACGCATCACAACGCGCTCGACATGCCGCTCTACCTGCGCATCGCAGACGAGCTGTACCTCAAGCGCCTCATTGTGGGTGGGTTCGACGGCGTCTACGAGATCTCAAAAGACTTCCGCAACGAAGGGCTCAGCCGGTTCCACAACCCGGAGTTCACGATGATGGAACTCTACGTAGCCTATAAGGACTACCGGTGGATGATGGATCTCGTCGAGGAGATGGTCTCGGCAATCGTCGTCGAGCTTCACGGTACGAATCAGGTTCAATTCGGCGAGCACACCGTTTCGTTCGACCGGCCCTGGCGCCGCGTGCCGATGCTCGATGTCATCCGCGAGAAGACCGGCCACGATCTCTACGGCCTCGAGCGCGATGATCTGGCCCGAATTGGCAGCGAGCTCGGTCTCGAAATCGACGACACCATGGGCAGCGGCAAGATCATCGACGAGATCTTCGGCGAGTTCGTCGAGCCGCACCTCATCGAGCCGACATTCATCACCGATTACCCGGTCGAACTTTCGCCACTGGCCAAGCGCCACCGCGAAAAGGAAGGTCTCGTGGAGCGTTTCGAACTGATTTGCAACGGGAAGGAGATCTGCAACTCGTTCAGCGAACTCAACGACCCGATCGACCAGCGCGAACGCTTCGAAGACCAGGCCCGCCTCCGCGCCGCCGGAGACGACGAGGCCATGAAAGTTGACGAAGATTTTCTGCGCGCGCTCGAATACGGCATGCCGCCAACAGCCGGACTCGGCATCGGCATCGACCGCCTGACGATGATTCTGACCGGCGAGGAATCCATCCGCGATGTGATTCTCTTCCCGTTGATGCGCCCCGAGGCCGGCCGGGCAACTACGGCCGCAGACGAGCCGAGCGAAGAAGACAACGCCGGCTGACCAAACGCTCATCGACACGATCGCAAAGAGGTGCCGGTCCCGCTCTGCTGCATATTTTGGGGAGAACCGGGTAAGGCATCGCCTGCACTCTACGTGGTGCGCCGGGACGGCGAGAGTCTGCGCGCCGGCCAAACGCTCTTGCGCCCAAACTTCGGACGCAAGCTCACAGGCGTTGCTTTATCGGTAACGGGAGCATGAGCCGAGCGGTTTAAAGAAACCTCGCGATCTCTGCGTCCCGACGTGCGACGTAAGAGCAATCGAACGGAGCGCCGGCCATGTACGTCCCGGCGCACGGATTGCGTTTTCTGCGAGGCGTTAACCCGGTTCTTCCCCAGAACAAAGCCCGACAGAAGCTGCCGCTGTGGCTCGCTCGTGCGTAGACGGTTCGTACTCAGCCGGATCTGTTGCCGCTGATGGCCGCGTTCACGTTGCGCATGAAACCGTCGAACTTTGCGCGCTTCACCGGCGTCTTCCGGAAACGCTCGCGATACTCCTCGATGTCGATTTCGGCGTATGCGTCGAGACTTGTATCGGTCATGCCGTCACGCGGCAGAAAGCGTTCTTCGCTGGTGACCTGCTTGAACTTGTTCCAGGGGCAAACCTCCTGGCAGATATCACACCCGAAGACCCAGTTTTCGAGCTGAGGGTGGAACTGCCGTGGGATCTCGTCCGTGCGGTTTTCAATCGTCAGATAGGAGATGCACCTGTTGGCATCGACCGCGTAGGGCTGATAGATGGCGCCGGTAGGGCAGGCGTCGATGCACCGTGTGCACGAGCCACAGTAGTCCTCGACCGGGTCGTCGGTATCGAGGTCGACGTCAATGATGAGCTCACCGATAAAGAAGAAGGAGCCCGTTTGCCGGTTCAGCAGATTCGAGTGCTTTCCGATCCAGCCGAGCCCTGAGCGCTGCGCCCAGACCTTGTCCATGACCGGGGCGGAGTCTACGAAGGCCCGCCCGCTGATTCCGCCGACGGTTTCGTCGAGCCAGTTGAAGAGCGCGTACAGCTTCTCCTTCATCACCTGGTGATAATCCTCGCCCCAGGCGTAGCGGCTGATCTTTCCGGCGGTCGGCGACGACGGCTGAGGGATGCCCTGATAGTAGTTCTGCAATACCGACACGACCGAGCGCGCGCCTTCGACGAGCTTCGTCGGATCGGTGCGTTTGTCGAAGTTGCGCTCCATCCACTGCATCGATCCGTGCCGGCCCTGGTTGAGCCACGTTTCGAGGCGGCGGGCTTCGTCTTCGAGTGGTTCGGCCCGCGATATGCCGCACGCGATGAAGCCCAGCTCGGCGGCCTTCCGCTTCAGGTCTCGCGCCAGCGTGGTTGCATTATGAGGCAGTCGGGCAGACATCGCTGGTCACTACGCTCGTGTTGACCGCGTGATTCGGCCGCCGCCGTGGATGAGAGCGTGATACAAAAAAAGCGGGTCCGCCCATGAATGGACGGACCCGCTTCCGCAACCTTTAGAGGTTACTGCTCAGCTTCCGCTTATCGCACCGGGATGGTGTCGACGCGGCGGTGCTGGCTGGTGCCCTCTTTCTTCGAGGTGGTTCCGCTTACCTGTCCGCTGCCAACTACGTTGAGGCGGCTGGCGGGTACTCCACCATCGATGTAGAACTGCTCGACTGCGCGGGCGCGGTCCTCAGAGAGCTGCTGCGGGTTACGCTCACCCGGTGCTGCGAATCCAACGACGCGAGCATTCAGGTTCGGGCATTCCGCCAGGATCTCGAGGTTCTCCTGCAGCGCCTGGCGACCTTCGTCGGTCAGCGTGCTGGAGTTGCGTCCGAAGAATACCGAGTTCATTTCGGTGATCTCCGAGCAGATAGCAGGCTCGCAAGGCTCAGCGCGGACGGTGAGCGTGCGCGAGGTCTCGCCGGCAGCATTCGACGCGCGGAGGGTTACCGTGTAGGTACCTGCTTCGCTGTACGTATGCGTCGGGTTGGCGCCGGAGCCGGTCGTGCCGTCGCCGAAGTTCCACTCGTACGTGATCGGATCGTCGCCGCGGACGTTGGCCGAGAACTGCACCGTGGTCGGCTGGCAGACATCGAACGTCATCGGGCTGGCGTTGACCGTTACGATCTCAGCCGGCTCAGGCGGAGCAACGACGGTAACCGTGCACGAACGTGTTGAGGTTGCGCGGCCATCGCGGTTCGAGGCTACGAACTCAACTGTGTAGGTGCCTGCCGTGGAGAACGAGTGCGTGGCAACTTCGCCCGTGGCCGTCGTGCCGTCGCCGAAGTTCCAGCGGAACTCTACCGGCGGCGTGGCCTGATTGAGGTTGGTCGACGCGCTGAACGTAGCGGTCTCGCCCACATTGAGTTCCGTGGGGCACTCGAGTGCCAGCACGTTGATCGCCGTGAACGGGCTGCTGAAGTTAAGGCGGAGACCACCACCGAGGAAGTGGAGCCAGTCCATGTCGTCCTCATTCGGGTTCAGGTCGAGGACGTTGTCGTCGATCGAGATCGCCGTGGAGCCTTCGAGGAAGATTCCGAAGCGGTCGGTAATGGCGATGTCCACGCCGATACCTGCGAGGGGCGCGAAGCCGACCTCCCATGAATCGTTCATGTTACCTGCGACCGCAGCAGCACCCGCCTGGAGGTAGGGGCTCACACGGTACGGATAGAGGAAGTGCAGACGGCCCATCAAGCCGACGGTATGCCGCCACGTGCTTGAGTTGTTCTGGTTGATGCCTGGACCATCGTTAATGTTCGGGTAGTCGCCGGCGAGGTAGTAGAGGCCGAGCGAACCGCCGAGCGGGCCGTTCCCGAAGCGTCCGGCATAACCGAACTCACCACCAACGGACAGGCCGCCGTCCTCAAGGAACTGCTGGATGTCGTCGTCGGGGTTGCCGTCATGGTCGCCGGCATATGTGCCAAGACCAACTCGAGCCTGCAGGTACCATGTACCGTCGGCCCGGAGCTGTGCGTTGGCGCTGTCCACGACGAACAGTGCCAGCACAATGGCCATTAACGGCGTCAGTAATCGATGTTTCATTACGTGTCTACCTCCTTGTATGTGCTTAATGGGAGTGTCGGATTGGTGAACGATACGGTTCTCATAAAGAACTTCCCGCCGCTCGGTTGCGACGGCGTCAGCTTATTGCTTAAGAAAACCTATTTGTTTCCGATAGGGGTGCTAAGAAATAGGACCTCAAGTGATGTTGCGTAATTGTGACGCAATATGCAGACGTAACCGAGCTAAAGCAATAGGTGCAAATCGTGCACATATGCGATTTGCGGTCTATTTCTACTTCGGACCGGATTTCGATCTCCATGGCGTCGCAGCTCCTGTTTCCCTAGCAAAAGCATGAGCCGGGCGAAAATACGTGTGGGGCTGCGCCTATGCCGTCATCCAAATAGGCCTATAACAGGTTTATTACCTGCGTTGAACGATGTTAGAATATGTGCTCAAGTATGTGGCCGAGATCGATGAAGACGACACAAAATTTTTGGGAGAGATCTTGGACCGACAATTGGTGCGAGCGTTGCCGAGGCAATGGCTACCGGGTGCACATGTGTTGAACACATAGCAAGCCGTTGAAAAATCGATCAGCTCTTCGTTCTATGTTGTCGGATCACGTCCGGGGCAAGCTCTGCGGCGTGCGGTAGTACGACTCAGTCGATCCTGCTGCTCGCTGCGCTCGTCAGTCGCCTGCGGCTCGTGTCATACACCCCCACATCAAGTCTTGGGCAGGCTTGATCTGTTCGATTTGTTCTTTGGCCTGAGCGAATGATTGTTCAACAGTCAGATAGGGGAATAAAAAGAGCCCTCTGCCGAAAAAGGCAGAAGGCTTTGAAAACCAAAGGCAGATTTACGGTTATTCGCCGAGGCTCTTAACCTGCTTCTCGAGCGTGCTCTTATAATTAGCGGCTTTATTGGCGTGAATAATGCCCTTAGTGGCAAGGCGGTCGAGATAGGCCTTCGTGCGATTGAGTAATTCTGTTGCTTCCGCCTGATTCTCCGTCTCCCGGAGACGCTTCATCATCGTGCGTACCCGGCTGCGGTGAAACCTGTTCTGAGCGCGACGCTTCGTATTCTGGCGCACCCGCTTCGCGGCGGACTTATGTTGCGGCATGTTTCCTTTATCTGCTTAATTTTGTGATCTGCCCTCGGCTTTAAGGCGCACGGGCGCCTATCCAGCAAGTCGGGCAATATACGCCGCCCGGGCCGAGGGGTTCAAGCATCTTCGTCGTAATTGAATCCGAGCCGGAGGGAGCGCGTCCAAGGCGCTTTATAGTCCCGCGCAAATGCCGTAGTGGGTGCATTGGAGGCTGTTAGACCATTATGTGGCGTTTTCTGATCGACTTCTTTCATGAGGCACGGCAATCTCGAACCTTGATCATTTTTGATGAAGACGAGCTGCAGCCGCCGCGACGACATCAGGTGCGTCCGGCCGACGTTGGAGGTGTGCTCTTCGGGGTCGTTGTATTAGGCGTAGTGCTGCTGGTCCTGCTGCTCGGGTTTACGCCGTTGAGAAGCATGATTCCCGGCGTGGATTCGTCGGAGACAGCCAGGGAGGTACGCGTGAGTTTACTGCGATTGCAAGCCATGCAGGACTCGCTCGAGGTTCAGCAGCAGTACCTGTCTCATCTCAGGCAAGTCATGATCGGCTCTGTGGATTCCGTGACCATGACGACCGGGCAGCAGGTGGATAGTCAGCCGGTAAGGACCGACGTGGATGAAGTGGCGTCGGAAGGCCGGTCGGCGGACTGGAGCGATCATGAGCAGCCTGCACTTTCTTATTGGCGTTTCTCTTCGATACCCGCGGCGGCGCCGTATGGGGTGGCAATCGATGAGCGTTCGATAACGAATCTGCAGTTGCCGGTCTTGCCCCCCGTCTCTGGGTTCCTGACGCGCGGGTTCGACGCCAGAGCCGGGCACTTCGGCGTCGATTTTGCCGCTGAGGAGGGGTCGACCGTTCGCTCCGTAGGGAATGGCTATGTAATATTTGCAGACTGGAGCCACGAAGGCGGATACACGATCGCGATTCAGCACAGCGACGGCTACGTCTCGATATATAAGCATAATCGCCGGCTCCTGAAACGAACGGGTGAACGTGTGCGTGCACGAGAAGCCATCGCGGAGAGCGGTAATTCGGGTGAGATGACAACAGGGCCTCACCTGCACTTCGAGTTCTGGCACAACGGTCTGGCGCAAGATCCCCGCCTATACTTCGTTACCGAGTAGCAGAAAAGATGGCTGTATTCAAGCAGAAAACCACAGGTCGTGATATGTCGAAGCAGGCACTCGGCGCTGAACTCATCAATATGGTTGGTGAGGGAGCGGTACTGGAAGGGGCGTTGACGGCGCCGGGCGACATCCATGTTCGAGGCGAGGTGCGTGGATCGGTCCACGCGCACGGCAAGGTCGTTATCGCCCAGGAGGGCTTCGTCGAGGG
>Ga0209487_1002126_pt1 | contig 16308 bp, 15 predicted proteins | sample Poulit2012_FD_187524 | JGI IMG/M metagenome (GOLD analysis project Ga0209487, IMG submission 187524) | Agricultural soil microbial communities from Georgia to study Nitrogen management - Poultry litter 2012 (SPAdes) (version 2) | ecosystem: Environmental > Terrestrial > Soil > Agricultural land...
GAGCCAGATCAGTCTAGCCGAGCAGTGGCGCCGGAGTGAAACCCGCGCCATCCGGTGTGAGCAGGATCGCTATGCCGGGCGCGGCATGAGCTGCAGCAGGCTCACCTCGGGGCGGCAGGCGAAGCGGACCGGGGTGTAGGGGGAGGTGCCCATGCCGGCGGAGACGTTGAGCCACGCCGACCCGGTGCCGCCCGGCTCGTCCGGCCGCGGCCCGGGCCACCCGTGCAGGCCGCTGGCGCGGCCGGTGTCGAGGTCGCAGTTGGTCACCAGGGCCCCGTAGCCCGGCACGCGCAGCTGGCCGCCGTGGGTGTGGCCCGCAAGGATGATGTCGCACCCGTCCTCGGCCATGCCGTCCAGCACGCGGGTGTAGGGCGCGTGGGAGACCCCGACGTGCAGGTCACCGCGGTCCTCCCCAGCGGGAGCGGGGAGCCGGTCGCGCTCCAGGTGCGGGTCGTCGACCCCGACGAAGCTGAGCCGGTGCCCGGCCACCTCCAGGCGGCCACGGGTGTTGGTGAGGTCCTTCCAGCCGCCTGAGCCGAGCGCGGAGACGAGCTCGTCCGTCGGCAGGCTCTGCGGCTCGTCACTGTCACTGCTGCGCCGCGAGGAGGGCAGGAGGTAGCGCGCCGGGTTCTTCGGCTGGGGGACGTAGTAGTCGTTGGAGCCCAGGACGAAGACCCCTGGCCGGTCGAGCAGCGGGGCGAGCGCCTCGCGCACCACCGGCACCGCCCGGGTGTGGGCCAGGTTGTCCCCGGTGGAGACGACGAGGTCCGGCTCCAGGCGTCCGAGCTGGCGTACCCACTCGCGCTTGAGCCGCTGCCACGGGGTGAGGTGCAGGTCGGAGATGTGCAGGATGCGCAGCGGCCGGCTCCCGGGCGCCAGAACCGGCACCGCGTGGGTCCGGACCGTGAACATCCGGGTCTCGGCCACCGCCCATCCCAGGGCCCCGGCCGCGGACAGCGCAAGGGCACCCGCCACGCGCGCCGCCACGGTCAGTCGTCGTCCCCGTCGCGGTCCCCGCGGCCGTCACGGTCGCCACGCCCGCCACGTGCCTCGCGCTCGCCGTCGTCGTCCGCGTCCCGGGTGCTGCCGATCTCGTCCCGGTCGCCGTCGCGCGAGGCGCGACCACCGCTCGTGTAGATCGTGACGGTCGAGCCGCGGCCGGCCTCGCTGCCCGCGGTGGGGGTGGTCGCCACGGCCAGGCCCTCCGGCCAGCCGGAGTCGACGGGGTAGCCCATGCGGACGTCGAAGCCGGCGTCCTCGAGGATCTCGGTGGCCTCCTCGACGGTCCGGCCGCCGATGCTCGGCACCCGCAGACGCTCGCCCTGGAGGACCCGGTCGGGGGCGTCGTCGAACTCCTCCATGGGCATGTCCTCGGTCGCCTCGAGCATGTAGTCCTTCCACGTCGGGGCGGCGATGAGGCCGCCGTAGACGCTCCTGACCCAGCGGCCGTTGATGGTCGTGTAGATCATCGGCTCGTCGCCGTCGGCGTGGCCCATCCAGACAGCCGTGGACATCTGCGGGATGTAGCCGACGAACCAGGCGTGCTTGGCGTCGTTGGCGGTACCGGTCTTGCCGGCCGTCTGGCGCGGAGGGATGCGCGCCGGGGAGCCGGTGGAGTCCCACTCCGGGCCCATGACCGCCTGGAGGGCGTGGTTGACGCCGTCGACGACGTCCTCCTCCAGCACACGCTGGCAGTCCGACGGCGGGACCGGGATCTCCTCACCGTGACGGTCGACCATGCTCGTGATGGCGACGGGCTCGCAGGCGATCCCGCCGGCGGCCAGGGTGGCGTAGGCGTTGGCCATCGACAGCGGCGTGACGTTGTTGGCGCCGAGGATCATCGACGGGATGGGGAGCAGCTCGCTGCCGTCACCGGTCTCCACGCCCATGTCGGCGGCGATGTCGGTGATGTCGCACAGGTCCATCTGCTGGGCCATGACGACGAAGGAGGTGTTCACCGAGGTCCGGGTGGCCTCGAGCACCGTCTCCACGCCACCGCCGAAGCCCTCGAGGTTCTTCGGCTCGTAGTCGTCCGCGTAGGCGCCGCAGGAGATCTCCCAGTCCTCGCGGGGGAAGAACCGGTTCGCGGAGTTGATGCGGTCCATCAGGGAGTTGCCCTCGCGCAGCCACTGGACGAGGGTGAAGACCTTGAAGGTCGAGCCGGCGTGGAAGCCGGAGCCGCCGCCGTGGGACTTCCCGACGTTGTAGTTGACCTGCGTGGCGCGCGGGTCGTCCTCGCTGGCCGTGCCGTAGTTCGTGTTCTGCGCCATCGCGTAGATGCGGCCGGTGCCCGGCTCGATGGAGGACAGCGCCATCGAGATCCCGGACTCGTCGTCGATCGGGATGGACCCGGTGACGGCCTCGAAGGCTGCGTCCTGCTTCTCCGGGTCGAGGGTGGTGTGGATCGTCAGCCCGCCGCGGTTGAGCAGCTGGCGCCGGTCCTCCACGGTCTCGCCGTAGGCGTCGTTGAGCAGGATCTCGTTGACCACGTACTGGCAGAAGTACGCGGCGTTGCCGGCGACGGCGCAGCCGCGGGACATGTCCTGCGGGTCGAGCATGTCCTCGATCGGGATCGCGACGGCCTCGTCGTACTCGGCCTGGGTGATGAAGCCCTCGCGCAGCATCGTGCTGAGCACGAGGTTGCGGCGCTGCAGGGCGTTCTCCGGGTTGCTCACCGGGTCCCACTTCGCCGGCGACTGGGTGATCCCGGCGAGCATCGCGGACTCGGGGATGTTGAGGTCGGCGGCGGACTTGTTGAAGTAGTGGTGCGCGGCGGCCTCGACACCCCACTGCGAGGGCCCGAACTGGGCGATGTTGAGGTAGCCGGTGAGGATCTCGTCCTTGGAGCGCATCTGCTCGATGGCGATCGCGTAGCGCGCCTCGCGCAGCTTGCGGGCGATCCCGGCGGCGCCGTCGGTCTCGGTGGCCGAGCGGTACAGCTCGGGGTCGTTGTTGACCCGGCTGGCCTCGATCTGGACGTTCTTCACGTACTGCTGGGTGAGGGTGGAGGCGCCCTCGACGTCGTCGCTGGCGATGTTGCGCACCATCGCACGCATGATGCCCTCGGGGTCCACGCCCCCGTGGTCGTAGAACCGGCGGTCCTCGATGGCGACGACGGCGTCGCGCATGTGCTGGGAGATCTCGTCGTAGCCGACGATGATCCGGTTCTCGGCGAAGAAGGTGGCCATGACGTTGCCGTCGGCGTCGAGCATGACGCTCTGCTCGGACGGCTCGTCGATCTCGAACTCGTCCGGGATGTCGTCGAACAGGTCCGTCGTCGCGTTGCCGATGGCGCCGACGGAGCCGACGGCGGGGAGCAGCAGGCCGGCCGCCAGCACCCCTCCCGCAACGGCGATGAGGAGGAAGGCGAGCATCATGGCGACGAGCTGGACGGGACGCACGGCGCGTCCGCGCGGCGAGGGTCGTGAGGCCATTGCACTAGAGTAAGGGGAGTATCGGCGACGAGGTCGGCACGGTGGGTCAATTCACGCTCGCACGGGGGCGGGCGTGGACATCGACGACATTTGATGTGAAAATCTCGTAAAGGTCACGGTTTACCCATCGACCTTCCTCGTCCCGGCTAAGTCGTACTACGGTCGGGACACATGACGATCGGCAAGGATGCCGTGAGGAGCAGGAGGTGGAGCATGAGCTCCTACGAGGACCAGACATGGGCGGCGCGCGCCGCCTGCCGTCAGATCGAGCCGGACGAGCTCTTCGTCCGCGGAGCGGCGCAGCGGGCCGCCCGTGAGCTGTGCTTCCGGTGTCCCGTGCGCATGGAGTGCCTCGCGGACGCGCTCGACGCCCATGTCTCGTTCGGCGTCTGGGGCGGGCTGACCGAGCGGGAGCGGCGTGCGCTGCTCCGTCGGTACCCCGAGGTCGAGTCCTGGATGGAGCGCCTCCAGGACGAGGAGGACGACATCATCGCCGAGCTCCGGGCGAACCGGGCGCCGCGCATCCTGGCGAAGATCCGCCAGGCTTAGGATGGCCGCATGAAGACCTGGGAGTACGCGACCGTTCCACTGCTGATCCACAACACCAAGGCGATCCTCGACCAGTGGGGCGCCGACGGGTGGGAGCTCGTCCAGGTGGTGCCGGGGCCCACGCAGAACCCGGTGGCCTACCTCAAGCGCGAGAAGGCGTGAGCGTCTCCGACCGGTTGCGCGCCCTCGGGCTGACGCTGCCGACGGTGGCCCCACCGGTCGCCACGTACGTGCCGGCCGTCCGGCACGGTGACTACGTGTGGACCTCCGGCCAGCTGCCGATGGTCGACGGCGCGCTGCCGCTCACCGGGAAGGTGGGCGAGGGGGAGGGGCTGGTGACGGCCGAGCAGGCCACCGAGCTGGCCCGCATCGCCGCGCTCAACGCCCTGGCCGCCATCGCGGCCAAGGTCGGCAACCTCGACGCCGTCGTCCAGGTGGTCAAGGTCGTCGGCTACGTGGCGAGCGACCCGTCCTTCACGGGGCAGCCGGGCGTCGTCAACGGCGCCTCGGACCTCCTCGGGGACGTCTTCGGCGACGCCGGGCTGCACGCCCGCAGCGCGGTCGGGGTGGCGGTCCTGCCGCTCGACGCCCCGGTCGAGGTCGAGCTCGTCGTCGCCCTCCGCTGACCGCCCTCCCTTCACACCAACGCGCCGACAGCAGAGTTGTCCCAGGGACAACCCTGCTGTCGGCGCGTTGTCGGGCGTCAGCGGGCGCGGCGCTTGAGGCGCTCGAGGTCGAGGATCTGCACCGCGCGGCCCTCCAGGCGGATCCAGCCGCGGGAGATGAAGTCCGCCAGGGACTTGTTGACCGTCTCGCGGGAGGCGCCGACGAGCTGGGCGAGCTCCTCCTGGGTGAGGTCGTGGGCCACGCGCAGGCCCTCGGGGGTCTGCTCCCCGAAGCGCTCGGAGAGGTCGAGCAGCGCCTTGGCGACGCGGCCGGGGACGTCGGAGAACACGAGGTCGGCGAGCGCCTCGTTGGTGCGCCGCAGCCGCCGGGCGAGGGCGCGGAGCATGTGCTTGGCCAGCTCGGGGCGGCTGTCGAGCAAGTTCATGAAGGGGTCGTGCTGCAGCTCCAGGAGACGCGCGGTGGCGACCGCGGTGGCCGTCGCGGTCCGCTCGCCCGGCTCGAAGAGCGTGAGCTCGCCGAGCAGCTCGCCGGGGCCGAGGATGGCCAGCAGGTTCTCGCGGCCGTCGCTGGAGCGGTGGCCGAGCTTGATCTTGCCCTCGATGACGAGGTAGAGGCGGTCGCCCGGGTCACCCTCGTGGAACAGGGTCTCCCCGCGGCGCAGGCTGACCTCCTGCATGGCCTCGCGCAGGGCCGTCCGGGCCTCGTCGTCGAGAGTGGCGAAGAGGGGCACGGAGCTGATCGCGGAGTCGTCCACGGTGACATCCTTTTCACGTCGGTGTCGGCGGCCAGGGGCCGGTGGCCCCGCGCCCATCCTGCCACCGAGTAGGCGGAATCGCCCGTAACCTGGCCCTGTGGCCACGCAAGATGCGGTGAGGGGGCGTCCTCCGGCGCCCGCCCTCGACGTCGACGACCTCCTCGCGCGGGAGTGGCCCGACGCCCGCTGCGAGCTCGACTTCACCTCTCCCTTCGAGCTGCTCGTCGCCACCGTGCTGTCCGCCCAGACCACCGACGTGCGGGTCAACTCCGTCACCCCGGGGCTGTTCCGCCGCTGGCCCGGGCCGGCCGAGCTCGCCGGCGCGAGCCAGGAGGAGCTGGAGGAGGTGCTGCGGCCCCTCGGGTTCTTCCGGGCGAAGGCCAGCTCGCTGCGCGGGCTGGCCGCCGCGCTCCTGGAGGAGCACGCCGGGCAGGTGCCGGCGGACCTCGACGCGCTCGTGCGGCTGCCCGGGGTGGGCCGCAAGACGGCGAACGTCGTCCTCGGCAACGCCTTCGACGTCCCGGGGATCACCGTCGACACGCACGTCGGGCGCCTGGCGCGCCGGCTGGGCTGGAGCACGAGCAAGGACGCCGTCAAGGTCGAGCGGGACATCGCGGCGCTCGTGCCGCCGGAGCGGTGGACGATGCTGTGCCACCGCCTGATCTTCCACGGACGGCGCGTGTGCCACTCCCGCCGCCCCGCCTGCGGCGCCTGCGTGCTGGCCGACCTGTGCCCGAGCTACGGCGAGGGCGAGACGGACCCCGAGGCGGCCGAGGCGCTCGTCCGGCGCCCCGACTAGGGCTCAGTCCGGCAGGGAGGCGAGGAAGTCCAGCAGCAGCCCGGTGACGGCGGCGGGCGCCTCCTCCGGCAGCAGGTGGCCGGCCCCCGGCACGACGGCGGTGCGCAGTGGACCCTGGACGTGCGCCGGATCGGTCGCGAAGGCGGCGGGCGGGGTGAAGCGGTCCGCGCCCCCGCGGATGGCGAGGACCGGGACCGTGACGGGCCGGGCCATCGCCGCAAGGTAGCGCCGCCCGTCCGGCCGCGGCGTGGAGCGCACCAGCCAGCGCAGGTGCTCCAGGCTCGTGTGGGCCACCGACGGCATCCGCATGACGGCCTGGTAGGCCAGCAGCTCCTCCTCCGGCAGCTGTCGCCCGGGCGCCGACATGTCGGTGAGCACCCGGGTGACGAGCTCGCCCCGGCGCAGGGCGCGCTCGGGGAACCAGGGCACCTGGATCCGGGCGAGGAACGCCCGGGCGCGGGCGGAGAGGTGGTTGTTCGGGCGCAGGAGGGGGACCGGGTGCGGTGCGGCGAGCAGGGCCACGGCGCGGGTGGCCCGCGGTTCGAGCACCGGCATCGACCACGCGAGCAGCCCGCCGAAGTCGTGGCCGACGACGACGGCGCGGTCCCGGCCCAGGGAGCGGACCACGCCCGCGACGTCGGCCGTCAGGACGGGCGTGGAGTGTCCGGCGGGCGGCTTGTCGGAACCGCCGAAACCGCGGATGTCCATGGCGGCCACGCGGTAGCCGGCCTCCGCCAGGGCCACCAGCTGGGCCCGCCACGCCCACCAGAACTGGGGAAAGCCGTGGAGCAGGACGACGAGCTCCCCGGACTCCGGCCCGGAGAGGACGACGTGGAAGCGCGCCCCGTTGGCGGGCACGAAGCGGTGCTCCCACGGTCCGGCCTGCCACAGCGTGCCCTGCTCGATCGCCACCCCGCGATCCTAGCGGCGCCCGCTCGGGCCCCCGTGGACGCCGCGAGCGGTGCCCCCCTCCTTCCGCCGAGAGCCGAGTTGTCCCGCGGAACAACTCGGCTCTCGCTGGAAGGAAGGGGTGGTACAGGGGTCTACTTGGTGAGGCCCGCGGTGATCTGGTCCATCACCGAGGAGTCGGCGAGGGTCGTGACGTCCCCGATCTCCCGCTTCTCGGCCACGTCACGCAGCAGGCGCCGCATGATCTTGCCCGAGCGGGTCTTGGGCAGCTCGGAGACCACGAGGATCGAGCGCGGCTTGGCGATCGGCCCGATCTCCTTGGCCACGTGCGCCCGCAGCTCGGCGATGTGCTCCTCGGCACCGGCCGCGCTCGCCGCCTCGGCGGCCTCACCGCGGAGGATGACGAAGGCGACGACGGCCTGGCCGGTGGTGTCGTCGGTGGCGCCGACGACGGCGGCCTCGGCCACCGTGGGGTGCGACACGAGCGCGGACTCGATCTCCGTCGTCGAGAGGCGGTGGCCGGAGACGTTCATGACGTCGTCGACCCGCCCGAGGACCCACAGGTCGCCGTCGTCGTCCTTCTTCGCGCCGTCGCCGGCGAAGTAGACGTCCGGGAAGCGGGACCAGTAGGTGTCGCGGTAGCGCTGCTCGTCGCCCCAGATGCCCCGGAGCATCGCCGGCCACGGCTCGGTGAGGACGAGGTAGCCGCCCCCGCCGTCGGGGACGGGCTCGCCCATCTCGTCGTAGACGTCGGCGCTGATGCCGGGCAGCGCCGTCTGGGCGGCGCCGGGCTTGGCGGCGGTGACGCCGGGCAGCGGCGAGATCATGATCGCGCCGGTCTCCGTCTGCCACCACGTGTCGACGACGGGCGTGCGGTCCCCGCCGATGACGCGGCGGTACCAGACCCAGGCCTCGGGGTTGATCGGCTCGCCGACCGAGCCGAGGACGCGCAGCGAGGACAGGTCGAAGCGCCCCGGCTCCTCCTCGCCCCACTTCATGCACGTGCGGATCGCGGTGGGCGCGGTGTAGAGGATCGTCACCTTGTACTTCTCGACGATCTCCCACCAGCGGCCCTTGTGGGGCGTGTCGGGCGTGCCCTCGTAGAGCACCTGGGTCGCGCCGTTGATGAGCGGGCCGTAGGTGACGTAGGAGTGCCCGGTGACCCAGCCGATGTCGGCGGTGCACCAGTAGACGTCGCTCTCCGGCTTGAGGTCGAAGACGGCCCGGTGGGTGTAGGCGCACTGGACGAGGTAGCCGCCCGTCGTGTGGAAGATGCCCTTGGGCTTCCCGGTGGTGCCCGAGGTGTAGAGGATGAACAGCGGGTGCTCGGCCTCGACGGCCACCGGCGCGAAGTCGGTGCCCTGACGGGCGACGACGTCGTCCCACCACACGTCCCGGCCCTCCTCCCAGGCGACGTCCTGGCCCGTGCGGCGCACGACGAGCACCTTCTCCACCGGGGTGTCGCCGTGCTTGAGCGCGTCGTCGACGGCGGGCTTGAGCGCGCTGGCCTTGCCGCGGCGGTAGCCGCCGTCGGCGGTGATGACGACCTTGGCCGCGGCGTCGTTGATCCGGGTGTGGAGCGCCTCGGAGGAGAACCCGCCGAAGACCACCGAGTGCGGTGCGCCGATGCGGGCGCAGGCGAGCATGGCGACGACGGCCTCGGGGATCATCGGCAGGTAGATCGCCACCCGGTCCCCGGTCTGCACACCGAGCTCGGCGAGGGCCGCGGCGGCGCGGGCGACCTCGTCGCGCAGCTCGGTGTAGGTGACGGTGCGCGTGTCCCCCTGCTCACCCTCCCAGTGGATCGCCACGCGGTCCCCGTTGCCGGCCTCGACGTGGCGGTCGACGGCGTTGTACGACGCGTTGAGGCGCCCGTCGCCGAACCAGCGGGCGCGTGGGGCGTCGGACCAGTCGAGGACCTCGGTGAAGTCCCGCGACCAGGTGAGCAGCTCGCGTGCCTGGTCGGCCCAGAAGCCGAGGCGGTCGGCAGCGGCCCGCTCGTAGTGCTCCTCGGTGACGTTGGCCTGTGCGGCGAACTCCGGGCTCGGCGGGAAGCGCCGCTCCTCGACGAGCAGGTTCTCCAGGCCGCCGGCCGAGGTCTCGGAACCGCTCGCGGGACTGGTGTGGTCAACCATGGTGATGTCCTCCGGACGACATTGTGCGTGCATCGCCGGTGCCCCCGTATGGCCGGGATCACATCGGCACGCCCCCGAATGTACCCCCGATCCGGGGGTGGCGGTGACCGCCTCGGTGCCCGTGCGGCCGCCCGACGGCCGACCTGCGAAATCGTTCTCCATTTGGTACGTTTCCGCGGATTGCGTGATCTGTGTCACCACACAAGGGGGAAAGATGACACATCCTGACCCGGACCGTGACGGTCCCGGGCTCGTTTCCGGGGCGGCCCGGAGGGAGCCGACGGCGGCGGAGTTCCGCGCCGTCCAGGCCTCGGCGGACTTCCAGCGGCTGCGCAGCAGCTTCCGGGCCTTCGCCTTCCCGATGACGGCGGCGTTCCTCGTCTGGTACCTGTCCTACGTCCTGCTCTCGACCTACGCCGAGGGCCTCATGTCGATCGACGTCATCGGCAACCTCAACATCGGGCTGCTGTTCGGCCTGGCCCAGTTCGCCACGACGTTCCTCATCACCTGGCTCTACATCCGCCACGCGAACAAGTCGCTCGACCCGATCGCGACGCGGCTGCGGACCGAGCTGGAAGGGGAGGCGTGATGGACGTCGGCAACCCCTGGCTCAACATCGGGATCTTCCTCGTCTTCGTCGCCGTCACCCTCGTCATCGTCGTGCGGGTGTCGCGGACCACGAAGTCCGTCGGCGACTTCTACCACGGCGGCCGCAGCTTCTCCGGCCGCCAGAACGGCATCGCGATCGCCGGTGACTACCTCTCGGCGGCGTCCTTCCTCGGCATCGTCGGCGCCGTCGCGCTCTACGGCTACGACGGCCTGCTGTACTCGGTCGGCTTCCTCGTCGCCTGGCTGGTGGCACTGCTGCTCGTCGCCGAGCCGCTGCGCAACACCGGCAAGTACACGATGGCCGACGTCCTCAGCTTCCGGATGAAGCAGCGTCCCGTCCGCACCGCGGCGGCGACCTCGACGCTCGCGATCACCTTCTTCTACCTGCTCGCGCAGATGGCGGGCGCCGGTGCGCTCGTCTCGCTGCTCCTCGGCGTGGACAGCAGGGCGGGGCAGTCGGCCGTCATCGCGATCGTCGGCGCGCTCATGATCCTCTACGTGATGATCGGCGGGATGAAGGGCACCACCTGGGTGCAGATCATCAAGGCGGTGCTGCTCATCGCCGCCGTCGGCGTCATGACCGTGTGGATCATGGCGGCGAACGGCTTCAACCTCAGCGCCGTCCTCGGCCGGGCCGTGGACTCGCACCCCGACGGCGAGGCGATCCTCGAGCCGATGCTCCAGTACGGCGTCTCGGACGCGAGCAAGATCGGCTTCATCTCCCTGGCCATCGCGCTCGTCTTCGGTGCCGCCGGCCTGCCGCACGTGCTCATGCGCTTCTACACGGTGCCCTCCGCCAAGGAGGCGCGCCGCTCGGTGGTCTGGGCCATCGTGCTCATCGGCTTCTTCTACCTGTGCACCCTGGTGCTCGGCTACGCGGCCACCTACCTCGTCGGTGCCGACACCATCCGCAACGCACCGGGCGGCTCCAACGCCGCGGCGCCCGCGCTCGCCTACGAGCTCGGCGGGACCCTGCTGCTCGGCATCGTCGCGGCCGTCGCCTTCGCCACCATCCTCGCCGTCGTGGCGGGGCTGACGATCACCGCCTCCGCGTCCTTCGCGCACGACGTCTACAACGGCGTCCTCAAGGAGGGCAAGGCCTCCCCGGAGAAGGAGGTCAAGGTGGCACGGCGGACCGCCGTCGTCATCGGCGCGATCTCGATCGTCGGCGGGATCCTCGCCGCGGAGCAGAACGTCGCCTTCCTCGTCTCCCTCGCCTTCGCGATCGCGGCGAGTGCGAACCTGCCCTCGATCCTCTTCTCGCTGTACTGGAAGCGGTTCAACACCCGCGGGTCGACGTGGAGCATCTACGGCGGGCTGCTCAGCGCGCTGTTCCTCATCGCGTTCTCCCCGGTGGTGTCCGGCAGCGAGACCGCGATGATCGCGGGCGCCGACTTCGCCTGGTTCCCGCTCACCAACCCGGCGATCGTCTCGGTGCCGCTCGGCTTCTTCCTCGGGTGGCTGGGCACGGTCACCACCAAGGAGCACGACGACGCCAAGCAGGCGGAGATGGAGGTCCGGTCGATGACCGGCGCCGGCTCCGAGCGGGCCGTCACCCACTGACGCACGGGCGCCGTCCCGCGGCGGGGCCGCAGAATGGCGGTCCAGTGGCGGGACCGCAGAATGGCGGTGGGACCGCAGTGCCGCACTGCGGTCTCACCGCCGGCCTGCGGTCCCGGTGACCCCGGGGCGGCCGGTCAGGCCTCGGGGCTCACCTCGTGGCGGCCCCGGCGGCGGGCGCCGCGGGCGACCACCCCGAGCAGGACGAGCGCCAGGCCGGCGACGACGAGCCTGCCGGTGCTGCCGGACGCCACGAGGTGGTGGGCCACGTTCCCGCCGAAGTCGCCGAGGTCCCGCAGCCACTGCGTCGCGGGCTCCAGCACCTCCTGGGTCCACGCGGGCGCGGCGACGAAGGGCACGCCGGCGGCGAGCACGAGGATCCCGGCGACGATCGCGCCGAGCGAGCTCGAGCGGGCGGCGAGCAGGACGACCGCCAGCACGGCCAGTCCGCCCACCAGCTCCAGGACCGCCGCGACGTTGACGTTCCCGCTGTCCCACGGGTTGCCCGCGGGCAGCGTGAGCCGGGCGCCGGCGTCGGCGAGCAGGTACCAGGCCACCGGCGTGAGCAGCAGCGTGAGGAGCAGGACGAGGACGTGCGTGCCGGTCCGGCGCCGCCGGGGCGCGGCCGGTGCGTCGCGACCGGGACGGTCGACGTCCTCCCGTCGGCCGCCGTCGTCGGCGGTATCGGCGGGGTGGTCGGTGGTGGGCGCGCCGGCCGCGGTGGCCCCTGTCGACGGCCAGGGCGTCGAGCCGCCGTCGACCGTGCGGTCGCCGGTGGGCGCCTCCGTCTCGGGCGGGCGCTCGCCGGTGAGGTAGCGGGCGCTGTGGTGCTCGGCGAGCCCGGAGCGGGGCACGGGCCGCTCGGCCTCGTGGGCACCCCGCTCGCGCTCTGCCGCGCGGATGTCGAAGGTGCTGGTCACCGCGCCGTCCCGGGCGGTGGTGCCCGGCCGGTCGATGGGCTCGTTCGCCAGGGCCGGCCCGGTGGTTTCCGGCCGGTCGCCGCCCGGCCGGTCGGTGGTGTCCGCGGGTCCGGGGTCGGTGACCCGCGGGGGCTCGGTGACCGGCACGGGCTCGGTGACCGGCGGCTCGCCGCTCGGGGGTCGGCCGTCCGTGACCGGGAGCTCGGCGGTGCGCTGGTCGTCGGCGGCCCGCTCAGGTGGACCGGGCTCGGGGGAGCCGGGCCCGGGTGCCGAGCCGGCTGCGGCGTCGGGGCGGTCGCGCTCGTCGGGGTTGTCTGCCACGTCAGCCTCCTCGGGTTTGCCTCAACGTAGCGAGGGCGGTGCGGCGGGCGGCCCGCGGCACGCCGGGAGGCGCCCCGCTAGGCCGTGCGCGGCGCTCGCGGGCGCGCCAGGCGCCACCCGACGGCGGTGGCCACGGCGAGGGCGAGCCCGACGACGACGGCGGGCGGGCGCCGTCGGGACCGGACCGGCACGGGGCGGGTGAAGTCCCGCACCTCCCAGCCCCGCGCCCGGGCGTGCCGGCGCAGGGCGCGGTCGGGGTTGACCGCGACGGGGTGGCCGACCGCCTCCAGCATCGGCAGGTCGGTGTGGGAGTCGCTGTAGGCGTGGCTGGCCGTGAGGTCGTAGCCGCGCTCGCGGGCCAGCTTGCGGATCGCCGTCGCCTTCGTCGGGCCGTAGGCGTAGAACTCCAGCGCACCCGTGTAGCGGCCCTCGGCCACGACCGGGCGGGTGGCAATGACGTGGTCCGCGCCGATCAGCTCGGCGATCGGCCGCACGACGGACTCGCTGGACGCCGAGACGACGACGACGTCCTCCCCGGCCGCGTGGTGGGCCGCGATGAGGTCCAGCGCCTCCCGGTAGACGACCGGCCGCACGTGCTCCTCCACCGCCGCCGCGACCACGGCCTCGGTGCGGGCGACGTCCCAGCCGCGGGTGAGCTGGGCGAGCCGGTCCTTCATCCGCTCGGTCCGGTCGTGACCCGCCCCGAAGGAGAGGTACCCGAGCTGGGCGTACAGGCCGCGCACGGCGGCCCCTCGGGTGAGCAGGCCGCCGTCGTAGAACGGACGGGACAGGGCGAGCGACGAGGAGCCGGCGATGACGGTCTTGTCCAGGTCGAAGAACGCGGCCGGGCGGGGGCGGTGTGGCACGGGCAGACCTCCAGCCGTCAGCGTAACCACCCGGCTGTCCAGATGGTGAGACGACCTCTCGTGCGGTGCCGGTGGGCGGGGCTAGTGTGCCCGGCACCACCGACGCCGGTGGCCTGACGCACGAGGGGATGCGATGGCAGAGCGGACAAGTGCGCCCGCGCGCGAGCAGTGGACGGGCCAGTACGGGTTCATCCTGGCCGCCATCGGCTCGGCCGTGGGCCTGGGCAACATCTGGCGGTTCCCCGGAGTCGCCTACGAGAACGGCGGCGGGGCCTTCCTCATCCCCTACCTCGTCGCGTTGCTGACGGCCGGGATCCCGGTCCTCCTGCTCGACTACTCCCTGGGCCACCGGTTCCGCGGCTCGGCCCCCACGGTGTTCCGGCGCCTGGGCAAGCCGTACGAGCCCCTCGGGTGGTTCCAGGTGGCGATCGCCTTCATCATCTCCACCTACTACACGGTGATCATCGTCTGGGCGATCCGGTACATCGGCTTCTCGGTGGATCTCGCCTGGGGCGAGGACACCGCCGGGTTCTTCATCGAGAGCTTCCTCCAGGACGAGGGCGCGCAGCTGAGCACCACCTACGTCGGCGGCATCTTCTGGCCGATGCTCCTCGTCTGGCTCGGCGTCCTCGTCGTCATCGGGCTCGGCGTGGCCAGGGGTGTGGAGCGGGCGAACAAGGTCTTCATCCCGCTGCTCGTCGTGCTCTTCGCGGTCATGGTGGTCCGCGCGCTGTTCCTCGAGGGGGCGGTCGACGGGCTCAACGCCTTCTTCACCCCGGACTGGGGGGCGCTGCGCAACCCGAACGTGTGGATCGCGGCCTACGCCCAGATCTTCTTCTCGCTGTCGATCGCCTTCGGCATCATGATCACCTACTCCAGCTACCTGCGGCGGCGGTCCAACGTCGCCCCCTCCGGGTTCGTCGTCGCCTTCGCCAACTCCTCCTTCGAGCTGCTGGCGGGCATCGGCGTCTTCGCCACGCTCGGGTTCATGGCCTTCCAGCAGGGTGTGGCGGTCGACGAGCTGGAGAACATCTCGGGCGTGATGCTCAGCTTCGCCACCTTCCCCCAGATCGTGTCGTCGATGCCGGGCGGGCCGATCTTCGGCGTCCTCTTCTTCACCTCCCTCGCCCTGGCGGGGATCACCTCGCTGATCTCGATCATCCAGGTGTACGCGGCGGCGTTCCAGGAGAAGTTCGCCCTCGGCCGGGTGCAGGCCACCGTGCTCATCGGCGGCCTCGCCATGGTCCTGTCGCTGGCCCTCTACTCCACGACGTCGGGCCTGGCGATCCTCGACACGGTCGACAAGTACACCAACGAGGTGGGCGTCGTCCTCTCGGCGATCATCACCTGCGTCGTCGTCACGCTCGGGGCACGCAAGCTGCGTGAGCTGCGCATGCACCTCAACACCGTCTCCACCGGGCACCTGGGCGGCTGGTGGAGCCTGCTCGTCGGCCTCGTCGTGCCGCTCGTCCTCGCGTTCATGCTCGTCTCGACGGTCATCGACCTCTTCCGGGAGCCCTACAGCGGCTACCCGTGGGGCTTCCTCACCGTCGCGGGCTGGGGTGCGCTCGGGCTCATGGTGGTGGCCGCCGTCGCCTTCACCCTCATCCCGTGGCGGCGCCCCGTGGACGACTACACCCCCGACCCCGTGCTGGAAACCACGAAGGTGACCCGATGACCCCGCTCGCGATCGCGTTGATGCTGCTGGCCATGCTCATCATCTGGGGCGGGCTGGCGGTGGCCATCACCTTCCTCGCGCGCCACCCCCTGGAGGACGAGGAACCGCCCGGCGCGGCCGGCCGGCGCCCGCACCGGCCGGAGTAGCCGCTCGCCGTCTCTGTCCCCAGGGCGGCGCCGGGAGGAGGTCCTCCCCAGGACGGGGTGCGTGCCGCGCGCCGCCGCCGCGCGCCCGGCCATCCTCGGAGGGCAGGCGACCGGGGAGGGCGAGGATGGGCACACAGCGCGTGGCGGCCGTGCTGCGGACGGCCGACCGGCACCTCGTGGACCGGGTGGAACGTCTCTGCGCGCTCGCCGGGGCCGTGCTCGACGTCGTCCCGCCCGGCACCCCACCGCCCGCCGCGGCCGTCCTGCTCGACGACCGGAGCGACCCGCTCGGGGTGCCGTGGCGCGAGACCGCCGTCTCCGGCGAGGTCGTGGACCTCGGCGCGGGGGACCATGCCCTGCACCTCCCGGCCGACGCCGAGGTGCTCCTCGACCTCCTCAGCCGCGCGGCCGCCCCGCGCCGTGCCCGCGTCGTCGGGTTCGTCGGGGCCGCCGGAGGCACCGGGGTGTCGGCACTCGCCGCGGTGGTCGCCCGGCTCGCCGTCGTCGCGGGCCGCACCACCACCCTCGTCGACGTCGACCCTGCCGGCGGGGGCATCGACGTGCTCCTCGGCATCGAGCACGACGCCGGGCCGCGGTGGGCCGACGTCCTCGCCGAGCGCGGCGGGTTCCCGCCCGAGCGGCTCATGGCCGCGCTGCCCGCGTGGCACGGGGCGCGCGTGCTGTCCGCCGACGTCCGCGGCGGGGTGGAGCCGGCGCACGCCGTCGCCCTCGCGGCTGTCGGCGCGCTGACCCGGGCCGCCGACGCCGTCGTCCTCGACCTGCCCCGCGCCCTGCTGGCCCCGGGAGCCCGGCGGGACCTGGTGACGCTGTGCGACGCTACCGTGCTGGTGACCGGCTGCGACACCCGGTCAGCGGCGGCCGCGGCCGCCGCGGCTCCGGCCCTGGCCGCTGCACCCGCGCACCTCGTCGTCCGCGGGCCGGCTGTCGGCACGCTGCTCCCCGAGGACGTCGCCGAGCTGTGCGGACTGCCGCTCGCGGCC
>Ga0209487_1002127_pt1 | contig 16307 bp, 7 predicted proteins | sample Poulit2012_FD_187524 | JGI IMG/M metagenome (GOLD analysis project Ga0209487, IMG submission 187524) | Agricultural soil microbial communities from Georgia to study Nitrogen management - Poultry litter 2012 (SPAdes) (version 2) | ecosystem: Environmental > Terrestrial > Soil > Agricultural land...
CTGGGGAGCCATGTCCATCAATGCTGGAGATATGAATATTGTTAAACATGTCCTATTTGAAAATATACGTGTGGAAGATTTTGAACTTGGTCAACTGTTAGATTTGAGAGTTGTATTTAATAAAAGATATAATCCTGTTCCAGGAAATCGTATCGAACAGATACAGTTTAAAAACATTGAATATAATGGTAAAAATGAAAACCCATCTCGTATCTATGGTTATGATTCGGAACGTATTGTTGATGGGATTACTTTCACTAATCTAAAGATTAACGGCCATGTAATAACAAATGCCGACAGTCGGTATTTTGATGTTAATAAGCATGCACATCATATTACGTTTGAGACTGATACGAATACCTTAAATTAGATTTCATAAGCGGATATGTACAAACAATGAGGTATGGCATTGGTGCCATTAGAAAAGATAAATAATCTGATTAGGTTATAGAAAATGATTTTAACGATATTAAGAGGTGGATTTTGTGAATGCATTAAAAGTATATTCTGTACCAAAAGAAGCGGTTGGTAATGACGACTTTTCGGTACGCGTTCGTTCAGAAAATAAAGAGTGGAAGGAATTGTTTGTTTATCAGGTCAAGGTAGATATGCACAATGTACGTAAAGCTTCCATGGTTCATTTTGATATGGAAGGTACGGTAGAGGTAGAAGTAACATCTAAGAGAGTGATTGAACAAGCAAAAATTCGACCATTATCTTGCAATGTTTCATTCGAACAAAGTGATCATAAAATAAACTTTAGGTTGGACAATCCTTGTAAACTTTCGATAGAGATTAATGATGATCGTTTTCATAATCTTCATCTTTTCGCCAATCCATTTGAGGATCAGCGACCACAGTCTACAGATTCTAATGTTTTGGTTATTGAGCCAGGCGTTCATCGAACAGAAGATATTCTTCGGTTAATCTCTGAACCGAATCAAAGTGGTGATGAGCCAGATGTTATTTATTTTAGTCCAGGAATGCATTATTTAGAAGAAACAGTGCTTCGTATACCGTCAGGAAAAACTGTATATTTGGCAGGTGGTTCTATAGTCGTTGGATCCATGGTCTGTGATTCCGTAAAAGATGTATCGATTTGCGGAAGGGGTATTTTATATTTATCGAATTTTGAACGTTATTCATCTTTCAGAGGGATCCGAATCGTATTTTCGCAAAATATAACAGTTGACGGAATTGTTGTCATTGATCCCCCGCATTATAGCATTTACATCGGAAAGTCTGACACGATTAGAATTAATAATTTTAAAGCTTTTAGTACACGCGGCTGGTCAGATGGTATTGATATGATGTCCAGTTCTAATATAGACATTCATGATGTCTTTATGCGGAATTCAGATGATTGTATCGCCGTCTATGGGAGTCGGTGGGACTTTTATGGGGATACAAAAAATGTGAGCGTAAAAAATTCCGTCTTATGGGCAGATGTTGCACATCCAATTATGGTTGGAACACACGGAAATCATGAAGCGCAAGGCGACACAATTGAAAACTTACACTTTGAAAACATTGATATTCTTGAGCATCATGAACCACAAGAGAATTATTGGGGTGCAATGGCTCTGAATGCAGGAGATATGAATGTGATTCGTAATGTCGTATTTGATACGATTCGTGTAGAAGACTTTGAGCTCGGCCAATTGATAGACATTCGAGTCATTTTTAATAAAGATTATAATCCTGAACCAGGAAACAGTATTAAAGATATTACGTTTAGAAATATCGCGTATAATGGCAAAAATGAAAAGCCATCTAGAATTTACGGGTTTGATCGTGATCGAATGGTGGAGAATGTACTTTTTGATAACGTTAAAATTAACGGACATGTGATCAAACATATTGATCATACAAATTTTGATGTGAATAAATTTGTTCGTCATATTTCTTTTAAGTATGAATCTGAGTAATTGTTATGAAAAAGAGGGTTGTGAACGAATATGCTTAGCGTATTTGCTTCGTATACTCAGGGCTATGGAGAGTCTATATCATATATGGAGGGATTATTTTGAATGGGGCGTTCAAAAGTAATGGACGGAGAAGTAATAACTTTAGTAAAAACATACTCATGTATAGCTTGATTACGCTACTGTTGCTGCAACCTTTTACATCATTGGATTTTAACACAATACGAGCAGATGAGTTAGAAAGAGGCGAAAGTTATATCGATATCATTCAATTTGGTAATAAAAGTTCAGAAAGTGATCATAAATTTGAAGGGGAATTTACAAGTATCATTAAGGGATTATTTGATGAATCTGCCCGTGTTTCAAATCCCCGTCAACCTGCACAAGGGCAAGGTGGAGATTTAACATTTACAATGACTGTAGATCCAAATCTACAAAACTACTTGACCGTGAAGCTCTCAGGGGAAGATGCATCAACCACTACGACTGTCGTGAATATTAATGATGAACAGATTGGTTATATGACGAATGGTGATTATGAATCCCTTGATAAAGGGTGGCATTTACCGAATCAATTTGTGTACAGTACGATTATGCTTCCGCTTGATTCTACACACGGTCAAGAAACTGTTGAGATCACAATTAAATCATTAGATCCCTGGGGAGATGTGACATCTGATTCACGTGGTTTTTATAATGCTTACACACATACCCAAGCTTATCTTGATGTAGATGGAGAGACACAGGGACATAAACTTAAGGATGATCAAACACCAGATACATTGCTACCAAAGGATTTAACAGATGAAGAAAAACAAGAAACGATAGATAATTACAACGATGATTTAATTAATCGTTTTAACGATTTATCGAATAAAATGGATGAAAGTGATGATAGTAAGTTATCAATTGAGCGTTATAAAGATGAATTAATGTTTTATGCTGATGGTTTAACAGATGATCAATTTCCGGCAAAAACACCTGAGGAGAAAAAAGCAGGGCTTGAACGTATTTTTAAGTCCATTGATAACCATGTGATCGATTATTATGGCAATACAAGACTTGTTTTACGCGGTGGACATCAAGGTGACTGGGGTGGCTATTATGGTGCCTTGGGTGAAGCGCTCTATATCGTTGAGAACCTGATTAAAGATGATGACGTATATGGGAAAGAACGATTTAATGAATTTTTAGACGAACCATTTGAAACGGGAACAGAAGAGGGAGAATATTCCCTAGATAGTGTGAATTGGGAAGGTGAAGAACTCACACGACGTGAAGCTTGGGAAAGAGTTCTAAAGGCAAATTTTGATTTTGCGCGGACACGTTTATCCTATATCTATAATCAAGTGTATTATACCTATGTTGGCGCATGGGAAGCACATGAAGGTTTGCGTTTGATCGGGTCAGATTTTTATGAAGGAAAAGAACGAAGTAATAGAATTCTAATGGAAGCGCTTGGGATTGAACCTTTTCTAGGTGAGGAAGTACTTGTCGGTCCGGATGAAGAAGATTTAGATTTATATCACTCCCTATTTTATCATGATGGACAAGCAGTTTTTACAGATGATTTTGTTCATATTGTTGGGAAGGGTTTAGCGAAAAGTAAACAGGATGAAGATGGAAATGTTGTTAGACGGAAACCTTATGGAGAGCATTATACTGGGTTGACAGAAGCAGGATTGACTCGAGAAAATGGTTATGTTGCTAATTATGGTGAGTCAGGAAATTACCTTGTAAACTATTATTATAAAACTTTAGGACATGCTGACGATGAAGACATGAATGATGAAATATTAAAAGCGGCATTGAAATCTATTCGTGCCAGGGGTTTTACACGTTATTCATCACTAACAGATGACGATAATAGGGTTATGAGAGCAGAACAAGTCACCGATGAAAGAAATCAAGCTTTACCGGGTTTCACCTCCTATGGTGCGCGTATCGGATCTGGAATGAGTTTACAATTTGCATCATTAGAGATGCAAATGGCAGAAAATGAAGATAAGTACAGTGGAGAAGAATGGGACGAATACTGGGCGTATGCGAGAGAAGCGGTCGGTTTTGTCCAACAACAAGCAGCAGATCGACAATTAATAGAAAATGAAGATTTTGGTCATCATGACACAATGAGTGGAACGGACTTTCGCTTACAAGAGACATATGAATACATTACTTCTGAACGTTCTACTTATGATCGATTTGATGGTGAACAAATGGCGGGCGTCGTCCTTCCACAAACAGATTTTGATTATTATCAGGAAGATGAAATAGACGCTTTGAATGTGGATCCGGAAAGTTATGAGCAATCAGGTTGGGCTGACATTGATAATATGTATGTGTCTATTCGTGATGGGGACTTCAGGATGCTTGGTTCTCTATTTTTCCGAAACCGGGGCATGGCAAGCAATGGTCGTCTACATATTATGAATGATGGTTATGATCATATTGTTCAAATTGCGACGAACAATATTTTCCAGTACGAAGATTATAACTTGAGAGCACACAATATTGACTGGGATTTTCAGTCTGATCGAGGAGATAATTGGAGTGGCGCACCACAAGCATTGGCAGGTGAACCATTGCCAATTTCATATCAGCCCGGTGTAGGAACTGTTAACCGCGATAATTTTGAAGCAGATACACCTTATTCAGGCTATCCAGAACTTCAAACATCAAGGTACGGTAAGTATTTTATTGTTTTTAACACAACGCGGGAGGCATATGGGAATAAGCAGACATATAATGTTGAACTTCCGGATGATTATTCCGGGGACTCTGTCCTTGATCTAATATCTGGAACGCATATACCAGTTGACAATGGTAAGGTGTCGATTTCACCTGAATCAGCAATGGTTTTGAAATTAACATCAGATATTGAAAGTATAACGAAACCGAATCATGTTGATTTTGTAAATGCATTGGCTGGAAACGAGTATGTAGGTATTTCGTGGAAAACAACATCTGGTGGTGAAACATATACGATTAAAAGGTCAGAAACAAAAGATGGGCCGTATGAAACAATCGCATCTGATGTGACTGGGAACTACTACAAAGATACTGAAGTCCAAAATGGAAAGACTTATTATTATAAAGTTGCTGCGGAAAACGAGCATGGTACTGGATGGGATTCGTGGCATGCCCAAGTTGAACTGTCCCAACCCATATCGAAAAATGATTCTCATTGGCGTGATGACCGAATTGGAACAACATCAGGAAGTGCGGAAATTAATGAGACATCTATTTCTATGAATAAAGTAGACGGTACAGGTCTCGGTTCTGGAGACGATTACAACATTTATAAGCGCGACATTAAAGATTCATTGCATTATGTAAGTCAAGTAACATCTGGATATAGTCAGATAACTACAAAGATCGAACAAGCTTCAGGTGATGTAAGTGGTATGATGCTTCGAGATCGGTTGTCAGAAGGTAAGGCACGATACATTTATTTTGGGGCAGATGATGATGGGCGGTTAGTCCTTCAAAATAGAACAAGAAATTCCTTCCATGATTGGTCAGATGAAATCGTTAGTCCATATCAGGCAAATATTGGAAAATATACGATCGATGAGTATCCGTACATTAGACTCACACATGATCATGAATCACAAATGACTCAGGCCTTCGTCTCTAAGGATGGAAGAAAATGGACCTATGTTACAGAACTACCTACGTTGTTGCCTTATGCCTATTATACAGGGGTCGTCAGTTCTGAAAACGTCGTGTTTGGTGAAGTAAATGTGGATGAAACTGACCAGGAAATCATCAAACCATATGCAGAAAAAGATCGAGATGAAGTAACAATATATTGGAATAAACCGAAACAAGCAGTCGGGTTCAATGTTTATCGAACATATGATGAGCAAGCCAGCCAAACTGATCCTGTATTTAAAGACGGTACGCTCGAGTTAGAAGATGATTCTGAATGGAAGGTTGTCGAGTCAAACAGTACAAAAACTGAATTTGAAGAATCACGCTTAAGGATAGGCAGTGTTCACTTTAAAGTGTTACCGATTTATGCAGATGGTACTTCCGGTGACTTTTCATCATTGACATCTGTATATGCTGATTCAATTGATACATTGTTTGAAAGAGCACAACGTACTGCGCCTGAAGACTATACGCGGGCAAGTTTTTATCAGTTTGAGAAAGAGTTAGAGCGCATTCAGAATATATTAGAAAAGGGCTCAAATTATGATGACATACAAATTGTGAATGATCTATATAATGCTGAAACATTACTAATCCCAGCTGAAGAGATGCTTTTGGAAAAAATAGAAATAGACCCTGAATCTGTTCGTGCTTCTACAGAAGGATGGACAGATGGCGGCACACCACCTACTAAAGAGGAAAATGGCTGGAAAGCGTTTGATGGCGATGTAGATACTTTTCCAGACACAATTGAAAAGGTAAGTTGGGTTGATATTGATTTTGGAGACAATAATGAAAAAAACATTGATACGATTCGTTATTACCCAAGGAAAGACGAAACTGATCGAATCAATGGCTTAACAATCCAAGGCTCAAATGATCAGGATGAATGGGAAAACCTTCATAAGATAACAGGGGTTTCAGAGGCTAAATGGTATTCTGAATCCGTCAATTCATTGGAAAGATTTCGATACTTCCGACTGTATGATGAGCATGATGGAAGGGTCAATGTTGCTGAAATGGAATTCCTAGAATTAATCAATGATATGACTTTACTGGAACTATTAATTGATCAAGCAGAGGAAATTGAAGAGGCACTCTACACAGAAGAAAGCTTTAATGTACTTTATCAAGAACTAAAAGATGCAAAAGAAACTGTTCAAATAAAGGAAGTATCGCAAGAAGTGATTGATGAAGCATCTGATGCATTACAGAAAGCACTAGAAGAACTGGAATTTATTGAAGGTGTTCCTGTAATTGCACCAATCGGTAATAAATCAATTATCGCTGAAAATGAACTTTCCTTTGAATTGCTTTTAGAAAATGGAAACGATGATGCTGCCGAATATCACGTTGAAGAATTACCAGAAGGCGCATCCTTTGATCAAGATACAAAAACATTTACTTGGAAGCCTGATAGGGACCAAGGTGGCGTTTATGAAGTTACTTTTGTCGTTTCAGATGGTACAAAACAAACATCAGAATCTATTAATATTGTTGTCAAAGGTGAACCATCTATGACTGTTGATGTTGACGATCATATCATAGCGGGTGAATTGTTTGAATTACAAGTAGATGCTTCTGATCCACTAGATGAACATGTAACATATGGTGTAGAAAACTTACCAGAGGGTGCAACCTTCAATGAAACAACAGGAGAGATGATATGGACACCAGATAATCTAGATGTTGGTGATCATCAGGTGACATTCTATGTATCGAATGAAAATTTTACGATAAGCCAAGACGTCGTATTCACTGTTGCTATTTCATCTGAAAAGTATACAAAAGGCAGCTATTATCTCTTTGAAAAGCAATTTGAGGACATTGTAGAAGAGATAGAAACAACAGATGCTGACAGAGAAGATTTTATGAATGAAATTACTGAAGCGGTAGAACATTTAATGTCTACAGATGAATTACTTTTAGATATTGACATTACAGAAGATATGGTTGTTGCTTCTCATGAATCTTGGGATGGGAAAGCATCACCAGAAGAAAACGGCTGGCAAGCATTTGACGACGACATAAGCACTGCTACAGATACCGCGGGTAATCCGGGGTGGATTCAAGTTGATTTAGGCGAAGGGAATGAGAAGGTTGTGTCTAAATTAAGCTTTTATCCAAGGAATGGTAATATTGACCGAATGGAAGGATCGATTATTCAGGTTTCAAATAATCAAGAAGATTGGATTGATCTCATTACTTTAGAAGGCGTTTCTGAAGCAAAGTGGTATGATGTTGATTTACCAAACAAAACGGATGCGTTCCAGCATATTCGATATTATTCAGAAGAAGGACATGCGAATGTTGCAGAGTTAAAGTTTTATGAGCATGAGATCGATAAGACTTTACTAGAAGTATTCTTAATAGAAGCGACTGATATAGAACGTGATAAATACACTGAGGAAAGTGTCAAAACGCTTGATGATGTGGTACAACGGGCAGAAGAAATAAATGAAAGTGATTCCGCTTCAGAAGCAGATGTAGACACGGTTGTTGAGGAATTAAAAACAACTTTGGCAAACTTAGAAAAAATTGAAGAAGTAAATAAGGAGCAGCTTGAGGCGTTAGTCGATGCAGCCCAAAGTCTCTTGAATGAAGCTGAAGTTGGTGAGGAACCAGACCAATATCCACAAGAGGCGTTAGATGCATTAAATGAGACGATTGATAGCGTAAAACGTGTACGAGATGATGAAGATGCTACAACAGATGATGTCAATGAGAACATTCAATTATTAGAGGATGCGATCATTCGCTTTAAAGAGTCAGTCAATCCGACACCAGAAGTAGATAAATCATATTTATATGCTTTGGTAGGGGAAGTAACAAGTTTATTAAATAACGCTGAAGCCGGAGAAGAGCCTGGTCAGTATCCTGAATCAGCTATGGAAAAGTTAGAAAATACCATACATTCTGCACAAGAAATTTTAGATAATGCATCAGCTGGACAAGAAGATGTTGAGCAAGCAGAAGATGATTTAAAGGATGCAAAAGCAATCTTTGAAAAATCTGTAAATCCAGAGCCAGATGTAGATACATCTAAGTTGAAGGCTGAAGTAGAAGCGGCTGAAAAAGTAATTGAAGCGTCTACGATAGGAACAGAATCAGGAGAAAGACCACAATCAGCTGTACAGGAGCTTCGGGAAGTTATTGATGAAGCAGAGAAATTATTAAAGGATGATCATATTTCACAGGCATCTATTGATAAGATGGTCGATAAGCTTAAAAAAGCCATAATTATTTTTGATGAGTCAGTCAATGAACCAAATCCTGGCGACCAAAAACCGATGGAAGTTAAAATAGGCAAACCGACTAAAGTTGAAGCAGGGATGGTTGTATCTATTGAAGAAGGGCAAACCCAAATTGTTTTACCTGAAGACCTTCCTAAAGGAACGATATTAACTGTGAAAAATGTCAATCTTATTTCGCACGATCTTGTCGAAGCCGGTGATGTCTATGAATTTATAGTGATATATCCTGATGGTACAGAAAGTGAAGGCCATTTTAGATTAATGATGGGATATGATCAAGAAAACTTCACCGCTGAAGATGTAAATATTTACTACTATAATGAAGTAAGCAAAGAGTGGGAAAAGCAGGACGGTAAATTGGATGACACATATATTACTCTAGATGTACCACACTTCTCAATTTATGGGGTTTTTGCTAAAGAAGTCCCAGATGCAGATCGAGATGAAGATAAGGGTCAAAATGATGGACAGCATAATGATGAAGACAAAGATCAAAATGAAGAACACAATAATGATGAAGGAGAAACAGAAGACACGAACGTGGTAGAAAAACCTGTAGAAGATGGTAATAAAGAAGATTCGGATAAAGACGCTGAAAAGTCCGGGAATGAAATACCGAAGACAGCAACCTCAATTTATAATTGGTTGTTAATGGGTGTCATACTGTTAACTTTAGGAGGCGCCATTGCCCTTAGAGTGCATAGGAAGAAAGCGAATTAAAATAAGGTCAATAAACAATGATATGTAAAAAGAAACAATGATATGTAAAAAGGTTAAGTAGACAGCCTTAGCCTTTTTACATTATACAATCTTTGGACAACACTTTTAATTATGTAATATATATATGACAATTACGAAGGTTTAGGAAGGTGGTTCGTTTGATAAAAAATCCAATCATTAAAGGCTTTAATCCTGATCCATCTATTATTAGAGTGGATAACGATTACTATATAGCAACATCAACATTTGAATGGTTTCCCGGTGTACAAATCCATCATTCAAAAGACTTAGTTCATTGGCGCTTATTAACGCATCCAATCACAAGAACATCTCAGCTAGACTTAAGAGGCAATCCAAGTTCAGGTGGTGTTTGGGCCCCTAATTTAACGTACAAGGACGGCATATTTTACTTGATTTATTCAGATGTCAAGAATAGAACGGGTGTTTATAAAGACGTCCATAATTATTTAATCACAGCTGAAAATATTATGGGCCCATGGTCAGAGCCCATTTATTTAAATAGCAGCGGATTTGATCCCGCTTTTATTCATGATGATGATGGGAAAACATATCTTTTAAATATGTTATGGAATTTTAGAAAAGATCATCCTAATTTTGATGGTATTTTATTACAAGAATATGACCACAATCAACAAAAACTTGTTGGACCTATAAAAAAAATAATCGAAGGTCTGCCCAATTGGGTAAGAGAAGGGTCAAACTTGTATAAGATCGGAGACTATTATTATATTGTTCTAGCGGAAGGTGGGACTGGTTACTTGCATTCGGCAACAATTGGACGTTCTAAGCATATTGAAGGCCCTTATGAAATGGACCCTCAAACACCTTTATTGTCTGCAACCCATGAACCAGACCATCCGCTTCAAAAAGCTGGGCACGGTTCATTAATTGAGACACAAAATGGTGAATGGTATATCGCATATTTATGTGCACGGCCACTGCCATCTAAATTGTGTCCACTTGGAAGAGAGATCGCTATAGAAAAGTGTTATTGGACAGATGACAATTGGCTTCGCTTAGAAGGTGATGATATCTTACCAAATGTTGAAGTAGAAAGACCAAATCTTCCATTACACCCATTTGAAGAACCACCAGCAAAAGATGATTTTGATAATGACACATTAAATATCCATTTTAGTACATTGAGAGTCCCGTCTTCAGAATCTTGGTTAAGTTTGAAAGAAAGACCAGGTTATTTAAGAGTGAGTGGTCGGGAATCATTGACATCTTTAAATAATCAAAGTATGGTAGCTCGAAGAATACAAGATTACTACTGTGATGTTGAAACATGTATTGAATTTGAACCAGAAAACTTTATGCAAATGGCGGGACTAATTTGTTATTATGATGAAAGAGACCACTTTTATTTAAGAATAAGTTATCATGAAAAGCTTGGAAAAAACATAAGTATTATGACAATGGACAATGGTCATTACGATGAATTAACGGAAGATGTGGTTTCAATTGAAGGCTGGGAGCGGTGTTACCTTAAAGTCTCTATCCGATATGAAACGTTTGAATTTTATTATTCTCAAGATGGAGAAACATGGCATCAAATAGGACCAGCATTTAGTCTTGGAAATCTTTCTGATGAGTATGAAGGCAAACTAGGATTTACTGGTGCCTTTGCTGGGATGTGTGTGCAAGATTTAAGTGGACAAAAGAAACATGCAGATTTTGATTACTTCACTTATCATGTTGTTGACAGTGAATAGCTTGTGTAAACTATGATTAAGTTTCATTTTATTTAATGAAGCAAGATCCATACATAGGATTTGTGGTCATGCAACAGTTGCTAACCACAGATATAGAATTTATTGAGAGGCGTGCAAATATAATGAAAAAGATGACTGAATTCACTCCAGGTAAATTATGGCCAGATCGCTCAGGTAACCATATAAGTGCACATGGCGGTGGTATTTTATTACATGAAGGCACTTATTATTGGTATGGCGAAGATAATACTAAAGGATATTTAAATGATGTAGGGGTAAGTTGTTATTCATCTAGAGATTTGTATAATTGGACCTATGAAGGAACAGCCTTAAGACAGGAAGCTATGCCTGAAGAATTACAAGGCAAAAATAATGGACGTATTGAACGACCTAAAGTTATTTATAATCCAAAAACTAAAAAATTTGTAATGTGGATGCATGCCGAACGCTCAGGATATGCGTTTTCGAGCGCAGGAATAGCTATCAGTGATCATCCTACAGGTGAATTTAAGTTTTTATTCTATGATCGACCTGTGCTTTATGAACCTGATGCAGGCTTTGATGAACATACAAATGAAAAAGCGCTAGGTAATTCTTTTCGAGATATGCATGTGTTTGTCGATGATCAAGACATAAACAATGATGGCGTAAACGATGCCTATGTATTTTATGCATCAGAAGGTAATTGGACGATGTATGTCGTTAGACTCAATGCGGATTATACTTGGATTGATTTACCTGTACAAACAGATCGAATACGACCACAAGCAACTGAAAAACACTTGGGAGAGGTTTGGTCACGTCAATTCGTAAGAAAGATGAGGGAGGCACCGACACCATTTAAATATCAAAATAAGTACTATTTGTTGACTTCAGCATGTACCGGTTGGGAGCCAAACCAAGCTGAATATGCTGTTGCTGATCATCCACTTGGCGATTATGTCACACAAGGTGATCCTTGTGTGGATGATACTGAAAGAAACACTTTCCAATCACAAAGCACTAATGTTTTACCAATTGACAATGGAAAGTTTATTTATATAGGTGATAGATGGCAGCCAGATAATTTAGGAAAATCAACATATGTTTGGTTACCCTTGGAAATAGATAGTGATGAGAAAGTAAGGATTATTTGGCGAGATAAATGGTCTATAGCAGACTTAAAAGAATGACAGGGTTGCGGAATCATTTTTAATGGTTCCTTGGAAAATAGTAAAAATCCCTTAAAGCAGTCTTTGAAATTTTCTCTGGAATTTCTTTTTAAATGGCAACCAAGACGTGCTCACAGGCACGTCTTGGTTGCCATATTATATCAATACTTAGTCATCGATTGAAATACTTTCTCCTCTTTGGCTCCACTCAACATTTAAATCACTTGGAATGGACCATTTCTCATAGCAATCTTGCAATAAATTGTCTAAACCATCAATCCAATTTAATTTCTTTTCTGCATCTCGTTTTGTAATATGTTCAGGGAATTTTGGTACATTTGGTACTGATTGATGCATGGCGTAAATTGATTGAACATGAGGGGTGGCTGCTTCTACCCCACATAAAATGTGATCATGCCCTTTTAGGATCGCATCAATGCACACTGGGAACTTAGAGTTGCGTTCAAGTTCTGGATCTCCGTATTCGATTGTTGTGCCGTCATCTAAAGTCGCAACCATACCACGTGGATCAACCTCTGGATCATATGTGACGGTTCCTTTTTCAAATTCCATCACAAAATGAGGTCTTCTATTTTCAGTGACAGCATGTGATGCGATATATAAAACGTCTATATTTGCTTGTGTTTTAATTTTGACAGCACATGTATCAAATGTTTCAATGTCATTGACCTTGTATAATTCGGCAGTCAGATTTGTTGGATTTGCACTTGTTTCCACAGTGTCACCGGTTACATAAAAGAGGTGATGTAAAAAGTGAGCTGTTGCATTATTCACAACACTATCGAAAATCCTATCACCTTCAGAACTGTAAGTTTTACCTGCCCAAGTAGAGCGATTATAGTAATCTTCGTTACGCGGCCAAAGCACAATCGATTTTAACCGTTTCGCTTTTCCGAATTTACCATTCAAGACATCTGATTTAAGTTGTTGAACTGAAGGTGCAAATGACCAATTAAAACCAATTGCTAAAAATTTACCAGTGTCATCACGTGTTTGTATCATGTCTGAGATATCATCTGGATTGGCTGTCATTGGTTTCTCACATAGTACATGACTGCCATGTTTCATTGCATAAATAGATTGCTGTTTATGTAGATGAATCGGTGTTGAAATAATAGCTAAATCTGCACGATGGTGACTGTAAAATTGTTCAATTGAATCATAGATCGGGATGTCTCTTTCAATGATTTCATTATAGTAATCAGAACGTTTTGGATTAATATCTACGGCACCTACAAGGTAGGATGTTTCGTTTTGATCATTGAATAATTCCCTCAGGTACGTATGCCCATATCCGCTAATGCCTATTAATAAGACTGATACTTTTTTATTGCTCATTTTTGTTCCCCTCTTCCATATCGAATATGTCTGTCAATTTTATAATATCATAACTAAGGTGGACATACATTTGAAAAGGGTGGGCAACCGATTATTATTTGTGAAAATAATGACGTGAATCTCGTATCTTTTCCTATCATGAAAGTGAGCGTTAGGGTTTGCAAGCACCAGAAAAAGGATTATAGTAGTAATAGATGTTTTTTCATTTGATCAATGCGTCAATTTCGTAATCTGAACAAAATGTATGCAGTATATATGATAGGTGATATCAACCTCAGATGGACTTGCTTTTTTATCTTGATTAACGGACAATCAAGTCATATTCATTTCACTATATAGGTTCGTTTTACAGAAACATGTGTTGAATTGACTAAACTAATACATATTTAATAAGGAGCATAATATGAATATTGTCATTGCACCAGATTCTTTTAAGGGTAGTTTAACAGCTATTCAAGTGAGTAATATTATTGAAAACGCTATAATGGATTATGATGAGGCATACAAAGTGATAAAAAAACCAATGGCTGATGGTGGGGAAGGAACGATTGATGCTATTTTATCGGCTACAACGGGAGAAGTGATACCGATAAATTGTACTGGCCCATTGGGGGAGTTGATTCCAACGTCATATGCGACCATTGATGATGGACAGACTGCGGTGATTGAATGTGCCAAGATGGCTGGTTTAATTCAAGTGCCTGAAGACAAGAGAAATCCGGATCGTACGACCACCTATGGTATTGGAGAGACGATTCTTGCTGCCTTAGATAAGGGATGTACGTCTATTATTATTGGTTTAGGTGGTAGTGCAACAAATGATGGGGGACTAGGGATGCTTTTAGCCCTAGGAATGGAAGCGTTCGATGAACATGGGAACAAAGTGGGCATATACGGTCAAGATGTTCATAAAATCCAAAGTGTAGATCTTTCCAAAATGGATTCAAGACTAAACGATGTTTCCATAAAGGTGGCCTCTGATGTAGATAATCCATTATGTGGAGCGCGAGGGGCTAGTTCAGTCTATGGACCACAAAAAGGCGCCACAGCCGAACAAGTAAAATCATATGATCAATCATTATATAATTTTAGTCAGTTAATTGAATCTACTTTACAGACTTCAATACGTGATGTGGCGGGCGCGGGTGCAGCAGGTGGTCTTGGCTTTGGATTACTGACAATCGGCGGCCAGTTGGTTTCAGGGGCTGAATTGTTAGCAAATGCAATCAATATGGAAACAGCCATACAAAAAGCAGATATTGTTTTGACAGGTGAAGGTCAGAGCGATGCACAAACCTTATATGGTAAAGCACCTGGTTATATTGCTTCTGTTGCTACAAAATATAATGTCCCAACGATTTTAATATCAGGTGGTATTGAAGAGGTAGAGCAGTTAAGTCACGTTTTCGCTGGCAGTTTTTCAATTATTAATAAGCCGCTCACATTACAGGCTTGTATCGAACAAGCTGATACCCTGCTTTATCAACAAACCAAACAAGTGATTCAATTGGTGAGCACACTAAAGAGGTAATAATAGCCTTGGAAAAGGGGAATCGCTCATGACACAAAACATCAGTATACATCTTAAAGAAAGTAAACATCGAGATGGTGAAGCAGTAAAAATGCATCATCATCAAACACACCAAATTCTTTATGTGTTAGAGGACACGGGTAAGATTACGCTAGACGATAAAGAATATCATGTGGATACAGATAATGTGGCATTTATTGCCCCTTTTTCAGATCATGCGATTATGGCTCATTCAAAATTAACCATATTGGTATTGGAATTCGAAACAGACCAATTAGATTCCATGATGCAACAAGATCTTATCAAAAAGTATTTTGCACGTTCTAATATACTGGAATTAAACATGTTTGAAGCGGGTGACATTCGTCAGCTACTTAGGAAGATGCTTTATGAACAATCGATTGGTCAAAGACTCAATCAACTGGCATTAAAAGTTTATTTATCAGAACTATTGCTTATTTTGGCGAAATCCCAACAAGAACCTAAGATGGTTGATGCCAATATCTTAAGGGCTGAACGGCTGCAAAAATATATTGACACACATTATTATGAAATGATTGATGCTAAATATATTTCCAATATGCTTGGCATGAGTATCAGACATATTAATAATATTTTTAAAGAACATTACAATAAAACACCCATTCAATATTTAACGGAAGTAAGAATGGAACTATCTAAAAAGTTATTGTTGGAAACAGACAAAGATATTGTGTCTATATGTTTTGAGGTTGGCTTCGAATCATTATCAACATTTTATCGTTCATTCAAAAATCATACACACATATCACCCAATCAATTTCGTACAAGATATCAGGACCCTCAAATAGACTCACGTTCATGAGGAGAGAAATCGTAGAATGTGAGCTTTGGCATCATTTCTTTATGTTTTGTTGGCTGGATGCTTTTCAGTAAATTCAGCACGCATGTTATAAATAACGAGGCTTACAATTATAAAACCAGCAAGTTCACCGATT
>Ga0209487_1002129_pt1 | contig 16304 bp, 16 predicted proteins | sample Poulit2012_FD_187524 | JGI IMG/M metagenome (GOLD analysis project Ga0209487, IMG submission 187524) | Agricultural soil microbial communities from Georgia to study Nitrogen management - Poultry litter 2012 (SPAdes) (version 2) | ecosystem: Environmental > Terrestrial > Soil > Agricultural land...
ACGACTAATTATGATCGCGCTAAAGCCCGTGATTTCCACTCTGGGTGGATGCTTTCCACGGGCTCGCACTGAGCCTCCTCGAGAAGGTCGCTCTGCGGGGTCTCAGCGTCATCGCTTTCCCGTTGGAGTCACCACCCGCCGTTCCAATCACTTAAATTTGCTTTCTTATTGAGGTATGGTTTGATAATTTTATCTGTAATAATGCTTGTTTCTGCCAATTATTAAATTATGAAATTGATTCAGGGATATCCGTATCTGTCAACTGCTAACGTGGTGTTACTTGATTTAAAATGGGTCGACATGTTCCTTTTGTTATGGATTTAAGCCTACTAAATACCCTGCAAGCCTTTCAATGCCGCAGTTATTGGTTTACCTATCGCTTGTTTTAAATAACCTATATTGTTACGTGTTGTTTCTGAAGCACTGCTTTTTCATTTCTCTACAAAATGTTTCGGTGGATTCTCTGGTTTGTCTGCTTGCTCTAACCCAGGTGTCCGTTCAAGGATTCCTTGTAACGTTTTAATCTCATGACCATCTTTCAGGGCAACAAAGACATCAACGAATTTATCTAGGCCAAGATTACTCCAGGTACGACCGTATTTCAAACGCTTAGCGAACACACTCATGGTGCCTTCCGCACTTCCCATTGGACGAAACCCTGTTGTATCGATGCCTTTCTTTTTTAGTTTCTCTCGGTAGTCCCCCAAAGCCTTTGGATACTGAGAAAGTTGAGCGATTAATGCTTCTAATTCTTCCTCTTTCTTTTCATCTTCAAGTGTCCCCACTGCGCTGTTCAATTCCATCATAAAACCTCGCCAATCATAACTGTTCAATTTCTTTTTAGCTGACCGATACCTGGGATGATTCTTTAAGAGATGTCGAACGTCTCGAGCCACATGAAAGCGGTCAATCACAAAGGTCACATTTTTCCCTAAATAATCTCGGCAAGACGTGATCCAGCTCGCGCCATCACCATTGATAACGAGTTCGTGCTTAGTTGGATCATAGTCATGTGTTGTCATTAAATAGTCTTCAAACGCTTCCCAAAACGGCGCATCATCTCGATGAATAAAGTGTCTTTTGTCGATTAGTTTGGTACGTTTGCCGTTCATTTCCCAGCCTTGGTGTGTACTGGCTATTTTAAGTTCTCTTCCTTTTTTATTTTTTTCCTGGCTTTTTGTATAGAGACCATCCACTTCGACGAAGAGAACATCACCTGTGACTGGCACAGGGTCTGATTGGATAATTTCTGTGTTCAAGACTTGTTGACGGATGCCTTCGTGACTAATGACAGGGTAACCTAAAAGCCTTTCTAATGTTTGATCAGCGTGGCGATAGGAGCTCCCGGTCACGGCCAATTCAATCGCTAAATCCTGCACCACTGGACTCACACCCTTGGTGCCATCAAATGCTAAGTATTGATCTAATAAATAGACGTACTTGCCTGTTTTTTTATCCTGATAATAATTTCTTTTTAATTCAACTTGTCCAAAGATGGATTCAAACTTCAATGGGCGTTTATCTTTCAAGTAAAACCTTTTTTTATCTCTCTCCAAAGCTATCGCTTGATCAAATTTTTGAAGCAATTCTGCCATCACCTGCGAGAAACTTTCTTGTAATGTACGAAATAAATTTTCTTATAACTCTTTCAAATTAAGCTGAGATATGATATCTTTCATTTGAGGACCTCTTTCCATAGTTTTTTGTTGTTGATAACTTAACTATATAAAAAGGGGTCCTCTTTTTCACGTAAAATGTCCTATAAACTAACGCGCTTCGCTTGTTGTCCCTGTCATGGATTTATTCTCCCACAAACATTTTACTCATACTTGATAAAAATAACCCTGATTGAGAAATCTCGCAGGGTTATTTAATGAGCTATTCAATTAGAATACGATTTACTTCAGGATACAATGAAACCATAAGATAGATTTGATCTTTAATTATTGCGTCAGTTTTAATTGGATTTATATTATTGGATGGTGAGAAGTTATAAGGTATATTAAAACTCATTTCAGAATCTGGACGTAAAGTAAAGGCCTCCACCAGATGATGGTCTAATTCTGGGTTAGCAATTGGATAAAGTTCACTACTAGCCGTTAATCGAATATCCGTTCCAATTAATTCATAATGTAAAAAACTAATATATTTATGTTCATCTGGATCTTCCGTTTGATTCGTATTTTTAATCGTTATATTTAAATCATAAACCATCTCCGGGTAAAACCAATCATTCTCATCAAAATGCAAATCGGGTCCATCATAGTTGTACTTTGTCATAAACTCATCATATGATAAAATCTCTGCATGATTAACCGTCACCGTGTATCCTTCCATATTCTCACCATCATCTAAAAAGATGTTATCTTCAATCGCTACTTCTTCACCTATTGCATAAGTATGAACGGGCGGGAGCTCAACCGCTTGATTGACATCCCAGATACGAAAGCCAATACCCGCAAATAAAATAACAATTAAAATTAATAATACTATTTTTTTCATGCCTGTTTGACCCCCCCTGTTGTTTTCACAAGAGCGCCTTCCTCTAGATAGTAAATCTCATCAGCTAATTCATCGAGAATATCTGTATCATGACATGAAAGAATGACAAGAGCGCCTCTTTCTCTCTCATGACGTACGATTTTCTTGACTAGTTCCACACCACTCGTATCTAAGGAATTTGTCGGTTCATCTAAAATAACGATATCCGGTTGTTCCATAATTGCCCCCGCAATGCCCAAGCGTTGTTTCATACCTAAGGAATATTTTTTGTATTTTTTCCGGCCACTTTCTTCATTCAATCCAACAAATCTTAACGTGTGATTAATCTGATTGTCATCAATCTGATCACGGATTGATGCAAGCATCTTTAAATTTTGAAATCCTGAATAACTCGCTAAAAAAGCAGGATTTTCAATCAATATCCCGATGCTTTCTGGGAATGTGATCTCTTTACCTAGTTGCTTATCGTTAATCGTAACCTGACCTTTTGTCGGTAAAATCAATCCAGCAATCAACCGCATAAGCATTGTCTTACCAGAACCGTTTATCCCCCTGAAGCCTACGACTTGACCAGACGTTAATGTCATTGAAATATCATCAATGACAGTTACCCCTCTTATTTTTTTCGACACATTTGTAAGTCTAATTGTTGTCATTTCAATCCCTCATTTCTGAAATTTAGCTTATTCTTCATGCAATATATCATAACGTTTAAAGTAAATACTCCCGACTATAAATGAAAAAAACATGATCACGACACTCAAGATAATTCCTGTCGACGCTTGAAATCCATTCTCAACAACATATTCACTCCGAATTGGCATCGCATAATTTCCAATTAATAGAGGGTGCATATTATAAGCCGAAGCAAGTAAAATAACTCCCATTAAACCAAAGCTATAGATCGGTTTAATAAACAAACTGCATGTCATTTGGAGTAAATTAAGTGCAATTGAAACTAGTAATGGCAATAAAATAATAATAGGTACTAGATTTGATGAAAACGTATCAAATGGACTATCTGCTCTAAGCAAATCATTGATAAATATTGGCGTGATCTCTAATGAGATCGGTTCATCAACGACTAAACCAAATAGATAGACAAATAGGAAGATAATTAAATAACATGCAAAGACATAACAAACACTCCAAATCGTTTTTGATACCCACCAAGCTACACGTCCTTTTGTCCGAACGAGTATGTTTAAGCCCATCGATGATAAATCTCGGTCTGGATAGTAAAGTGTACTGTACAAAATAAACAAATGCAGTAACAGCCACTTTGCCGGAAAAATAAATTCATCAGTAAGAGATGGAATATATTCTTTTATCCCTGCGTGAAAATAAAATAGATAATCAATCCAAGTCCCTGATGGTGTGATTGCATCAAAAAAATATACCGATCGTTTTTGCAGATAAAAATCAACACAAAAAGCAATAACCAACAACAAAACAATAAATAATTTAGTCATTCCCAGCCGAAAACCATTTCTCAGATCATAGGTTAATAGTTTATAAAATTTCACGTTTGCCACCTAACCCTATCGTTATTCCAAATGTTAAAATGAAAAATAATAAACCTTGAGCAAGAATAACCAAATAATTAACCGGTTGTTCGACTATCGTTGAATGTAAATAATTTATTGGTGAGAGTTCATGGTGGTATATGTTAAATAGGAAAGTTCGACTATAATGCAAAATTAGAATCAAAAAAAACGGAATTAATATGACAGCAATTCGATTTTTCACAAAGAATGCAACGGTTAAGCTCATCGTGGCGAATAATCCAGCAAAAATAAAATCTAGTATTAAATATAAGATAACAAAGAGGAAAGGATACGTATAAAATAACTGTGAACCCATATGACCATGCGGAACTGCATAGTATAAAGCATACGATATTGTTGGTGTAACCGCCGGAACAAATAAAGCGACCACGACAAAGTTAACGACAAGCGGAATCAGAATTACAAGTCCTCCAGCAATGAAAGTCGCTATATATTTTGTTAAAAAATATTCTCGTTTGCTACTCCGTGTGACAACCGCTTTGACATAACCAGTCTTATTTTCAATATAATATGACCAACCATAAGGCATAACAGCAAGCAATGGCAGTAAAGTAAAGAAAAATACGAAACCTAGTGAAATCGCCTCACCGCCAATCCAATTATTGTATAGGTTGAATGCTTGTGTCATTTGATTACCACCGGAATTATTAAGTTGCCATTGAGTATACTGGTATAAATCTATCCTGTACCAGGCACTGAACAGGGTAAAGACAAGGCCAATAATTAATGTCGTCACAAAAAATTTGTTTTTGATCGCTTTTGTTAACTCTATTTTTAATAAATTCTTAAACGTACTCGTCATTTTCATTCACTCCTTCATTTTATTCAAGATAAACAATTTCACCTTCAGATATAATGTGAAAATATCTCCATGGACGCGTTCCTTCGTTAGTAGCATATACAGCACCAATGAGATAATACAACGGTTCTTCATTTAGCCGCTCAACAGGCACAGTCCAGCCAATTGTTGCCTCCATTTCTTCACCATGTCCTAACTGATATTGAATATAATCATTCCACTGATTTTGTTCATATGGGGGATGCTCGCTAAAATAGGATGACTCAATCGTAAAAGGACCCTGCGGCTCTTCAAGATCGTCTTTAAAACCTATTAAATTTTCAACAAATAAGTTTGGTTTGTCATGTTCTTCGTCTGGATCATAACCTCCAGCGCTAATATTTTTGATTGTGACATCTACTGTAACTAATTTGAACCCTGCTTTAACCTCACCATTATCTTCGATTCTATCAACCCAAAAAAAACCATCTCGATCTAAACCAATTTGATTAATATTATCTGATATTTGAACATCATTTAATGTGTATTCAACACCATATTGCGAGGCTGTGTCTCCAATATAATAGAGACGATCAGCATCATTCTCGCTTTGTTCATCATTGATTTCCCCTGCTTCACTATAGGTTTCATCTTCTAATCGGTCAGGCACGATCGTCTCATTAATAATTTCATTTTCGTCTTCACCATCTAATTGTCTTCTGAGTGAATCTTCGAATTCACGATATGAACAAGCGGATAAAAAAATTAGTATTAAACATAGACAAATAATCGATCCTTTCTTTGTCATCTTCAATGTTTGTACCTCCAAAGATATTTTTGATTTCTTTTATTGGATAAATATGAAACAAAGTAAAATCCTATCCGTTTCATCTTCCAATTGTTCAAGTGGTATTGTCTCATTAATAACTTCAAACTTATTCTCATTATCTAATTCTCTTCAAAATATATTCTCAAATTCTCTAGATGAACATTCAATAATAGTTACTATCAAACATAGAGATACAGCCGTTATTTTTTTTCGTCTTTTCTCTTTTCATCTTTACACTACGCAACTTCTAATACATGTACAGAAAAAGTGAGTAAGCTTATTTTTTATTATTTGGATTTAATTTCCAACCCTAGAATAAGCGTCTACTTTTTGAGTTATTAGGATAATTACATATTTCTACATCGCAAACGATTGACTCTTAGTTACGAATGTAGAAAACTATAGTTCCAGAGTTAGTTTAATCTCGGATAGGTTCCAACACTATCAGGGCTCCATGCACCGTTTGTTATTCCTGAAGCTGAATATCTCTGAAACTTTAATCTAGCGTAACGTCTACCTCTTTCATAGACATTTTGTCTAACAAGCCACCTTCCAGCTCTTGCAACTTGAGTACCACCTACAGTGTCATTCACCCAAGTTCCAGAATTATTGCCTTCTACACTTAATAATACAGCTGATCCAGGTACACTGTCTATTCGTACATACGTAGAAGATGTATTTTTCTTTGGTCTAGACTGTGTCGTCCCAGAAGTATTTGTCGTCGTTAATGTAAAGCTATAGGGTGTGTCTAGGTAATTTGATGCTAATGTCTGAGTTGGTAAAATTGTGAGAATCATGATGACTGAAAGAATTAGTAAACTTAGTTTTTTTAACATCTTAATTCCTCCATTTAATTTATTTACTCAAAAGTAAACGCTAACCAATAGGGTCATTTATATGCTAACATTGTTTTGTTTATTTATGTTAAAAATATCGTAAACGTTTGATTTTCGATCGTGAACGTAAAATAATTAATATTTGGAGAAGATAAAGTTAATAAATTGTGAATCTTTTCGTAATAATCTGACTTTTTATCGTTCTCTTATTGACGAGTCGACTAATTACTGTTAGGATTTTCATTATAACTTAAAAGCTGCGAGGATTATTATGGGTGATACTATAATGGGAGCAACTTCTGGAGAGCTCGCTTAGGCGACACCGAAGGATTCACAATCTCAGGTAGAAGGACAGAAGACAACGAAATCTATAGTGGATTTTTTTGTTGAAACTGAGATGGGAGCTAGAACTCCGATCTTTTTTATTATAAATATGGATAATGAGGTGAAAGGGATGGAAAAACGTGCAGTTGTAACCGTGGTTGGTAAAGATCAAGTGGGAATCATCAGTCGAGTCACGACCATTTTGGCAGAACACCAAATGAATATTCACGATATTAGTCAAACAATTTTACAAGACTATTTTACAATGATGATGATTGTTGATTTAACTAAACAAAATCGCTTAGAACAATTATTAGCAGATTTTGAACAGGTAGAAAAAGAGATGAAGTTAAAGATTAGCATTCAACTTGAAGATGTTTTTCAAGCCATGCACCGGGTCTAAGATAAGGGGGAGTAATGATGGGAATTGCACATAAAGAAATACAAGAAACCATTCGTATGGTTGAGATGGAAAGCCTTGATATTCGCACCGTTACGATGGGAATCAGCTTGCGCAATTGTGCTGATAGTGATTTTGAAATCGTAAAAAAGAAAGTTTATGACAAGATTGTCGACTTTGCTGGCGAGCTAAAAGCGACAGCAGAACAGGTAGCTAAAGAATATGGTGTGCCTATTATAAACAAACGGGTATCCATTACACCTATTGCTGAAATTTTAGGAGATGCAACGGTTGAACAAGCAGTTGAACTTGCTCAAGTACTCGATAAAGCTGCTAAAAAGACGGATGTTGATTTTATCGGAGGATTTTCCGCACTTGTACAAAAAGGTGTGACTAACAGTGATGTCACACTCCTAAATGCGATCCCACAAGCACTAGCTACAACTGAGCGTGTCTGTAGTTCAGTTGCGATTGGTTCAACGCGTGCAGGAATCAATATGGATGCGGTCAGTAAATTGGGTGAAATCATTAAAGAAACAGCTGAATTAACGAAGGATCAGCAAAGTATTGGCTGTGCAAAATTCGTGGCCTTTTGTAATCCTGTGGAAGATAATCCATTTATGGCAGGGGCTTTTCACGGCAGTGGTGAAGGCGAGGCTGTCTTAAGTGTTGGTGTCAGTGGACCAGGTGTTGTTTTAAACGCATTGAAACGCTACCCAAAAGCGGATCTTGGTGAAGTCGCTGATGTGATTAAAAAGACGGCCTTTAAAATCACGAGAGCTGGAGAATTACTCGGTCGGGTTGTAGCGAAAAGATTAAATATTCCGTTCGGCATTATGGATTTATCTTTAGCACCAACAAATGCGACAAATGATAGTGTGGCAGAAATATTAGAAGAGATTGGACTAGAAAGTGTCGGTACGCATGGAACCATCGCTGCTCTTGCATTAATGAACGATGCGGTTAAAAAAGGAGGAGCTATGGCCAGTTCGTATGTCGGTGGATTGAGCGGTGCTTTTATCCCTGTCAGCGAAGATAATGGAATGATTCGTGGGATTGAGAATGGTTCATTGACATTAGATAAGCTTGAAGCTATGACCTGTGTTTGCTCGGTTGGGCTTGATATGATTGCTTTATCCGGTGACACTCCTGCCGAAACGATTGCAGGAATTATCGCTGACGAAGCAGCTATCGGAATGATTAACAAAAAAACAACTGCAGTGCGTGTGATTCCGGTGGTCGGAATGGAAGAAGGAGAAACAGTCGAATTTGGTGGTTTACTTGGACGGGCTCCTATTATTGGCACTAAACCATTTAGTTCGAAAAAAATGGTCAAACGCGGGGGAAGAATCCCAGCCCCACTACAATCATTAATCAATTAGAGCAAAAAAGCATCAATCAAGTTAATGATTGGTGCTTTTTTGATCTAAGATCCATTTATAACGTTTATGCGTGGAAAGTACAACACTTTTCGAGGCCTTCTTTCCACGCATAGAGCTTTTGCGTGGAAAGCACAACACTTTTCGAGGTCTTCTTTCCACGGATAAAGTTCATTCGTCCGGTTATAACTAAAAAAAGCAACGCTCCTCAACCTAAACGAATCAATATCTCCACTCATCTTCTAATTGAAGATAAAGCACAAAGAGAATGTGCTCCGTCTCTTGTATCCGCCCAATATATTGTGTTAAATCTAGTTTTGTAAAAATAATTTCTCCCACTTGCATTGTCAATTGATCTTTTTCATAAACAGGGAGCTCTAAATACCGCTGACAATATGTTTCAATGAGTTGAAAATCCTGTTCTGTTAATTGATTCAACAAAAATGAGTCAAATGTAAAATCAGTTGCGCTCCATTGATTCTGTCCGACAACTCTAGCAATCGGATCATTGCGTTTTCCTTTCTTTTGTCGTTCTCGGTCATGCACAACAATCGTACCAGCCGTTAGGTCACCGATGCGTTTCTTCTCAGCATGAAAAAAGATTAAGACCATTCCCGCTAAATACCCCGATGGTAAACTATCAATTATACGCATTAAATTCCGAATAATACTCGATAACAGGGTGACACGGTGTCCGTTGTCTTGAATGACACGAATCCCGATGATTTTCTTTCCAATCGTTTTTCCATTCCAGAAAAACTCTTGTAATATAAAATAGCTCCATTCAAAAACAAAACCTAGGATAATAATCCCTGCAAAGATCCATAGAAAAAATTGATCAAACATTATCTGAACATAATCGGTTTGAAAAATAATCATCAGAACGAAAAATAGCACAAATGCCGCTAAACCAATGATCAATTGATCTATGATAAATGCCCCTGCTCGACTCCCTAAACCAGCATAGCTGAATTTAATGGTCACATGCTCTGGGGTTTTAATTTCAGATTGTTCTAACATATTTGTATACTCCCCCTATCCTTTATCGGTAAAAATGTTATACTATAGTTAACCATAATTTACTAGTCAAAGGCGGTTTTCAAATCTATGCAACTAAAAACCTTCATTCAACAAAATAGACAAGATTGGCAACAGCTAGAGCAAACAATCGAGCAATATAATAAAAGCCGTTTTAAACCAACAAAGGAAATGATTGAATCATTCGATTTTCTCTATCAAAAAGTAGCTCAGAACCTGTCATATAGCCAAACTTTTTTTCCTGATTCTGACGTAACTGAACATCTGAATCAATTAGTCAGTCAAGCCCATAATATCATGTATCAAACTGAACATTCATCCTGGAAACAATTAAAGACCTTTTTACTTGAAAAATTCGTTGGCTTATTGATTGAACAATGGCGACCCGTAGTGATCGCAACATTGTTGTTTCTATTTGGTGGTATTGCAGGATTTCTCATTGTCAGCCAAGACCCGCTTCATCTGGATGTCATCTTACCTGGCACACTTTCTACCATCCTAAGCCCGGAGGATCTCGCTTCGAATACACAAGCAGATCAAATTGATGGAGCAACATTCTCTGCCATGATTATGACAAACAATATTCAAGTCGCTATCCTTGCTTTTGCAGGTGGGATCACTTTCGGATTGTTAACTGTTTATGTAATGGTCTATAACGGCCTACTCGTTGGTGCTCTCGCTGGACTCTTTTGGTACTCTGGAGACTCATATATATTTTGGGCGTACATTGTTCCCCATGGAGTCATTGAACTCTTAGCTATTTTCATCGCTGGTGGCGCAGGTTTACTGATGGGATATAAACTCCTTGTTCCTGGAAAGCTAAAACGTTCTACCCAACTCAAATATCATTCCATGAGATCAGTTAAACTCCTGCTTGGGACAATTCCTTTATTTGTCATAGCTGGAATCATCGAGGGCTTTATTACTCCAGCTGATCTCTCATTGGAAACGAAATATATTGTTGCCTTGATTACTTTAATCACATTTATCGGTTATATGCTATACGGACGCATTCGCCAATTAAAGCATCCCTCGGTTTAGTTGATCGATATAATAAGAGACACTTGTCACAGCTAAGTCATCTGCCTTGGTTTCGATTAAATCGAGACCAAGGCTTCTCCATTTAATCATGGCTTTTCGGTTAGTCAGATCCATTTGTTGAGCTACTGACTTTCTCATCGCGTCATAAACGGAGTCTGCTTCTTGTTCAATCGTCTGCTGTTTCCACTGATCTTTGATACCTAAACCTAAAAACAAATGCTGTTTCCGAAGGCGTCTCACATAGAACAGAGATTGTTGATCGAGGAAAAATTGATTCAAGTCACTGAACAAAATCACCATACTTCGCCTGCGCTGCTCAGCTTGGATAAATTGAAAGGCGCCGAAGTAATTGGATTCGTTCGCCTCAACTTGCAGACTATAGATCGCTTGCAAAATCGTTTGCAGATGTGACAGACCCTTCTCAGGTGGAACATAGGCCTTAATATCCTTTCCAAAAGCAACCACGGCAACATAATCGCCATTATCGAGCGCTGCAGTTGCAACCGTTAACGCTGCCTCAATACTTCTCTCTAAACGATTGCCTTTTTCTAATTCCACGCCCATCATTCGCCCACAATCAATCATCAATATAATTTGTTTTCCGTGCTCTGGCTCATATTCGTTTACCATCATCTCATGAAGTTTCGCCGATTGACGCCAATTAATTTTTCGCGGATCATCCCCTACTGCATATTGTCTCACTTTAGAAAATTCACCAAAACCTTCTCTTTGTCTTCGAATCTTTGACCCTTCGTGTAATAAATACTTCTGGGCACTCGATAGATAATCACGAGATTCCGTCAGATTAGGAATCACTTTCAATGAACCTTCTAAAGCGAAAGTCTTTTGCTTTTCCCATAGTCCAAAACGGCTTCTATAACGGACATACACTTTGTTTAAATCAAATAAACCACGCTCACTCGCTAAAATGGGCTGTTGAATCGTAAGCGATTGTCCTGCTTTCAGTTCAATCAAACCAAGCTTTTGAGTTTGAACGGACTCTGGAAAATCATCCGTCCAATGCACAAAAGCTGATCGGTCCGTTTGATTTGTAAAAATAAGCTTGATCTGATCTTCTCGATAGCGCTCCACATCTTCCGGTATCTCACGCTTCAGATCAAGCCCTCGTCTATTTGGTGAAAACAATAGATCAATTAAACTAGCGACCACAATAAACAGAATTAATCCTGAAAAAATAATCAGATCAAAACGGAAAAAACTAATGATAAACAAAACAAGACCTGTACTTAATAATAGATAAAGTAAATTTTTAGCTGGTAAAATACCTCTATCTTGGAACAGGAACCGTCCCCACAATCGAGCCAATGATGTCATCAAGTTTCGTCCCCTCCACTTCTGCATAAGGAGATAAAATAATTCGATGGCGTAAACATGGACGCACAACATTTTTCACATCTTCAGGGGTCACATAATCTCGTCCAGCTAAATAAGCCCATGCCTGAGACGTTTTTGCGATCGCTATCGCAGCTCTTGTACTTGCTCCATATTGCACCGCTTCTTGTTCTCTCGTCTTCCTTACAATCTCAACAATATATTGCTTAACCGCCTCTTTGATGACGACTTCTCTCACCGCCTGCTTCGCTTCTTCCAAACTTTCTTCGGTAAAAATCGCCTTTGGTTCATCAGTGGTTAATGCATCCTCCAGCACGTTTGATAAAACCGTTGTTTCAGCTTCTAAATCAGGAAAGTCAACAATCAACTTCATCATAAAACGATCTTGTTGAGCCTCAGGCAGTGGATAAGTCCCTTCATATTCAATAGGATTTTGGGTTGCAGCGACAAAGAATAAATCCGACAGCTGAAAGGTCTCCCCTTGAATCGTCACTTGTTTTTCCTCCATTGCTTCAAGTAGAGCTGCTTGTGTTTTGGCAGGCGTCCGATTGATCTCATCTGCTAACAACACATTCGTAAATACAGGCCCCTTTAAGGTTTCAAACGCACTGTCCTTCATGTTAAAAATTTTACTCCCTGTAATATCACTTGGCAACAAGTCTGGTGTGAATTGAATTCTGTTAAAACTTCCCCCGACAAGTGTTGCCAATGTTTTGACCATCTGCGTCTTACCCGTTCCAGGCACACCTTCTATTAAGACATGGCCTCCTGCTAAAATCGTTGTTAATAAATAACTCAAATTTTCATTTTGGCCAATTATCTTTTCATTATAACGTTCTAATAATTTTTCTAATTCTTCTCTCATTCTGCCTCCACCTCTCTACGAATATGATCGATTCGTTTCGTCCACGTTAAAAATTCCTTTTTAGTGATCTGTTCAGATTCAAGAACGACCTGCAAGTCATTGATCAACTGGTCAATCGTTTCTGATTTCCGATGGGGTAATAACCGTGTAAGTGTGCTGTTATAAGCGGACCAATCTGCCGTAATCGGTGTCCCCGTTCGCTCAAAAATGACATACTTTAGATACTCAACTTCGACCTGTAAGGCCTCGTGAAAATTTCTCCCTTTCAGTTGCCAGTTTGCTAGAGCTCTAATGCGCTCATCACCAAATCGAACGGTCTGTTCACGAAGACTAAGAGCAGGTCCGAAGCGTTTACCTTTTAGCCAAATCAATAAAATAGATGCGAGCAAGACAACAATCGCGAAAACAATCAGTGGATTTGGTGTGACATCAAGGACTGTCAGACCCGTCTCATCTAAATAATGATAACTTTCATAGAGCAATAAATCATACGCACTGAAATCAAACGTTTCATTGATGATATGTAGATGATCGTGAGCTAAAATAAGTTCATTTGTTAGCCAACTCGGTTCGGCAAAATCTATCATGCTTCCTTCTCCGATTACCCGTTCATACGCGACTACACCATAGTCATCCTCAACTAACACATGATCAGTTGAATCTGGATTAAAACGCAAACTTGAAAATGGCTCTGCTTGAAAGCGTTGCTCACCAATGCTGACTTCCGTTTCTTCTTCTTCTCCTAGAATCAAAGGGAATGAACTAACATTGGAAAGTTCTGTAGGTCGATCTCTAAAAAGGTAAATCGTCCCACCTTGTTCAATAAATTCTTGATAACCACTTATTAAACTACTATCCATCATTAAAGGTGGATTAAAGAGAAATAACGCGGTGTCAGAACTCGCTTCAAGTTGACTCGAATGTTCATAAAACATCTCAACCGGATAGTTAAACTCTCTTAACGATTGATAAAATGCTTTTGTACCGTCTGGTGCTGGGGAATCCACTCGAAACGCCGGATACTCTTCAGGGCCTGGCTTCGTTAAAAAGTAACTGGCCACAATTAAGAGTGCGAAGATGCCAAGGAATAAAATGATATTTTTGTTGTTTTTGATTGATTTCCAGGTCATTTTATTCCTCCAGCTCATAACGTTGAATTTTTTTAACATAAGTTTGATAATCTTCAGCGTTAACATGTCGATTTCCATAGGTAACTGAATCAAAGTAAACTGCTAATTGATAAAATAGTTCAGCATTACGCTCTCTGTCTTGTTTCAACTCTTGATAGTAATCCCAATTGGTCTTCCAGCTTTTTTTAAGAATCCACTCTCTTTGATCTAGCTTAACCAAAAGGACTAAAAATTGATAGCGAATAGCTAATGAGTAATTTTTATTTTGCTCAGCCTTTGCTAGTGAGGTTTGATAATCTGTAAGAGTGAGTGACTGCGTGTCAATATCTCCAAAAGGTTGTGATTTTTTGAGTCGCTGATTACCACGCCAATACCTCATCACATAAACTGCTAACATTATCACTATGATTAAGCCGACAAATAGTAGAATCGCAACAATGATATCTCCTGCTGTGCTTGAGGGGCTGAGGCCACCAAACCATTCATAAATAAGCTCAAGAACCCATTCCTTTATCCAATCCCACAAGCGTTGTAACAGATTTCGGTTATCTTGATAGTACACTTGATATTCTTGACCCTTTAAAATTTGGTCGAGCATTTTTTCCCATGAATGAATTGGATTCATTTAAACGCCACCTATCATGACTGAATTTCAGTGCTCGGTTGATACTCATCAATCATCTGTTTTAAGTCACTGCCTGATTGGCGTACTTGTAAATCAAAATAAACCACTGAAAATCCAACAAAAAAGATCACTGATGTAAACACACTAACAAGATTAATTATTAGGACGTACAGCACGCTATAGCCTAAGAAGAGCACAAAGAATTCAAAAGCTGTTGCAATGGTTCCGTTCACTAACATTAGGGTCAGAAAAATGAAAAATGTCATCCATGTCCGACCTTTTGTTAATCGAAAACTAGCTCCTATACCTGGCGCTGAGTCTTCTATCGTGATCGGTATGAAGAAAATCCATCGAGTGACCAACAAAACAATTCCGAGAATAATAGGGAAAATCATTAAGATTGAGAGAATACCAAGAACAAGATTATCTGCTGCAAAACTAGTGAAGGCAGTCGCGATCACAATTGTAATCGGTATAGCTGTAATGAACACAATTAAAATTGAGAATAACACGTAGCTACCCAATAGTGGCCAAAAGCGTGAAAAGGCTTCTTTAGTCGCTTGTTTGACATCAGGGATTTGCCGACTTTTTATTTGTTTAATGACTAAAAATACTGAAGCAAAAGCAAGCGGATAAATTAAAAGATTTAATAATCCTATTAAGAAATTACCAGATAATTCTACTGGTGTCGCTACTTCGCTAAAATCTGCAATCGTATTGAAGATTTGCTCAAAAAAATTGTCTCCTGGTGAAATATCTCGAATGAGCCCTTGACCTGACGAGATCTGAATAAATGCCTGTAATAGAATGATTGGACTATAAAACGCTAATACAAGCAAGAATAGTTTGCCAAAGTTATTTTTGATCAGTTGAAAGACATGATCGAGTATTTCACCAAACTGTTTCGGTCTTGAAAAACTTTTTTCCATATACAACGCCCCTTTTCTAATTTTATACAAAAATCCCTACATTTTAGTTTAAATTTACTAAAGTCACTTGTCAATAGCAGAAGCTTATATATTAAGAATTAGCCAAGTTAAACAGTAAGATGATCGACTCCAACAAAAAAGCATTGTTAAGTTAGTTGTTTAGCTTTATTTTTCGTTACTTGAATCAATCTCATAATTCCTTATTGAGAGATAAAACACGAATCACTATGATCGTGCTAAGGTCCGTGATTTCCACTCTGGGTGGACGCTTTCCGCGGGCACGCCCTCAACTTTTATTGCTCCACTCCCGTGTCGCAATAAGGATTTTCGGAGCTGTGGGACTGCGATTACTCGTCCCATCATAGATCGTTTGCTTTTCCCGCAGGACAAGGAAGGCTTCGTCAGCGATACATCGCACGCAGAAAATTGTCTTTTATTTTCAAGGAGTCGCCACCCGCCGTTCCAATCACTTGATTAAGCTTTCTTATTTACGTTTGGTTTAGTGCTTTTATCTGTGATCATTCGTGTTTCTTTCTATATTTTAGAATTATGAAATTCATTCAATTGACAGTCTTGTGAGTCAGTTCACAATTTGTTCATGGTTGTTTTCACTAAGTCTGCTATAATAGGGTTATGCATGTGGGTGCAAATACTTGGAGGTTATAATGAAGAAGAATCGTTGGTTAATAGCACTGTCTGCTATTGCC
>Ga0209487_1002130_pt1 | contig 16301 bp, 10 predicted proteins | sample Poulit2012_FD_187524 | JGI IMG/M metagenome (GOLD analysis project Ga0209487, IMG submission 187524) | Agricultural soil microbial communities from Georgia to study Nitrogen management - Poultry litter 2012 (SPAdes) (version 2) | ecosystem: Environmental > Terrestrial > Soil > Agricultural land...
GTCATCAAGGTGTGAACCTCAGATTCTGACCTCCGGAGTAACCTCAGGTCCTTCTCCGGAGTGATCCTTCCTCAGATTCCGCTCTCCGGAGTAACCTCAGGTCCTTCTCCGGAGTGATCCTTCCTCATATTCCGCTCTCCGGAGTAAACTCAGGTCCCTCTCCGGAGTGATCCTTCCTCAGATTCCGCTCTCCGGAGTAAACTCAGGTCCCACTCTCCTGAGTAACCTCAGACTCCACATCCGGAGTGATGCTTACCAGTTTTCGCCAGGCCTTGATCAGCAGGAATACCGAGACGATACTCACCACTGTAAGGATGATGGCCGGAGTAAAGTTGCCGTAGATCCAGTATCCTGTAGCGAGCATGATGCCGTAGACGATAACACAGCCGAGGATCATACACCAGATACCCTGCGGTACTCTCCATGCTTCATCTTCCACTTCACGGCTGTCGATCCCCTGCTGTTCAGCCAGCAGCTTTATACGCTTCCATCCAGGACCTCCCGGCCGGATCAGGCGGGTGAACTCGATCAGAGTCTCGTCATCAGTAGGGCGGGTCATCCAGGTGACCAGCAGCCAACCCACCGTGGTAAGCGCCACACCGATCAGAAGCTCCTGCCAGCTGGAGAGCTGGGGAAGCCCGGTGCTGGCGTGAATGAACCTGAAATAGATGGCGATCAGGAAGGAGATGATCATAGCAGCGATCTCGCTCCATGCATTTATTCTCCACCAGAACCAGCGAAGAATAAAGATGAGACCGGTTCCGGCGCCAATCTGGAGAATGATCTGGAAGTTGTCCAGGGCAGACTCCATCAGCAGAGCCAGTCCGCCGGCCAGAACCATGAGGACGAAGGTCGAGATCCGGCCCACATTCACCATATCCTTCTGGGTACTGTCCGGTTTCAGGAATCTTTTATAGACGTCGTTGACCAGATAGGATGAGCCCCAGTTGAGGTGGGTGGAGATCGTGGACATATAGGCAGCTATCAGTCCGGTCATGACCAGGCCCATCCACCCGACAGGAATAAAGGTGAGCATGGCCGGATACCCCATATCGTGACCTACCACATCGGCAGCATGAGGAAAAGCTTCACGGATCGAGTCCAGATCGGGAAAGACAATGATGGAACAGAGCCCCACGATGATCCATGGCCAGGGTCGAAGTGCATAGTGCAGGACGTTGAACAGAAAGACGGATCCGATTGAGTGGTTCTCATCTTTGGCCGAGAGCATCCGTTGTGCGATGTAACCACCTCCCCCCGGTTCAGACCCGGGATAGTAGACGCTCCACCACTGTACAGCCAGAGGAATGATCAGGATGGCCAGCACCTGGGAGGAGTCCGAGAAGTCGGGAAACATGTTGAGGCGCGGGATCACCTGATCGTGGCTGAGCAGGCCGGAGAGACCCCCCACATCAGGATGGCTCAAGGCCACATAGGCTGCTACAAGTCCTCCGACAATGGCGATAAAGAACTGGAAGAAGTCGGTGATCAGAACCCCCCGTAACCCGCCTAGAGCACTGTAGATTACTGTGACTGTTCCGGCAATCAGAATCGTCTGGAACGGCGTGAGGCCCATCAGTACGGTGCCCAGCTTGATAGCTGCCAGGGAGACGGAGGCCATGATGATCACATTGAATATCAACCCGAGATAGATGGCTCGGAAGCCCCTCAGGAAAGCGGCGGATTTGCCACTGTAGCGGAGTTCATAGAATTCGATATCCGTCAGGATTCCTGACCGGCGCCAGAGGTTGGCGTAGATGAACACGGTCATCATCCCCGTCAGGAGGAAGGCCCACCAGGTCCAGTTACCCGCCACACCGTTCTGCCGGACGATATCTGTCACCAGGTTGGGTGTGTCCGTGGAGAAGGTTGTGGCCACCATCGAGATACCCAGCAGCCACCAGGGCATGTTCTTTCCGGCCACAAAGAATTCGGTGGCATCTTTGCCGGAGCGGTTCATGACCCAGAGGCCGACCATCAGGGAGAAGAGCAGAAAGAGGGCAATAATCAGCCAGTCGACTGTGGCTAGTAGCATGGCAATTCCCGTATAATAGAGATTTGTAGTTAGCTTTTGCTGACCCGGTCAGGTTCCAACGGTAACCATTTCTGACCTGGACTTCAACGGGTTCTCACTGCCCACAGAGTGTAAGTATCGCTGATCAGAACCCGGTTCAGACCTGGAGATGTTCAGTTATGCGTGGATAATAGCGAATTGCATTGCTCCTGAACAGTTTTTCCAGGATTTTTTTATCCAGGCCCAGCCCCCGGAAAGGTCTGTCCACATTCCAGGCGGTCTGTTCATCATGTCCGGCAAAGAACTGAAACTCATTTCGCCATTTGGTGCGTACAGTTTGTCGCAACTCCTGGGGATCAAGATCTCCGTCTTCAATCTGGTCACTGCCGTAGATAATTCGATCCTGGTAGGCCTCTACAAACTCTTTCACTCTCTGATGATCATCAGCGGCCTGATACTGGAGGTGACAGACTCTCTCAGCCAGATCCACGCCTGCATTGGGGTGGGCATCAAGCCAGGCTGCCTGTTTGTCAATACTCCACTCCAGGCTGGCAAGGTGTGCAGAAACAAAGCTCAAACCGGGATGTCTGGCCAGCATCCGGTCCCGCGCCGCAAGCTGCTGCTCATAGGAGGGGTACTCCTTGTGCAGGTACATGTGGTAGCGCGGGTTGCGGGTGAAGTAGTCGCGGTCACTGGTCACCGTCATCTCGTCAAGAGGCAGCCAGCAGTTCCGAGGCTCTCCCAGATGGGCGATCAGCGGGATCTCCTCCCTGATCAGATAGTCGAAGATCGGATCCAGGTCGGGGTGATCGGCCATCACGAAACTTCCGTCCGTATCCCGCAGATCCATCCCGATATTCTTCCAGATCTTGACCGAGACTGCGCCTGCATCGATCCCTTTCCGGATCTGATCCAGGGCCTTGTCTGCCCAGCCACTCTCACCCCATCCGTCGGTGCTGAAGGTGGCCATGAAGTTGATGGTGCCGGGCTTCTCCGCGCGGCACTCCAGAGCCAGCTCACGCTGCTGGTCGGTGTCCGGAAACTCAGGCACTTCCGTATTGATCGTCACCAGGCTGAACCCCTCCTGCTGCCCCTCCTCAAGCAGAGCGGTACGGGTGGTGTTCTGGTGAACATGGGCATCGATCTTCTCAATATCGTGGTAGGAGGTCTCCGGTTTCAGCGGTGAAGGCATACTCTGTCTTTGATTTCGGCTTTAACGTTCGGCAGTTAGACGGTTCACGCTTACATCTTTTCCGGCTGAACCTGGTCGTGCAGATCCGGCTCTGCCGGCTGATCGATCATCTCTTCGGCCATCTCATTGCTCTCCTCGATCACGGCCAGCAGGAAGGTCGCAGCAATAGCCAGAATCATACCGATGAGTGTGACGGTATGGGGAAAGACGGCGTAGATGGTGAGCGAGATGATGATGGTGATCACCGGTGCACCTGCGTTGGTGAGCGGTGAAACGACAATAGCTTTACCGTAGCGATAGGCGTAGACCAGGCAGAGCGCACCTATCGCATTCAGAATCTGAATCATAAAGGCGAGGTATGGACCCTGAAAGCCCCAGTTGATCTCTTGTGAGAAGTCCGTCATCCAGAGTGCAAACGGGGAGAGCAGCAGACCGGTGAGGGCCATGTAGAAGAAGATGCTCTCGGCCTTCATGGTCTCGTTGGCAAACTTCATGAAAAAGCCTTGAACTCCCCATGCAAGGAGAACCAGCAGGGCGAGAACAAGCCACAGTGAACCTGAAACAACCGTGCTCTCAGGCGGCTGATAGGAGAGCAGTGGAATTGCGATCAGGGCGAGGACAACCCCCAGCCACCCCTTGGCGTTGGTGCGCTCTTTTAGAATAACGATCGACATCAGAACGGTGACGACGGGCGAGAGAGCGATGATCGGGAAGATGATGTAGGCCGGTCCGATCCCCAGAACGTGAAACAGAACCAGCTGCCCCCCTGCACCCAGAAAGCCGACGGCTGAACCGAGGACAATGGAGCGGACATCGACGTCAAGTTGCCAGTCAATCAGTTTCAGTGCGACCAGGGCAGGTGGTATCATCGTCAGAGACCAGACGACATATCCCAGAGTAGCGGGAAAACCGGCCTGTTCGGTAATCTCAATGAATGCTCCCCAGACACCCCAGAAGATGGTGGTGACGAGCGCAAAAATGAGCCAAAGTTTTGATTTCATCGGGTCTCTTCCTCAATTGGTTCAGGTTCAGGTTCAGATAAGTAACGCAACCTTCCGTGGACAGTGTAACAACGAAACGAAAACGCTGCAACTAAAAAAGAAGGGCAGCGGAAAGTACCGGGGTGATGATCGTGCCAGATTCTGAGATATTTCTGAGTGCACTGCTAATCACAACTCGTTTATGAACTGGTAACCAGTCGATTATAACTGGTAACAAGCAACCTCCCTATTCAAGGGTGCCTCAAACAGGCATCCAGTAGCTCCCTATTCAAGGGATCCTCAGATATTGGCAACTACCTGAAGCTCCTGTTGAGGGTGCCTCAGGCATCGGCAACCACCTGAAGCTTTCCCTTCACAAGTCTCGTCACATCCTCCATGGCTGGCGGGAAGACCTTGCGCAGATCGATCTCGTCACTCTCTGAGAGAGCCCCCTTCAGGCGGTGCATGAATGCATCCTTGATCTCGGTGGCGAGATTGATTTTTCGGATTCCCCGGCGGATCCCCTCCTGGAGCTGGGCATCCGGAATCCCTGATCCTCCGTGCAGAACCAGCGCGGCATCGGTCGCCTGCCGGATTCTTTCCAGAAGTTCCAGGTCCAGCTTCGGCTCTTTTTTGTAGAAACCGTGTGCCGAGCCGATGGCCACAGCCAGAGCATTAACACCTGTCAACTCAACAAAACGTGCAGCCTCCTCCGGCTTGGTAAATCCCTCCTCCTTCTCATGCGCCTGCCCCAGTTTGGCCACATAGCCGAGCTCAGCCTCCACGTTGGCCCCATAACGGGCTGCCAGCTCAGTTATACGGGAGGTGATCTCCACATTCTCGTCAAAAGGTTTCTCGCTGGCGTCGATCATGACGGAATCAAATCCTGCATCGAGACAGTTTTGAATCATCTCGGGATCTTCAGCGTGGTCGAGATGGAGCCACCCCTCCACATTGTGCTTTTCCAGTGCAGCGCGTCCCAGGGCAGCCGTAACGCCGACACCCATATAGTTGATGGTACTTGGACTGGACTGGAGTATGATCGGCACCCGGAGCTCTTCCGCCGCTCTCAGGACACCGGTGACAGTTTCGTAGTTGTAGAAGTTGGTGGCCAGAAGTGCACCCTGGCTCTTTTCAAGCTCTTTAAATTTTTCCTGTAGCTTCACGATGTGGCGTTCAGTTCGAGTTGCTGTGCTTTTTCACGGACCTGATCCAGACTGCGGATCGCTGCAGTACCTCCATAGGCTGTCGTGGAGACAGCTGCTGTGAGATTGCCGAATGAGAGGCACTCTTCAAGAGGCTTGTCGTTCAGCCAGGAGTGGATGAAACCCGCGTTGAAACTGTCCCCTGCGCCGATGGCGTCTGCGAAATCGGGAACATGCCAGGCTGGCAGGCTGGTTCTCTCCCCTCCGGCCTGCATCACTGCACCCTCTGTTCCCATCTTGACCACAGTGACCGTCTTGTAAGCTCGAAGCTTGTCAAGTGCATCATCAACCGAAGAGGTAGCAGTGAGCTGCATCAGCTCCTGGTCGTTCGGAAGAAAGAAGTCGAGATGCGGAAGAGTGGCTTCCAGATCCAGGTCCCACGCTTCATCCGGATCCCACTGGGTATCCATCGAAGTGGTGAGTCCATGCTCTTTGGCCTTCCTGAAGAGATCGGGCAGACGGCTTTTGAGGAGGGGCTGAAAAAAGATGGACGAGGTGTGGAGGTGTCTGCTCTCGGCAAAAAGCGATTCGGGAACCTCCTCCACAGAGAGGTGCTCCATGGCGCCGGGGTGGGTCACCATCATCCGGTCGTTGTCGTAGTTGTAGATAATGGTGGCTCCTGTCTTGAGACCGGGATCAACAATGACCGCATCCGCGTTGACACGCCTCTCAGCCAAAGCGTTCATGACAAACTTTCCGAAACTGTCTGTCCCCACTTTCCCGCAGAAGGCAACATCGAGACCGAGACTGGAGCAGTTGCTGGCAAAAATTGCGGTGGAGCTGCCCAGAGTGAGCTCCATATCGTCTGCCCGCTGCTCCTTGCCCAGCTCCGGAGGGTTACTCAGCCTGCTCATGATCAGGTCGATGTTCAACTCGCCGACCACCATCAGGTCAAATTTCTTCTCCGCCATAAACTCTAATTTATTTCATTGATGATGACATTCTCTTTCAGCCGGTCGACGTCAGCTTTATGAATCATCCCCAGTTCCGGGCGGATCACATTGGCCGCACCACAGCTTGTACCGGTGATGGCGATCTCTCTGCTGCTCTCACCGGCGGTATGGGCGGAGATGACACCTGCCAGAAGACAGTCACCCGACCCGACGGTACTTATGACGTTGTCGACCCGGCAGGAGGCGTGCCACGACCCCTCTTCAGTTGCCAGGTAGAGGCCGTTGGCACCATCGGTGACAGCAGCTACTGAGCAGTACTCAAGCATCTTCATGGCCGACTCCGCAAGATCATCGGCGGGACCGAAGATGGATTCGACTTCCGAACGGTTAACATGGATGCCGAAAGGCTTGACATCGATCACCTGCTTAAGGCGCTCTCCGGAGGCATCTGCCCAGAACGGAATACCGGCAGCGTCGGCCAGCTGCTTCAGTCTCTGGTAGACATCATCAGGCGTGCCGGCAGGCCAGGATCCACTAGCGCAGATTGCTTCTGCCCTGTGAGCTGGTGTCTGGATGGCGTCAAAAAAAGCGTCGATCTCCCTGTCGGAGATCTGAGGACCGAGTTCAAGTATCTCAGTATCACTTGTCCCTTCATCCTTGAGAAGGGTGAGGCAGGTACGCGTCCACTCCTCGGTTTCAGGACCGATGGAGTCGACCCCCCTGATACTGCACTCCTCGCGGATCCAGTCTCCGGTAGGGCCGCCCCAGATACCTGCCAGAATGTTTTCGTCTCCCAGCTCCTTCAGGGCGAGTGCCACGTGGACCCCTTTGCCACCAGGGTAAGCCTGTTCGCCCCGGCTGCGATTGACCCCTCCGGGTTGCAGCTGATCGAGACGGATAAATTTGTCAACGGACGGATTTGGACAGAGAGTCAGAATCATGAATAGATCGTCACTCCCTTCACCACCCGTGAAATAGCGTTATTTCTTGATGGAGAGTCGGGGTTCAGGCCCAGATCCAGCGACTTGTAGAGTCCGATCAGTTGTGACGGGACGGCGTACGGTGTGATATAGAGGTCGGACTTCCGGGTCTCGCCATCCAGGTCGTAGACGATGGAGAGGTCCAGATCAAACTGTTTCGCCTGCTCCTTGTCACTGAAGATCCCGATACAGCCCATGGCTACATCCTCGCTCAGAATCTCGTCAACAAGATCCTTCTCATAGCGGAAGACATTCGGATCGTGAGAGAACAGGAAGACTAGAAGGGTGTCACTGTTGACGACCGCTTTCGGCCCGTGACGAAATCCGAGAAACGAGTCGAACTTTCCAACGACCATGCCATCTGTCAGCTCCTGGACCTTCAGATGACCCTCTCTGGCGACAGCCAGCAGCGGGCCGGATCCCAGGAAGACGATTCGGTCAAAACTCTTTTTAACCATCTCCCGGATAGTGGGGGAGATCTCCTTGATGACCTTTTCAGTAACATCGGCGATCCGGTTCACAAGAGCAATCTGCTCTTCATCGGTCCGCTCCAGCACTTCCGCCAGGAAGATGGCACTGAGCATCATCGATGTGAAGCTTCCGGTCATGGCCAGGCCTTTGTCATCAGCAGCGTCTGGAAGAAGAATGGCGAGGCCGTTCTCCATCTCACGGACTTTGGTTGCCAGCTGACCATCCTTGTTGCAGGTCAGTGCGATATGCCAGGTCTCTTTGCAGTGCGCATCGATGGCGTCCACGGCAGCAATACTCTCAGGGCTGTTTCCGGAGCGTGCAAACGAGATGAGAACCAGCGGGGTGTCGGGATCGATATAGCTCTCGCAGTGTGTGACCAGGGTCGTTGTTGAAACGGCGCGTGAGGTGACCCCGGACAGCCTGTTGAAGACAGGTTCAACAGCGGCTCCAATGAAGGCCGAGCTGCCGGCACCGGTCAGGATGACATTCAGCTTCCCCTTTTCCGCAAGCGGTTTGACAAACTCCCGGATGGAGGAATTCCCGGTCAGCAGTTTGATCGTATCTCTCCACAGTTGAGGCTGACCTTCAATTTCACTGCGGGTATGGAGTGGGTCTGTCTTTTGTAATTTCATGGGTTTGTTGAATTGGTGCAGCTCATGAAGTACAGATCATCTGACCTGTACTGCCACGTCTTGTCATTTTGAACCGAGAGGGAAGAGCCAGTTGCCGTAATGATCCACTTTAGAGACAGGCTCTGAAGTAGCCACGCGGGCAAATGGGAACTGTCCCGACTCTGAGTCAAAACAAAACCCGTACGCTTACGGGTTAAAAATGGGCGGCTGGCGCACAATCACAGTTAAAGAAATTTTTTGTTTCGAAAAATAGCAAAAGATGTCTGGTTTAAAAAAAGCAGTCGGGACCGTTTTTGATATACAGGAACCATTTTTAGGGTCAAAACTGCTCTCTCAACAGCTGTTTTTGCTAACTAACGAGAATACTGCTCTGCTGATTCCGGCTCTTTTATGCCTTTTTTACAACAGTTTAGTGGTCTTGGTGCAGGTTTGAACAGAAAAATATATTCAAATGACAAGTTAAACGAAATAGAGACAGTTCAAAAAATAAAAAAAGAAAGAAGACTCATTTGTATTTTTGTTATTAAGTTTTATTATGCGGTCAGGGGAGGTATGGGATGTAAGAGATCCTTTCTAATTAAATCCAAAAACAGGTATGGATATGAAAACAAAGTTAAAAAATGCTGCATGGGTTTGGTTTGTTGCAGTATTTCTGATCATGGCAACAGAAGCTCAGGCCCAGACCGTCACGGTCACGGGGCGGGTCACGTCCGTCAACGGAGAGTCACTGCCAGGCGTGAACATTCTGGTCATCGAACAGGAGACTGGAACCATTACCAATATAGAGGGTGAGTACGAGGTCAGTGCCCCCTCCAATGCAACACTCAGATTCTCCTATATAGGATATGAGACTCAGAATATTCCCGTAGAGGGTCGAACGACCATCGATGTTCAGCTCACCGAGAGTACTGCCGCACTTGATGAGGTGATTGTCATGGGGTATACAACTGTCTCGAAACGGCAGGTCTCCAGCTCCATTGCACAGGTGAGCGGTGAGAACCTGGAGCAGGTGATGACGCACGATCCGACAACTGCGTTGGAAGGTCAGGTGGCCGGGGTGATCATTGAGCAGGAGAGTGGCCGGCCCGGTCAGAATGCCGACATTATTATACGTGGAGCCGGTTCCATCTCTGCCAGCACCTCTCCACTTTATGTCATTGACGGAATCATTGCCGGTAGTGGAGCACGGGATGCGGTCTCCCCCTCTGACATTGAGTCGATCACGATTCTGAAGGATGCGGCGGCAACCGCCCTGTACGGGTCACGCGCTTCAAACGGTGTGGTGGTGATCACTACCAAGCGTGGCCGATCTGGAGATACCCAGATCAATATCCGCAGTGCCCGCGGTTTCAACACGACCCTGCATGGCAACGAGAGCTGGTTGGATGCGCAGGAGCTTTACGATTTCCATCAGACAATGGGTAATGCCGAGAACGGTCCGTTCTACAACCGGCCGGAAGTGGCCAATATCAATACAAACTGGCGGGATATCGGTTTTGACACCGGCATCACACAGATGTATGAGGCCTCTATCTCTGGTGGCGACGACCGGACCACTTTCTACGTCTCCGGTAACTTCTTTGAAGAGGAGGGGACCAACATCGGAACCAACTACGACCGCCTTTCAGGTCGTGTGAATGTCCAGCACCGGTTCAATGACGACTTCAACATCTCTGCGCAGGTGACTGGAAACTACGGTGTCCGGGACAACGTCGTAACGGGAAATCCATATGACATCCTCACCTTCTCCATGCGTGCTCTTCCCTGGGATACTCCCTGGAATGAAGATGGCACCGTCCGGCGCGGAACAGAATCGGACTGGTACTCCAGAGACTCCGAGAATCCGCTTCACGGTATGCAGTGGAACACCGACCTGGATCGCGTCTCCTACTTTGCAGGGGATGTCCGGCTGCAGTACAACCTGGCCAGCTGGGCACACGTCTCCTCAACCAACCGCTTTTCTCAGCGTGATGGCCGTCGGGAGATCTATCTTGACGCCAGGTCCCTGGCTGGGGGTGCCCGCAGTGGTGAACTGGATCACCGGCTGAATCGCGGTACCTCTGTTATCACTTCGAATCTGCTCAACATGAACCGTGGCTGGTCCAATCAGTCGATCAGTGGTCTGGTCGGTTTCGAGTATCAGGATAACCGCAGCGACCAGACGCGTGTCGTCGGCGCGGGTCTTGCACCCGGACTTAAAGTGATGGACGCTGCCGCTGTTCCGTTTATGGTGGGCGGTGATATTGGCGAGAGCGCCTTCATGTCTTTCCTGGGTCAGGCCGAGTATGAGTATATGGAGCGCTATATCGCCACCGCCTCCTTCCGCCGGGATGCCTCCTCACGCTTCGGTGAGGACAACCGATGGGGGAACTTCTGGTCGATCGGCGCCTCCTGGATTGTAAGCAATGAGTCCTTCTTCAATGTGGAGGCTATCAATCAGCTCGCTTTCCGAGCAAGCTACGGAACTACTGGTAATGCGGAGATCGGCAACTATGAAGCCTCCGGTCTCTACGGATTCACCAGCAACTATATCGGTACACCGGCCAGCTTCCCGAGCCGAGTGCCCAATCCGAATCTGACCTGGGAGGTCGCCAAGACCTGGAACTTCGGGTTTGACCTCGACATCATGGACCGGATCAACCTGGCCCTGGATGTCTATCAGCGTACTAACGAGGATCTGCTGCAGAATGTGACACTTCCGGGTACAGCCGGGATCACCTCCATGATCCAGAATGTCGGTACCGTCCGGAACCGGGGTATAGAGTTCCAGATCAGTACCACCAACATCCAGACACCGACTCTGACCTGGAGGACCGATTTCACAATCGCCTCCAACCAGAACCGGGTGGTCGAGCTTCATGACGGGGAGCCGATCCCCAACGGCAACTTCCGCCTGATGGAGGGCCACGACATGAACACCTACTGGCTGCCCAAGTGGCATGGTGTGGATGTTCAGACAGGTGCACCTCTCTGGGAGAGAGCCATCAGAAATGATGCCGGCGAGGTCGTTGACACCGAGATCACAGGAGATTATGGTGAAGCCAACAATCAGATTGTAGGAACGGCCACACCCAACTTCCGGGGCGGGATGCGAAATACGCTCCAGTACCGCAACTTCACTCTGAGTGCCTTCCTGACCTTTATGGAGGGAGCTACCGGGTACTACGGTTCCGGAATCTCGTTCGGTGCCTACATGACCAACAACTTCCGTCACCTCCGTCCGGGCGAGAGCTACTGGATGCAGCCGGGAGATGAAGCTCACTTCCCGCAGAACATCGTCAACGGTAACAACAGTGGTCACCTTGAGTCGAGCCTGTTCCTCTATGACCGCTCCTACGTCCGTCTGAGAAATGTTCGCATCAGTTACAATCTTGGTGCCGACAACGAGCTGCTGCAGATGGCGGGCATGCGTTCATTTCAGATCTATGCCAGCGGTGACAATCTGCTGACACTGACAGACTGGCCGGGACGTGATCCAGCATCCAGAAGCAACTCCTATCCGCTTGCACGGAATCTCCTGTTCGGCATCGAACTGGGCTTTTAACCGAAATTTCCACGAGATCAAATCAACCAGACCATTATGAAACAGTATATCATGATACCGGTTCTCGTCACGCTTCTGGCACTCATGCTTCCGGCGTGTGATGTGACGAGAGCACCGCACGACGGAGTGCCGGTTGACCAGGCCCTGAACACGGTGGAGGGGTTGCAGAATGTGACACGTGGCAACTACGCCTACCTGAAAGATCAGACCGCTAACACCAACAACCTGGTGATGATGCTCTATCAGCCGGGAGACTACCGATCCGACGATCTGATGATCAGCGGGACGACCTCCAACCGGATGATGCTCGTCTACAACTATCTGCACAACGCGGATATGCCGAACGTCACCAACCTGTGGAGAAATGCCTACCGGCTGATCTACAACGCAAATACCGTGGTAGACGCGATCACGCCTGGCGAATCGGCTGAACTGGACCAGCTGCGGGGTGAGAATCAGTTTCTGCGTTCACTGATGCACCTCCATCTGGTAACTGGCTTTGCCCGGCCCTACTCCCATGGCAGAGACAATCTCGGTATCCCGATTGTTCAGGTGCCGGATCTTGAAGGTCAGCCCGAGCGGGCCACTGTCGGAGCCGTCTACGACTTCCTCGTGGACGACCTGACAGAAGCGGCCAGTCTGATGGGATCTGACAAGCCGAGCTCCTATGGTTCAAAAGAGGCTGCACTGGCGCTGCTCTCCCGTGTCTACCTCTATATGGAGGAGAATGAACTGGCCAACGAGACGGCAGACCTGGTGATCGACTCGGGACGCTATGAGCTGGTGGACACCGAGACGCTGCCGGCCTACTTCACGATTAACAACGAGCTGCGCAGCGAGTCGATCTTCGCGATCCGTCACGTGATGCCGGCTGATGACCATGGCCGGAACCACGGTGTGGGGTCGATGATCTATCAGACCGCCTCTGGCGCCGGATGGGGTGAGAACTATGTCTCTGAAGCCTATCGCAATCTGATCGACCAGCACCCTACGGATGTTCGCAGACAGTTCATCGAGCCTCAGTATGAGCGCGATGAGAATGGCGACATCATTATGGAGAATGGCGAACCGGTGCTGCGTACGAGAAACGGGTTCCCGAGATACTATGTGAACAAGTTTAACTTCCTGGAGGGTACCGAAACGGGCAACTCTCCGGAATTGATCCGCTACTCAGAGATCTGGCTCAACAAGGCGGAGGCACTGGCCAAACTGGGCAGGGAGGAGGAGGCCCTTGATATCGTCAATATGTTCCGGGAGCGTGCCGGCATCCCTGCTTCTGCGCACTATTCACTGGGAGATCTGGGTGATCATGACACCGTTCTGGATGTCGTTCTTGAGGAGCGCCGTCTGGAGCTTCTGTTTGAAGGGCACCGGGCGCACGATATCTACCGGAACAAGCGGGATCTGTTCAGAGACTATCCGGGTACTCATCTGGCACCGGGGAACCCGGGTGTTGATGTGGAGGCCGGAACCCAGTTCATCTCGTGGGAGAGTCCGAGGATCATCTTCCAGATCCCCGAGCAGGAGCTGGAGCTGAACCCCAACCTGGTTCAGAACCCGCTGAATTGATCTGATCAAGACCAGGAGAGGGCCAACCTTAGGTGAAGCCCTCTTTCTGGTTTAGTTGGCGATCCATGGTTCAGCCATCAAAAAAATTAATTGTGCTGTCTCTTCATAGTGAGGGGTATCCTTTAATGGGGGTATCCCAATGTGAATGATATCCTGATTTGAGTGATATCGGGGAGAGAGCATCTGAATTCAACCCAACAATCAGAAGCACTTCATGAAAAACCGCAGAGATTTTATTAAAGCGACTGGAATGGCAGCGGCCGGTGCCTTTATGGGAGGAGCCCGGCAGCGGGATGAGCAGAATCCATTCCCGGTGACCCACCGCCAGAGATTCAATATGCGGGGCTACGCTGCACCCGCTATAGATACCGTGAGAGTCGCCGTCTTCGGTGTCGGTAACCGCGGGTCCGGAACTGTGCGTCGCCTGGCCAGCATCGAAAATGTCGAGATCAAGGCGATCTGTGATCTGGAGGAGGATCGGGTACGGCGCGCCATCGACTCCATCTCTGATACTCAGAATCCCGACGCCTGTTTTGGTGATGAGAATGCGTGGAGACGGATCTGTGAACGCGATGATATCGATCTGATTGCCATCGCCACTCCCTGGCACCTGCACACTGAGATGTGCGTCTACGCGATGGAGCACGACAAGCACGCCTATACCGAACTTCCGGCAGCCAAAGAGATTGATGAGTGCTGGCAGCTGGTGGAGACCTCGGAGAACACCCGCAAGCACTGTGTCCAGATGTCGAGCTCCTGTCACAGCGGCATCTCGGCGGTTCTGCTCAACATGGCCAGAGAGGGGTGGTTCGGCGATCTGATCCATGCCGAGGGGGCCTATATCCACGATCTGCTCCGTAACTACAACTTCACCAAGACCATGTACCACAATATGTGGCGGCTGAAGGAGAACATCGGCCGGCATGGTAATCTCTATCCTCAGCACGGTCTGGTACCGATCATTCAGATGATGGATCTGAACTGCGGGGACAAGATGGAGTATGTGGTCTCGATGTCCGGAAATGATTTCATGATGGGCGATACCGCACGTGAACTGGCAGAAGGGGATGACTTCTGGGATCCATACGTCGGCCAGGACTACCGGGGCAACATGAATGTCTCGATCATCAAAACCCAGAAGGGGCGAACCATCGTCATGCAGCACGATGTGAGCTCACCCCGTCCGCGTCCGTCTCTGCCACTCCTCAGCGGGACCCGCGGGATCTACTCCGACCGGAAGCTGGCGACGAGTCATGACGGATGGCTTCCGGAGGAGGAGTTTACCGAGCTGGTCGAGCAGTTTACACCAAGAATCAACAGACGGTTCAGAGAGCTGCAGCAGCAGGCGACAGCAGAGCGGGGCAGCCGCGGCTACGACCGTGTCAATGAGACGGACTGGCGCCTGATCGACTGTCTGCGTAACGGATTGCCGGTCGAGATGGACGTCTACGATGCAGCACTTTCGAGCGCACTCACACCGCTCAGCATCTGGTCGGTGGCCAACCGCTCCAACTCGGTCCGGGTGCCCGATTTCACCTCCGGATCCTGGAAGACCAATGACCGGGGGATGGATATCGCCCTTGCAAAAGGGGGTGGTAATACGCCACTGGTCTAGGCAGTGCAGCGCAATTTTTTTACCAACAAACCAATCAGACAATGATAAAGAAGAACCGCAGGGACTTTTTAAGAATGTCCGGATTTGCAGGCCTCGGTCTGACCGGAGCCGGCTTTTTCGGGCTGGGGAAAAAAGGTGAAGAGACAGACAGCATCACCTCCGCAAGAGACAGGGAGAGGGAGATCGCCATTGCAGAACAGAATGGCAACCTGAGGCTGCTTGACTGGGAACCGGTCACACAGATGGTGGTCAAGGAGACCGTCATCAGCAAGCCCAAGTTTCCGGTCATTGATATCCACAACCACCTGCGGGACCTCAACCGTCTGGAGGAGTATCTGGAGACGATGGACGAGGCGGGAGTCTGGAAAACGGTGAGTCTGGACGGCCGCTCGGAGGGGGACTTCTATAAAGAGCATCTGCAGGCGGCCCAGCGTGTCTCTGCCGAACGGCTGATCGTCTTCTTTACACCCGATTTCAGCCGGATAGATGAGCCCAACTTTGGCGAGCGGGAGGCGCAGAAGCTTGAGGAGGCGGTTGAGCTGGGGTGCCGTGGCATGAAGATCTTCAAATCTCTCGGTCTGACACTCAAGGACGCTTCCGGACGGGTCGTTCCGGTGGATGATCCGCGCATCGATCCGATCTGGGCGAAGTGCGGGGAGCTGGGGATTCCGGTCCTGATCCACATCTCCGATCCCAAGGCCTTCTTTACACCGGTGGATCGCTTCAATGAGCGCTATGACGAGCTGGGTGAGCGGCCTCACTGGGCCTTCTTTGGTGATGAGTTTCCCGACAAGGAGGATATTCTGAACCAGAGAAACCGTGTGATCGAGCGCCACCCCGATACCACCTTTATCGCCACCCATATGGCGAACCTTCCGGAGGAGCTCGGACGGGTCTCCATGTGGCTGGAGCGTTATCCGAACATGTACGTCGATATCAATGCGAGGATCAGTGAGCTGGGCCGGCAGCCCTACACCGCCCGGCGGTTCATGATCCAGTATCAGGATCGTATTCTCTTTGGAACAGACACGCGACCCAATATCGATGCCTACCAGGTCTACTACCGGTTCCTGGAGACGGATGACGAGTATATCAACGCTGATCCGAGCCACCACCGGCAGGGGCGCTGGAGAATCTACGGCGTCTATCTGCCGGACGAAGTGCTGGAGAAGATCTACAACAAGAACGCTTTGAAGATTTTTGCCC
>Ga0209487_1002131_pt1 | contig 16292 bp, 14 predicted proteins | sample Poulit2012_FD_187524 | JGI IMG/M metagenome (GOLD analysis project Ga0209487, IMG submission 187524) | Agricultural soil microbial communities from Georgia to study Nitrogen management - Poultry litter 2012 (SPAdes) (version 2) | ecosystem: Environmental > Terrestrial > Soil > Agricultural land...
TTGACGGCGCCCAGTCGCCCTACGAAAAGGCGGTCGCGATCCAGGAATTCTTCCGAACCGACGACCGTTTCGAATACACGACGTCGGTCCCCTCCCCTGTCACCGATGACGCGGTGTGGGACTTTCTCGATGACGGGCACGGGTACTGCGTGCAGTTCGCGACGACGATGGTCGTCATGGCCCGGATCGCGGGGATACCCGCGCGGATGGCCGTGGGGTTCTTGCCCGGTACGCCATCGGAGGAAGCGGGCGAGGCCGGCGGGGTGATCAGGAGCCACGATGCGCACACCTGGCCGCAGCTCTATCTTGGCGATGCCGGCTGGGCGCGGTTCGAGCCCACCCCCGCCGCCCGCACCGGCGCGGTTCCCGAGAGCGCCCAAGGCCTCGCCGCCGATCCCGCGCTCGATCAACCCGAGGATGTGCCCACGGCGGCACCGACCCAGGCGCCCTCGGACACCCCGGAACCCGCGGAGCCCCCGGCGGCGGAGGTCTCGACAGCGGGCGTGGGGGAAACCCGCGTGCCGGCCTGGCCGTTCATCCTCGCGGTCGCGGTCATCGCCGCGGGGTTCCTCGTCGCGCTGGAACGTCGCCAGCGGGCCCGTGCCCGCGTGGCGTGGGGAAGCGAAGAATACTGGAGCGCTGCCGTCTCCGTGCTTCGGCCCCTGGGCCTCCATCTCCTCCCGGCCGACACGCCCGCCACGTTGCTTCGGCGCGCACAGGACCTCGACGTTGCCCCCCGCGAGCCCACCGGTCGCACCTTTGCCCAGGACTTGGAAGGGTTCGCGCGGTTGACCCGCGCCGTCAACGACGTTCGCTACGCGCCCCCGTCACCGGGGCCGAGTGCAAAGGAGCTGCAGCAATGGTTGGAAGAAACGGAAGTCGCCGCCGAGAACTGGCGGTAGCCGCATGTAGGCGGAAGACCGCTCACCGCGCGGGTGTCGGGGCGCTGCGGCGGGGTCAGCGATTACGTCGGCGATCGTCCCAACGATCATCTAGTCGATCCATGAACGCCTTCCGCTTCGGCGCGGCCTTGCTCTTCTGCTGCTTCGGTGCGGCGCGATCGACCTCGGACTTCCTGGTCGCGAGGAGGACTCCGCCAAACATGAGGAGGAACCCGATGATCCCCAACCAGGTTTGCCCCGCCGCAACCCCACCGATGAGCGCACCAAGTCCGGCAACGACTACTAATATGCCAAGGGCCATGTGGACAGGTCGGCGGCTCCTGCGACCGGTGATGGCATCCACCAATCGAGGATCGTCGGAGCGGAGCTGCTGCTCCATCTGCTCCAACACGCGCTGCTCGTATTCTGAGAGAGGCATGTCGGCTCCTGATGTCGCGGGGCAACGGGTTTGTTGCTGTGTTACTAGGATATGCCCGATCAGCGATTCCTGGTAGCCGGTCGGGATATGAGTGATCCGGCTCGCATCTTACCCTCCCCAAACCGGGCGTGAATCTCATCCATCACGCGCTCCGCTTCCCGCCGTTCCGGCCCATCCTCGCCGAGAAGGGGCTGAATCGCCGTGGTCGCGGAGTCTGTCAACCCCTCGCAGCGTATCCCGAGCAGGCGCACGCCGTTTCTGGGGATGGCCAATTGGTCGAACAACCTTGTTCCCGCCTGGTAGATCTCGTAGGCGACATCGGTGGGGTTGGTCAGAGTGATGGAGCGGGACACCGTGGTGAAATCGCTGTACCTCACCTTGATGGCGATGACCGCGCCGAGGAGTTTCTGGGAGCGGAGGCGGGCGGCGCAGCGGTGGGCCTGGTCGAGCAGGACGGCGTGCATGTCCTCTCGCTCGGTGAGGTTGGTGGGGAAGGTCTGTTCGTGGCCGATCGACTTGTCTTCCCGTTGCACCTCGACGGGGCGGGGATCCCTGCCCCAGGAGAGGTCGTGGAGCCTCGCGGCGGCGGCGGTACCTAGCAAACTCCTCAGCGCCCGCACCGGCGTGTGCGCGAGCTCCTTGACGCTCGTGATCCCGGCGTTCGCGAGCCGCGCTTCGGTGCGCTCCCCCACTCCCCAGATCGCGCCGACCGGCAGCGAGTGCAAAAACTCGATCGTCGCCGGCTCGGGGATGAGCAACATGCCATCGGGTTTCGCGTGCCCGGAGGCGAGTTTGGCGACGAACTTCGTGGCTGCGACGCCCACGGATGCGACGACTCCCAGTTCGGCGGCGATCTGGGTGCGGATCGAGGCGGCGATCACCGCCGGCGGGCCGAGCCGGCGCCGGGCACCGGAGACGTCGAGGAATGCTTCGTCGATGGAGAGCTGTTCAACGATGGGCGTGACGTCTCGGAGGATCTCCATCACCCGCAGCGATACGGCGCGGTATTTCTCGTGGTGGGGCGGCAGAATCACCGCATGCGGGGCGAGCGCTCGCGCCTGGTTCACCGGCATCGCCGAATGCACGCCGAACTCGCGCGCTTCGTAGGTCGCCGCGAGGACGACGCCGCGCTGTTGACCGCCGACGATGACGGCGCGCCCACGCAAGTCGGGCCGCTCGAGAAGTTCGACCGCAGCGAAGAACGCGTCCATATCCACGTGCAGGATCGGGGTAGCCGAATCGTCCTCTCCCCAGTTCCTGCGTGCGTCTTTAGACCGCGCTCCTCGCGACATGGAACGAGACTACGACGCTTTGGCCAGCGCGGCGAATTCCGCTTCGTGGCGAGCGATGTGCCCCTCCACCGCGGCAAGGAACTGCCCCGCGGCTCGCGCGGCCTCGCGCGCGTTCGAGGCATCGATTTCGCGTAGTTGCCCGGATTCCAGTGCCGCCCGCGTCGCAGCGGAGGCGAGGTAGAACTCCACCCACGGGCCCCACTCCTCGCCCGCCTCCGCGAGCTGGACCCACGCGCTGCGCACCTTACGCCGTGCCGACGCTCCCGCCGCTGGGTTGATCGCGAGCACCGCCGCCGCGCCGCGAAGCGCCGCCATGTGGGCGTGGAGGAACTGCTCCCGCGGAGAGGACTGCAGGTAAGCGGCGTCGAGCTCGCTGTGGGCGCGCCGAAGCAACTGCCGGGAGTTGAAGTAGCTCATGATTTCCTCCTTTTCCCCATTATCGAACGAGTGTTCTAGAAAGGCAAGGGGGTTGTGGGGTACATTTTCGGTGTGTCCCAACCCTCGCCCGCCTGGCCCACCGCTCCGGTGAAGACCTCATTGGCAACAGTAGAGCTCACCCCTGACATTGACGGGGGTGGGGTGACCTTGATGATCGACGGCATGGAGAGTTCTCACCACAACTTCGTCGATCCCACCGCGTTGACGTTCGAGTACATGCAGTACATGCAGGCGGTGCTTCGCGGGGAGATCCCTGCCCCGAGCCGCGGCGGTTCCACCCGGGGGCGTCCCCGCGTGCTCCACATCGGCGCGGCCGGTTGCACGATGGCGCGGGCGGTGCACGCCGAGTGGCCGGGGTCGCACCAGGTGGCGATCGAGACCGACGAAATCCTCGCCGCGCGGGTGCGGGAGTGGTTCGATCTGCCGCGCTCGCCGCAGTTGCGGATCCGGGTGCAAGATGGCCTCGAGGCGGTGCGCACAGCACCCGAGGGACGCTATGAGGTCGTCATCCGGGACGCGTTCGCCGACCGGCGGGCCCCGCATCACCTCACGACGGTCGAGTTCACTTCCCACGTCCACCGCGTCCTCTCCCACGGCGGGCTCTACCTCGCCAACAGCGCCAACCGGCCCCCGCTCACGCTCACCCGGCGGGAGGCGGCCACCGTGGGAGCGGTGTTTGACCACGTCTCGGTCATTCTGGAACCGGGCGTGCTGCGAGGCCGGCGGTACGGCAACGCCGTCATCGTCGGCTCCCAAGCCCCGCTCGACCATTCCCTGCACCGGGTGCTGCGCACCCTCCCCGCCCCCGCCCGGCTCCTTGCGGGCGCGGATCTCACCCGGTTCATCGCCGGGCATGGGCCGCTGACGCAGGAGGACTCCCCTGCCTCGACCGCGCCCACCGGTTAGGGGCTCCGCGGCGCGATCCACAGGCCGAATCAGGGAATAAAAAAGTAGGCGCTCGTTGATGAGCGCCTACTTCGTGTTGTTGTTCAGGTCTTAGACTGCGCGAACAGCTTCTGCCTGGGGGCCCTTGGGGCTGTCAACGATGTCGAACTCGACACGCTGCTCTTCGTTCAGGGTACGGAACCCATCGGATTCGATGGCCTTCCAGTGAACGAAAACGTCGGGGCCGCCGTCATCCTGAGCGATGAATCCGAAGCCCTTTTCTGCGCTGAACCACTTAACGGTTCCTTGTGCCATTCTTCTTATGTCCTTCCGGGACGGTCAGTGACCGTGGCTATCTGCCGCGGTCCGGTGCCGCATTGCTTCACCCACGTTGTGCTTGGGTTCATTTTGTCCCGGTCCTACGTAAGTCGCTTTGCAACGACTGCCAGTCTGGCATGTTCACGCGTTCGGCGCCACCCCGGGGCCCCGGCGCGTCACTCCCCGTCCTCATCCTGGCCCGCGAGAAACGCCTCGACCTGAGCGGCGATATCGTCAGCGCTGGGCACGTCCGCGGCGGGCAACGGCGGCAGGGTTTCCTGCGTCTGCGAGAACGTATCGTAGTTCTTCTCCAGGGTGGCAACCAGCGCCCGGACCTCATCGGACTCAGCAACCTGCCGCTCGATTTCGGCCTGCACCTTCACTCCCCGCGCCTCAAGATCACCGACGGGCAACGAGAGTTCCGTCGCGCGGGAGATCCGGCGCACGAGTTCTGCCGCCGCTTGCGGATAGTCGGTCTGGGTGAGGTAGTGGGGCACGTTCACGGCGAAACCGATCGCGTCCCGCCCCTCTTGCCCGAGGCGATACTGGAGCAATCCGCCGACCGTCGAGGGGACTTTCACGCTGCCCATGAAGTTCGGGGCATCGGCGAGCAGGTCCGCCCGGGTCGCGTGGGAGGTCACGGTCAGCGGCCGCGTGTGGGGCACGCCCATGGGGATACCGTTGATACCGATCGTGAGTTCCACGCCGAAATCCTCGATGATCGTCCTCACCGCGGCGATGAAGCGTTCCCACTGCACATCGGGTTCACATCCGTGCAGGAACAGCAGTGGCGCCCCTTCGTCATCACGCAGCAGGTCGACGACGATCTCCGGTTGGTCATACCCGGTCCACGCGCCGTCGGTGAAGTCCATGAGCGGGCGGCGGGCGCGGTAGTCGATGAGCGCGTCGACGTCGAAGGTCGCCACGCGCTCGCCGGTCAGGTGTCGCAGCAGGTGCTCGCTCGCGAGTTCACCTGCGTTGCCGGCGTCGATCGCCCCATCCAGGGCGTGGACGAGCACCGGCACTTGGGGCAGCTCCGATTCGGAGAGCTCGTAAAGTTCACGGGGATTCATTCACACATCACCTCTGGTTTGGACAACACCGCGAGACCGATTTTAATTCCTGCACACGCCTCCAGATCATACGCACACCCACGCGGGATATGAGACGCATCACCGCGCCTGCCGGTTATCTCCCGAGCCGTCTTGAGGGATAATGGATTGCCTGTCTTTTCCGGCGGATGTCTATTAGGTAAGGAACTAAGTGTCATCCCCTACCGATGCGCGGCTCAGCGCCGAACAAACTTACGTCTCCGAGGTCTATCGTCGCCTCGACGAACTCCGTGATCAAACTCGCCGGCGCCTTGATCAGGTGCGCCGTTCCGGCGCCAACGGCACCCACCAGAACCGCTCTGAGCGGGATGCGTTCGCCACGCTGTATGAAGACCGGCTCGCGCTGCTGGAATCAGTCGAGGAACGCCTCGTCTTCGGCCGACTCGACCTCCTCGAGGGCGATCTGCGCTATATCGGTCGGGTCGGTCTTTCCGACGCCGATCATCACCCGCTCCTGACCGACTGGCGGGCACCGGCTGCGCGGCCGTTCTATCAGGCCACGGCTGCCCACCCCCAGGGCGTCACTCTCCGCCGCCATATTCAAACTCGGGGCCGAGACGTCGTGGGGATCGAAGACGACGTACTGGATCTGGACGCCGTGGACAACCCATCCGACCTCGCCGGGGAAGGCGCTCTGCTCGCGGCATTGGCCGAGCACCGGACCGGGCGCATGGGTGACATCGTTGCGACGATCCAGGCCGAGCAGGACGCGATCATCCGCTCGGATGTCGATGGTGTGCTCGTTGTTCAAGGCGGACCGGGAACGGGCAAGACCGCCGTCGCGTTGCACCGGGCGGCCTACCTGCTCTACGCCCACCGGGAGCGCATGGAACGCTCCGGGGTCCTCGTCGTCGGGCCGAGCCCGGTGTTCCTGCGTTACATCGAGCAGGTGCTCCCCGCCCTCGGTGAAACCGGGGTCGTGTCAATGACGATCGCCGATCTCGTGCCCGGGGTGAGCGTGACCGCCACCGAATCCGACGAACTCGCCACGATCAAAGGCAAGCCGATCTGGCAACGGATCATTTCCCGGGCCGTGCGGGCGCGTCAACGGGTGCTTCCCCGCCAGGAACTCAAGGTGGGCTCCGTCTCGCTCACCCTTCGCCCCGAGGACGTGCGCACCGCTCACACCCGGGCCCGCCGCACGGGCCAGCCCCACAACCAGGCGCGGGTGACGTTCGTGCGGGTGATGCTGCGCTTCCTCGCCGAACAGTACGCCGAAGCCGTCGATGGTGTGAGCGAGGAGGAGATCCCCGAGATCATCGACGACATCCGCTCCGCCCGGGACGTGCGCGTCGCACTCAACCTGTGCTGGCTGCCGCTGACCGCAACCGGCCTCGTCGCTGACCTGTTCGCCAAACCGCACCGGCTCGCAGAGGCGGGCCGAGAACTCGGCGAACCCGCCCGCGCGTTGCTCTACCGCGACCCGGGTGCGGGCTGGACCGAGGCGGACATCCCGCTCATCGACGAAGCGGCCGAACTCATCGGCAGCGACGACGCGACCGCTCGCGCTCAGGCCCGGGCAGAGGAGGCGCGCCGCATGGACGACGTCGAGTACGCGCGGCAGATGTTGGAGAACACCGGCCTGGGCAGTGGGATCGTCACCGCCGAAATGGTCGCCGAGCGCTTCGCCGATCGGGGGCCGGCGATGACCCTCGCCGAACGCGCGCTCGCCGATCGGGCCTGGACCTACGGCCACGTCGTCATCGACGAAGCCCAAGAGCTGTCCGCGATGGCGTGGCGCGCCCTGCTGCGGCGCAACCCGACGAGGTCGATGACCATCGTGGGAGACGTCTCGCAAGTCTCGACGAGCGCGGGAACGCGGCGTTGGGCGGAAACGCTCGACAAACGCATCAAGGGCAGTTGGCGCCTGGAGACCCTCACGGTCAACTACCGCACCCCCGCGACCGTGATGGACGCGGCCTGGGCCGTCGCGGTCGCAGCCGACCCGAGCCATCCGCCAAGTGAGATCACCTCCGCGCGGGACGTGCCCGACGCCCTCGAGGTCGTGGAGACCTCTGACCTCGGGGCCGCAGTGCACTCCGCGATCGAGGCTGAGCGCAACGCCGGCGGCAACCTCGCTGTGATCGTGCCCACGTCGTCCCTGCCTGCCTACGCCGCCGAATTCGGCCTCGATGTTTCCGCCGACCTCACCGCCCCCGTGGTCATCCTCGATCCCCCTCGCGCCAAGGGGCTCGAATTCGACCGGGTGATCCTCGTGGAACCTCGGAGAATCCAGGCCGAGAGCGCGGGAGCCGGGGATCTGTACGTAGCGATGACCCGGTGCACTCAGCGCCTCGTCGTCGTCGCGGAATCCGGCCTGCCCGAGGGGCTCGCGTCTCGCCACTGATGCGCCCGGGCGGTGTTCACCTAGTGAACCGCGTTTGAAGCCCCCGGCTTGCCGGTGCACAATAAATGGCGTGACCAAGGCACTGCTCCTAGAAAATATTCACCCTTTTGGAAAAGAATCGCTGGAAGCGATCGGAGCTGAGGTGACCACCCACAGCGGAGCGCTTGATGAAGACGAACTCATCGAGGCCCTGCAGGGAGTCGACCTCGTCGGAATCCGTTCCAAGACCCACATCACCAAGCGGGTAGTTGAGAACGCTCCGCACCTGCAGGCGATCGGTGCATTCTGCATCGGAACGAACCAGATCGATCTCGACGCGGCGGCGCACGCCGGGATCGCGGTGTTCAACGCGCCGTTCTCCAACACCCGATCCGTCGTCGAACTCGCTCTCGCGGAGATCATCGCCCTGACCCGGCGCTTGACGGAGAAGGACAAGGCACTGCACGCGGGCCGATGGGACAAATCCGCCAAGGGCGCCCACGAGGTGCGCGGCCGGGTGCTGGGAATCGTTGGTTACGGGAACATCGGCACCCAGCTCTCCGTCGTCGCGGAGGCGCTGGGGATGCGGGTGATCTTCTACGACACGGCAGAGAAGCTCGCCCTTGGAAACGCCCAGCGCATGGCTTCACTGGATGCGCTCCTCGAAGCGGCCGATATCGTCACGCTGCACGTGGATGGGCGCCCGGGGAACGCCGGCATGTTCGGCGCCGCGCAGTTCGCGCGCATGAAGGACGGCGCGATCTTCCTCAACCTCTCGCGGGGATTCCTCGTCGACTACGCCCACCTGCGCAAGGAGATCCTCAGCGGGCGCCTGTCGGGCGCAGCCGTTGACGTCTTCCCCGAAGAACCCAAGGTGCAAGGCGACGCCTTCGATTCCGAACTGCGTGACCTTTCCAACGTCATCCTCACTCCCCACATCGGCGGTTCTACCGAGGAGGCCCAGGAGAATATCGGCCACTTCGTCGCCGGCAAACTCGGCGCATTCTTGCGCTACGGCGCCACAGACCTCTCCGTGAACATGCCCCAGCTGGTTCTCGAACCGCCGAAGTACGGGACGTTCCGCTTCACCCACCTGCACCGCAACGTGCCCGGGGTGCTCGCCTCGGTGAACAACGTGCTCAGCGAGGTGGGGGCGAACGTCGAGGCGCAGATGCTCGCCACCTCCGGTGTCCTCGGTTACGTCACCACGGACATCGCCTCCCCGCTGCGAGCCGACGCGTTGGCGGCGCTCGAGTCCCTCGAGGCGACGATCCGGGTTCGCAGCCTGAATGGGGCGATCGAGTAACGTTCGGGAAGTTAGGCTACGTGTATGTACACACCGGCACCCGATCGCTATGACCGCATGCCCATGCGCCGCGCCGGCGCCAGCGGCTTGAAACTCCCGCTCATCTCCCTTGGCCTGTGGCACAACTTCGGTGATGACAGCCCGATGCAGACGCAGCGCGACATCGTGCTGCACGCCTTCGACCAGGGCATCACTCAGTTCGACCTCGCCAACAACTACGGACCCCCGGGCGGGTCCGCCGAGCGGAATTTCGGGCACCTGTTGCGCACCGATCTCGCCGGGTTGCGCGACGAACTCGTCATCACGACCAAGGCCGGCTACGACATGTGGCCCGGCCCCTACGGCGAGTTCGGTTCACGCAAATACCTCCTCGCCTCCTTGGACCAGTCCCTCGAGCGTCTCGGCCTCGACTACGTCGACATCTTCTACTCGCACCGGTTCGACCCCGACACCCCGCTGCGGGAGACGCTCGGGGCGCTCAAGACCGCAGTGGATTCCGGCCGGGCACTCTACGCCGGGATCTCCTCCTACTCCGCCGAACGCACCCGTCAAGCGGTGGCGACCGCCCGGGAGATCGGGCTGGATCTATTAGTTCACCAGCCCTCGTACTCCATGATCAACCGCTGGATCGAAAAGCCGGGCGAGCAGGGTGAGTCGCTCCTCGACGTCATCGGCGACACCGGCCTGGGCAACGTCGTGTTCTCCCCGCTCGCACAAGGGATGCTCACCGACCGTTACCTCAACGGGATTCCGGCGGACTCCCGGGCCGCGGCGGGCAAGTCGCTCCGGGAAGGCTTTCTCAGCGAAGAGAACCTGGCGAACATCCGCGGGCTGAACGCAATCGCGGAACGTCGAGGGCAGTCGCTCGCCCAGATGTCGATCGCCTGGGTCCTTCGGGACGAGCGGGTGACGACGGCGCTCGTCGGCGCCTCCAGCCCCGCGCAGCTCACCGACACCCTTGGTGCGCTGGAGAACCTGGAGTTCTCCGCAGACGAGCTCGCCGAGATCGACGAGTACGCGCGCGAGGGTGACATCAACCTTTGGGCGCCGAGATCCTCCGACCTCTGAGCCGGTATTGCCGCTGGTGGTGCGGGCTTCCCCTCCCGCACCACCAGCGGCATCCTCAGGTTGCGTCGCGGTTGCGACGCAAAGCAGTGATGGCGGAATCGAAGTCTTCCAGCGAGCTGAAGTTGCGATACACGCTCGCGAACCGTAGGTAGGCAACCTCGTCGAGCTCTTTCAACGGCTCGAGGATCGTCAACCCCACCTCGTGCGCGTCGACCTCCGCGACCCCCAGCGCGCGGATCCGCTCCTCGACCTGTTGGGCGAGCATCGCGACGTCGCTCTCGCTCACCGGTCGACCCTGGCAGGCCTTGCGGACACCAGCGATGACCTTATCCCGGCTGAAGGGTTCGACCACTCCCGAGCGCTTCATCACCGAAAGGCTCGTCGACTCAACGGTCGTGAACCGCCGGCCACACTCCGGGCACTGGCGCCGCCGCCGGATGGAGGAACCGTCCTCAGCGGTGCGGGAGTCGACAACTCGAGAGTCTGGGTGTCGGCAGAATGGGCAATACACCCCGTTGATCCCTTCACCGATAATCACACTGATGTAACTATTGAAGAGTACGGGTTTCATCGCGGCCGCGCAAGTGTCTGGGGCACCGTCAGTTGCCGGGGACAACTAGCTCCTGCCCGGCGGCGATGTGCGCCGTCTCCAGGCCGTTGAGTTCGCGGATCTCACTCATCACCGGTCCGAGGTCCTCGCCGGGTTCCGCGATCGACGATGCGATCGACCACAGGGAGTCCCCGGACTGCACGACCATCGTTGCCGTCTCCTCCGGAAGCTCTGGGGGGCCGATCAAGGTCCCCACGATCGCGCCCGCCGCGATCGAGGCGGCGAACCCCAGTGCGACGAGCACGCGCTGGCCGCGCAGGGTAAACCGGTAGCCGCGCGGGGACGGCGCCGCGCTCACTTGCCGCTCACGCGCCTCCTGCGCCGCCTGGCGGGGCTCTCCCGCCCCCTCGGCACGAGGCCGCTCTACCACTCGCACAGGCGTGGCAACCTGTTGGGCTTGCGCGACGGCGGCGTCGAACATCGTATCGGATTCGAGGGACGGGACCGCCCGCGGCGCCGGCGCGGCCGTAGGCTCGCCCCGGCGCTCGGGGCTGGAAACCGGTGCGGGCGGCCGGGCCACGTGGGCGGGCGCCGCCGGGGAGGTGAACTTCGTGCGGCGCGCGAAGTCCGCGGCGCGTTGTTGCGCGTCTTCAGGCGGCAAATCCGGCGCGGGCGGAACTACTCGGAGCCCGGCCCGGCGCCGCATCTGCGCCCGGCGGGCCGCCACGGCATCGTCCACTCGCAGCCCAAGCTGCCCCTGCTGCTCTCGGCCTTTTCCGAGCGCCTTCACTGCCATGATCTTCTCCTCGAACACGCGTTCGCTGATACACTGGTACGAACCTAGCACGGCTTAGGAACAATGTCGACACGCAGCTCGAACATTTGTTTGCCGCTGGGCGGGATTCGTTCTAAACTGTTGTGTGAGTAGCACACCACCGGGGTGTGACATTGACGTTGGGCAGCGTTCATCGGCAGCAACGAAGGGGATCGCAATGGGTGAGGAACAGGCTCCGCAGGCCTTTAAACTTTCAGACCGTCAGCACAGGATTATGAGTTTTATCCGGATGAGCCTTTCCGAACGGGGCTATCCGCCGACGATGCGTGAGATCGGAGAGGCGGTCGGCCTCTCGAGCCCCTCGTCGGTGAAATATCAGCTCCAGGTGCTCGAGGAGAAGGGGCTACTGCGCCGCGATCCCATCTCTACTCGTGCGATCGAGATCATCGGTGAGGAGTACGCGCCCACCTCGTTGCGCGGGGTCGTCGTCTCGACCCAGGACGGCGCGGCGAGTGTCGAGCCTGCGCTGGTTCCCATCGTCGGTCGCATCGCTGCCGGGGGACCGATTCTCGCCGAACAGGCGATTGAAGACGTCTTCCCCCTCCCCCAGCAACTCGTCGGCGACGGCGAGCTGTTCCTGCTCCGGGTCGTGGGCGATTCGATGATCGACGCGGCGATCTGCGACGGCGACTGGGTCGTTGTCCGTTCCCAGTTCGATGCGGAGAACGGCGAAGTGGTCGCGGCGATGCTCGACGGCGAGGCCACGGTGAAGACGCTCCGCAAGACCAAGGACGGCCCCTGGCTCATGCCCGCCAACGATGACTATTCACCGATCAACGGCAAGCACGCCCGGATCCTGGGCCGGGTCACCGCGGTGCTGCGCAGCATTTAGCTCCGCACCCGGGCAGCGCTGTGGGCGGCATCGAGGCGCTGCAGTGCTCCCCGCACTAATTCCGAATCCTTCGTCTGCCAGAACGGCGGGAGCGATTTGCGCAGGAAACTGCCGTACCGTCGAGTGACGACCCGCGAATCCAGGATGGCGACGACCCCTTGGTCGTCCACCCGGCGGATGAGCCGGCCGGCGCCTTGCGCGAGAAGCAGGGCGGCGTGCGTCGCCGAAACCGCCATGAAGCCGTTGCCGCCCCGGCGGTCAGCGGCCTCCGCCCGCGCCGACATGATCGGGTCGTCGGGCCGGGGAAAGGGGATCCGGTCGATGATCACGAGCGAGCAGGCCGGGCCGGGCACGTCGATCCCCTGCCACAGGCTCAGCGTGCCGAACAGGCTCGCGCGATCATCGGCGAGGAAGGCGCGGACGAGTGCAGGCAACCCGTCTTCTCCCTGCAGCAATACGGGGTGCTCGAGGTGTTCGCGTACGTGTTCGGCTGCGTGCTCTGCTCCCCGGCGTGAGGAGAACAACCCCAGCGTGCGCCCGCCCGCGGCGGCGATGAGGGCAACGATCTCCGCCAGAGTCTCCGGGCTCAGCCCGTCCCTGCCCGGGGGCGGAAGGTGACGGGGGGTGTAGAGGATCCCCTGCTTGGCATACGTGAACGGGGACTGCACGGCCCGCGCGGTGTACTCGTCGAAGAATCCCAGACCAGAGGCCATCGCGTCGAATTTCCCGCCGAGGGCGAGGGTTGCGGAGGTCGCCACGACCGCGCGATCGGCCAACAGGTGCGCGTGGATGCGGCCGGCGACATCCAGCGGCGCGATCTGTATGCGCGGGCCCTCCCCGGGCCGGCGCGGCGATTCCACCCATCCCACGTCCTGGCCGCCCTGGACGTCGTCGCCCAGGAGCCGGTCGGAGATCTCCTGGAGCAACTGCAATTCGCTCCGAACCATGTGCGTGGTGGAGGCCTCTGATTTGGCTTCCTCCCGCAAGGACACCAGGAGCGCTCTCGTGGCTTCGGAGATGTCGCGTACGGCTGCGTTGATCTCCAGGGGCAGCCCGCGGGTGAATCGCCCCGGAGGGGTGGTGGCGAGGGCCTCACGCAGATACTCGGCCGCCTCCTCCAGGCTCGAGGTGCTCATCCCCCCGTTGCGCCGGACGATCCGGGCGATCCGTTCCACGGCCGCGGCCGAGAGCTCCTGGGTGGCTTGGGACGTCACCAGGGAAGCGAGTTCGTGGGCCTCGTCCACGATGAGCACCTCGTGTTCAGGCAGCGCGGACCCATTCCCGGAGGCGACGACGCCGAGCATCGCATGGTTGGTGATGACGACGTCGGCGCCCGCCGCCGTTTGCCGCGCAGCTTCGGGAAAGCACTCGTCGATGAGGGGGCAGCGGTTGCCGAGGCATTCGAGTTTCGTCACCGACACCTGCCGCCACGCGCGGTCACTGACCCCCTGGGTGAGGTCGTCACGGTCGCCCGTCTCCGATTCTTCGGCGAACTCCCGCAGGCGCAGGACCTCCGCGCCGAGGCCCGAGGTCGGCGCGTCATGGTCCTGCGCATCTTCGCTGCCGATACCCTCCATCTCGAACAGCGCATCCTCGGGGAAACCGCCGGTGACCTTGTGTTTGCAGACGTAGTTGTGCCACCCCTTCAGGAGCGCGACCTTGGGAGTCTTACCCGTCTCCTCCCGGACCACTTTCGCTGCCAGGGGCGCGTCGATGCCAACGATCTGGCGTTGGAGGGCGAGGGTCGCCGTCGAGACGACGGCTCGCTCCCCCGTCGCCGTCGTGTGGAGTAACACCGGCACGAGGTAGGCCATGGACTTCCCGGTTCCGGTACCGGCCTGGATGAGCACGTGCTCCGACCCCGCCAGCGCCGCCCCGACGGCTTCCGCCATTTCTGTTTGCCCCGCTCGGGGCGTGCCGCCCAGGGCACGGACGACGGCGTCGAGCACTTCAGTCAGTTCGGCAGTCACCGCTCCATTCTCGCAGCACATCCACACTTGAGCGCACACGCTCGCCGCGGGCTGTGGATCGGCGCTCAGGCCTGCAGGGAGAGGAGCTCCTGGGCCAGGGCGTCATCCACCCGCGCCGTCAACTGGGTGCCCCGCGGCCCGTGCTCCTCCTCGATGACCTCGCCGCTCGTGTAGGCCCGGTGTATGAGGTCGCCCCGGTCGTAAGGGACGAGGACGTCAATGTGCACGTGCGGGCGCGGCAGCAGGTCCGCGATCCCCTCGCGCAGTTCCTCGACCCCGGCCCCGGTGCGCGCGGAGACGACAACGGCCCCCGCCTCGGCGGTGCGCAGCCGGGCGATAGCGGCCGGTTCGGCGAGGTCGGCCTTATTCAGCACCACGAGCTCGGGAATGTCGTCGGTTCCAGGAATGTCGCGCAAGACCTCTCGCACCGAGCGGATCTGGCCCTCGGGGTCATCGTGGGAGGCATCGACGACGTGGAGGATGAGGTCGGCGGAGGCGACCTCTTCGAGCGTGGAGCGGAACGCCTCGACGAGTTCGGTCGGCAGTTGCCGCACGAACCCGACGGTATCGGCGATCGTGAACTCGCGCCCATCCTCCGTCCGGGCCCGCCGGACGGTGGGGTCGAGGGTCGCGAACAGTTCGTTGTCGACGAGCACCCCGGCCCCGGTGAGGCGGTTGAGCAACGAGGACTTGCCCGCGTTCGTGTACCCGGCGATCGCGACGGCCGGCGTCCCGGAGGCCCGGCGGGAGTGCCGGCGGGTTTCCCGCGCCGGGGCCATCGCCGCGATTTCCCGGCGTAGTTTCGCCATTCGGTTCCGGATGCGGCGCCGGTCGAGCTCGATCTTCGTCTCCCCCGGCCCGCGCGAGCCGATCCCTTCCCCACCGGCGGCTTGGCCACCGGCCTGCCGGGACATCGATTCACCCCAGCCTCGCAGGCGCGGGAGGAGGTATTCCAGCTGCGCGAGTTCGACCTGGGCTTTGCCTTCCTTGGATTTCGCGTGTTGGGCGAAGATGTCGAGGATGAGCGCGGTGCGATCGATCACCTTCACCTTCACCACGTCTTCGAGCCCGCGGCGCTGGGAGGGAGCCAGTTCGGTGTCAACGATGACGGTGTCGGCCCCGGTAGCGGCGACGAGATCGGCGAGTTCCCGGGCCTTTCCCGATCCCAGGTACGTGGCCGCATCGGGGGCGTGGCGGCGTTGGAGTACCCCGTCGAGAACGGTCGAGCCGGCGGTTTCGGCGAGGGCGGCGAGTTCGTGCAGGGAACGCTCCGCCGCCTCGGGCGTGCCGGAGGTGAAGATCCCGGCGAGGATCACCCGTTCGAGGCGGAGCTGGCGGTTCTCGACTTCGTGAACATCGTGAAGTTCGGTGCTCAGGCCCCGCACGCGCCGGAGCGCGGCGCGCTCCTCGAGGTGGAACTCATCGCCTTCGTGTTCGCCCGCGGTCTCGCCGTCTTGCAACGCGGAACCGGAGCGCGCGAGGATCCTCGCCACGAGTTCATCGGCGCGGTTATCAGTGTGGGGAGTGGTCATCGGGTCCTTATCTGTCGGTGATATCTCCACTCTCCCATGACCGTTACCGCCTGACCAGTGATTTTCGCTTCTCTGGGCGCGTAAACTAGCGCCGTGGCTCACTATTTCAGCTCCGATGCCGACGCGAGCGCCTCCCGCGCGACGAAGAAGCGGATCACCCTGCGCAGGGAACCGTTCACGGTAACCACCGACCGGGGAGTGTTCTCGGGGGAAAAGGTGGATCCGGGGACCAAGGTGCTCCTCGAACTCGTACCCGATCCGGCACAGGCCGCCACCGCCGTCGATGTCGGTTGCGGATGGGGGCCGATCACGATGGCGCTCGCCTCGGCGCTCCCGGCGGCGCGGGTCATCGGGGTGGATGTCAATCCCCGCGCGGTGGAACTCACGCGTGAGAACCTCACCCGCAACGGCCTCGCCGGCGAGGCTCACCTCGTCGAGGATCTGCTCGGCGCCGAACCCGATCTCACCTGCGACCTCATCTGGTCCAATCCGCCCATACGGGTGGGTA
>Ga0209487_1002132_pt1 | contig 16289 bp, 16 predicted proteins | sample Poulit2012_FD_187524 | JGI IMG/M metagenome (GOLD analysis project Ga0209487, IMG submission 187524) | Agricultural soil microbial communities from Georgia to study Nitrogen management - Poultry litter 2012 (SPAdes) (version 2) | ecosystem: Environmental > Terrestrial > Soil > Agricultural land...
CCTTCTGTTAATAGGTGAGTACTTCCATTGATTAAAATATTTTTTAGCAAATTATTGTTAATTGGTGCATTGTTGCTAACTGAATCTTTATAATACTCTTGTAACAATACGGCTATACCTGCCACATTAGGAGCAGCCATGCTGGTACCTGTCGAATTGCCATAATTATTGTTTTTTAACGGAGCATAAACGTTTGTTCCAATAGCTGTTATTTCTGGTTTTATACGCCCATCAGTAGTAGGTCCTCTGCTGGATGTGGCACGAACACCTACTTTATATTTCATCATGTTTCCAACCACCAACGTGTTTTTTGCACTTGCAAATCCGCCATTTACAGTTTTATATCCTTGTGGATAAGGGGGACAAGTGAAATTTCCATCATTTGCTGCTGCAAAGATATGTAACACTTTGTCGTGGTTAATAGCAATCTCATCCATGGTTTGACTAGTAGCATTATATGTACCCATATAAGAACAATCTCCTAAAAAAGAACCATAAGAATTATTAGTAACCGTTAAATTACTTGACGTAGCATATTGAGGTGTTTTTGCAATTATTTGACTGAAATAATCATTTATTACGTGAGCTTTAGGTGCATAACCACTTCCATATACATCCTTATTGCCATTCCCAGCTATAGTTCCAGTAACATGTTCCCCATGATTCTCTGCTCCAGCTGGATTATAAGATATTAGTCTATTCTGTAAGTCTACATGCATAACATCTGCATTATCTCCAATGCCAACTGTTATATTTTTACCTGTTAATCCAGAAATTTGTCCATGTGGCATAATCTGCTTGGCATTTGTTATACCAATCACCTCTTCATCTAAAGGACTATCTTCAGGAGCTAATTCAATCCATAAAACGGATGGGTCAGCAGCTATTAAAGCTATTTCATCCAAACTTACACTTGTTTTAATTAAATGATGTTCGGCCCAAGCAAAGTTGATATTTCTTAATTTATATTTTGCAATAAAATTGCTTCTCTCGGAACTATTTATGGCTGCAGTTTTAATCTGAACATCAATAAGTTCATTAGAGGAAAAGTCTTCTACTTTAAAAGCTATCTTATTTTCAGGATTTAGTGCGCTTATTTTTATATAATCAGGAAGAACTCCATCTAAATGTTTCTTTAAGTATAAAATATAATGATAATCTGATATTTTATATACTTGATCTTTTTCTTCTAATTTTAAGTCATGAATATTTATAGGTGACTGAGAGCTAGTAAGTTCAAACCATTTATTGGTGGGTGATTTTTTATTTTGTCCAATTCCTTGCAATTGAAAACTAATAAATACTGCAATTGTTAGCCATAAAGATTTAATCATAAGGAAAAAAAATTTAATTATTACCAACTTTTAATATAAACTAAACGTCTATAAGTATAGAGTTAGCACACTACACTATAAAAGTATAAAAAATATATTAAGAATGCGAAATAATTTTTCACCTTAAAATTTAGTAATCATGATTTTTCAAAAAAGAAGTAGATATAACACTACAAAAGATGTGAATTATCTAAAAGAGAAATTGACAAAGTCTTCTATTTTAGTAAGAAATCAAAGTTTCTTTATCAAACCTAAAGAAAATTTTCTACGTATAATCCCTGATGCAGAAAATAATCAGGATTTGACCACATTGCCAGTTACCCATATACGCTTCAAAAGTCTCGGGAATGATAAAACACAAATAACATTATTATCTAAACCGCGAAGAATAGATGCTGGAGGACCTTATTTATTGGTAATTTTCTGCTTATTTTTATTAGTTGCTGCTGCAGTAATTTACTTAGTAGATCCTTCTAGATCTAATTTTATACCTGTATTGTGTTTGGTAGGTTTATCGGCATTAGTCTATATAATATTCTGGTTTAGAATGCGTAAAGGTTATTACAATTATGTTAGAGGGATAAATAAGGAAATTGAAAGAATAGTTTCTTTATAGTTTTTCTTCTATAAAGCAAGATAAGAAAAGATAAAGATATGAGTTACTTAAAACCGAGGGTTGTACAATTATTTTGATTGTGAAGAAATTGTTTGCTAAGTTACAACCCTTATATTTTAAATTTTTAAAGATTGTAATTTTAAAAATAAAGTTTTAATCTATTTTTTTGTTCTTGCTTTTACAAAAAATCGTAGTGCTATCCTACTGACAAAATAAATTAATTGCCATTGAATCCAATGATTCTTAGTAAGTATCCTTTTAAAAAAATGTAAAATTCTAGATAGAGGTTTGCGTGTTTTTACTTTTTGAATTTTTGGTTCTACATTTAATTGAGAAGAGATTTGTTTTCTATTTTTCTTTTCCTTTCTTTTCTTTATTAAAGTACTCGCAGCTTTGCTAGAAAGTAATAATATTTTAGTGGGATTTATTAGCTCCGTTTTTAATGTATTTAATTCGTTTATCCTTTTGTCTTTTAAATAAGCTTGATGCTCTTTAAATTCTATATAAGAGCGAAATTTCTTCGATGTTTTTTGCTTATTATTCATTATTACTATTTCTAGTGTTTTTTAGTTATCTTTTTAACTATCACTCTTGCTACTAAATGAAAAATAGGATTCCTAATTAACAAAATAAGAATGCCTAAAAGAATAAATATCCCCGTAGTGCAAAGAAAACCAAGAGCTGTATTATTTAGTAAACTGGCAAACCAATAAGACAAGGAAAAGCCCAAGAAAATTAGAGAAACAGAGAGGATGCTTGCAAATATTATTATAAATACTATAGTACTTGCAAAATCTATAATTCGTTCGAGGAGTCCTAAACGGTACTCCTCAATACGAATTTTAATAAACTCTTTAAACTTTTCTTTAATGCTATTTATCAAGAGTTAAAATTTTGGATTAGTTATAGATTTCTTCTTCGATATCAGAAGCAACTTTTTTTGCTTTTGTTTTTAACTTATTAGTTAATTTGTCGAAACCATCTTTAATTTGATCTAATTGTTGGTTTCTTTTTTCTTTATCGGTTCCTAAAACATATCCAACTGCAACACCTACTGTTGCACCAACTAATAAAGCACCTAGTGTTTTTCCTAATGAATTGTTATCCATAATGTGATTGTTTTTTAATTTTTATTGATTAATAATATTATGACAATTTTTATGCTAAAAGGTTTAATCTTAGCAATAAAAAAGTAAAAAAATTACAGTACAAAGATACAAATTTCTAATTAGCTAAAAAATTAAATATAGAATTAACTATAAGTATTGATTAATAATTTAGCTTTTCTTAATTTCTTTGAATAGGAAGGTTTATTCTGGAATAAGAAGAAGTTTCTTAACTTTGTAAAAATTCTATTTAAACTAATGATTAAATTACTTCCGAATCATCTTGCGAATCAAATTGCTGCTGGAGAAGTTATTCAAAGGCCTGCGTCGGTGTTGAAAGAATTGGTAGAAAATGCAATTGATGCTCAGGCCGAAAATATTAAAATTATAATTGAAGAAGCTGGAAAAAAAACAATTCAAGTCATAGATGATGGAAATGGTATGGATCCTTTTAATTTGAGAATGTGTTTTCAAAGACATGCTACTTCAAAAATAAAGGATATTGATGACCTATTCCAAATAGCAACCAAAGGATTTAGAGGAGAAGCTTTAGCTTCAATAGCTGCAGTTGCGCAGGTAGAAGTAAGAAGTAAAACTGAGAGCCAAGAAATAGGAAGTTCATTGTTTTTAGAAAATTCGGAAGTTGTTGCTGAAGAACATGTTGCAATGGACAAAGGTACGAATTTTATTATTAAAAATCTTTTTTATAATGTCCCTGCACGTAGAAAATTCTTAAAATCAAACAATGTTGAATTTAGGCATATAGCTGAAGAATTTATAAAAATTGCCTTAGCGCATCCTGATTTGAATTTTCAACTATACCATAATGGTAAGGAACAATTTCATGTTAGAAAAAGTAGCTATAAAAATAGAATTATTGCCTCGTTAGGGAGTAGGTATGAATCGGAATTGATACCTGTAGAAGAAGAAACAGATATTGTTAATATTAGAGGTTTTATTGGGGGACCCAAAGTCGCAATAAAAACAAGAGGAAATCAATATTTTTTTGTAAACAACCGTTATATAAAAAGTCCTTATCTCCATCATGCCATTCGTAAAGCTTATGAGGATATTATCGACTCTGAGTCTTATCCATTTTATGTTCTGTATTTAGAAATAGATTTGAGGAAGGTGGATATAAATGTTCACCCAACAAAACAGGAAGTGAAATTTGAAGAGGAATCATTATTATATGCTTATTTACATGCTGCTGTAAAACATGCACTTGCTAAATATAATATTACTCCTTCAATGGATTTTGAATTGGACGAGGGTATGGAACGAACAAGAGGAATTTCCCAACCAATGACCAATCAAGATGAAGAGAAATTAGAAAATAGTTATATAGTTCAATCATTTAATCAAAAAGGAAAAGCACACTTTATACCTTCTTCTAATGATAGAAAAGAATGGGAAAAGCAGAAGGGATTGCTCGGAATAACTACTCATAGGAGCATGGAAAACAAAGGTGATGTTTCTAGATTTCCCAAATACCCTGAATTTGAAGATGTTAAAAATACTAATTCAAGACAAGAAGAAGTTATTCAAAATAATTTAGATATAAATATAGAACAGGAAAATAGTATTTTTATATATAGAGAACCCTATATAATAACAAGTGTAAAATCTGGGGTGGTTTTTATCCATGCTAAACGCGCATTGGAACGAATTTTTTATGAACGACAATGGAAGGCTTTTGAAAATCAGAGGGTGGTTTCACAGCAACTTTTATTTCCAGTTGATATATCAATTGCTCCTGCAGATAGGGCACTTTTAGAAGATGCCAAACATTCTCTAAGAAAATTGGGATATGAATTACAAAAAAGTGAGGATAAGAAATATCAACTTTTAGCTATCCCCATCCATTTGCCTAATGGTAGAGAGCAAGATATTATTGATTATCTAATTGAATCTCTGCGCTTGGATAATACAATTCTAGAAGATGATAAAAGAAAAGATTTTCTAAAAGGCTATGTTAGATCCTTGGTGCAATTCAAAAAAATATCAAAAGAGGAGGTGCCTAAAATTATTTCAGATTTGTTTTCTTGCATAGAACCAAGTTTTTCTCCTAGAGGTCAAGTGGTATTACAGACAATTTCTGAGGATAATATGAGAGCAATGTTTTCAGATTAATATAGCAGAATGCTAAAAAAATATTAATAAATTAGTAAAATCTAAAAATAGCAATATTATATTTTTGGTAAGTTCAAGAATAAAGTTATTTTTGGGTTTCGTAAATAAAAAAATAGGGCAGAACAATTGTAAATATTTAATAGAATATTTATCTTGCCCCTAAAAATTTAAAAATTAAATCAAAAAAATCAGAATTATGGCTGAAGTAAAAAGAGCTAGCGCTCAAAGTTCATCTAACGCTAAAAAAGCAAAAGGTTCCAATGGATTTTGGGTTAACCTAGGTATTGTAGTTCTTATGATTGCTATCGCACATATCTTATTCTATGGGGTAGTTGGTAGTGCGGATAACTTTCTAGATGAAGAAAAAACATCTCCTGCTAATTGGATGGGTAACTTATATCAAGGTGGTTTTGTGATTCCGTTATTAATGTCCATGCTTTTAATTTTAATTGCATTTGTTATTGAAAGAGCAATTGTGATTATTAAAGCTAAAGGAAAAACTAATGGTGCTGAATTTGTACGTAAAGTGCAATATCATTTAGCAAATAAAAATGTTGATGCTGCAATTAAAGAATGTGATGTACAGAGTGGTTCTGTAGGAAATGTAATGAAAGCAGGCTTATTGAAATACAAAGAAATGATCAATAATACAGAATTGACTACAGATCAAAAAGTATTAAGTATCAATAAAGAAATTGAAGAAGCAGCTGCTTTAGAGATTCCAATGTTAGAAAAGAATTTAGTTTTCTTATCTACTATTACTTCCGCTTCAACTCTATTAGGGTTAATTGGAACAGTAATAGGTATGATTCGTGCATTCGCAGGAATGGCACAAGCGGGTGCTCCAGATGCAACAGCTTTAGCCTTAGGAATTTCTGAAGCATTATATAATACTGCTTTAGGTATTTCTGGTTCTTTCTTAGCAATGATATTTTACAATTTATATACCACTATTATTGAAGGTGTAACTTATAGTATTGATGAAAGCGGATTTACATTAACACAAAGTTTTGCAGCAAATTATAATTAATTTGTGTGGAATTTTATGGAAAATGTAAATTAAATCATCTTAATAATAAAGAAAGAAAAAAATGGCAAAGAAAAGAGGTCAAATAAAAAAGAAAGATACCTTTATTGATATGACAGCCTTGTGTGATTTTACACTTCTGTTATTGACCTTTTTTATCATGGCTACAAGTTTTAAACCTGAGGAATCCGTAGAAGTTGTAACTCCAGGTTCTACTTCTACTAAGGAAATACCAGAAGGCTTTATGCTTATTACCTTAGATAAGAATGGTAGGGTATTTTTTGGAGTAGATAATATAAATGCCAAACGTGCTATAATTGATGTGGTAAATGATGACAAAAATTTAGGATTAACTCCAAGAGAAAAAGAAATTTTTGTTACCTCCTCTTCAATTGGAGTTCCATTTTCCCAGATGAAGGGCTTCCTGAGTCTAGATGAAGCTGAAAGGAAAAAAGCAATAGACAATGTTGCTGGTATTCCAGTAGATACGACTGGAAGTTATACCACAAACGAATTAGCATATTGGATTAGATTATCTCGTAACTATTTGGATAAAGGTGGACGTATCGCTATTAAAGCCGATGCATCATCAGGGTATCCAGATGTTAGTAAAATTATTTCTACATTAGGAAAACAAAAAATATTTACTTTTAGTTTTATTACTGATATGAAAGGTGTTCCAGAAGGAACAGCTTTGTTTGAAAAGATGGAATCTGCTAGAAGCGGTTCCTCTTCCGAGGAATAAATAAATTGTAAATATAAATTGTAATCTAAAAAAAATATTATGGCAGATATACCTAATCAAAAAGGAAAACCACCACCAAGGGTCGACCTAACAGCGATGGTAGATATGAACTTTTTATTATTAACGTTCTTTATCTTGTCTACAACCTTATCTAAACCGAAAGCAATGGAAATTGTTATGCCGTATAAGGATGATGAAATGACAGATGAAGACAGAAACAAGATTAAAAAAGATGTTGCATTAACCATTCTGTTAGGAAAAAATAATAAAGTTTATTATTATGAAGGAATTGGTGATGATCCGAATCAATACCCCGATATTCGTCTAACTACTTTTCGTGATGTTGATGGAATAAGGGATGTTATTATTGCTAAAAAGCAAAAAGTTGAACAATTGAAAGCAAATGGTACTTTAAAGGCTTCAGATAAAGCGACAGTAATTATAAAAGCTGATACTACAAGTACTACTGCAGACTTTATTAATATATTAGATGAAATGACTATTAATGCAATTCCTACTTATGCTGTGGTCGATATTACAGAACAAGATCAGGAGTTCATTTATGAATATGAAAATAGTAAATAACATATTAATTAAATAAAGTTGCAATTGCTTAAATAAAAGAAACTATGGATATAAATAAAATATTAAAATCGGATTATCTTGATATTCTTTATGACGGAAGGAATAAAGAATATGGAGGTTATCCTCTGCGTAAAAATTACCGTCGAAGAACAATTTTGGCAGGACTTATATCTGGTGGTTTAGCAATTCTAATTATTTTAATTTCCCTTATCGAACCAAAAGAAGAAGTAGTAGAAGAAAAAGAGTTCGTTATAGATAATGTTGAAATAATGGATGCACCGCCATTGGATCAAGATGAGCCACCACCACCACCACCTGCTGCTACACCACCACCGCCGGTTAAACCTACTATTAAGTTTACTCCGCCAGTAGTTAAGGAAAATGATCAAGTTCGTGAGGAAGATATACCTGATCAACCTGATCCTGGTGATAATGTAGAAGTTGGAAAAATTACTTTGGAAGGTTCTGATTCGCCAGATGCTATTAGTCCTAACTTAGCTACAAATTCAGGTGATGGGAGAGGTCAAGCGACACAACCTGCAGGTGAACAAAAGGAAGAAATCTTTAGACATGTAGAAATAATGCCCGAATTTCCAGGTGGAGAGGCTGCAATGTATAGATACATTCAAAGAAATGTAAAATACCCAACAGAAGCTAGGAGAAACCAAATTGAGGGTACTGTGTATGTTGAATTTGTGGTAAAACCAGATGGCTCAATTTCTAATGTAAGGGCAATTAGAGGACCTGGAGGAGGCTTGCAAGAGGAGGCAGTACGAGTTGTTAAAAGTATGCCGAGTTGGAAGCCAGGAAGACAGAATAATAGAGCAGTGTCTGTACTTTTCTCAATTCCTATTAATTTCACTTTACAATAAAAATATGACTTTTATATATTAATATATGCGACTATTTAGTCGCATATATTTTTTTTTATCCTCTTTTAAAATTTAATCAATTTTATCCATTCAAGATAAGCTTCTTTAGAATAATGTAACTTGTCTTTAGTTAAATACTTCTTCGGATTTTCTTTTCCTTGATTTTGACTTAATTTGAAAATATCTATATAAGTGAATTTCCTTTTATCTGTTTCCTGCTTGATGAACTCATTGTAAATTTTAATCTCATCACTTGTTATTTTAGGATTTGGATGTTTTTCATTATTTTCAGCAAAAGGTGTATAACTCCAATCAGGTATTGAAAATATAAATACGTTTTTTCTTTCTTTTTTAAGTTTTTCAATAAAATCTAATAGAAAGAGAAATTCTTTTTTAAATATATTTATAGGATACTTTCTATATTGATTATTTACTCCAATTAGTAAACTTATATAATTATATTTGTCTTCGAAAGTATCATTTTTTATTGCTTCAATTAATTCATCTGTGGTCCATCCTGTTTTTGCAATGAGTTTTAACAAAATGCTATTATCTTTTTTTTCATTTATTAGACGAGATAATAATTGATTTGGAAAGTTTTCTGAGAAATCTATTTGTTCTCCAATGGTATAACTATCTCCTAAAGCTAAATATTTCATGATTTTATTTATTTAACTATTGATTTTATATTAGAAAATTCAAACAATGCCATAAAGCTTAACTCTCTTCCATATCCGCTTTGCTTTATTCCCCCAAAAGGCATTGCAGGGTGGCTTGAAACCATATCATTAATTGCTATACTTCCTGTATCCATATATTTTAATGCAAGATTATATGCAAAATTCCTATCTTCTGAAAATATTGCTCCTCCTAAACCATAGGGTGTAGCATTAGCAATTTGAAATGCTTCATCTAGACTTGAAAATTTATATAATTGGGCTACTGGTCCAAATAATTCTTCCTTAAATACAGGGTTGTCTTTCTTGATGTTTTCAATAATTGTAGGTTCATAGTAAGCACTATTCTCATCAAAGTCATTGTTGTTAATTAATATGTTAGCCCCATGACTGATAGCTTTTTTAACTTGATCATGTAAATGCTTTTTAGCTTCAATGTTTACCATGGGACCCAATTTGTTTTCAGTATTCATTGGATTTCCTAATGTGTATTTTTGCAATTCTAAAATTGCCTTATTTTTAAATTCTGAATATATTTTTTCATCTACTATCCAACGTTTTGCTGCGATACAGCTTTGACCTGCATTATTTAATCTTGATTTAACGCATTTTTCTACTGCTAAATCAATATTTGCATCTTCCAATACAATATAGGCATCAGATCCTCCAAGTTCTAATACATGCTTTTTTAAATGTGCACCTGCAGTTTTTGCAATGATTTTTCCGACCTCGCTGCTTCCAGTAAAAGCAATAACATCTATATTAGGGTGTGCAATTATTGGTTCGGTATCTGCTCCAGATACTATCAATGTTTGAAATAAGCCTGCGGGAGCTCCAGCTTCATTTACAATTTTTTCTATTTGCAGAGCGCATCCTGTAACATTAGAAGCGTGCTTTAATAACATGGTGTTTCCTGCTAATATAGCTGGAGCCATTGCTCTAAAAACTTGCCAATATGGAAAATTCCAGGGCATGATTGCTAATAAGGTTCCTAATGGAGCTAACTCTATATATGCTTCTTTATCAATAAAGTCCACTTTTTGTGCTTTGAGCCACTGCGCTCCATTTTTGGCATAAAACTGTAAACAGAATGCTGATTTTTCTACTTCAGCTAAGGATTGTGCTAAAGGCTTCCCCATTTCTAAAGTGCATATTTTAGCTAATTCCTGTTTGTTTTGTAATACTTTCTCAGCTATACTATTTAAAATTGCTGCTCTTTCTTCAATACTTGTTTTTTTCCAAGAATTACTTGTATCTTTACTTAATAAAATTTTACTTATAAGTTCTTCTTTTGTATGAAGAGTATAAGTATTTATTATTTCTTGATTATGTGGATTTATGCTATTTATTGTAGGGCGTTCCGTTTGCATAATTGTATAAAAATTTAAAATTAGAAATTAAAGATAAGCTATTCAGCTAAATAAATAGTGTATCTTTGTGTATAAAAGCAACAATAATAAATAAAAAATTGTTGTAAATATTATTTAAAACATAAAGTAAATAAAAATATTAAATTTATGGCATCATCTTGGTTTCAACGAATTACAAAAGGTATTATGACAGAAACAAAGGAGAAAAAGGAAGCTCCTGATGGCTTATGGCATAAGTGTCCCGAATGTCGTCATACTATTACTAAACATGAGTTGAGCAGTAATTTATTTGTTTGCCCAAAATGTAATTTTCACAATAGAATAAACGCAGCGGAATATTTTGATATTCTGTTTGATGAGGGTGAGTTTGAAGAGTTGTTTGATAATATAGAATCTATTGATAAGTTATCCTTTGTTGATGTGCGATCTTATACGGAACGATTAGAGAAAGCACAAGTTAGTACAGGCTTAAAAGATGCTATGTCTGTTGCCAAAGGAAAGGTAATGGATAAGTCTATTGTTATAGCATGTATGAATTTTAACTTTATAGGAGGTTCGATGGGTTCAGTAATGGGTGAAAAAATAGCAAGATCAATTGATTATTGCATTAAACATAATTTGCCTTTTATGATTATAAGCAAATCTGGAGGAGCTCGTATGATGGAGAGTGCCTTTTCACTTATGCAGATGGCTAAAACTTCAGCGAAGTTAACACAATTATCGGATGCGAAATTACCTTATATTTCATTAATGACTGATCCAACAACAGGTGGTGTAACAGCATCATTTGCTATGTTAGGAGATATTAATATAGCTGAACCTAATGCTTTGATAGGCTTTGCTGGTCCACGTGTTATTAAAGAGACAATTCGTAAAGATTTACCTGAAGGTTTTCAAAGAAGTGAATTTTTATTAGAACATGGATTTTTAGATTATATTTCAGATAGAAAAGATCTAAGAGAGAACATTGCATCTGCAATAAATTGGTTTGTGGGTTAAATTAGTATAGGATTAAAATATTTAAATTATGTCAAACGATAAAATGAAAGCGTTAAAAATGACGCTTGATAAAATTGATAAGGATTTTGGTAAAGGATCTGTTATGATGCTTGGCGAAAAACAAGCTGAAGCAATGGATGTAATATCTACTGGATCCTTAGGTCTTGATGCTGCTTTAGGTGTAGGAGGCTTGCCAAGAGGTAGAATCGTGGAGATTTATGGACCTGAATCTTCAGGTAAAACAACTATTGCTATACATACAATTGCTGAAGCGCAGAAAAAAGGTGGATTATGTGCCATTATTGATGCTGAGCACGCTTTTGATGCAGTGTACGCAAGAAGATTAGGAGTAGATGTGGATAATTTATTGATTTCACAACCGGATTACGGAGAGCAAGCTTTAGAAATTGCAGAACGATTGATTCTATCAGGTGCATTAGATGTTGTTGTTGTTGACTCAGTAGCTGCATTAGTACCTAAAAGTGAATTGGAAGGAGATATGGGAGATAGTAAAATGGGTTTGCAAGCTCGATTAATGAGTCAAGCTATGCGTAAACTAACAGCAGCTATTTCGAGAACGAAGTGTACTTGTATTTTTATTAATCAATTACGCGAAAAAATTGGTGTCATGTTTGGTAATCCAGAAACAACCACTGGTGGTAATGCTTTGAAATTCTATTCCTCTGTGCGTTTGGATATTCGTAGAATTAGTCAAATAAAAACTGGAGATATTGCAACAGGAAATAGAACACGAGTACGTGTTGTTAAAAATAAAGTAGCACCTCCTTTCAGACAAGTTGAGTTTGATATAGTTTTTGGTGAAGGAATTAGTAAAATAGGAGAAATTATAGATATGGGAGTGGATTTGGAAATTTTGACTAAGTCTGGCTCATGGTACAGTTATGGAGATAATAAAATAGGTCAAGGGAGAGAAGCTGTAAGAAAGTTTTTATTAGATAATCCAGAATTTGCTGAAGAAATTGAAATGAAAATTAGGGCTAGCCTAATGCCTGGTGAAGAAGAAGTTGCAGAATAATTTTCAAGAAGAGTATAGTTAAAGGAGCTAATGTTTAAATTATTTATACATTAGCTCTTTTTTTTACAATAAATTTATTTTTTATTCGAAGGTATAGATACTATCTTTGTAAAAAATAAATTGCATGGTTTACTTAACTAGGGTAGAAACCTTTAGTGCCGCTCATAGATTATATAATTCCAACTGGGATGAAGCTAAAAATTATGAAGTATTCGGAAAATGCTCTCATGAAAACTGGCATGGTCACAATTATGAATTGCACGTAACCGTCAAAGGAGAGGTAGATTTAGATACTGGTTTTGTAATAAATGCTAAGATGTTAAGTAAAATCATTAAGGAACAAGTATTATCCATAGTAGATCACAAGAATTTGAATATTGATGTGCCTTTTCTTAAAAATAAATTTACCACTGTAGAGAATTTAGCAATTGGTATATGGAATATTTTAGAAGAAAAAGTTGCAGAGTGGAATGCAAGTCTGCATTGTGTTCGAATATATGAAACCCCAAGGATTTTTGTGGAGTATTATGGTGAAAATAAAATATAAAAAGATATATGGCTTATCATAAAATTGAAGAATACGATCAAGAAACTAGCGAGAAATTACAATATCATTATAAAGAAATCCTTAAATTATTAGGTGAAGATGAAGAAAGGGAAGGCTTGATAAAAACACCAGAAAGAGTTGCTAAGGCTATGCAATATATGACTAAAGGTTATGAAGAAGATGCCAAAGCGATTATTGAAAAAGCTATGTTTAATGAGGAGTATAATGAAATGGTATTAGTAAAAAATATTGAACTTTATAGTCTTTGCGAACATCATATGTTGCCTTTTATAGGTAAAGCACACATTGCTTATATTCCCAACGGGAAAATTACAGGTTTAAGTAAGTTGGCACGCGTAGTTGATTGTTTTTCTAGAAGATTGCAAGTGCAAGAACGAATGACGGAACAAATATTAGAAGCAATTCAAGAAACTTTAAATCCTAAAGGTGTAGGGGTTGTAATAGAGGCAAAACACATGTGTATGATGATGCGCGGAGTGTCTAAACAAAATAGTAGTACTACTACTTCTGCTTTTAGTGGGTTGTTTTTACAACAAGAAACTCGTTCAGAGTTCTTAAAATTGATAGCGAAAGAGTTAGATTAAAAAAATATTTTTTTTATGGGTTACCTTTTATTAATTTAAGAATTAATGATTATAAAACATAAAAATCAATAAAAATGAAAAAGTATTTTTTAACACTAGCAGCAGCTGGTTTTTTATTTGCATCTTGTGGTGATACAACTACAGAAACTACAAATCAAGATATTCAAGACGATGTAGAACAATTAAATGAAGATTTAGCGAACAAAGCAGAACAAGATATGGATCAACTTCAAGCAGAAGCTGAAGCAGTTAAAGATTCTGCAGAATTAAAAATGCAAGAATTAAAACAAGACGCAGAGGGTAAAATTGAAGAAGTGAAAATTGAAATTGAAGAATAATTCGAATTGATTAAGAATAAAAAATGCGAGAGAAGGATTTCTCTCGCATTTTTTATTTTATTCCGCTAGTTCTTGTAACTCTAGCCAGCGCATCTCTTTTTCATCTATTTGGTCTAAAATGTCTTTATAATTATTTCCAATTTTTTCCATTTCTTCAAAATCCAAATTGGCATTTTGCATCTTTTCCTCAAGTTCTTTTTTTAAAATTTCTAATTTAGGAAGTTCTTCGTTTAGTAATTTTAATTCTCTTTTTTCATTAAAGCCAAGACGTTTTTTATTTTTTTTAATGATGGGTTTTTCTTTGCTTTCAATTTTCTTTTCCTCTTGTTTTCTTTTTTCTTCCTGTATTTCTTCTAATGTTCGATACTCACTAAAATTACCAGGGAAATCTTTAATAATCCCTGAGCCTTTAAATATAAAAAGATGATCAACCACTCTATCCATGAAATACCTATCATGCGAAATAATTAAAACACAACCTTGGTATTCATTGATAAATTCTTCTAATATTTCTAATGTTTGTAAATCCAAGTCATTGGTAGGCTCATCTAAAATTAAGAAATTGGGATTTTGGAATAAGACACTTAAAAGATGCAATCGTTTTTTCTCTCCTCCACTAAGTTTAGAAATATATTGGTATTGTTTATCGGTGTTGAACAGGAATTTTTCTAAGAACTGCCCTGCAGATAGAAATTTTCCATTTTTTAAAGGAAATACAGATGCAAGATCTTTGACATATTCAATAACTCTCTGGTCTTCGTTATATTGTAAGCCTTCTTGAGAAAAATATCCAAAAGATATTGTTTCACCTATATCCACTTTACCTTTATCAATGGATTCTATTCCTTGAATAATTTTTAAAAAAGTTGTTTTTCCAACGCCATTTGGGCCAATAATTCCTACTTTCTCTCCTGCAGTGAAATTATAGGAAAAGTCATCAAGAATTACTTTATTATCGTATGATTTACTTACCTCTATTAGCTCTACAATTTTTCCTCCTAGCCTTTGCATCTTCATTTCTAACTCCATTTTTCTATCTTCCTGGAAATTATGAGCTTTTTTTTGCCATTCATAGAAACGCTCTTCTCGTTTTTTTGATTTGGTAGTACGCGCTCGAGGTTGTTTCCGCATCCATTCTAATTCTGTTTTAAACCTATTCATTGCCTTTTCTTGATCACTTTGCTGTTTTTCGTAACGAATAGCTTTTTGATTAAGATATTCTTCATAATCTCCTCTTACAATAAATAAGGATTGTTGGTTTAGTTCAAAAATGGTATCACAAACCTCATCAATAAAATACCTATCATGTGAAACTAATAATAGTGTAAGCTTAGCATCTTGTAAATAAAACTCTAACCATTCTATCATTTCAATATCCAGATGATTAGTAGGTTCATCCAATAGCAATAAATAATGGTTATTAGTACTATCAATATGGATAAGTGATTTAGCTAAATTCACTCGTTTTTGTTGACCACCTGATAATTTAGCTATTTTTTCATCTAAATTATAGATTTTCAATTTAGTAAGTACTTCTTTAGCTTTGGTTTCAAAATCCCAAGCTTGAAACTTATCCATTTCATTTAAAATCTCTTGTAATTCTTGAACCTTGTATTTATCAGGAAAATTTAAACTATCCTCGTATTTTTTGACTGTTTGAATAATAGGATGTTCTTGATCAAATAAATAGTCCAAAATACTTTGGTTTTCATTAAAAGTTATTTGTTGTTGTAAATAAACAATTTCAACATCTTTGGTGATATGTACTTTTCCTTCTTCCGCATTGTCTTTCTGAGCCAATATATTCAAAAGACTAGTTTTTCCTGTACCATTTGCGGCAACTAATGCTATTTTATCACCTTGATTTATAGTAAAAGAAATATTTTTAAATAATGCTTTATCTGCATGTGTTTTTGAAAGATTCTCTGCTTTTAGATACAACATAATTATTTTAATTTTTTTCTTCTTCGTAGAGCCAAGTTTTTCTTTTTAGTTCAAATGCTCTGCCTAAATATAATCTTCTTGCTTCTTCATCATTTGCCAACTCTTCTGCAGTTCCCGATTTTAATAATTGCCCTTCATACATTAAATAAGCTCTATCACAAATAGACAAAGTTTCCCCAACATTATGATCGGTTATCAAAATTCCAATATTTTTATATTTTAACTTTGCTGCTATTCCTTGAATATCTTCTACTGCGATTGGGTCTATTCCAGCAAAGGGTTCATCAAGAAGTATGAATTTTGGATCTACCGCTAGTGCTCTTGCAATTTCTGTTCTTCTTCTTTCACCGCCACT
>Ga0209487_1002133_pt1 | contig 16273 bp, 14 predicted proteins | sample Poulit2012_FD_187524 | JGI IMG/M metagenome (GOLD analysis project Ga0209487, IMG submission 187524) | Agricultural soil microbial communities from Georgia to study Nitrogen management - Poultry litter 2012 (SPAdes) (version 2) | ecosystem: Environmental > Terrestrial > Soil > Agricultural land...
TCCCAGATCACCACAGGGCTTTTCAGGTACATCAGTGAGAACTATAGCATCGCTCAGGCCAATGGGGTTACCTTCCCCGGACGGTTTGTGGCAGACCCGGCGATTAAGATACCCCGGCCTGGAGAAGGGCTCGATCACTCCGCAATTCAGGGGAGAAGGCCCGCAGACAATAACCTGATCTCAAGTTTCCAAGGTATTCACAACCGGCTCGTCGTGGTGTTGATGGACGAGGCCGGGGGACTCCCGGAAGACCTTTTCATTGGTGCAAACGCGGTCACCACTAACGAACACGCTAAGATTCTCGCTATCGGGAACCCAGACGCCCTACACACACCCTTTTACCACAGGTTTATGGACCGGGAGAAATACAGGGACTGGGACACATACACCATCTCCGCGTATGACTCTCCCAACCTGACCGGAGAAGTAATCCACCCCGACCCTGAAAAAGACGAAGAGATTAAATCCCTCCTTGTTCAGCCTGAGTGGGTCAACATGATGGAACGACAGGCCCACCCTAACGTTGTTAGGGCTAAAGTCCAAGGGGAGTTCCCGTATGACGATGACACGTCGTTCTTTTCTCAACACACAATAAACAAAGCGTTTGACACTGAAATAGAGCCCGAGGACTTCAGATACTTGGGGGTTGACTTGGCGTTCGGGGGAGAGGACCGGACGGTCGTGTACCTTAACACCGGAGGAAAGATCCGACTAGTCGAAGAGGTCCCCTATATGGAGGACTTTATGATCTTAGCTCGGAAGATACATGAAACCGCCCTGGCTCATGGGGCCGATGAGCTTAGGCTTGACGCCGGGGGGTCCGGTAAGGGAGTGTTTTCCTTATTGGAGACCCAGCCTGAGTTTCAAAACGCCCCCTATCAGTTAATGGGGATCCTTGGAGGAACACAGTCCCCAGACAATACCCAATGGGCCCAGGCAAGGGCGTGGCATTATGACACATTCCGGTCCCTCATGTCTCAAGGAATGGTAGACCTTGACCCTGAAGATAAAACACTTAGAGATGATATGACCTCCGTCACGTATGAAATTAATAGACGAGGGGCTATTCAAATTACCCCTAAACACGAGGCGAGGAAGAAGGGAATCCGATCCCCGGACTACCTTGATGCCGCAATTTACAGTGCAATAGACTTTGAAGAGTCTCTATCAGGACCACCCCCGGGATCGAAAGTACCCTTAACACCAGAACAAATGATCGAAGACATTGGATTTGAAATAGACTGGCTCGACTTAGGAGGGGCCTTCTAATGACACTCACAGAACAACCCAAAATAGATTTAGAGGCCCATAACCAGCTTCTAGAGTTAGCGGAAGATAATGAGGTCCTAAAAGAGAACCTTGAACGGTTCAGGCAGCAGCTCCTTAGGCTGGAATATGAGAACGTTAACTGGATGAAGATCCTTGGGGGGTCCGAAGGGTCCCGCCATAGTGGACCTAAACTCGACCTCCTCCAAAATATCTCGGAAAGACTTCGAGAGGAAATAGCGGGGTCAGCTCTTCCAAAACGGGCTGAAGAGGCCAGATACGCCTACACCTTCGGAAAAGCCTTCATGATTGAGGGCCTGGATGACCAGAAGCCTTCTTCCCGGAGGAGGGGACGACCCCCGGCGTTAGAGTCCTTCTACGATTCTGAAAGTGCTCAAAGACATGTGTTTTCAGATGAAGCTAAGAAGAAAATGCACGCTGCCTCGGCAACAGACGGAATGTACTTGTTGGTGGGGCACAACCGAACCAAAGAGGTTCACTCCATCCCCATCAGCCAAGTAGTAACCGTTATGACGAACCCAGACTTTGAAGATGAAGTGTGGGCATACTTAAGGCAGTGGGACCAAAGAAGGTTTAATCCAACGTCCGGGGCCGTTGAAACCGAAACTAAGACTGAATGGATTTACACGGACTCCTTCAAGGGACCCAAGCCAGACGAGATCGGGGAAGACCCTGTAAACAAAGACCTCACTATAATTGATGCAATCTTCAACCGTCAGGTGGGGTGGACTTTTGGGGTTCCTGACTTGGCGGCAGGACAAATATGGAACCAAAAATACCTGACAATGATTGCCTATGGGGAGCAAGTTACCGAGACCCTAGCCTACTTTGCGGCCAAGGTAAAAGTTAACTCTCAACCAGGGTCCAACAACGTTGGACTAAAGGTAGGAAACGCAGGCAGGGAAAAAGGGCAAGTCGTTACCTACGGTTCAGGTAATGAAATTGACGTATTCTCCACAGCAGGGAAGGCATATGACTTTGGGTCATTGCGGGTCTTTGCAGGATTCTATGCCGCTTCGGTAGGAATTCCTCTGACCGACCTGACCGCTGACCCGTCAGCAGCCGGAGCATCCTACGGGTCTGCTCAAGCCCTCCAACCGGGGGCAAGAAGGCTTATTGAAGCCCGGAGGCTCTACTGGGCGCAGTGGTACAAGCGAGTCCTTAAATGGGCCACCGGACAAGAGTACAATGTTGTCCCTGAATCCATTATGGAAGAGGACGAGTACCGGACAATTCAAAAGCACGCAATTGCTTGGAACACCGGACTTTACCATGAAGACGAAATCCGACCCGTCATTGCCAAGTACGCAGGGATCAAGTTAACTCATGGTGAGGCTCCTGAAGGGGTACTGCTCCCCAACAACGAGAACTCTTTGGCTCGATCCGATATTGACACAGACGGAATTGACGGAGGGACCCCAGAGACAACCCCCTCACCCGACCAAGGTAAATCCAATAAGTCTGGAGGACAGGACGACTCTCAAAAGAAAGACCGCCGAGACGACGTAATTCAGAATGAAAAACTGGAAGAATCCTTGAAAAAGTTCTCTAACGATGAGCGGTTGGACCGAATAGAGGAACTTTTAGAGACACTTCTAAACAATACCTCTGACTAACTATGATATAATAATTCTGACATGGTTAATAAGACATTGCTCACAGAATCGGTAGCATCCCCGGTTAAAAAAAGTGAAAACCGGTGGATGGTAACTGTGGCGACTCCAGGGCAGGGATCAAGCGGGTACTACTCTGAAGACCTCTTGAGGGAACAGGGACCTTCTGCATTAAGTCCCGGAGCGCAATCCTTCATTAATCACGACTCCTCAAGAAACCCTAAAGATATGATCGGGATTTTCCCGGAAGGGGCTTTCTGGAACGAGGAAGAAAGAAAACTTCAGGCAGAGCTTGAAGTGTTCCCTCATTGGAAGGAATTTGTAGAGGCTGTAGGCCCCTACGCAGGAATGAGCCTTTACATGAGGGGGAAATCCGATGAAGAAGGAAACGTCGTTGAACTCACCCCACATGCCCATAATGGGTGTGATCTCGTAGCCCGCCCCGGGTTAGAGGGGTCAGGGCTTGACGAAAAGCTGTACGAGTCACTACTTGCCGAAGCTCAACAAGAGAAGGAAGACGGGCTAATGGAAGATCTGAAAAAGACAGTGGAGGGCCTGGCAACTAAGCTAGACGAGTTGGCAGCCTCCCTGAAGAAGGAAGAGGAGGAAGTCAACCCCGAGGAATTGGTTACTGAAGCCCTGGAATCCTACCAGGCTAAGGTAGACCAAATTGATTCGGCAGGTCTGCTTCCTTCTCAGGTGAAAGACTTAAGGGAACGGGCTAAGGTGACAGATGACATCGAGCCCCTCATTGAGTCCGCCAAAACGATTAAGGACGAGCTTGAAGCTCAAGTCAAGGAAAGCCGGACCCAGGAGAACGAGGGTTTAGGCAACGTTCTAGGCGGCGTAAAATTAGAGTCCGCCGTTGAATTAGGGAAGGTGTTTGACTAATGGCGGTTAACATGCACAAAAAATACACCGAGTCCCTAACCCGCGAATGGACTGTTCCTTCTGGGACTAAGGCAGGGGACCTGGTTATCCACGACATCTCCGGCCAAGTGGGGGTTGCCCTCACTGACCGAGGAGACGAAACGGGAGATGCCAACATCCCCGGAGTCACCGGAGGTACCGTCCCAACCGGTGGGGTAGGGAACAAACCTGAAGGTGCTGTGGTTGCCGTTGACGGCTCCTGGCGCTTTGAGATTGTAGGCTCCTCTAACGGAGAGACCGTTGAGGGGGCCGGAACTGATGCGGGGACTGAGGTCTACGCACTGGACGACCCCACCAAGGTTTCCCTTACAGACGATGACTCCTCTGGCGTCGTCGCAGGGGTAATTGACGACTGCAACATTGTAGATAATGTTGGCGCTATTTTGATTGGAGCGGTCCGCTAACATGACTAAATTAGATCTTACCGCTGGGGGTAAACTGACCGTCCCCCCTATGGTTTCAAACTCATCCATCGCCAAGGTGACGGAGATGGTGAGCGAGGCAAAGCGCGGCGGACATGAAGGGGATCGTGCCCGGATTAACCTGGCTGAGTCCCTGTCCACTTCGGACGCCCCCTTCTCCTTCGCTCACCTTGTGAACCTTCGGAACCTTCCTATTTATGAGGAAGCTGAAGATTCCCTGGACCCGATCACTCAGGACGAGACGGTACCTGACTTCCGTCCTGCCACCTTCGCTAACCTTCAGTTTAACTTTGAAGGCTTAGAGTACGGCAAGGACACTGATGGCGAACGGGTTGCTCCTCGTGTTGCTGAAGGCGACACTTACCAGTACGCTTTCGGTTACACGCAAGAGGACACCTCCATTGCGGTCGAGAAGCGCGGATTTAAGGTCGGTTGGACTCTTGAACACGCGGTGAACGACCCCTTTGGCCTTGTCACTCGCTTCCCTGATGACATGCTTCGGGTTGGCCAGAAGACTGACGAATACGTCCGCATCCGGGCCTTGATTCAAGGGACCACGGACGCATCGAAACTTGCCAATGAAACCGACACTGACTTCATTTCAGGTGAAGGGGTTGTCCGGGACAACATTCTGACCCCCGCTGCCCTCCGGGTGGCTATCCGTCAGATTGGTAAGCGGACTGACGACTCTGGCGTTCGGTTCCCGATCCCACGTAGCTTCCAGCTCGTGGTTGCACGCGGAATGCGTGAATCGGCAGAATGGGCGATCGGCCTTGCCCAGGGCATGATCCAGGTTCAGGACGGCCTTGCGACTTACCGCACTCCGTCTGTACCGGCTGACCCCTTGGGTCGGATCCGGGGAATCATTGAGTCCGAGTTCCTGGAAGACGGGAACTGGTACCTTGTACCCGAGGCCGGGACCACTGAACGCCCCGCTTTGATCCGTGTTCGTTTGGCCGGTTACCTTGTACCTGAAGTGTACGTGTCGAACTTCAACGGTATCCCTGTGGGAGGGGCTGCCTCCAGTTCACCGTTCCGTGCGTTTAACTTTGACAACGATTCAGTTGACCTGAAATTCCGTCAGATCGTTAACGCTGGAATCTTCTCCGAAGACCAGATTGTCTGGTCGGAAGGTGACCAAGGGGACTAACCTCCTTAACAACTAACCCCCGCTAGGGCCTCCCACCTCCCCCTCCTAGCGGGGGTTTTTCATGCCGTGGTAGAATTGTACTAGGTTGACAGGAGGAACATGACGAAAGAGCTCAAAGGTAAAGCCCCGTTAGATCCTGAATCTTCTGTGGGTCGGTTTCGTATGCTTTCAAACGATACAGAGTATGAAGAGCTCTCCCCACCGGAAGAGGGGTTCGGAAGCTATAAGTACGCTTCGGACGCCGAAATTGAATCGTATATTGAAGCTGCTAGTGGAAACCTTAATCGGGCGTTAGGAACTTATTTCCTGGCAATGTCCGCAGCTGCGGCTGCTGAGGCCCGAGTTATTCAGGACTTTGACCTTAGAGTGTCTACTGTCTCTAGGGCAGGGGACCTTCGACGCATCGGAATGTCGTTCCTGGAGCAGGCAGATAAGTCCGACGAATCAGGGGGAGAGAAAGACATCTTTGACGCCTTCTCTTTAGGAGGACAGTCTGCAAATATCCCCGAAGGATCCCTCCCTGAAGTAGGGCGGTACTACACCTGGGGTCCACTGTGAGGAGATTCAACCGAAGGTGGAGTGACGAGATTGCCGATATCTCAACCCTCCCTGAATTTCAGAACGCCTATGTCGAGATTCTAGACCCTTCTGTTCAGGGGGAGTATGACATCGAGACGGGGGAATGGTCTTTCCCGGACGATCAATGCCTATACCGAGGGAGAGCCCGGGTTAAAGACGTGAGATGGGGGTCATTCCATGGAGGGGAGTCCCAGTTTAACGTTAAGACCGTTACCTCTATCCGGGTTCAAGTACCTAAGAACTCTATGAAAATGCCCCCAAAAGGGGCTCCTGTACGTGTCCTAAAGAGTGCAGATAACCCGGACCTAGAAGGAACTGTGTTTCTTGTGTCCGACGGGTTCCAGGGAGGAACTCAAGCGTCTAGGACCTTTGAAGCCGCCGTGGACAGTGATGCGGAGGTCTCAAGTGGATGAACTAAAGCAGTGGCTTGAGGAAGTCAAGGAAGAGGCTGAAGGAGAGATGTATGAGGCCGCAGCTGAAGGCTATGGGGCCTACTACGAAATAATTACGACCCAAGGAACAGGATGGGAGTGGGCGCAGAAGTGGTGGAGACCTGAATCAATCCCAGCCCCTTACACCCGAAGGGCTTCCCCGGTAGGTACGTCTTCAGAAGGAAGCACCCCCGGTCGAGTTATGTCTGGGTACATGAGGGACTCTTTAGACGTTAATTTTGGGGCAGGGTTCGCTGAGGTGGGGTTTCTTTCAGGGTTTGCCATGTATTTCGAGGATCAGGAGTTAGGATTCTATAATGACGAGGCTGAGGTTCACGTAGACGGAATGGGGGCTCAGGCTTCAGTTCACATGGTTATAGACGACTCGTTAGAAAGAAAAGGGTGGAGGAAACGTGGTTGATTTTGAACTGAACAGCATTGACTACACCCAAGACGAAATTCTGTCTTTTCTTCAGGACTCATTACCCCAACCGGTTTATGAAGAGTCCGTCCCGGACGGGGATACTTTAAAAAGAAATCACTTAGGGCAGATTGACCCTTATCTGGCCGTTCAGTTCGGGGATGTTTACGCCCGTGGGGTTAGAAGCATGATTGGGCAGAAAGGACACGACTACTCTATGTCCTTTGCTGTTCAAGTGGTTTCACCTGACGCCAATATAGGCCGGAAGATCTCTAACCGAGTTCTTTCCCTGATTCTTGGAAAACAGTTCACTTACGCACCTGGAGGAGTAGAAAAGCTTCCTGTAGGGGGAGCATTAATGACCATTAACCAATCTGACCCTGCTACTCAAGCGTATATGGTTCCTTCATGGTACAAAATAGTTATCCACTATTTCGATGAAGACGTGGTATAATAAGGAATGATGAATATGAAATCACAGGATACCGTTAGGGTTATCAACTCAGTCACCGGAGGAGCGGCTACAATGCCCCGCCGAATTGCAGAGCATCCTGTTTTCGGACGAGCTCTTGTAGAGGTTAAAGAAGGAAGTAAACCTTACGCACCTGAGTTGTACCAAGAGCAGTCAGTGGAAGAGTTTATCGAGGCTCACCCTGGCAAGCTTCCTGACGAGGACGAAGCCCCTGAAACCGAGATTGAAGAGGAACAAGAATGGCTTTAGAAAGAACTCAAGGCCAGATCTACCGGTGGGGTGTGGCGTCCCCGCTGGCATTTGAAGACTGGAGAACCCCTACTGTAGCAGAGCTTAACGCCAATCCGACAAACGACCCTGAAGGCTTGATCTTTGACCTTACCTGTGCTCTTGACACAGACGGGACCACGTTTGACTTAACCGATCCTGACACTGACGACTCTACGTCTTTCTGTCAGGAAGCAACGGAAGAAACTCCGATTTCCCGTAACGTGGAAATAGTCTTAGAACTTTTCCGGGCTACAGAAGAAAACAAGATCGATGACCCCAATACGTGGAACACTGCTCACTTAGGGTTTACTCTCCTTGCATGGAGAGGTGTAGAGTACTTTTTCTGGCGCTCTGTAGGAGAAGCCCCAGGAGAAGAGTTCGCGGTTGGACAGCGAATTAGTTTAGCCCGAGCTGTTACTGACTGGGCGATCGACTCTCCCGCGACTTCGGAGGTTATGAGGTTTACTCAGACCCCAGGCCCTCGTGGGGACATCTTGTGGAACTACCCGATAGAAGGCTAAGGGATAGAAAATGGCTACTTTAGATTTTGTTAAGCTCCCTTCAGACAAGAGAATCGCTGTCTGGGGAGGCCCTTCTGGAGGGGCATCCGGTATCCAGGAACTCGCTGAACCCAAGGCATCCGAGATTAACAACGAGGGTGGCTCTTCGGGAATGATCCCGTTCTCCCAGTCCCTTTCATGGAACGACACAGAGGTTCCAGGGATGCGGGAGTCGGAAGAGGTTAATGAACCCTCCCTTGCGGACGACGCAAACTACGTAGAGTTCGGACCCTCTAACTATGACGCTACTTTGTCTATGTTCCGCCCCCGGGACTATGACGACGACTCTAACACGCACTCTTTAGTGTATGACCTTACCGACCTTCAGGACTGGGACGTTTTAGACTTCGCAGTTCGGATTGACGGAGATAAGGATGCACTGGCCCCCGCTCAAGACGGGGACTACGTGTCCACTTCCCGACAGAGGGCTGCTACTGAAACTGAAGCTTACAACTTCGAGGAGTCAGCCCGCCGGACAGTAGGATTTGAAGGCACGGGGGGCTTTGCTCACTACACTATTGTAGGGGAGCATGACCTTACGGTGGAATCGGACCTGGACACGGTTTCCGAAGGGGACAAGGGCCGCATCCTTGTTTCGGTTCAAGGGCGAGACTACACCAACGCCCTTCGGTTTAGGACAAACAACCCTGACGTCATTCAGGTGTACCGGGGCGGGTTCTATGAAGTCGTTGGAACCGGATCATTTGAAATCACCGTTGAGGATGAAGATGCAGGTACTGACACTACAATCTCAGGAACTGCAAGTTAAAGTGTGATATGATGGGATAGTAAGCCCAAGCCCCTGTCCGGCAGAAGCTGGGCAGGGGCATTTTTTACGAAAGGAAGTCAGTGGAATGGGAGAACTTGACTCAAACTCTTTTGACTTAATTGAAGCTCTTTCGGGGGTATCTTTCCCTGAAGAGACATTCCCCGTGTACTTTAACTCAAAGGCGGCTCACCAGATCCTCAAAGTTAACAGGGAGCTTGACCTTGAGATCCACGGAACCGAAACGTTTAAGGAGAAGGAAAAGGAGCTCCTTAACCTTGTAGACGAATTTAAGGGATCCGAATATAAGGTGACCATTCGGGGGATCTCTCAAGAGCACTACCAGGACGCTTTGAACGTGCTGATAAAGGAAACAGGAGCTTTCAAGGGGTCTAAGTCGGAACTTGAAATCCAACAGTACGTTGAGACCCGGACGGAGCAGTTGCTTTGGGCACAGCATATTGTTAAGATAGAGGACCCTCAGGGGCGGGTCAGAGCTCCTATTACGAATGAGGAAGCGGAAGCCCTTTACAATAAACTCCCTGACGAATCTCGGAAAGAGATAGAACGTCAGATTGAAAAAATGAGGAATGAGACTGCTTCCGGCTATGAGGTGGGGATTACGGACTTTGATTTTTTATCCGAGCCCTCTCCCGAGGAGTCAGCTCAAGATTCCTCCCAAGACTGAGGGCAGCTAAAGACTGGGGCAGGCGGCCTACAGCGTCTGTCATGGTAAACGACGACTTCGGACACTTCAACCTCATTACAGGAGAGCGGAAACTCCCTCGGGGTACTTGGACTTCCTGGGACTATCTACTGGCGAACGTCTACCAACTGATTACGGACTTCACCGACGAACATGGGTTTCTCGCGTGGGAAGTGGACGACCCGGAGGAGCGAATGATTGTTACTGGAACGGTTAAGACGGACAGAGCAGAAAACGCTAAGTCCAAGATTGAAAAACAACACGCTAAGAGGATGGAAAGGGTTCCCGGATCCTACGTTTCCTTGAAGATCGTTAAAAGACGAGAGGAAGACGAATACCCGTCTCACGAGGAGTACTTTAAGAGGTTGTCTGAAGAAAGATAGTGTGGTACACTATACCCATCACGACCGGTCTCTATCCCGAACAGGGAAGGGGCCGGTTTTCTATTATGATATGCTTGAAGATAACAGCCCCCCGACCGCCTCTCAACGATGCGCCCTGTCGGGGTCCTTTTCTTTCGTGGTAAAATAGAGGAAGACTTGCTATAATCCCATTTCGATAGATAGAGGGCTTGAGTGGCTGGCGATACTTTTGTAAAACGACTTAGACTTGAGATTGACGGGCTTCAGGAAGCTTTTGACCGCGTAGCTCAAACCGGTCAAGGGATGGACAAGCTTGCTGAGGCTGTTACCAAGGTTACCGTTGAGGGCGGTAAGCTAGGGGAAGCTATATCTCAAGGAGCCTCCACGGGTCTCCAAGGAATCGAACAGCTTTCTGCTGGACTCCAGAAGCTTCAGCAAGATGCAATGTTGGCGAAGGCCGAGTTGCAAAAAGCGATGATGGATGACATCAGCAAAGGGGGAATGGGGGAGCAAGAAAAAGCCATCGCTCAAGTCCCCTCTGAGCTTATTGAAAACGCAATTAGGTATGCCAATGTCATGGGGGCAAGTGTTCCGGCTGCCCAAGCCAAGGCAAGGCAAACTGCCGACCAACTTGAACGAGCGTACCTGAACCTCCAAAAAGCCCGATCCGATCGGAACTTTGAACGGGAGATCCGGGGGCTTTCTGAACTTGAACAGGCCACAGCCCGGCTGAACCGAGCCAAGCAACAGGAACGGGACCTGGAGGGCCGTCTAAGTAAGACTTCAGACGATCAAGAGAGGATCCGTCTCAAGCAAGAACTAGCCCGGGCCACTCAGGATGTCCAAAGGGCCGAAGAGAGGCAACAAGCCGCTCAAAAGAAAGAAGACCTTGCCGAAGAAAGAGAGCGGCTAAGGATTCATGAGAAGCAGGAAGCCTCTGTTCAAAGGCTGGCTAAGGCCCAACAAGAGGCCCAAAAGGCGACCCCCCAGCCCGGGGGAAACCGACTTGAAGTTGCCACTAGGAACTTGGCAGAGGCCCAAGAGGAGCTTAACCGAGCCAAGGCTGACTATATTCAACTCAGCTCTTCAGGGATTGCAACTGAAGACGCAGTTGCGGACGCTCGGAATCGGGTTGCAGAGGCCACTGAAAACCATACTAAAGCATCCAAGACACTCCAGAACGAGCACGAACGGGCAGTAAACACTCTCCCCCGGCTAAGGTACGCGTTATATGACGTTAGCCGGACCCTGACCCGGATGGGAACCGCCCTAACAGGGCTCTCGGTGGGGGCTGCAGCCGTTTCGGTGAGTATGTCCCGGGACTTTGCAGATGTTATCCGAACCACTGAGGCGTTTAGGGACGTTACCGGGCAGTCAGTGAAGTCCATGCGGGAGGACTTTGAAGACCTCTACTCTTCAATGCCGGTTGACTGGGGGGACCTGACCCGAATTGGGGAAATGGCCGGGCAGATGGGTATCGCCAGTAACGAAGTGGCGGACTTCACTGAAACGGTCACACGGTTTTCTGCCTCCACTGACGTGACTGTAGACGCCGCCGCTACCACTATGGGAAGGCTTTCAGAGCTTCTTAATGTGACTTCTGACGAGTACGATAACCTGGCGTCTTCTATTCTTGCGGTAGGGGTTAACTCGGTTGCCACCGAGTCTCAGATTGCTGAGACCTCTCAGCAAATCGCAGGTATCGCTGGAACTGCTGGGCTCTCTGCGGATGAAGTTATAGGGTTGTCTGCGGCCTTAGCGTCAATCGGTACTCCCCCAGAACTTTCCCGAGGAATTGTAACTCGGTTGTTTACAAACCTCATGGAGGCCACCAACGAGGGGGGACAAAGGCTGGAAGTCTTTGCTGAAACCGCTCAGATGTCTGCTTCTCAGTTTAAAGATGCTTGGGAAAGGGATGCAGCTGGAGCCCTGCAAGCAGTTATGCAGGGGCTGGGGGAAGTTGAAGAGTCTCAAGCTATCGAGCGATTGAAAGATCTCGGGATTCAGCAAGTCCGAGACATTCCCGCTGTTCTAAAATTAAGCCAGAACTATGAGCTCCTTGCACAATCAATGGGCGTTGCGGCTGACGGGTACGCTCAAGGGTCCGCATTAGCGGAACACTACGGGGTCGTGGCTGACGAAGTAGCTGAACGTCTTGTTGTTCTAAAAAACCAGTTTTCTCTCCTCCTAGACTCACTAGGGTCGTTTGCAGACACTGAAATCTTTAAGGGAGTTATTTCAGGGGCAACCCGGTTTCTGGAGGTCTTGACGGCCCTAGCAGACAGCCCGGTGGGTAAAACGTTGGCGGCCATAGTGATACCTTTGGCAGCTATTGCAGGAGGGGTAGCTTTAGCCGGAGGGGCCGTTACTTCTCTCCTTGCTTCAAGTTTCGGGTTGAGAACAGCACTAGCAAACCTGATCCCTCTTCTGGAACAATCAGGAAGGTCGTCATCTAAGCTAGCCTCAACTCTAACTTTAACGTCCGGGTCCGCTGGACTTGCGAATATGAGTTTAAGAGATCTTTCCGGTCGGTTAATGGCCACGGAAGGGGCCGCCCGAGCCACGAGGATTGCTCTCTCCGGGATAGGGGTGGGGTTAGCCTTAGGGGTTGCCTCGTTTGCATTAGGCAAGATCGCTGAAGGGTTACAGGAAGCAAAACGCAGGGCCGAAGAGATGAGAAGCACTCTTTCGGGATTAGGGGATGCTATTCGACTGGACACCCAGCACTGGGACGAAACAGGGGAGGCAATCAGAACAATTGATGCCCATGTTTTGGATATGTCCGAGGGAGTAGATGAAGCTGAGCGGGCGTTCAGAAACATAACGGGTACTGCATCTTCAACTTCAACTTCAATGGAGGCTTTGTCTCTCTCGACAGAAGGTACTTCAGATGCTTTTGACGAAGTAGGGAAGTCTGCTGGAGAGGCAACAATCGCCATTGGGCAAGAGGTTGTAGTCGCTCTGACAAAGGCCCTCTTAGCACAGGAAGAATTTAAAGACGCCCTTAGGGACGGGGCTGAAGATCTTGAAGAGTACGGGTTTAACCTTTCAGAGTTTATTGAAGCAATGGTTTCTGAGGAGGGGGCGGATGCGTACTTAGAAGAGATCTTCGAGAAGGTAAGGCAGGCTAAAAGAGAATTTGCTGAGGCATCCATTGGGATAGGGGGATCCTCAGATTTAATGAGGGTTGCTTTTGCGGATATTGACGACGCCCTTGAAGAGCTTGTGTTGCAGAACGAAGCTTATAAAGAAGAACTTGAGGATGTTATCTTAACGCAAGACGCAATGGCGGGAGTGGCCAACTTCCTTGGAGTCGAACTAGAAGAACTAGAAGGAAAGATCTCGGATGTCTCTGACTCCACAGACGACTTTAGATCCGTCCTAACCGGGTTTGACGATTCAGCCTATCGGATGCAAGGAACCCTTTACGATCTGGCAGAGACCCTCATCGAAAACGAAGGGATAATGGATGAGTTCACTCAGGAGGGCCGTGCTAACGTAGAAGCCCTCTCCCGGGCTTTTGACGACCTTTGGTCAATGTCCGAAGGGGACGCTCAGGAGTTTGCGGGGAACTTGGCAGAGGCGTTTGCCTACCTTGAAGGTGCCGAGATTAACCTTGAAGACAGCACCTACATGCTGTTCGATGCGTTCACCGCTGCCTTCGGGTCAGAGTGGCACGCACACCTTGATACAACCGAGGCTCACAAGTCCGTCCAACACTTCTTAGATGCAGTTATCGCTGCCCTTGAGGCCCGAGCTGAACTTGAACGGGAAATGGCAGCCCGGTATTCTACTAAGTCTGTGGGGCTGGACAACTGGGCGGCGGCTTCAGGAATGGACTACAGGGACAACGCCGCTAAGTTTTACAGGGACTCGGCAGCCGCTATTGAAAAACAGATCAGTGCAGTAAAAGGCTTGTCAAGTCGTTTAGGGGAGGCCCGAGAGGCCGGTAAAAGGGCAGGCCGGGATATCCACAGAGCAATGGCTCCTCAAAGGCAAGGGGGAGGCCGGAGGTCTGTGGGGCAAGGTGCAAGGGACGCTCAAGAAGCCACCAAGGACCTAAAAGAAGAGATAAGGACCCTTAAAGATTATGCTTCTGACTTATCTGAAATCTGGTCCCGGGCGTTTGAAATCCGGTTCTCGGGGCAACAAACCATTGATGCTGTTAGGACATCTATCAGGGGGATGGCGGATAGGTTTGAAGAGGCCCGTCAAAGGGCTCAGGACCTTCGACTTCAACTTCAGACCCTTAGAGGGGATCTCTCTGGAATCCGGGCGGAGATTTCTAAGCAAGAATACTTCTTATCTATTGCAACAGAGTATGGAGACTCAGCCCGGGCGGAACAGATTCAGGCGAGACTTGTAGAACTTCAAGCAGAGCTGGCCCAGAAACAGCAAGAGGTTTCTAAGACCTCAAAGGACCTTTCTAAGGCCCAGAAAGAATCTTCCAAGACCTTAACGGGAAGCAGTGAGGCTGCAATTAAAAACAGGTCTGACCTAATGAGCTTACTCCAGCAGTACCAAGAGCACATTGGGGCTTTGGCTAACTCAGGGGCATCCACTAAAACGCTTCAAAGAGAGACAGAGAGGCTCAGGCAAGATTTTGTTAAACAGGCAACTCAACTAGGGTTCAGTCGGAAAGAAATCAGGAAGTATGAGCGAGGATTCAAGGATGTCAAGACCGCTATCGACCGAGTTCCTCGGAGGATTACGGTCAGGGCAAGTATGTCCCCTGCTCAACAGGCAGTGAACGAATGGATCGCCCGGGTTAACAAGCGGAGAGCCACAATGACGGTCAGGGCTAAGGTCCAGAAGCCTAAATCCCTGGGGTCCATTCGAGGGGGCCAGTACCGACCCTCAAGTGTTTACTCCCGAGGAAGACTGAATGCGGCAAGCATTTACCCCCGGGGGCAAGGGGGGTTGGAGTCCCTCATTCGGACGATTATTCGAGGGGTTATCAGGTGGGCGTTTAGAGGGACGATTCTCTCCCGATTCCTTTCCACAGGGGGGCTTGTTACCACGGGACAGCCTATTTATCGGGCTGAAGGTGGACCAGTTGAGTTTGCCGCGATGAAGCCTAAGGGGACCGACACGATCCCTGCAATGTTAACCCCGGGTGAATACGTCATGCAGCGTAAGGCTGTGGACTTCTACGGCCCAGAAATCATGCAGGCCATTAACAACATGAAAGTCCCCAAGAGATTCTTCATGCCGGGGGACGACATGAGGCACGGTCGAGGGGGTTTATCGGGAACTTCAGGAGGCCAACGAGTAACGGTAGACCTTTCCCCAACCTCCGTTCAAGCAGTTGCTCAGGCGGTCAAACCTATCCTGCAAATCGAAAACAAAACCATCGCCCAAGCGAACAGTGCCTCAAACCGGAGGACCACTACAACGGGTGCCCTGTAAGGTATAATGGGTTTAGATTTGAAAGGTGGAAGATGACGAGGTATCAGGAGAACGCTCACCGGAGGAAGTTTTGGTTTGGGACAATGCACCATTCCCAGTGGATAGATGTTCCACTTAGAGGTGCAGAAATGGGCTCTGAGTCATGGGGGACTGAAGGCACCTACCTCTCAGGGGGTGGGTTCGTTCGTCAATCTCAAGACTCCCACAGGCAGTATATTTTCGAGTGGTCGGGAGCCTCTTCCCGGGAGTCTGCTGAGGTCATGCAGTCGTACCGGGACGGGGTTTACAGTAAGACCCGTTCGGACCTGATCTACTTTATTGACCCCCTTATCTACAGTCGGAACGTGCTCCCCAAGCGGTGGGCGCAGCCCGGCCTTCTCGCCCCCGACTCAGGTTCCGCTGCGACCTCTCTTGGGTATGTGACAAAGACCGACGGGCCAGGGGTTTCGGGACTTCCCCTGACGGGCGCTCAGGTGTCGGGTTACTTTACGTCCGAGGCTCAGTTCAACGCTACGACAACCCCTCAAGCAGGAAGCATCTGGGTGCCTGTGCCTCTAGGGGAGACTCTCACGGTCGTTGCATGGACAGGAAACCCCGTTACGTCTGAGTCAGGGCTGTATGTTAAGGCTCAGAATCTTGACGGTTCGTGGAGACCTGCGGAGCGGGTTGAGGCCCTAGAGGTTAAGGTGACGGGCGCTAGGGGGATTCTTCTAGCATCCGTGGGGTTGTTTAACTACTTTGGGGCTCGTGCGGTAGTGGGCCGGGGGGATCTGTGGGCGGAACCCACCCAGTATGCGTGGACGGGGACACCCAACGAATCTACGTCCACGCGAACCACTGTTGACGGCACTGTGACGAACCAGTTCACGAATCCTGACATGGTGGCGGGGTCGGG
>Ga0209487_1002134_pt1 | contig 16268 bp, 16 predicted proteins | sample Poulit2012_FD_187524 | JGI IMG/M metagenome (GOLD analysis project Ga0209487, IMG submission 187524) | Agricultural soil microbial communities from Georgia to study Nitrogen management - Poultry litter 2012 (SPAdes) (version 2) | ecosystem: Environmental > Terrestrial > Soil > Agricultural land...
ATAACTTGCAATCCCTGCAACGATTGCTTCATCGTCTCCGTAGTAACGGTCACCGTGAAACTCAATAAAATCAGTAAATAATCGTTCGATATAATCTAACGTCGTCGGGCGCCCAGGATGACGTGCAATTTGCACACGATGCCACGATGTCAAATTCGAGTAAATATCGTCTTCTAATACGTTTAAACGTTCTTCTAATCGTTTAATTTCATTCGTTAAGTCGATGTCACTATCTTTCGAAATCGTTTTTAATTCTGCAATTTTATTTTTCAAATGAACGATCGGACGTTCAAATTCTAAGACATGCTTCACCCGTCTTGTCCCCCTCTTACTGCGACTTGTTCCGTCTCTTCCTCTATCTGTTGTACTTCTGTACTATGCAGACGTAGCAACGTCGCGAGCATCTTTTTCATTTCATGACGGTGAATAATTTTATCGAGTTGTCCATGTTTTAACAAAAACTCAGCTGTCTGGAAGTCATCAGGCAGTTTCTCACGAGTCGTCTGTTCGATGACACGTCGGCCGGCAAAGCCAATTAACGCTCCCGGTTCAGCGAAATTGTAATCGCCTAATGAAGCAAAACTTGCACTTACTCCACCAGTTGTCGGATGCGTCATGACGGAAATCATTAATCCACCATCACGACAGAAGCGTTCGATCGCTATCGACGTTTTTGCCATTTGCATTAAACTAAGGACACCTTCTTGCATACGCGCACCACCAGAAGCAGTAAAAATAATGTACGGTAGTGACTGCTCTCGTGCTCGTTCTACTGCGCGAGCAATTTTTTCACCGACGACCGATCCCATACTCCCCATCCGAAAGCGCATATCCATCACCGTACAGGCTGTTTCGATCCCGTCGATCGTTCCTTTTCCTGTCACGACAGCTTCTGATAAGCCAGTCTTTTCGATATCGTTTTCCACTTTCTCTAAATAATCCGGAAAATCTAACGGATTCGTCGTCTTTAATTGTTGATCCCATTCTTCAAACGATTGTTCATCGAACAAACTGTCGATCCGATACCACGCATCGATCGGGTGGTGATAGTGACAATTTGGACATACGTGAAGACATTTTTCTAATTCTTTATAATAGATAATATGAGAACATTGTTCACATTTTTTCATCAACCCTTCAGGAACGTCTTCTTTCGCTTTTTTATGCGGAATTGTCGTATTGTTCTTAGCGCGGGTAAATATTTTTTTAAACAACTTTACCCCTCCTTTAAACTCGTATTTACCAAAACTTCTCGATACGTGCGATACGTGCAAGGCGAAGAGCTTTCGTTTTCTCCCTCGTCTTACTATACTGAATTATCGTATATATTTCTAGTAAGTTTTCGTTGTACGAACAGTTACACAATATAGCTATGAAGCAAAAACTGCAACTTATTCACTTAATAAACTTAAACGACGCGTCTTTTCGTATACGTCATTCGGATCGACCTGAATCCGAGCTACACCACTTTCCATCGCACGCGTGGCGACATATTTAGCAACTGTCGGTGCTACACGCGGATCAAATGGCGCCGGAATAACGTAATCATCATTCAATTCATCGTCTGAGATGAGCGAAGCGATCGCTTCAACCGCCGCAACTTTCATCCGTTCGTTTATTCTTGTAGCATGGACGTCTAAAGCTCCGCGGAAAATTCCTGGGAAAGCTAAGACGTTATTAATTTGGTTCGGATAGTCAGAACGCCCTGTTCCAATAATTCTTGCTCCTGCTCGTTTCGCAGCTTCCGGATTAATTTCTGGTTCTGGGTTAGCCATCGCAAAAATGATCGGATCTTTATTCATTTTCTGAACCATTTCTTCCGTTAGTGCCCCACCGATCGATACGCCGATAAATACGTCCGCACCTTCGATGACATCTTCTAACGTCCCTTTTATTTTATTACGATTTGTCCATGTCGCGATATCCGATTTCACATCATTCATCCGGCGATGTCGACCTTCATAAATCGCCCCTTCGGAGTCACACATAATAATATCCTTCACACCGAAGTGTTGTAACAGTTTTATAATTGCTACACCTGCCGCACCGGCGCCATTTGCGACGACACGAATTTCGTTAAACTTTTTCCCGACGATACGAAGTGCGTTCATTAGCCCTGCAACGGTAACGATCGCTGTGCCGTGCTGATCATCGTGAAAAATAGGAATATTCGTCTCTTTACGTAAACGTTCTTCTATAATGAAACAGTTCGGTGCCGCAATATCTTCTAAATTAACACCGCCGAATGTCGGTTCGAGTAATTTGACCGTTTGAACAATTTCATCGATGTCGTTCGTATTTAAACAGATTGGAAACGAGTCGACACCTGCGAACGATTTAAATAAAACTGCTTTCCCTTCCATGACAGGTAAAGATGCCTCAGCTCCGATATTACCGAGCCCTAAGACAGCAGAACCATCGGTAACGACAGCGACCATATTCCCTTTCATCGTATAATCGTATACAGTGCTTTTGTTCGAATATATTTCTTTACAAGGTTCAGCAACACCTGGAGAATAAGCTAAACTTAAATCTTCCGCATTACGTACAGAAACTTTCGGTTGAATCGCTAATTTACCTTGATTTATTCTATGCATATGCAGTGCTGCATCACGTAATTTTGACATTTATTCCGCCCCTTTATTATATCACGCTTCATTTTGAAAAAAAGCTGTCCGATCAGCTTGTTTGTAATATACATGATTATATCAAAAGTTTTCACGGGAACAAGAAAAGTTAAACAAAAACTGTTTCAAATCCGCTTGTATACTACATGTTTTTGTCCGAAAAACTGTTTTAATCGTTGTAATGTCTGTTCGTTTGCCGTCACGTTATATTTTTCACTTAACTTGTACGTTTTTTTCGCACGGGCATTATGTAAAATAATTTGAGTCGACCCCGGATTTGTTTGTGCAACATTTTCTAAAAAAGGGAGCGTCGTTTTCTCTTTATCCGCGAGCACTTTCACGTATACGTAACCATCTTGTTCGGACAGTTGTTCTAACGAAAATAGACGTACGTCATGAACGATCACTTGGTTCTCCCCTTTACGTACTTCGATTTGCCCTTCCATTGCGACGATTTGTTCTTCCTGAAGCCAATTACTGACGTTCCTGAATACATTCGGAAAGATGACCCCTTCTAATTCATCCGTTTCATCCATTATTGTTATAAATGCCATGGAATCGCCACGACGAGTCGTTATTTTTTTTACTCGTTCCACAATGACGACTGTTTGAAATCGCCGCTGTCCAGCTTGTTCTTTCGCATCGAATAAGGTGACGTAATGTTGAATTGCTAGCTCCGTCCGATATTGCTTTAACGGATGACTTGAAATGTACATATTTAACAATTCTTTCTCATCACGTAACCGTTGTAACGGGCTAAAGTCAGCAAGCTCCACGTAAGCCGGTTTCATATCCATTTGCTCGGCAAATAAGTTCGTTTGTCCACTATTTGTTCCGAACAACTCCGCACGCTCGAGCGCTTGATCAATGGAAGCTAACAAACTGGCACGATTGTTATACGTTTCATCAAACGCACCGGCTAAAATTAACGTCTCAAGCGCATTCCGCTTCATAGAAATACGTAAACAAAAATCGAACAAGTCACGAAATGGACGTTCTTTCCGCACGCTAACGATTTGTTTTACGGTCTCGTAACCAATTCCTTTAATCGCCATTAAACCTATTCGAATATGTTTTCCTTCTACCGTAAAGTAAGCGTCACTTTTGTTAATCGATGGCGGGAGAACCTCGATGCCGAATTCATTTGCCTCACGGACGTATATCGCAAGTTTTTTCGGATCGTTAATGACTGAACCGAGTAAATGTGCGAAAAAGTAAGTCGGATAATTCGCCTTTAAATAAGCAAGTTGATACGCAATTTTACTATATGCGACGGAATGACTTTTATTAAAGCCGTAATCAGCAAATTTGACGATGAGTGAAAATATTTGTTCCGCGATTGCTTCATCGTACCCTTTTTGCCTACATCCACGTACGAATGTCGCACGCTGTTGTTCAATTAATGTATGATCTTTTTTACTAATTGCGCGCCGTAACAGATCTGCCTCACCGTATGATAAATTAGCAAATTGATGCGCAATTTGAATAATTTGTTCTTGATAGACGATAACACCGTACGTACTTTCTAAAATTTGTGCCAGATCTTCATGTAAATACGTGACACGTTCACGACGATGTTTACGCGCGATGTACGTCGGAATATGTTCCATTGGACCAGGACGATATAAAGCGTTTAATGCAATAATATCTTCCAACGAAGTCGGCTGTAACTCTTTTAATACTCGTTTCATCCCCTCCGACTCTAACTGGAATACACCGTTCGTTCTTCCAGCACGTAATAGACGAAACGTACGATCATCTTGAGCTGGTAAGTCATCGATATCAATCGTTCGATTCGTATACCGTTTAATCGACTGGATAATCCGCTCAATTAACGTTAAATTGCGTAAGCCAAGAATATCGATTTTTAATAAACCGATCGCTTCTAATTCATTCATCGCATATTGCGTTAAATTCGTTTCATTTGTCCCCTCCATAAGCGGTACGTCTTCGATTAATGGGTCTTTACCGATGACGATTCCTGCAGCGTGTGTCGAGACGTGACGAGGTAGTCCCTCTAACGTAAGTGCTACACGAAAAAGCGTCCGTAACGTCGGTGACTGTTTTATATATTGTTGAAACGACTCATCCGCTTTAATATACGTTAATAACGGTTTGTTCGCCTGCACCGGAATATGTTGTAAAATATACGCTTGATCATGACGGTCGATATCCATCGTTTTCATTAATTCGCGAATGAGCGAACGTGCGCCGAACGTTCCGAACGTAACGATTTGTGCGACATATTGTGAACCGTACGTTTCTCTAACATATTCAATTACTTCATCACGACGAACGTCTGAAAAATCGACATCGATATCAGGAAGTGACACACGTTCTGGGTTTAAAAATCGTTCGAACAATAAATCGTAATCGAGCGGGTTTACGTTCGTAATATCTAACAAATATGAAACGAGTGACCCCGCAGCTGAACCGCGTCCAGGCCCGACTAAAATACCGTTTCGTTTTGCATATTGAACAAAGTCAGCGACGATTAAAAAATAGTCGCTAAAACCGAGACGTTTAATGATGTTAAGTTCATGGTGCAGCCGTTCCTTTACTACATCTGTTACGTGCTCCAATTTATGCGAAAGAGCATTCGTACATTGCTCGACTAAATAATCGTGTGAGCTTTTTCCATTAGGGGTTGGAAAGTGTGGTAAAAGCTGCTCGTCAAAAGTTAGTTGTAGCGCACACTTATTTGTGATCTCCTTCGTCGTATCTATTAGTTCCGGCCACATCGAAAATGCCTCTTTCATCTCTTCTTGAGACCGAAGATGACGCCCTTTTACATGAGAAGATATTTTTTGTGGATTCCATTTCTCATTATGTTTCATCTGTTGTAAACAGTCATAACTGACGTAATCATTTTCCATTAAATAACGAACATCGTGAAGCGCTGTCGCCTGTAATTGTTCTTTCATGACGAATTGTTTGATCGTATCCATAAACATATTCGTCGTCGTATCGTACTTTTCTACACCGAGATAAAAGTCATCCGGATGAAACAGCAGTTGTACAGTTGTAATAAATTGCATTGCTTCTTCTTCTTTTTCTTGGATAAACAGTTGCCGCAATGCTTGAGTTTCTGTCGATAAGATGCCGATTAGCCCGTCGGTATATGTTCCGAGCCACTCATACGTACATTCCCTATGAAGTTGCACTTCTGTCGAAATACGTAACAAGTTTTTATAACCTGCATTGTTTTTTACGAGTAGCAAAAGCGGATGAGCAAACTGACCATTTTTCACGTTTACGGTCATCCCGATGATTGGCTTTATATTGTACTTTTTGCACGTTTGGATAAAAGAAATCGCCCCATGCAACACTTCTTCATCCGTAAGAGCAAGTGCATGAAACTGAAGCTCACTAGCACGTTTAACGAGTTTTTCAATCGTTAACGTACTTTCGTAAAAACTGTATCCACTACGTACTTGTAAATGTGTATACGTCATCTTTTCATCCTACCTTTTGCCTTATGATGAAACTCATTGAAAAAATAAAATTCGTTCAATACTCCTATTATTATAACTTTTCAAGCATATGGATGCCAATTTCTCCTACGCATAAGTTGTCCCGGTTATTCATACGTATACGATATAAGCGGAAAGGGGGATTTCAATGGAAGAGAGATTTTTCGTCTCCTTTATTCACTGTTTTTTTATCGCTTTCGGTGTTGTTCTTGGCGGAACAGTTATCGGTAGTGTCGGAGCATTTTTAACAGGCGATGCACCACTAAATGCGATGAGCCGCATTGCAAAATCAATTAAAATTTGGGCGATTGTCGCTGCCATTGGGGGGACGTTCGATGCGATCGAAAATTTTCAGAAAGGATTTTTAGACGGTTCTACGATGGATTTATTGAAACAATTTTTCTATATCCTTTCCGCAATGATCGGCGTAAAAACAGCGACAATGTTCATTAGTTGGCTTACGGACGGCGAAGTGTAATGCACATTTATCCTTATCACCGTAAAAAAACGTGGCAACGTTTCTTGCTCGGGGCACTTTTCGGTGCGATCATTGCGTACACTCTCTTCTCTTTTATGCACGGAAAAATGTATGAACAACTATTATCAGAGAACATTCAACTGAAATCGACGATTAGACAAGTTGAGAAGCAAAATGAAGCACTGTTAGAAGATAAAGAAAATTTAGAAGATCATACGTTAACCGTTCGTTCCATCGCCATCATTTTCGAAAATAAGGAAGAATTAAAACTCGACCGACTCATTACGCATGAGCTGGAAGATTATTTAAAAAAAGAAATCAATTACATTATCGGTAAAAGTGTCACAAGTCTTACCGAACATAGTGACTTACTTATTTCCATTCTCGAATCAAGTACCGTCATTATCGATGATATATCATTTGAATTTACCGTCGTAAAATTGTTTATAACAGAAGACGTCCAAATTACGTTGCACGTAAAAGCAATTCACTAACCGTTTCATTTTTGAATATTATTTAAAAAAGTGTAAAAAAGATAGTAATGAACATGAAAATTGTATAAAATATAATTGTTAGCACAATATGACTTGAGAGGAGTGGACAATATATGACAGTATTAGATCGCCGTGCAATGCGTGATGAAAAAATCGAACAGTTAAAAAGCGGCCGATCTGTTTACGCAGAATCAGCCGAGTTAATTCGTTTAATGAAACGAACAATCGAGAAAGAAAAATTAGCAATTACTTATGAAATGACGAATGGAGGCTGCTGGTTTATACCAGAAGAAAATGAATAGACGAATCATTTTATAAAGTGCTAGTTTTACGACTTGTTATACGAGCGATAAAACTAGCACAAATTATTTTACTTACTCGCTATATAATCCGCACATAACTGTTCTAAATCCGCAATAAACTGGTCCGCCTCTTCCCACGTAGAAACAGAAGCACCAGATGCAAGTGGATGACCACCACCGTTGTATTCTTGTGCTAATTCATTAATAGTAGGTCCTTTCGAACGGAGACGAACCCGAATTGTATCTTCTTCTTCGATAAAAATAATCCACGCATAAATACCGTCTAATTCACCTAACGTACCGACTAATTTCCCTGTATCAATCGGATCAACATTATATTTTTCCAACATTTCACGCGTTAATTTAATCGCACTTACACCACTTTTGGATAATGTGAAGTTTTGTAAAATGTAGCCGCGTAAACGAGCGATATTATGAGGTACTTTGTATAAATTGTTATATAACTCTGTACGATCAAACGTATATTCTACTAATTTAGCCGCGTATTGAAACGTCTTATTCGTCGTACTCGGAAATAAAAACCGTCCCGTATCTCCGACGATACCACCGTAAATTAACCGGGCGATTGTATCGTTCATTTTCAGCCCGTCATCTTTACCGAATAAATAAAACTCATAAATCATTTCCGACGTAGAACTTGCATCTGTATCGATCCATAACAGATCACCGTACGGATCAATGTTCGGATGATGATCAATTTTAATAACTTCTTTTCCTAAAGTATAACGTTGATCACTTATTCGTTCTGTATTTGCCGTATCGCATATAATGACTAACGCATCTTCATATGTAGCATCATCAATTTCATCCATCCGGGCGAAAAAATGTAAAGATGGGTCTTCTTCACCGACGGCGTACACTTCTTTTTGCGGAAATGATAATTTAATCATTTCTTTTAACGCACATTGCGAACCGAGCGCATCTGGATCGGGGCGAACGTGTCGATGAATAATAATTTTGTCATAAGATTTAATTTTATCGAATATCGCAGCTTGTACCATGTTTCCTTCCCTCACTGTTCTCTATAGTTAATTTCTAGCCAATTTACGTAAAAAACGCTACAATGAAATGAGTACTAATCTATATCACGTACAGGAGTCGATCGACATGTTTATTTTCGCATTGTTTATTTTAATATCAATCGTCCTTTATATATATTATAAAGTAGCGATCTTAAAAACAAAAGATGAGTTATCACAAAAATATATAAATGCAAAAGCACGTTTCTTTCTCGGTACGTTTTTAGTCTTTTTCGGTATTAATCAATATATCGCCTATCAAACGAAAATTATTTTATTTATTAGTATCGTCTTCGTTGCACTCGGTATACTACAATCGGTCGATGCATTTAAACGTGCACGCCATTATCGTAGTGAGTGGAATCGTCTAAATCCTGACAATTAATGAATTTGGCGTAAAATCCCTATTCGGATGAATGTATACGTATAGGGATTTTTTATGTTATTCATATACGATACAGTTTTATATAAAAGTAAATGCGTTAGCGGTCCATGAGCTGTGCCATTAACATTCCTTGACAGACGAGTTTACGACCGTTAAAAACTTCGACATTCACTTTCGCATAAAGACGACCTGCATCAATTAGTTTTGGCTTTACTATTAATTTGCTATCCATTTGCACAGGTTCGATAAAAAATAAATTGAGGCTCTCTATTGCCATATTTCCTTTTTTCTTCTGCTGTAAAAGTCGTTCACTTGCTTCGGTTACTAACGTCGTCAATACTCCATTAGAAAGTGTACCGAACTGATTCGTCATTTGCGGGGTTACCGTCGTTTCATAGACGGTCGTATCCTTTTCCGATTCTGCAATATTTCGTGATATAAGGTCGTGAATCGTTTCTCCTACTTGTGGTTGTCGTTGCATTTCGTTCATCGCTTTTAAGACGTCTTGACGTGATACGAGCCCCTCGAGCTCTTGCGATTGATTGACGATCGGCACGACTTCGATCCCTTCCCAAACCATTAAGTGCGCAACGTACGCTAAAGACGTTTGCGATTGTACAGTAATCGGTTGCTGTGTCATTACTTTCTCAATTTCTACATGTTCGTCCATGCCGACGACATCTTTTGACGTTACCATTCCACGAACTTTCCCCGTCTCATCAATGACCGGAAAACGAGTGTGTGTCGTCAATTCATTCAACTTGTACCAGTCATCGACGGTATCTGTGTCATATAACAAGTGCACTTCATCGAAAGGTGTATGAATATCATGGACGAAGACAATTTCTTTTTTAATCATTTGGTCGTATATCGCACGGTTAATCATCTCCGCAACGGTAAATGTATCATAACTCGTCGAAATGATCGGCAATTCTTTTTCATCGGCAATTCGTTTAATATGCTCGTTCGTATCGAATCCACCTGTAATTAAAACTGCCGCGCCTGCTTTCAAGGCGAGTTCATGCGCTTTAATTCGGTTACCGACGATTAGTAGTGAATCCGCCTCTGTATAACGCATCATCGCATCTAATTGCATCGCACCGATGACGAACTTTTGTAACGTCTTGTGCAGCCCTTTGCGTCCTCCTAACACTTGTCCATCTACGACATTGACGACTTCTGCGAACGTTAAATGTTTAAATTTTTCTTTCTCTTTCTGTTCGATTCGAATCGTACCGACACGCTCGATCGTACTGACGAGACCGCGATTTTCCGCTTCCTTTATAGCACGGTATGCCGTACCCTCACTTACATCTAATTCCTTTGCAATTTGTCGGACCGAAATTTTATGACCGACTGCTAGTGACGCAATATGTCGAATAATTTGTTCATGTTTTGTTGCCAATGCTCCACCTACTTTCAACTGTACTAGTCCATTTTGTTATATTTATTATACAGTTGTTATACAGTTATCACAACGTTTTATATAACAGTTTCGTCTCTTAACGTTGGCGAGCACGTTGGCGTTCTTCTTTTGTGTAGCTTGATGCCTGTTCCATAACGGGGGGAAGCGACAGTTTTAATAACGTAAGTAAGTTTGCACCGATGACGACTGTAACAAATGCGAGCCAGGAAAGCCAAAACAGTTTTTCAAGTTGTGTTGTTGCGTATGGAACATAGGGCCAAGCGAAGTAAAGTAAGTAGAGCGAGAGTAGTAAGCGAAGCAGTGCGTATTTGCGCATGAAAAAACCTCCCTATTCGTAAACATATGTATTCATTTATAACATATGTTAATAGGAAGGGATTTTATTACTACTTTATTTCTCGAATAGCATCTTTATGAATAAGTGGTTTAGAACCGATTTCAACGGTATCATGTGTACCTGAATTGTTTTCATCAGGTTCACTCTTATCACTCTCACCCATTACGATAGGTGATATGGGACCTTTTAAGACGTATGGTTCGGAATAGACAACTTTCTGCCCACTATTATGATTGAAGTCTTTAGATATGATAATGCCATAGATAGATCCCCCTGCACCAACAGTAAATGTTGCATTAGGAGCTAAAATAAGTTGGGATACAGCATCCGATCCCCCGGTAAACGTTATACTTTCACCACCAGAAAAAATATTACCGTAGATGCCACCACTACCTGTAGCTGTTAAATTGGCATGCTTCATAAATATCGAACCATAAATTTTTTGGTTACCAGATAATGTTACTGATCCATTACCATGATAAAAAATATTAACCTTTTCAATCTGGTCAGCATTTGTTTTACTTTTTCCTTCGTTAATTGTGCTCCCACGACCCATTGTAATTTTGTCTAGTACGTGTAACATTAAAGAACCTTTTCCTTTAATATGGATGTGTCCATTACTTATATTTAGATGATTAACGATAATTGTTTTATCCGTGTTTCCAGTATTAATCGTTATATTTCTATTATCATTTATCGATATTTGATTGAATTTTGTATTGCCGTTCAATGTCAATTCGTAATGATTCACTTTACTATCTGTAACATGTAGGTTTCCATGATCAATCAACTTAAAACCATTTACATCCATATCCTCAGGTATGACAAAATTCGTAGGTGCATCCGGAAAAGGTGGCAAAGAAGGAAATCCCCACATATCCTCCTTTTCCGTTGGGCACGGTACATTGTTTTCCCAAGTTGGACGCGTAATAGAATATGATTTATATTTATTGGCCGGATTTTCTTGACATGTTCGATTTAAATCGGAATGTTCAATGACAGGAACAAACACTTCTTCAGTTACTTTTCGAACTCCTTGCCCCACTTTTATCGCATGTTCTTCAGTTGATATAGTACCAATATTTCCCTCAATCGGTCCATTAGTAAGATTCATTGCGCCACTCGTAAAAACAGCAAGCGGCGGAAGTTCAAATGAACTACCTGGCACTTCCACAAATTTTTCTTTCCATTCTACCGTTATAGATTGTGAAACTTGACGCTGTTCATTTTCTAGTTGGCCAATAGATTGTAATCTATATTCACCATTTTCTTCCGATACAACATCGATACTTAATCTTGCAAACGGCTTATATCCGTTAATCTTTTCAAATTTATCATACTGTCCCGGCAATACTTTCATGTTTATCAGCTTATTTATCTCATGCAAAAAATCCTCTTCCGTTTTCACATCTTTATTTTCATATATCTCGTTTATAGCTAGTTCCATTTCATTTGCTAAATAATTCAACCCCGCCTCGGCTATATAATAAACTGCTTGGTTATCTCTTTCGTTCGATGAAGTTTTTAAAGAGGCGAAGGTTACCGTAACGAGGCTAATTCCTAATATAGATAAAATGGCAAACGTTAACAGTGCACCGAGTAGCGTATATCCAGACTCATTATTCATGGCGATCCTCCTTCCCGCTTCGTACGAATCGTTAATTCCGTTTCCACTTTTTTACCAGAGATACTTTCTATTTCGATCGCAATTATTTTTTCTACATCATCATACGTCACGTGGAATCTTTTTACTTCATGGACGTAATCTGCACCATCCTTTTGCAAAACTTGTTTCGATTCATCCCAATAGTAGTAATTTCCGTTCATAAACTTTATATAATTCGCTTCACTCTGTTCAAAATCGACATCATATGAGCGAATGTCTTTTGTGATCGTCTTCAGCGCAATTGTTACATCGGTTACATGTTGCGCCGCTTCCGATTGATCTGTATATTGTCTCTGAACAATTAATAAAACGGCAGTAATGATAAGTATAATAAAACTTCCTATCGCAATCGTAGCTAACAGTTCAGCTAATGTGATCCCTCTCTCATCCCGATGAAACATATCAGTTCTGTCCTTCCCATTTAAAATGGTTTTCCATTTGTGCTTTAACTTTTGTTGGATCATTTTTTTCAAATACTTGTACGACAGCACGATTTAATTCCTCACTCGAGGCTGCTTGCTGTACTTTTACATGTACTCTGTAGTCACCCTTTTCTTTCGTAAAGACGTGCCAGTTTTCTACCGGTTGAGGTGACCCGTAAGCCGCTTCAAACCAAGAAATCATATTAACTTCACTCGATATACTCGCATGATAAATTTTTTCCATCTCGGTCTGGGCAACATAAGTTGCATCAACTATTTCTTCGGAAGTTTTATTCGTTTTTGCTGTTTGAACGAGGATGCCTAAGCCTATCGCCATTATAATGACGATAATAACGATAGAAGCGAGTATTTCAATGAATGTTAAACCAAGTTCAGATTTATCATGATCTTTTTTGTGCACTATTGAAATCACTTCCTATCAATTTTCCACTTATAGACTATTTGCAACCCCAGTTAATTTTTCAAGCTTTACCGACTAAGTATACCATAGTAATCTTTACATAATCTTTTATCAAGATAAAAAAATGAAAAACCTTAGCAAATGATTGACCTACGATTCATTTACTAAGGTTTTATAGCTTTTATTTGCTTGATTATTATTCTCTACTAATTAATTCCGGTGGGTCTACGTTATAAATAACCGGTTCAGGCGGATTGAGCTTTAAGAAGTTTTCGATGAGTTCCGTATCATATTTTATTGTAAGACGAGAATTTCGCACTCTTTGATTAGTAACATTATCAACATAACCAACACCTTGAACATATGTTGAGTTACTCCTTGAACCATTAGTAACCCGACCACGAACCGCATTTAACACAACACGATTACCTGCAATTCCACCATCAATATGAATGTTCGAACCGACTCCATATATTTCCATATTTTTCTCCGAATAAAAATAACCTTTAATGTGGGTAGGATTATCTTGATGCACCGAATTATTCGCAAGAAAGATATTACCCGTTGCAAAAATAATTAATGTTCCCGTGTCACCGTTTCCTAGATCTTTTCCTTGAATGGAGGAGAATCTTATTTCAACATCCCCATCTACATACATCATTGCATTTGAAGTTAAGTTCGCTCCTTGAATTTGTAAATCTCCGTCAACATACATTGTTCCATCAATTGTAATGTTATCCCGATTGCTTGAATGATCCGTTTGACTTAAATTTCCAATCTTAAGTTTACCACCAACGTAAAGACCGTCTTGGAAAGAATGATTGCCCCTTTTAAAATGCCCTCCACCACCTAAAGCGAGACTTTTAAATTTGTTCGTATTCTGAAAAATTATTTCACCGTTATAAACATTAGTACATCCACCAAACCACGCACAAGATTCATAATAAGGAACAACACGTTGGGCATTTGTCGTATAACCACTAAAAGTTCTATTCGTACCAACATTTACACGTGTTGCACCGCTATTTTGATTGTAGTAAAAATTGCTTTTATGTTCTTTAATTTGTATCTTTTCTTTCTGAGGGTTTCTTTTTACGGCAACAGGAGCGTACCCGTCATCAAATAAATCTTGGGTATTTGTCGTCATACTATATCTATTTATACTGAAATTATCATTATTCAAATACTTTGTATGATTGCTCTCAGTTGCTCCAGAATACGGATTTTGGTTCATTCTATACATATTTTTCCCGACAACTATTCGAGGTCTCACTCCTGAAATTATTTCATACATCCGGGGTTGGATACTATTAATCCATCGATAAGACCCTACTCCTCTTTCATAGGTAACTAGATGACCATCCACGCGAACATCTCCGTGAATGTCAACTCCGCCATGTAATAGCAAGTTTCCCTCACCATTTCTTGGATTGTTCGAGCGAATATTTGATCCTACAGTATACTTTAAAACTTCAGGTACTGACTTAGAACCTATTTCTACATATGTATTAACTGATTTATTTTGGTCACCTGAAATTCCTGTACTGTAGAAATTAACCAATTTACGGAGTGAGTTCTCTTCTCCGTCAATCGATGTAAATGATTCGATGCATACTTCGTAATCTCCTTGCTCTGTATTTATAGGACTTACTTTCATATTTTCACATAAGTACTTCCCTAGAATTTCCAACAACTTCGCCTCAAAAGCACTCCTAGAAAGTCCATTTGTTCCTAACGCATTTTCTAATTCTGCATTAATTTGCTGTGTGATATGATCGATTCCCTTATCCGCTAACTCATGTGCCTGAGTTGCTTCTTCTCGTATGGCTGATTTTTTAGCTCCAGCAATAGTTAATGACAACAATGCCATTGATAAAAGCCCGAACAATACGATAACGATGACTGTTGTAAACAACGCATATCCCCGATCATTTTGAAACGTTTTCATATTACACCTCAAAATAAGTGATGTTTTCTGTCAAATGTTTCTAGCGATTACGAAATATAAAACACTACTTGACTATCACACTTTTAATCAGATGATCTAATTAAACTAACTTCACTTTGAGTAACCATCTTCCGGCCACTTGGTACATGTTCAAGAGCTAAAATGATTTCATATTGTCCTTGATCAACTTCATTCATTTTTGAATCTTTATGTAGGATGATATCGTCTGATTGTAGAACCGATATTGCTTCACCTTTAATATAAATGAGCCCGTTGTAAAAACCTGTTTGTTCTCCGCCATTAAATTCTAAATAAGAATTGCCAGATTCGTTATCATTTAAAACCTTTTTCGTAATATCCGCTTCTTTTTCCGTATACAAACTACTAATTAATTGAACCATAATTACATCCGCTTCATCCCGTATCGCATCTTCCGCTTTTACTCTTTCATACGTTTTAAATCCACTGAACAATACAGAATAAGCTATCAAACCAATCAATGTAGTAATTGTAATCGCAGCTAGTAATTCAACTAGTGTTACTCCCTGCTCTTTTTGAGAAAAACTATTGTGTGACATACCCTTCCACCATACTTTCCTCACCTTTTACTTGTGATTGAACATACACAACTACATTAATTAAATTTAATTGTTTTTCTTCCTCTTGTTGACTAACTGCCACTCGAACGTCGTAATCGTTATCGTTCACTTTAAAAGAGTATAGATTACTACAATTTTCCACCTCACAATTATGTTTGTCGTACGTTTTCACCGTCACATTGTTTGTAGGAAAAAACTCTTCTGGAGTAAGTTTAATCCTTTCCATAGTCGCTTTGGCTAAATGGGTTGTCACAAGTTTCGTATTATTTGATACAGCAGTTTTATTTGTAAAATGGATAAGCTGCATAACTCCTAAAAAAATAATTGAAATGATGACAATCGATGCTAACACTTCAACTAATGTAAACCCGTTTCCCTCTTTTATCTTCTTACTATTCATCTCGTAAAACTCCTTTTAATCAGGATAGTAAAATGTCGTTAAGTCGATATTAAATGAAAGGGCGATGTTAGGGTTGTCTGAAAAAGTTATATCGTCATCTGTCGGTTGAGAAAAATTAATTCTACTTACGAGAGAAATACGTTCTTCGGACTCAATTGCTTCGAGTAACTTAATAAAATGTTCATATTCTTTCGCATGTCCTGTCACATTTACGACGATTACTTCTAATCCCTCAGGGCGCTCGTTAATA
>Ga0209487_1002135_pt1 | contig 16261 bp, 14 predicted proteins | sample Poulit2012_FD_187524 | JGI IMG/M metagenome (GOLD analysis project Ga0209487, IMG submission 187524) | Agricultural soil microbial communities from Georgia to study Nitrogen management - Poultry litter 2012 (SPAdes) (version 2) | ecosystem: Environmental > Terrestrial > Soil > Agricultural land...
ATCGCATTACTTGATTCGGAGTGTGATAGGTAGCCAAGATCAAGATTAAAAGGTTTTATTAAAATCGAAGGGAATAGCTAGTAAATGCATTCGACAAAATATGGCGATATTCGGGAAGTGACAGGCACCCTATATAAATGATTTGATGGACTCAATATGCAGGGATCATTTTAAATGGCTTGAACAGTTAGGGCGAGAAGGTAAGATAAAAAACAGCCAGGCATTGTTTATCGCGAACACAACGGGAAATCCAATGACTGGTAAACAGTATTACAATTAGTTTACAGAGGTTAAAATGCAGTTTCTGAAGCAATTAAGTGATGAAGGAAACGTGGATGATTACTTATTGCTTGCTCAAAATGACTGGTCTACGCATGTAGGAAGAGGCGTATTTACAAACTTTTTGTTAGATATTGGACTAAATCCAACCCAAGTTGCGATAGCTAGGGGGGATAAAAACATAAATTCAGCTTTAGCGTATATAGATAAAAAACCGCGATAGAGAGTATGAATTTAGCAGTAAATAGTATTAGAGAGGCATTTCAAAAGCGAGAAGCCTTAATTGATGATAAATATATTGCTAAGTGGAGAAGGAAGTGAATAACTAATGGATACAGAACTTATTCCAAGACATGTCATTGCGAAAGAATTGAATATAACTTACTTGAATGAATTTCATAATTACCAAAACTAGCAACATCGCTAGGACATGTAGTTAAGAATGGTTCAACGCAACTATATGTTGTAGCGGTGTAGCACTAAACCGGTATTATGAAAATCATTAACTTAAGGAAAATGGAAAGGATTATTCTTGAATACAATTTAAATCCAGTAAAAATAGATTCTCATGGAATTCAATACTTTGATAAGAGGGATTTTTTCTTTTTGAAGAATAAACAAACAGAACTATATAAAAGTTTTAGCGAAAACTTTTATACCTACAGTGAATGCCATGAATTGGGATTGAATGGTTTTTATATGGAAGGGGCAGTTTCAAAAGAATTACCAGAATTGGTTAGAGTTGATAAATATCATGCCAGAGGGGTTGTTTATGAAAAAGACTCTATCCGAAAATTGATTGAAATTGTAAAAAGACGTGAAAAATCATTTAACATTACTCAAATTTCAAAAATTCTTGGAGTAAGATATCAATTTACAAATACTATTCTTCAAGAATGGGGTATTACGCCGAAGGAGAAGAGTCTTAGTAACTATTTTGATTCTGAAGCAGTTGATTATTTACTGAAAAAACAAGCAGAACGATATAAACACTTCACGGAAAATTATTATACGTCGAAAGAAATTGAAGCTCTAGGTGTAACTTCTTATAGGGGTTATTTTAAAGAAGTAAAGGGGCAAGACATAGATTCGATTGCTAAAGTAGATAAACTTAAAAATCTACGGGTTGTTTACCCAAGGAAAGTAGTAGATGAATTTTTAGAAAATAAACGATTAAAAGAAGAGAAAGAGCGGTTGGGAAAGGAAAGAGAACAAAAGAGAATAGCAACAGAAAAAAACAAACAGTTAGAAAAAGAAAAGGAACAAAAGAGAATAGTAAAAGAAATGAACAAGCAGTTAAAAAAAGAAGAAAAGAGAGCAGAGAATGAGGAGCAAAAACAAGATGAAGCGTGGATTGTATAATTAAACTAGAACTTTAAAAGTTGAAGAACCATACGTGTTCCCCTACAGTAGTTTTAACCACAAAACTTAAAAGGAGAGAAATCACGTATGGCTCATAAACAGTTTACCATCGAGGACATCATTCTCATAGAGAAGTATTTTCAATCGGATATCAAGATCTCTCACATCGTTGAAGTTATGGGTAAAAAGCAACCGGTGTATGATGTGATCAACTTTTTCAAAGCAGGTAGAAATTCCCGTGAATACTGGCAAATCCGCAAGGAAAAGCAGTCCAATTGTGGACGCAAGCGGATTGAATTATGCGTGGAAGACGAAGCGCACATCGAACAGTTATTGCGCCAAGATTGGACACCAGACGTCATTTGTGGCCGCCATCAATTAGAAGGAAACAAGCCTTTCCCATTCAGTTTTTCGACACTTTATCGGCGGATTAAAGAAGGCCAATTCAACGTGAAACTCCTACCGATGAAAGGGAAGAGAAAATCCAATGGTCACAAGGAAACCCGTGGAAAACAAGCCTTCACACGCAACGTAGCGGAAAGACAAAAAGACTATCCACATGTAGATAAAGAATTTGGGCACTTGGAAGGTGACACTATTGTAGGTGTGAAACACAAAAGTGCTGTCGTCACACTTGCGGAACGAATCTCCAAACTAATTATCACAGTGAAGCCCGATGGGCGCAGGGCTATAGATATCCAACGGGCACTCGATGGGGTATTCCAAAATATCCCGAGTAATCTTTTTAAGTCCATCGCCTTCGATAACGGAAAGGAATTTTCGAATTGGAAGGAAATAGCGAATGAACACGACATTGACATCTACTTTTGTGATCCAGGAACACCATCACAGCGCCCGTTGAACGAACATTCAAATGGGTTGCTTAGGCGGGACGGACTACCAAAGGAAATGGATTTCAATACAGTCAGTGAGGCCTTTATTCAGTCGGTTTCCACCAAACGAAATCTCATCCCAAGGAAATCTCTGAAGTACTTCACACCACTGGAAGTGTTCCTTGAAAAGGCTTGTGAATGGGCTGGTCAACAAATCAACTCCTCTTCCCTCACGAAGTGGATCGAACGGGCATTCGTTTACTAATCAAAAGGGGAACAAGGTTTTAAACCTTTTTCTAGTTTAAATTGACAAATCATAGATTATAAATAATCGTATCTCCTATAACTTGACCCTCTCTATCAAAATCACAAGCTGAAATAATCATATCTACATCATTTCTTTTCATTAAACTGTAAATAACTTTCAATTGTTTTCTGGCACCGGGGTCTTCTTTCCCTCGATTTCGTGGGTCGCTTTTCACCTTGTATCGAAAACCTGAAGGAATAAAGGGGAAGTTCTCAAGATCCCACCTTGCCATTTTTGGATCGTAATCCTTTGCATCATAGAGCTGGAGCAAATGTCCGAAAGCCCAGGTAATAATATATCCATTTCCTTCGAAATAGCCGTCACTTCTATTTTTAATTTTTAAAGCATCTGCAATATTTTTTGCGACAGAAGGCTTCTCCGTAATAATTAATCTAAGCATATTCCAACCCCCAAAAGTAATTTAGTTTGAAAGAACAAATCACGTAATTTCGACTTAAATATTTGGTGAAAACGCGACTATTTTGCGATTCAATTTAATTACACCATATGTATATCATCATATTTATAATTACGTCCGGAAAAATAAGGAATACAATTCAGCTAGGATTACTGGTTTCGTGACAAGACCTCATGTCTTCATGCGATGAAAAGTTCGTTCTTATTACTAGATTATCACATAAGTTAAGAGCGTTTCCAAATTCATAGTTTGGATGGCGATTGGCATTAATTTAAATGAAAGTTTAAACAAATATGAAATTCATTTTTGTTTGGGTGACTGGCATCAAAAAAAGTGAGTTTTGAGGATTTCCTTTTCATTTTATAGTTAAAAAAAGCTCTCGATAAGAGTTTCAAACTGCCAAAACCCCTCGATAGCTTTTATAGTGAATTTTCTAATCTTAACTCTTTCTAAAGCTTAAAAGTCTTGCCGCTAAATTTTGACAAACCTCATTACGTTGATTTATAGTTTCACACTCAACAAATATAAGTGCTTGGTTCGGTTTTGATCTAGAAGGTTTGATTTCTTTAATGGTGCTCTTTACATATAAAACATCATTTGGACGAGTTGGCTGCGGCCAATTAATTTCTCCACCAGCTCCAATTACTCCATGAGCAAAGGGGAGACTATCTGTCAATAATTTCATCGTAATTGCCGCAGTATGCCAACCACTTGCAGCTAATCCTTGGAAAAAAGTATCTTCTGCTAGATCCTCATCAATATGGAAAGCTTGAGGATCAAAATCGTGTGCAAATTCTTTTATTTTATTTGCATTTAACTGATAGTTTTCACTGATAAAAGTATCGCCCACTTTTAAATCATCAAGATAAAGCACCTGCTTAACCATCTATTATCCCCTCGATTTCTGAAGTTTTATTGATTGAACCGAAGCAACCCCATTAGTCTCTTGTCGTTCAGGAAGTAAGGGTAGGGGGATTGCTTCAGAATCCTTCGCGTCCATCTCCCTAATAATAAGCACTTACCGATGGCTTACTCTACTTGAACGCGCTTCTGATTAGCCTGCCCTTTTAACACCATACATGTGCTTGTCGAATACGCAATTAGCTCATTCTTTTCATCATAGATATTACACGTTAGCAGCCCTATTGAATGACCTTTTTTTAGTAGCTCCCCCTCGGCACGCAACTTCCCTTTGAAAATTGGTTTGAGGAAATTCGTTTTGATTTCTATCGTTGAAAACAATTCGCCTTTCTTAAGCGTGGTCGCAAACGCATAGCCCATAGCAGCATCTGCAATATCACCTATTATCCCGCCATGAAGCGTTCCCATCGGATTGTGTAATCTCTCCGTGACGTCGAGTTCAATAATCACCTTCGCATCTTCCGCTTCAGCCACTTTAAATCCAATTAAATCAGCAGCAGGCGATTCAGGCAATTCCCCCTTAGCAACCTTCTGTAATACTTCTAAAAAATTCATTAATCAGTCACCTTCCTTATAGAAATGAATTCCATTTTAGAATAACCATTCTAAAATGGCTAATCCAGGACGCTCAATGTTGCATTGATGACATTCTCAAACTTCTGTTTATCGTCTGTCGTTTTAGCTAAAACTCTTATTCCAATAAATGAGTTGTGGATAAATTGTGCAAGGCTTTCTAGTTCGAGTTCTTCGGAAAGTTCACCGTTCTTTTGTCCGATTACTAATCGTTCGTAAATAAATGATTCCATTTTTGCAAAACTTTCCGTCGTTTTTTCAGCAATCACTGGATTGGATAATGTTAGTTCAACTGCTGAATTTACTATCAAACATCCACGCGGTAAATCACCTTTATTAAACACTGTTAACTCAAATAATTTTCTAAGCGCTAACTTGGTCGAATCAATCTTGTTCACCTGAAATTTAAGATTTCGCCCGGTCATTTCTTCGTAGTGCTCAAGCGCTTTTATGAACAAAGTTTGCTTATCGCCAAAGGTGTCATAAATACTGCGTCGATGAATCTCCATATGATTGACTAAATCTTGAATAGATGTAGATTCATAGCCTTGTTGCCAGAAAAGAAACATCGCTTTTCTTAACACTTTTGCTTCGTCAAACTCTTTTGGTCTAGCCATTTTTCACCTCCTAGTCCAATAATCATAACAATATTAGAACGTTCAGTAAAGAATTAGTGCAAAAAAGCTAAAAATACATTGGTGCGATATTGGGTGTTGTAGTTTATTCTTTATCATCAACATAAAATAATTAATCTAAGTATATGCCAACCTCGATAATAATTTATCCGCACAAATTACGTAGTTCCGGCATTAAAATTTGGGAAAAATGGAACTTTTTTATGACTCTAATTTAATCCACCCAAAAATATTCGGGTGAAATTTGTACAACTTATGTATGCCAACGTATTTATAATTACACCCAGAAAAGTAAAGGATACAATTGTACTCGTCCAATTGAAAGACTTTCACCAAATCCCTTCTGTTGAAGTAGGAGGGTGTAGAGACGACTACCGTTCATCCCGACAATCCAGTCACTAATCTGGCGTGCTTTTGCCTCATGATAAAGCAACAAGTCTTTTTTGTTGTCTTGAAGGTTATTAAAACCTTTTCGCACTTCATCGGCTTCCAAAGAGTTAATCCAGAGTCGCTTGACGGTCTTGTTCTTCGCACCTGTCATGTAGTAAATGGAGTAGAAAATATTAGATCCTTCACGATCGCAATCGCAGCAGTTCAAAATAGTAGTAACGGAAGGATCATTGAACAGTCGTTTGATAAAGTTGAACTGGACCCTCTTGTCAGAAGAAACTTTATATTCGTACTTACTTGGCAGGATTGGCAGTGACGCCAAATTCCAAGACGCCCACTCTTTTCGGTATTCCTTAGGTTCTTTTAACTCAACTAAATGTCCAATACCCCATGTAATGACTGCACCCGAAGGAAACGTTCTGCACGGATTCAGTTCGATGTGTGTTTTATGACGAGTTTTTACTGAAAAAGCATCTGCATATGCCTTTGCTTGTGATGGTTTTTCAGCTAGGATTGCTGGCTTCATCTAAGCACCTCTTTTCTATAAAATAAAACATTTGTTCTTTTATTATCTCATAAATCAAGAAGGTTATCTAATTTGGTTCATCGCTTGAAATATGCTTTTGGGCATCGTTTAGGCATTACTCGTTTTTTATATTTCGTCTTTTGCGGAGGTGACTATTGATTCAAGTATTTATAAATATCCTTCGATTATGTGGGTCGTCTTGGTAAAATATGCGACATATACGTCCATTTGATTGTCTAATAAAAGATATAAACATTGTTAGAGTCAAGTTTTCGTTGTATTGTTAAGGTTGGGTATAGTGTATATGATTTAGTCAGTGATCATAATATGTATGCATTTAAAATAGTAGAAGCACAGTTTACTAGGAGGAAGATCATGTCAAACTTAAACACAAAATTATATGGTGCTGCAGATAGCTTACGCAGTAAGATGGATGCATCAGAATACAAGGATTATTTATTAGGTCTTATTTTCTATAAATACTTATCGGATAATTTATTATTGAAAGTTGTTGAGTTGGCTGAAGAATCATTAGAAGAATATGATGAGCCAATGAAACAAGTTGAACTTTACAAAGAGTTAGTGAGTGATGATGCTCAAAAAGAAGTAATCGAAAATATTTTAGCTGGTTTCTTAGGTTATTCGATCAAACCAGATAATCTATTTGCGGTAATCGCTGAAAGCACTAGAAAAAACACTTTCCAATTAAATGATTTAAAAGCAGCATTCCAAGATTTAGCTGCAGAACACTCACAGTTTAGAGGGCTTTTTGATGTTGTCGATTTAACATCACGCCGTTTAGGTTCAGATGATCAACAGAGAAATATAACGATTTCAGAAGTTGTTAAAAAATTAGATGAGATTAATCTCGTAGGACATACAGGTGATGTAATCGGAGATGCTTATGAATTCTTAATAAGTCGATTTGCTTCAGAAGCAGGGAAGAAAGCAGGAGAGTTCTACACACCACAAGCTGTATCAGATATGATGGCTCGTATTGTTACGATTGGACAAGAAGATAAGCGGCTATTCAGCGTATACGACCCGACGATGGGATCGGCTTCACTTATGCTAAATCCTCGTAAATATTTAAACTATCCGAATGAAGTAAAATATCATGGTCAAGAATCAAACACAACAACATACAACTTAGCGAAAATGAACCTTATTTTACACGGGGTAAATGAAGAGGACATGAACCTTAGAAATGCTGATACATTAAATAAAGACTGGCCAACGGAAGAGCCATACCTATTTGATTCAGTATTAATGAATCCGCCGTATTCAGCAAGATGGTCATCAGATCCAAGCTTTTTAGATGACTCAAGATTCAGTCGTTATGGTCGTTTAGCGCCTAAATCAAGGGCCGATTTTACATTTTTATTGCATGGATTCTATCATCTGAAGGATACAGGTACAATGGCGATTGTTTTACCACATGGTGTTTTATTTAGAGGGGCAGCAGAAGAAGCCATTCGTAAAAAACTTCTAGAAGATGGAAGCATTGACGCAGTTATTGGATTACCGGCTAACTTATTCTTTGGTACATCTATTCCAACAACAGTTATCATTCTAAAGAAAAATCGTTCAACACGAGACGTCCTCTTTATAGATGCAAGTCAGGAATTTGAGCGACGTCGCAATCAAAATGCTTTAACAGAAGAAAACACTATAAAAGTTTTAGAAACATATAAAGAGCGTAAGAACATTGAAAAGTATGCTTACCTTGCGAGTTTTGAAGAGATTAAAGAAAATGATTTCAATCTAAATATTCCTAGGTATGTTGACACGTTTGAAGAAGATCCACAAGTTGACTTAGCATCCATTGGGAATGAAATGAAAGGAATTCGAGAGAAAAAATCCGCATTGAAATCAAATCTTTCAGACATGATTACCGACATGACATATTCAGAAGAAGATGCAGAGTGGATTCAAGGCGCGATTGAGGTGCTTAGAAATGAATAGTAAATATCCGGTTATCAGATTCCAGAAATTTCCTGAAGAGTGGTTATCAACAAGCTTATCTTCAATTGTAGAGGATGTCTCAGGAAATGATGGTCGTACAGATTTACCTGTACTTACAATATCTGCAGCACGGGGGTGGCTTACACAAGAAGAAAGATTTTCTCAAGTTATAGCTGGTAGTCAGCTGAACAACTATACTTTGTTAAATAAAGATGAGCTGTCTTACAATAAGGGGAATTCTAAAACTGCAGAATATGGTGTTGTATATCGTTTGAATAATCATGATTCAGCATTAGTGCCAAAAATTTATCATAGCTTTAGAACGACCAAAAAATCTGACTCTCTTTTCATAGAAAAACTTTTCGATTCAAAAAAACCAGATCAAGAACTAATGAAAATTGTAACTTCTGGAGCTAGAATGGACGGTTTGTTAAATATAAACAAGAAAAACTTTTATTCTATAAAAGTTATTGTTCCTTCTTTGAAGGAACAAACCAAAATAGGTGAGTTTTTCAAAGAACTAGATGAACTTATTGAACTTCAACAACTTACTATTGATAAACTAGAAGAAATGAAAAAAGGATTTTTGCATAAGATGTTTATTGAAAAACATCAAACAAAGCCAAAATTAAGAATTAAGAACTTTAGTAACGAATGGAAATCAAAAACACTAAGTGAGATAGTATTTTTTTACAATAATGAAAGAATACCAATAGAAGCCTCGAAAAGAGAGAAAGGTAAATATCCATATTACGGGGCAACTGGAATAATTGATTATATTAATGATTATATCTTTGATGGCGAGTATGTTTTATTAGCGGAAGATGGGGCGAATATATTAACTCGTAATTCCCCATTGGCATACTTAACAAAAGGTAAATTTTGGGTTAATAACCATGCACATGTATTAAAAAGTAAAACAGAAAATAACTATTTTCTTATGTATAGATTAGAACAGGAAAGTTATGTTAAATATAATACGGGCACTGCTCAACCTAAGTTAAATAATGAAGTGGTAAGGAATATTAAATTTTATATTCCCGATCCAGAGGAACAAACCCAAATAGGTGAATTCTTCAAAAAAATAGATAAGCTAATCGACTTAGAGAGGCAAGAACTAGAAGCACTACAAGAAATGAAAAAAGGTTTCTTGCAAAAAATGTTTGTTTAAAACGGAGGCGTGGGGATGGGACATATTCAATATAATGACGAAGCTGAAGTAGAGCGACGTTTGATTGAAGTGTTGGGGGAAGGCCATAACCAATGGCAGTTTAGACCTGATTTAAAATCAGAAAAAGATCTATGGAATAACTTACGAGTTAAAATTACACAAAACAATCTATCAGAAATCGGAGAAAATCCGCTAACTGACAATGAATTTGAACGTATTAAAACGGAGTTACTATCACGTACAGTAACTCCGTTCGATGCAGCTAAATGGCTAAAAGGTGAGAATGGGATTGCGCGTATACATATTGATCGTGATGATGTTGAACTTGATTCGATCTCATTGATTTTATACTCAAATCAAGATATCGGTGGGGGGATATCCTCTTATGAAGTTGTTCATCAAATCGCCAAAGCAAAGGTCACAGATGCTCGTGAACGCCGTTTTGATGTCACACTATTAATTAATGGACTGCCAATCGTTCAAATCGAATTAAAACAAGTGAATGCAAAGGATGGCGTTTACCAAGCATTCCATCAAATAAAAAAGTACTCAGAAGAAGGGCATTATAGAAATAACATCTTTTCTACCTTACAAATGTTTGTCATTTCAAATGAAAAAACGACACGCTACTTTGCCAATGCTTTACCTGCAAGTATGCACCGGAAATTTGTTTTTAGTTGGCGAACAACAGACAATCGACGTGTAGAAGATTTGTATGAATTTGTGAAACAAGTATTAAATATTCCAGATGCGCATCGGTTAATTGCGAATTATACGATTGTTAGTGAGGACCAAGACAATAAGTTATTAATGGTTCTCCACCCTTATCAAATTCACGCAATTGAAGCAATTGAGAAAGCAGCATCACAACATAAATCAGGGTATATTTGGCATGCAACAGGATCCGGGAAAACACTGACGAGCTTTGTATCGACAAAGTTAATGGCACGTAAACCAGGGATAGATCGTACGATTATGTTAGTAGATAGAAGAGATCTAGATAATCAAACAACGAGTGAATTTACAAAGTTCGCTTCTGAATTTAATACAGGCGTATCTTCTGGAACATCATCGGCTAACGCGCTCATAGTCGGGACAGGTTCATCAAGAGAACTTGCTGATACTCTATTATCAAATACAAGTCACAATACAGTCATTATTACAACACGACAGAAGTTAGATGCAGCACTTCGCTTTGCAAAACGCCAAGAAGAATCTAAAGGTTCACATCGCTTTGAAAAATTACTCGGACAACATATTGTTTTTGTTGTAGACGAATGCCACCGTGCAGTCAGTGCAGAAGGAATGGAAGCGATTAAAGAATTCTTTCCTAACTCAACATGGTTTGGATTTACAGGAACACCGATTTTTGAAGTAAACAAAAAGGATGCACAAGGAAATCTAGCAAGGACGACTGCTGATCAATACGGTGAACGTTTACACACCTATACGATAAAAAATGCATTAGATGATGGTTCCGTTCTCGGATTTCAGGTGGAACATGAAGATACAATAGGAAAAATCTCCTTGAAAAATCATGTGTTAAGTATTTTACGGAATAATTCAAAGTTTAGTGGGAAAACGGACCAAGAAATCAATGACTATATTGATACGCTAAAGCCTTTAGAGTTAGAAAAATATGTAGAATTTAAGGATTACGATACTGATGATCACATCAAAAGAGTTTTAAAGAAAATGTTCCGTCCTGATAATGCTTATATGAAATTTGATTTTCAAAATGGTAAGCCGACAAAATCAGCTATATTTACAACACGTTCAATCGCAATGGCTAAACGTTATTACCATGCGTTAAAGGAAATGATGAGTAATCCGAATTGGTTAGAAGATGAATTTAGAGACCACCCAATTAGAGAAGGTAGAACAATTATAGATCCCGAGTTTCCAAGAATTGCAATTACTTACTCATTAGATGAAAATGCGGAAGACTCAAATGATGCACAGCAAGAAATGACTGAGGTCATTCATGATTACAATGAACGTTACGGCACTTCATGGGGATTAGATACAATTGAACTTTATAACAGTGATATTAATAATCGATTAGCGCGTAAGAAAGGTGAATATCGTACTTTTGGAAATCACATTGACATGGTAATCGTCGTTGATCGACTTTTAACAGGATTTGATGCACCAACAGTCCAAACTTTATTCGTTGATCGTAATATGAGTTATGCAAACCTAATTCAAGCATTTTCTCGTACGAACAGGACGTATCCAAACAAGACAAGAGGTTTAATTGTAACATTTAGAAAACCTGCAACAATGGAGAGAAACGTTACAGATGCAACCATTTTATATTCCGATGACATTCAAGAAACAAATTTAATTTATCCAACTTATGAAGAGTCAAAAGAAATGTTCGATGAGGCGATAGAGGAACTTGTATCTTTATTGGATCAACATGGTGAAGTATTGGAGTATGCCGATTTAGAAGTGCAAGTGGATTATGTAAAAGCATTCCAAAAATTAAACAATTCTTATGATGCATTAGTTACTTATGATGACTATAACAACGAATATGAAATTTCGAGTACCTTACAAGATGATGTCCTTTTACTACAAGAAAATATTGGTGTGTACAATACAATTAAAGGTTCATTAGCGTTAGAAACAGACGATGATGATGGGGATGTACCAGATATATCTGAAATAGAGTTTTTTGGGAATGATACGGCGAAAATATATGATATCGATACAGCGTATATTAATCAATTACTTGGCACGTATGCTGCACACAATACAACAATTCGTGAGGATATTGAAAAAGCGTTCCAAAAGTTAAATAAAGCAGAAATTGTAAAAGATGTGTATCGTTCTATTTTAAACGATATTGATAATGGAGTAGTTGATAAAGAGGAAGATATATTTTCTGTAAAACGACAATACTTCAATACACGCCGTAACGAAATCATTGAAGAATTCGCAGAAACTTGGTTTGTAAATCCTGATCAACTATATAGTTCGGCATTACAGTATAGAGCGAAGTTGGACGGTGTTCCTAACAATTCAGGTATTATGAGCAACTCAGATTTCAAGTCATTTAAAGAGGTAAACCCTGATGTATCAATGATAGCTTATTTAGGAAAATTAATTCCTGAATGGGAAAAAGTGTTAACGGAAAGCATTATGTTTTTGGATGATGAATTGAAGTGAAATCTTCTATAAAGGGGGGAGCTAGATGCTAGATTTAAGAAAGTTTTATTTGGTAAATATAAGGAGCTCTTCCCCTTATTTTAAGTATTATGGGGATATAGAGAAGGGGCTTTTCAGTTATCTGGTTGATGGTTCAACAGATAATTTAGAACTAGTAATACATGATGATGTGCGTGAGGTCATACAAAAATTAAAAAAACTAATTCAGCCTGGAAATAACTATAATCAGCTAGATTCTCTGAAATTTATTTTAGTTTGTTTTTATCTGGATCATCATGGCTATTATATTGTTCAATTTTCCAATAATTTATCTTATCCAACAGATCTGAATGACTTTGCAAATAATAAAATAAGAAACCATCTTATTGCCAAAGGTAGAAGTGACGATGGGACGGTAAGGTGGGCTGAAAGAAGACTTTTAATTGAAGAATTAGAGTTTGAATTAAAAAATAAAATTAATACTGATTTTCCTGAATCTATCGAACGAAAATTTCAAGAGATATCAACTAGAGGTGCTGCTTTTGATAATATGAGCAGTCATGAAAAACTTAAAGAGATCGCTAACTACTTGGAAAATAATTTGAAAGTGGATAAAAAGTATCTCTCAATAAATGAAGAGCAAATGTTAGAGTTAATTCCGAATGATACTGTTAAACAGTACAGGTATATTCTACAATGTTATCGCCATTCTTCCAAAGAGAGTTTAGATGAAAGAGAAAAGTTAAAAGACAAAGAGAGATTTTTAATATATTTAGGAATAGCAATTATCCATGGATTACATGATAATTGAGAGTCTCAAGGGTTTTGTTAACCGGTTCGGTATTGAATCGCAAAAACAGAAATAACAACAAATATCCACTAGTATTTAAACACAATTGATCGTCTAATTAGATTAGTTTTTGGGAGACCTTTTAATGAGTATAAAAGGTATTATGGGATATCCTTGGTATACTGATATTGAAGCATTTAAAAAAATATTGCTGTTCCATAAATTGGCCCATTATCTTGAAGACTTGATTTCGAGATAGATGTGAATTTTCTAGATAAGAGTATGGTAGTAGAAGTATTGAGTTTGATATAATAGAATAAAGTTTAGTTTGTAGATAGCCTTAAGTAGCGAATGAAATTTTGGAATAATTGATACTGTTATATGGTGATTTTAGTTATTACGGCAAAGAAGTTAGATTATTAACTCAATTTAAAGGCAGTGATTATATGGATGAAAAACATAACCAAGATGAGAATACCAAAGAACAAGAAAGCGAGCATAAACAAACTGAACAAAACGATAAAGGAGACGGAGGTGTCTCTGGAATACATATGCTAAAAACACATGAACCGCAAATACCCCCTCATTTAAAGCAAGCACTAAAAATGCAAACCGAAGCTTATCAAAAATTCGAACCCATTATAAAAGCCCAAGCTGAAGTAATCGGTTCACTTCAACCTGCGATACAGGCTTTTGAGCGTTTTGAAGAGATAACAAAACCCATAACTGACATGATGAAAACCTTTGAAAAGATCTCGGACTCATTGCAAAGCATTGACTGGGATTTAATTGATCAGGCGATAGCAGAGAAAATAAAAGAAACTGTTAAAGAACTTAAAAGTTTTGAAGAAGAGTTATGGTGTTTAGATACCGATATACTTGATGCTTTTGAGGGAGAAAAAATCTCAAACGATAAATTGGTCACCTATGTTCACGAAAACTTAGATGAATATGTAGAAGAATTGATACAGGAGCCAATGTTTAGCATTCACAAATCTTTGCTATGGGAAACATTAGAAGCATATAAGAGCGGATTTTATAAGCTGTGTACGTACCCTCTATTTTCTATTTTCGAACACCTTATCTCTTCCTGGTATGTTGGCAACATCAAGCAAGAGGAAATATCTGTACATGCTAAGCCGAATGTGAGAAGAAGATTGGAGAAAATCGAACCTTTCACTAAAAATGCAGAAGAGCAAAGGGAGTTCTTAAAAGTTTTCGCACAATCAGTTTTTAGAATTCATCAAAATACATTTACAAAAATCCCTGAAGATCTCAATACAGAATTGAACCGAAACTCAATTGCTCATGGTTTCCATGATTACGATAGTATTGAGCAAACAGACATCCTGAAACTCTTTCAATTGTTAAAGTCATCCCTTATATTGAGGATGGTAGAAAAGGAAGATTTTGATGAAGAATCTTAATTATTAGTTAACCCAATCATTTTAGCACTTATCCAATTAGTAGTAGGTCCCCTAATAAGTCTTCCACTAAAGGGTGCGATTGCTGTGCGAAATGTTCCTGGTTTAAATGGAAGGTGGTTACACTATTCCAGTAAAGACTAGGCAATTCCTTCTGGAATTGAAGGATTATATCGAAGAATCAAATGAAGAGGTAACGCTCGGAAGGGTTCTCTCTAAGTCGATTAGCACTGTATTTAGTAAGAATGACAGTGTTAAAAGCTCGGTGAAAAGGCGTAAGAATTTACCATAACAGTGTATTTTAGCTGACGAAATCCTACCCGCGGGGGTGGTGTAAATCATGATGCTTGAGTTGAATGAATATGGTGAGAATGCAAAACAACCTAAAATAAAGGGTTACGCTGACAAACTTCCGAATGTACGGGTCTAAACGCGCAATATATAGAAATGTGTATATCACCAAATCTGAGGTTAGCAGTGGTCGAGTAAGATTCAGAATTATGAAAGTCCATGATATGTTATAGGCATATGAACGGGTAACAGGCTTACAGGAAGCACCTAAGTTCATTTTATAATAGGTATAATTCAACGTTGTAAGCTGATAACGTGGAGAACTTACTTTCAATTAAACGTTGGGAAGAAAAACATTAGTGAAATTAGCTAGTGTATAACTTCACTCTATATCAGTGAAAGTGGTGGCATGGTACCGATGAGAGGTCTAATCAACCTAAAGGGATAGCCACTAGACTAATGAAGAATCTTTTAATCATGTAAGACAAATCTTTATCGGTTAATAAGGTTCTCGTAAGACTAATAGAGGTTCACCTCCCATGGGAGGCACCGACTTATTGAAACGGAAGAATTGAGACACAGAGTATTACTATTCGAAAGTGTTGATGATTAAATTGAATTGGATTAGTTGGAACGCCGTATGAGATGAAAGTTTCACGTACGGTGTGAACGAGGGGAAAAGGGAGCGATAACTTCAAACCCTTACCTATTCGTATGAACAGTAAAATCCTAATTCCTTGCCAAAAATAGTCAAGAATTAGGATTTTTATCCTGCGCTATTTTCAAATCTCTCAATGGGTAAACGCGGTGGAAATCGCTGGAGAAAAATGAAAAAATCGGGATAATTCCTTAGCCGTAATCATTGGGCTATCCAAGTCAACTATATCTAAAAAAATGCACATAAATCTAGGTGGTTTACCAGGTTATGTGCATTTTTTATTTAAGTGCAAATTAATATTTTGTCGGATATCCATGTAATACCTCGATTGGGATGAGGTTTTTTGTTATGTACATATATTTTTATCGAGATATATCCACATCGCACCCATTAATAACCGTATCTGTGCCCTTTAGTAATCTTTTTACGATGTTAAATTGTTTGCTTTTTCCTTTAGCTACTTGAAATTCGTACTGCTCTGGCAAGATTGGTAAACTATCAAGTGACCATTTTGCCCATTTAGGATCGTATGCTTTTGGTTCTTTTAGTTCTACAAGGTGGCCAA
>Ga0209487_1002136_pt1 | contig 16259 bp, 16 predicted proteins | sample Poulit2012_FD_187524 | JGI IMG/M metagenome (GOLD analysis project Ga0209487, IMG submission 187524) | Agricultural soil microbial communities from Georgia to study Nitrogen management - Poultry litter 2012 (SPAdes) (version 2) | ecosystem: Environmental > Terrestrial > Soil > Agricultural land...
CAACTCCTTTTTTGACTGGTTTATTGGTCTAAACAAAGTCTAACAAAATTAGGAGCTTGCGTGTTTCTTTATGTTTAAATTTTCTTATCACCCCAACATATATTTTAGAGCCCTTATATGGGACTAAAAGTAAAAGCTCCAACCAGCGAGTGGTTTGGAGCTTTTATTATCATTTAGGCTTCTTCAGCTACTGGATAAACACTTACTTTTTTGCGATTACGGCCTGAACGTTCATATTTTACGATACCATCTACTTTAGAAAATAGAGTGTGATCTCGACCACATCCTACATTTTCACCTGGATAAATCGCGGTACCTCTTTGGCGGAATAGAATTGCCCCACCTGTAACAAATTGACCATCAGCTTCTTTTTGTCCGAGACGTTTTGAGTGAGAATCGCGTCCGTTCTTTGAGCTACCACCGCCCTTTTTCTGAGCGAAGAATTGTAAATCAATACGCAACATGGTGTCATACCTCCTTATTCAATTTTAATAAACTGACTATATTCACGTTCTATTGATTGTAATGAAATAAGCATGCCTTCAATTAATAACACAGCCTTTTCTCTTATGTCTGGTGCTATATCATGAGGCAAACCAACATAAAGATAACCATTTTCACCTTGCTCAATATCCAAATTTATCTGACATAAAGCAGTGATTGCATTCACCGTTCCAAATGAAACGGCAGACACAGCTGCGCATACTAAATCATAACCATATGGACCACTTTCAGCATGTCCAGATATTTCAAATGCTTTAATTTGATTGTTTTTCCGATATATGGATACAGTTATCATTTGATTTACCTTTATGCATTAATTTTATCAATCACTAATTTTGTATATGGCTGACGATGGCCTTGTTTACGACTATAATTTTTCTTAGGCTTAAACTTAATCACGTTAATTTTTTTCTGACGGCCTTGTTTTTCAACTTTTGCTGTTACAGTGACACCATCAACATATGGTGCACCAACTTTAACGTCATCGCCACCTACCATGAGGATTTTATCGAACGTAACAGTATCACCTGTTTCAGATGCTACCTTTTCAACAAAAATTTCTTGACCTTCAGTGACTTTAACTTGCTTGCCACCTGTTTCAATAATTGCGTACATATTTTGCACCTCCCAATAAACTAAAGACTCGCCATACAGGTACTTAACTAAAACTAAGATTTTAAAACCTGATCTGTGCGGTTGTAGCACTGGTGCTACGAAGAATAACATAATTACGTTACCATATAACATGCGAACTTGTCAAGATATGATGCTTTTTATTTAGGATTCGTAAGCTCACCAATCGATTGCTTTAAATGATTGCCATCAAAATAGTATTGTAAACAATCATCTTCGCTTAGATGTGAGCCCGTGCCATTAGGCAAACTAACATAAATCGTATGTCTTTTTGTCTGCATAAATAACGAAAATACATCCATTAATGTGTAGTTTGCAGGAATAACAAGTGTACTTTTTTGCTTTTTTTCGTTTTCACTTTTATAGCGGTTCAGTAAAAAACGCATAAATACATAAAAACGATGACGCCACTCCTTTATATTTTCAATTAAAAGAAAACATGTAATTAAGAAAGCACTCAACGTAAATGGAAAAAAGAATAATTGTAAAATTAACAAAGATAAACAAGCGATGATAGATGAAATGATCACCATGTGATATGCGTGGCGGTATGGAAATAAGCAAGATAAACATAAAAACAGAAGCTTACCACCATCAAGTGGCCAAATAGGTAATAAATTAAATAACAATATGATTGTATTATAAAAATATATGATATCGATTATTGACCCTGGTATCACATGTCCCTGAGCAAGTATGTATGTAACACCATAAATAATGATGTGCTGGAATGGACCAGCAATCGTCACAAGTATTTCTTCAAGCATGTCCTTATTGCCATGCTCTTCTGTTTGCATAACACCCCCGAAAACCCAAAGCATAATATGTTTAATACGCCATTTAAAGAAATGCGCAACCGTATAATGACCCAATTCATGAATAAGTACAATCGATAGTATGATCACCAATTCAGCAAAAGTACCTGTTAAGAATGCAATCACAAAAAATATAAGTAAGATTGGATGAATATAAATTGTCGGCATATGTTTACGGCGCCTCGTCTACATCAACTTGGATTACTTTGACCGGGTCAATATATTCATTATCTTTTTCTAGTGAAAAATAGATAGAATCATTTTCTGTTTCAGGATTAAACGTACCAATCCTCTCACCCGCTGCAATGGATTGATACAGATGCACATCCACTGAACTCAGTAGAGCATATGTTGATTGACTCCCATTTGCATGTTGGATAATGACAGTCTTGTCCGTTTTATGATCATTACCCGCAAAGATGATAATACCACTATCCCATGCTGTCACCTCTGTAGCAGAATCAGGGGCAATTTTAATACCTGATCCATTGATTTGGAATTCTTCCGCGATGTTTCCACTGACCGGCAAAGCAACTGCTTCAACCTCTCTGTCATTACGATCATCTGTTGGACTGAATGCTAAGGGTGAACCGAGCGTTTCTTTATACCAATGATGTACACTGGCAAACGGAAATTCTTTAGAAAAAGCAGCACTTGCCCATAGTTTTGGCTTTTCTAAAAAGCCTTGATTCGATTGGAATAAAATCATAGCTCCTAAAAATACACATGCGGATAAGCAAGCTTTTATCAGCAAACCATTAACAGAGATCATTGAATTTTTAGATTCCTTATCTTTCTTAGATACATCTGGAAAAGATGGAAAAAAACCATGTTTTTCCTCATGATCTGGTACCATTGACGTCATATTTATTTTTTTCCCTTTAGGGTTAAGGCGATTTTTTTTACGCTGAGCAATGGATTTTCTAATGTCTTTAATCTCATTATTCATCTGCTTCACAATCCTTCATTTTACATTTATCCTATTCTATGAAAAATATGGACAAGATATGATGTCAAATGCAAAACAATTTTATCCTGAAACAGATGTTATAAAATACACGTGCTAAAATCAGTACACAGGGGGTGTTTCGTTTGCGAACATACAAATAGCCTAATGATACTATACACCATCAGGCTATACGTTACGTCTCAAATTGTATTTACGCTCATACACTATGAGCGCATACCGAAAAAGCTTTTTACTTTTTGGAACATACTTTTGTCATTTTCTAAGGATTGTAGGGGTACTGTTTCTCCTAAAATTCTCCGAGCAATATTTCTGTAGGCAATCGATGCTTTAGTGTTTGGCTGAAAAGCAATCGGTTCACCGTCGTTAGAAGCTTTAATAACCTCGTCATCATCTTGAACAATACCAATTAAATCAATTGATAATATTTGTACGATATCATCAATATCCAGCATATCCCCATTTTTCATCATATGATTACGGATGCGGTTAATGAGTAATCGTGGATGTTCGACCTCTTCATTTTCTAGCAGACCAATAATTCTATCAGCATCTCTCACACTTGAATGTTCGGGTGTTGTCACGACAATCGCTTTGTCGGCACCAGCGACCGCACTCTGGAAGCCTTGTTCAATGCCTGCAGGGCAATCAATAATAATATAATCATAATCTTGCTTCAGCTCAGATATAATCTCTTGCATGCCCTCTTTCGTCACGGCTGATTTATCTGTTGTTTGTGCTGCTGGTAATAATACAAGCTGGTCAAAGCGTTTATCTTGGATAAGTGCCTGTTTGAGCTTACAACGTCCTTCAATCACATCAACGATATCAAATATAATTCGATTTTCCAGTCCCATAACAACATCTAGATTACGCAAACCAATATCTGTATCAACTAAGCAAATCTTTTTATCCATGAGTGCAAGTGCAGTACCTAAATTTGCTGTTGTCGTTGTTTTTCCAACGCCACCTTTTCCAGATGTAATGACGATTGCCTCACCCATTTTGCATTCTCCTTTCAAATCCGCTTAAATCTTTTCGTATCCGAGATAGCACTTGTAACCGATCAATCATAATCTTATCCTGATCCTGATCTATGAACCCACATTCCATATAAACACCAGTAGATTCATAGTCTGGTGCTCGGCTCATATAATCTGCAATTCGGAGTTGACTAGGTTCCATGTACGATGCAACAATAACCGCTTCATGATCCCCATACAGTCCAGCATGAGCAATACCACGTAAGTTTCCCATAATGTAAATATTGCCTGTTGCAATAACTGTACCACCTGGGTTGACATCACCGATTAACAATAAATCACTGTCTACCTTCAGTACTTGTCCTGATCTGACAAGTCGATTCATAACTTTAATATCACTTTGTTCTTTCCATTGAAGCGCTTCTTCTCTTAAAACAACATTAGATAAAAAAGAGTGAATAGATAGACGATTTTTTCGACTTACCAATTCGCGAATCTGATCTTTTTGTGCATCCGTTAAAAATCGATTTCCTAATTGCACCGTCACAGACACGATCGGATCATCTTTGTTCGCATAATCCTTAGCAACTGTTTTCTCTAATTCTTCAAGGACTTCCGCAAACGCACATGAATCATCAATAAACAGTGTGAGTCCATTTCGCGTACCTTTTATTCTAATTATCTGTTTCTTTTCAAGCACGGTAAGTTCACCTCATTAGGTTGTCTATACATTTCGGAATCGTCTTATAATGAATGTCCCTTTGATACATGCTCATTTCCCCATTTAAGGAAACGACTTTTAAGTAGCGGATAACATACGATCAAAAAGATTAAATTTGCTAAAGTTGTTGGTAATAATCGATTAAATAAATAGACACCAAATGTCATGTTCGTTAAATCGACAACCGAATATATAACATAAATTAAAACATCTACGAGTATAACGCCAATAACACCGAATAGCATTGTGGAATAAAAGTTGATATTGATCGATTTTTTTAATCTATGGACTAAATAGACAATGAGGCCATAAGTGAACATATAAACCCCTAAAATATTTGTATATACAATATCAATTAAAAGTCCAAAAATGACGCCATAAACGACTGCATTAAATGACTGGTTATCATCATAATAGATTGTAATAAAGATTAATAGCGCGAAAACCCAATGAGATATAATAAATGTTTGTCCACCCACTAAAAATCTTGGCAATAAATCTACTGCTACACCTTGTAATACAAGTGATAGGAAGAGAATGAGAGGTAAATAAATTCGACTCATGATTTATTCCTCCCCTTGTTCATCACTAGAAGATTCATCTGGTTCTTTTAAATCACGATCAACAACGATGACATGATTTATACTATACATATTTGCCGCTGGTTCAACAAGTGCTGTTTGTGTTAACCCATATTGGTCTGGAACGACCTCTTTAACTGTTCCAATCAATAAACCAGCTGGAAATGTACCTCCCATACCAGATGAAACAACTTGATCACCTTCTTCAACATCCTTATCAGATTCCTCAATTATTTTGAATTTTAAAGAATGTGATTCTTTATCATATTCCTCAACAAGGCCAAAAACATCTTTGTCCTTGTCTACAGATATTTTTGCAGAAATACGATTGAATTGATCAAAACCTGTGAGTAGTTGAACAGTTGATGTATAACCAGATGCCACTTGAACTTTACCTAGCATACCATCTGCGGTAATCACTGCCATATTCGGCTCGACACCATCTTTCGTACCTTTATTAATTGTAACTTGTTCGACCCAGCGCTCAGATGAACGCGAAGTTACGGTAGCCTGTATCGGATTAAAATCGCGAATAGACTCTGTTTTATCGAGTATATCACGTAATTCCTTGTTATCTTCTTCAAGTTCTTGTACATCATAAACAAGTGTACGATATTCTGATACTTTTTCTTTCAAAAGTTGATTTTCATCGTACGTATCTTTGAATTCGCCAATATTTCTAAAAGCAGATGTTACATATTTTACAGGGGCAGAAACAACATTTTGAACCCAGCCCACCGTATCTTTAACAAATTGCTCTCCAACCGTGATTTCATCTCTTCCTTTTAAAGAATAGCCTATGAGACAAACTAAAATGATGATACTGATAAGCAATATAAATAATCTTTTGTTGCGAAAAAAAGACATGCAAACACCTGCTTACTCTGTATAATGATGTGTTGCTACGTTAGGATTCGTTTGAAAATGCTGTATATAATCTAATGATTTACCTGTACCTATAGCGACACTTTCTAATGGGTCATCTGCTATGAATACTGGTATTTTTGTTTCTTCACTGATCATACGATCTAAATTTTTAAGTAAAGAACCACCGCCAGACAATACGATACCTCGATCCATAATATCGGCTGCAAGTTCTGGAGGCGTTTTTTCTAGTGTATTCTTGACGGATTCAACAATGATTGCCACCGCATCTGTTAATGATGATGCTATTTCCTCAGCAGTAATAGAAATGGTTTTTGGTAAACCTGTTAATAAATCACGGCCTCTAATTTCCATTTCTTCATCAACTTCTACCTCGCCAGCTGTCCCGATATCCATTTTGATGGATTCTGCAGACCGCTCTCCAATCATCAAATTATAATGTTTACGAATATATTGGATAATTGCTTCGTCTAAGTTGTCGCCTGCCGTTCGAATGGATCGGCTTGTCACGATCCCACCAAGTGAAATAACTGCGACTTCTGTTGTGCCACCACCTATATCAACAATCATGCTACCAGTTGGTTCCCATACTGGCAAACCAGCCCCGATAGCGGCCGCAAATGGTTCTGCAATCGGATAAGCCTCTTTAGCGCCAGCTTGTTTAGTTGCATCCACAACTGCTCGTTCTTCAACCATGGTAATGCCAGAAGGAACACATATAATTACATTAGGTTTACTGGCAAAGAATGATCTTTTGCGCATGGCTTTTTTTATATAATACTTCATCATAATGGCGGTTGTATCATAATCAGCAATGACACCATCACGCATTGGTCGCACAACAGAGATATTGCCGGGCGTTCTTCCAATCATGTTTCGGGCTGACCCACCAACTGCTTCGACTTCATCTGTCTCGATATTTCGTGCTACGACAGATGGTTCTCTTACAACCACACCTTTTCCTTTTACATAAACGAGGGTATTGGCTGTGCCTAAATCGATTCCTAAATCTTGTGAAAAGCTAAATCGTCCCAACAATATCTTCCTTTCTAAAATAGCAAGTTCTTTTGATGTCTATCCTTAACTATACCGATTTATAATATGTGTTGCAATCCTATATTATTGTATCCTGAGCTGTTGTAACTTAAATAAAGCGCCACTTTCAATGAAACATCAGAAAATGGCGCTTGCCTATTTGTTCATCCATTTAATTATACGAAATAAAATGCCAAATGAAAAGTTTTACAAGTATCCTTTTTCTTTTAATGAGACAAATTTCCGATCACCAATGACTAAATGATCAAGTAATTCAATGCCAATCATTTTGCCTGATTCAACAAGTCTCCTCGTAACATGGATGTCTTCTTGTGACGGTGTGGGGTCGCCAGATGGGTGGTTGTGTGCACAAATAATTGAGGCGGCTGAGCGTTTTACAGCTTCACGGAAAACTTCTCGTGGGTGAACGATTGAAGCATTTAAACTCCCTATAAATATCGTTTGTTGATGTATAATTTGATTTTTTGTATTTAAAAAAAGTGTAACAAAATGTTCCTGGGATAATTTACGCATGTCTTCCATCACATAATTTGCACCATCTTCGGGAGAGCGAACAATATAATTGTTATCTGGTTTGTATGCATTCATTCTTTTACCTATTTCAATGGCAGCTAAAATAACGACGCCTTTCGCTGGGCCAATGCCTTTAATTGCTGTCAATTCCTCAATCGTTGCATCAGACAAAAGCTTAAGTCCCTCAAAGTGCATGAGCACCCGATTTGATAGATCCATTACGGATTCCTTTTGCGTCCCGCTACCTAGTAATAGGGCAAGCAACTCTTGATTTGTCAGATGGGAACCTCCATATGAAAGCATACGTTCTCTAGGGCGATCTTCTTTTGGAACATCTTTAATCATAATTGGTGTTTTCATTATTTAAACCTCCTCTATTATCCCCCCTTATATTACGTTAATTTATTTTTTTCACCACTGTACAATTGTTGAATATACCCTTAATGATTTAATCAAAATGAACTTTTGACACACTTAAAATGTTGCTTTTACTCATTAATGCTTCACCATATTTTCTTTTTTATCAATCTGTGGGTAAGCGGGCATAGTGGTCCCAAATTGATAATAAAATCAGTTGTTTCTCTTTGCCTTCTGCTTGGGCCATCTCTTTCTCATATATCTGTTCAATTTGTTCGACCAACTCGGAGATGTGCGGCATTTCTGTAGGCGCTTGCTCTAACAAATCCCCCCAGGCATCAGATTGAAGTTCATCCTCATCTTGCAATGATTCAAGAGACGTTTCCCATTGAGAAACCATGGATTGTAGCCATTCATATTCCTGTTCTGCTAATTCGATATCTTGTTCATTTGTCTCCCAAACTTTTGTAAAAACATCAAAACCCTTTTCTGTCACCTTTTCAGCTGCTTGTTTAGCATTGTCTTCTGTTTTTAACAGACCGGCAAACAAGTAAAATTCATCACTCTCTTCCCATATATATGTTGGTATATCCGCATCATCATAAATTGAAAACCATTCTTCGGCGTTGCTTTCTTCTGCGAACATACCGACTTGCAAAACATGACCATGCATTTGAGGCAAAGTAAATGTCTTTGTTCCAATCTTCTGATCCTCATTGTTATCTTTTTGAGGTGCATGACTTGTACCGAGTGTTTGGCTATGTTGTTCCGGGTCACTCGGAAAATGTGTAAACATACTTAATAACAAAACTCCTAGGATACCCCCAATTGCTACAGCAGAAAAACTAGCAAAAATAATCGGTTTTAAAGTTGTCAACTTACGCTTTGACTTTTTCTGTGATGTATAAAATGACTGGTGACGATTATAATTTTGTTCTTTAGATGCTTCATTGACCTTTTCCTTTAATTCACGTGGCTCCATTAAATTGCTATCTTCCCAGACAATATCGTTTTTCTTCTTTTTCACCGTTTTCCCTCACTTTGCTAGGTTTGTTTCACTCTATCATAGCTCTATGAAAAAATTAGCCGATTACTGTCGGAGAAAACAAATTTCGTTCAACAAAATAATGGATTGTTCATACGATTTCTCGTTTTATGTCGTTTGGTTTAAATAATGTCTCACAGTACTTATAAAGTGCAAGGATCCCGTAATAAAATAATAGTCATCCTTATGATCTTCAATCTGTGCCAGCGCCTCTTTCCAATCCGTTATAATTTGATAATGCTCTCTTTTCATACAATGTATCAAATCACTTGTTTTGGCAGCTCGTGAGTGCTGGAATGTCGTTAACGTAATCGATGTAAAAGCATCCTCTACCTCGGATAAGATGGCCGAAATATCTTTATCCTTAAATGCCGCAAAAATTAAATGCCGTCTCACATTAGGATAATGAGTCTGTACCGTTTGTAAAAAAGCCTTTATGCCTGCGACATTATGGGCACCATCTAGAATAATCGTTGGCTTTTGACTAATGCGTTCAAATCGTCCAGATAATGTTGTTTGCTTAATACCATATAATGTTTTTTGCCAATCCAGGGGTAAGTCATTTTGTTCAATCATGGTTAACGCCATAATGGCTATAGAACAGTTTTTTAATTGGTGGTTCCCAAGCATCTGTATTTGTACGTGTCGATCGTTGACCCCATCCGACCAATTAAAATCTTCTTCCGTTTCCGTTCCAGTGTTTGCCTCATATGTAAAGTCTTTATTTAAATACAAACCTGTTGTTTGTTGTTGTTCAATTTCTTGATTAATAATATGTGCAGCTGCTTTACAAACATCACCAACAATAACAGGTACTTGGTATTTAATAATACCTGCCTTGTGATAAGCGATTTTTTCTACTTCTTGGCCCAAAAATTGCGTATGATCTTTGTCAATATTTGTTATAATAGATAAAATTGGGTGCAGACAATTCGTCGTATCCTCTCTACCACCCATACCTGTTTCTATTAAAGCAACATCTACTTGATTTACAAAATAGTTAAAAGCTATCACTGTCATAATTTCAAACTCTGTTGGGTGGTTACATTGTGAATCAAGCTGAACAATAACCGGATATAAACGATTTAACTGATTAATCAATTCATGATCTTCTATATAATGATCATTAATTTGGATATGTCCCTGCAAACCAATCAAACTCGGTGATGTAAATAGGCCAACATGATAATCATTAGCCATTAAAGCCTTTTTTATAAACTGCAATGTTGAGCCTTTTCCATTTGTGCCTGTAATATGAATCGCCTTAAGCTTTTTATGTGGATCATTTAAATAGGTTAATAATTTATACATTCGGAATAAACCTGGTTTAATACCATAATTAGATCGTGCTTTAAAAAAATCTTGAACTTGTTGCATGTCTGTATACATGTTTAACACCGCGTTTCTATTAAAATTACATCGAATGAATCAAATTGTACTATTGCCAGTTAAAATTAACAAGGAGGTTTTTTAGTGCAGAAAGAAGGTTGGATTATTTATAATGGGCATTTACAAAGCCCTGCTTTCTTTGACTATGCCCAGTCATTGCAAACGGCTGCAAAAAAACGTGGCATAAAAACAACACTTTATAAAAATAATGAATTACTCGCGCATATAACAACGGAAGGGTTTAATGTTATCTCTGAAGAGCTTACCTTACCAGATTTCGTCATTTTTACTGATAAAGATATCTATTTAGCTAAACAATTGGAACAACTTGGGATCAGACTATTTAATTGTGCCAATGCGATCGAAGTGAGTGATGACAAAATCGCTATGTATGCAAAACTTGCCCAACATAAAATCAGAATACCCAAAACAATTATTGCGCCAAAACTTTTTACATTTCCAGACCAACCAGATATGACGTACTTACAATCCGTCATGAAAACGTTTGGTTTTCCACTCATTATTAAAGAAGCATTTGGTTCATTTGGTGAACAAGTTTATCTTGTCCACAACCAAGATCAATTACTGCAAACCGTTCAAAAAATTGGGAGTCAACCTTTTATGTTTCAGGAGTTTATTAAAACGAGTTACGGAAAAGATATGCGGCTACAAGTTGTCGGTCGTAGAGTGGTAGCTGCCATGATTCGCTCGGCAAAAAATGATTTTAGATCCAATGTCACAGCAGGGGGAGAAATGAAACCATATGAACCAACACAAATTGAAAAGAAACTAGCAATCGCTGCTACAACGGCCATTCAAGCTGACTTCGCAGGTGTGGATCTATTATTTGGTCCAGATGATACACCCATCGTTTGTGAGATCAACTCAAATGCACATATTCGCAATTTATATGAATGTACGCATATAAATGTAGCTGATGATATCATTGAGCATGTTATACAATATTTTTCAAACAAGGAGTGAGCTTCATGAAACAAGGTTGGCTCATTTATAATCAGAAAGATGCTAAGGAGAATCATGCCTATATTGATTGGTTTGTGAAAGAGGCTGATTTACAACAGTTACACTTAGAACTTATCTATCAAGAGGATATAACAATTGGGATTATCAATAATCAAAATACCATCCTCATTAAGGATCAACAGGTTAACCTACCAACATTTGCTGTTGTTCGGACGATTAATCCAATATTAAGTGATCATTTAGAGGCGTGTGGTGTTCGCGTTTTTAATTCTGCCAACACATCAGAACTATGTAATCACAAGTCAAAAACATACCAAGCGGTACATAAACTTGATATCCCAATGGTCGATACGATTTTTGCTCAGCGGTTGCAATTAACAGATCACCCACCGATGCATTTTCCGTTTGTCATTAAGGAATCAACTGGCAGAGGGGGGCAGCAAGTGTTTCTTATTTCCGATCAACAAGACTGGCACACATTTAAAGATGAACTTTTATCAACTGACATTGTCATCCAATCTGCGCGTGTACAGCACGGTAAAGATGTAAGAGTATTTGTAGTTGGTCAAACAATTATCGGTGCCGTCCTTCGGGAAAATCTGTATGATTTCCGAGCTAACTTTAAACTTGGTGGAACAGCCACATGGTACCCGCTCCATGCAACAGAACAAAAACTGATTCAAAAAATCATCAATCATTTTAATTTCGACATGGTCGGTATTGATTTTCTGCTTGATGAAAACGGAAAATTGTTATTTAACGAAATAGAGGATGTCGTTGGGTCTAGAACGCTCAGTTACGTTTCAGAAATTAACTTACTCCAAAAGTATGTGACCCACATTAAAATGAATATATAAATAACTCAACTTTCGAAGAGTGAAAATTATAGAAAACCGTTGGTCAAATAAGTTGGGATAGAAATGATCTCCTCAAGTTGACTTTCGATTAAAAGGTACTGTACAACTGAGACACACCCAGAATCACTTCATTAATTGCATTCGTTTTTAACATCACATTTGATGTAAAATGCGAACTAGTGCCTAGTTGTTTTTCGCTGCGGACCGTTGCTTTCCGCGGGCACGGCTTCAGTCCCCTCGAGAAACTCACTCTGCGGGGCCTTCAGACACGTGCTATTCCCGCAGGAGTCAACGGTCCTCCGCTCCAAACAACAGCCATATTAGTGATGTTGTATGATTATTCTAACGCCACGTTAGCGGAAGAAAAAACACGAAGACTCCAGTGGGAGCCAAGGCCTAGATGAGACCCCACAGGGAGCGAAGCGACTGAGGAGGCTCATCAGCCGCCCACGGAAAGCGTAGTGTTTTTTCTGGAGCGACAGCTATACTCTTCTTAAGAAGACTAATTCGCAGTTTACGTTTTCTTCCTAATAAAACACCAAAGTTTAATTTACCAAGGTTGTCAAGGAGATTATTAGAAATGTTCTGAGTATAACTCGGTTAATTGTTTTAACTTACTTTATTGGTGAGAAAGTGAAGTAGGTAAAAAACCGTTGAATGGACTCTCCGCGAATTAGTCTGGGAGAGTCTTCTTTCAACGATTTTCTCACGTGCACCCTGTTCATAATTTAAACCTATATTGTTATTTCAATTCTTCCAGACGTGCTTTAACACGATTATATTTGTCGAGATATTCCACTTCTTTTTCTCTCTGCTCAGAAACTAATTTTTTAGGCGCTTTTTCGACAAAGTTTTTGTTAGCTAATTTCTTTTGTACAAAGTCGACTTCTTTTTGCCACTTCTTCAGTTCTTTTTCTAAACGGGCAATTTCCTTATCAAAGTCAATTAACCCTTCAAGAGGTAGATAAATCTCTGCCCCCGTCACAACAGCTGTCATCGCTTTATCTGGAACATCTAACGTTTGAGCAATGGTAAGCTGTTCGGGATTACAAAACTTTTCTAAATAGTGTTGATTGGCCTTCAACTCTTCAACAACCTCATCTGTCTCAGCATGAATTAATAACGTAATTGGTTTAGACATCGGTGTATCAACTTCAGAACGTATGTTTCTGACAGACTTAATGATACTTACAAGGCGCTTCATACGTTTGGCAGCCACTTCATCGTGATATTCGGGCGCAACGCTTGGCCAATCCGCAATAGTAATCGATTCCCCTTCATGTGGCAGTTGTTGCCAAATTTCTTCTGTAATAAACGGCATAAATGGATGAAGCATGCGCATTGTTTGGTCAAATACATGTGCCAGAACAGAGCGCGTCATATGCTTTTTCGCTTCATCCTCACCATATAAAGGTAATTTGGCCATTTCAATGTACCAATCACATAAATCGTCCCAAATGAAGTTATATAAATATCTGCCCGCTTCACCAAACTCATATTTATCGGTGTTTTTCGTGACATTTTCGATGGTTTCATTTAATCGTGTCAATATCCACCGATCTGCTAAAGACTTCTCACCCGATAAATCAATATCATGATACGTGAACCCATCCATATTCATTAATGCAAAACGTGCCGCATTCCAAATTTTATTAGAAAAATTCCATGTTGATTCAACTTTTTCCCAATGGAATCGCAAATCTTGACCTGGCGTAGAACCCGTTAATAAGAAATACCGTAATGAATCGGCACCATATTTATCAATGACATCCATCGGGTCAACACCATTGCCTAATGACTTACTCATTTTCCTCCCTTCCGCATCACGAATGAGTCCATGAATTAAAACATCTTTAAACGGTCTTTGGCCTGTAAACTCTTTTGATTGAAAAATCATGCGTGACACCCAGAAAAATATGATATCGTATCCGGTCACAAGTGCATCTGTTGGGAAATAACGTTTGAAGTCTTCTGATTCCTCACTTGGCCAACCCATCGTTGAAAAAGGCCATAATGCAGAAGAAAACCAAGTATCGAGCACATCTGTATCTTGTTCCCAATTTTCGATATCTGTTGGTGCTTCTTTACCGACATAAACTTCTTTTGTTTCCTTGTGATACCAAGCAGGGATGCGATGTCCCCACCATAATTGTCGTGAAATACACCAATCTTTAATGTTTTCCATCCAATGTAAATAGGTGCCTTCAAACCGCTCCGGTACAAAATTCACCTTATTTGAACCTTGTTGTAATTTGACAGCTTCATCAGCAAGTGGTTGCATGTTTACAAACCATTGTGTGGACAAATAAGGTTCAACAATCGCACCACTACGTTCAGAATGGCCTACCGTATGTGTATGATCTTCAATGTTAAACAAAACATTTGCATCTTGTAAATCTTTGACAATTTGTTTACGGCACTCAAACCGATCTAAACCTTCATACTTGCCCGCTTTTTCGTTCATTGTTCCATCTTCATTCATTACAAGAACGCGTTCTAAATTATGTCGGTTGCCAATTTCAAAGTCATTTGGGTCATGGGCAGGTGTAATCTTCACAGCACCAGAACCAAATGTCATATCAACATAATCATCAGCTACAATTTCAATCTCTCGACCAATGATCGGTAAAATGACGTGTTTACCAATTAAATGTTGATAACGCTCATCGTCAGGATGAACGGCTACAGCAGTATCACCTAACATCGTTTCTGGACGGGTTGTCGCAATCTCAATATAGCCATCCTCATCCTTTAGTGGGTAACGCATATGATAAAAATGTCCCTCAATTTCCTCATAAATGACCTCGATATCAGAAAGGGCCGTTTGCGTCTGTGGATCCCAATTAATAATATACTCGCCTCGATAAATAAGATCTTTTTCATACAACTTTATAAAAACTTCTTGAACAGCTTCAGATAAGCCATCATCAAGCGTAAAACGTTCTCGAGAATAATCAAGTCCAAGACCCATTTTTCCCCATTGCTCCCGAATATGGTTCGCATATTCCTCTTTCCAATCCCACACTTTTTCAATAAATTTTTCTCGACCTAAATCATAGCGGCTTTGACCTTGTGCTTTTAATTTAGCTTCGACAACAGATTGTGTTGCAATGCCGGCATGATCCATGCCCGGTAACCACAAGACATCATACCCCTGCATACGTTTCATTCGGGAAATTGTATCTTGCATTGTTGTATCCCATGCATGGCCCAGGTGTAATTTTCCCGTCACATTTGGGGGGGGAATCACAATCGTATATGGCTCTTTGTCAGGATCACCAGTTGCTTCGAAATAATTACCTTGTAACCAAAAGTCATAACGGCCTTGTTCGACTTCTCGTGGATTATACTTTGATGATAATGCATTTTTTGATTGTTCACTCATTTTGAACCCTCCCAGTTATAAACCGTATTTTAAAAACAAAAAACCTTTCCATCCTTAAAAAGGACGAAAAGGTTATTTCCGTGTTACCACCTTCGTTTACAGACATAACAATCTGTACACTCAACTGTTTTAACGGGCAATACCCGGCTTTCTTCTACTCATATTCAAAGAAGCTGCTCATGGGCGACATTCAAAAATATCTAACCTAGGAAACTTTCAGCCATGATTTCCCTCTCTATAGGCGATTATTTTTTACTCTTCCCAATCCCTGCATATAACCTTATCTAGTTGCTTATATTTTAACGATTCAATATAAAATATGCAACTTTTATCATTTGTTGCACCTTTTAGCAAGCCAGAAACATATCATACCATAACAGAAAAAATAAATTAATCTAAAATGGGGTGTGATAAATGGGCAGATTTTATCGTTATCGTCTACCACCATGGCTCAGACATTGCATCATTGTTATTGAAACAGCCGTCCTTCCGATTATGGTTTTTCAACTTATTAGAACATTACTTTTCCCAACAACATTAGATGTATTATTGTTAGGGTTTGTTACAGGGCTCTTCTTCGCATT
>Ga0209487_1002137_pt1 | contig 16258 bp, 11 predicted proteins | sample Poulit2012_FD_187524 | JGI IMG/M metagenome (GOLD analysis project Ga0209487, IMG submission 187524) | Agricultural soil microbial communities from Georgia to study Nitrogen management - Poultry litter 2012 (SPAdes) (version 2) | ecosystem: Environmental > Terrestrial > Soil > Agricultural land...
TCTTCCATCCAGTCGACAAGCAAATCAATGATGATCTTTTTTGATAAAAGGTCAATATGTGCGGTTGGCTCATCTAAAATTAATAGTGGTGCATTTCTTGCTATTGTTAAGGCGAAATTTAACTTTTGTTGTGAACCTTGCGAAAGTTTTCCATACCGTTTGTTCAAATGAATATCTAATAACTGGACAGCTTTCGTAAAAAGTTCCTCATCCCAATTGGGATAAAAATGTGAGACTAGATCCTTTAATGCTTTTCCAGTAAATGCATCAGAGCCAATCGTTGTTTGCGGTTGATAGGCAACTTCTTTCTTCCAATCTTCATCTTGCTGATGAACAAACTGATCAAACATTTTGATTGTCCCTTGATTGGATTTTACAAGCCCCATCATTGATTTGATTAATGTACTTTTACCAGAGCCATTATTTCCGACTAATGCTGTAATTGTGCCAGGCTCAATCATTAAATTGATGGGCCCAAGTTGAAAATCATCTAGAGTTTTCCGAAACTGGGTTATTTCTACGAGAGATTTCATAAGATTATTTTCCTTTCTTAAATGAATGTAGTACTTCTTGAAAGATCTTTTCTATTTGTTCTGCTGTATAGTCATATTTTGATGCTGTATCTATCGCCTTTTCAAAAGCTTGATAAACAGCAGCCACTTTTACTTCCAACATTAAAGAGTCTTCTACTTCAGCAACAAAAGTACCCTTTCCTTGAATCGTCCGAATAAATCCGTCACCTTCGAGGTTTTGATAAGCCCTCCTCGTTGTAATCACACTTATTTCCAAGTCTTTAGCAAGAACGCGAATCGAAGGGAGGGCAGTTCCAGCAGGTAAATGACCACCAGCAATCAATGCTTTCAGCTGTTTTTCTAATTGATGATAGATTGGTTCCCGAGAATCCTTTGATAATTGTATCGGTAATTTCATGTTGCCCACCCCCTATAAGTAATCGGTCATCTCAATTTTTCGAACCATGCGTCCCATCCAAAACTTAAATCCGAGCATAGCCAAAAGTAATGATATCAGCGTGACGATGATAGGGTAATTGGTTGATATCTCTATCGTCCAATGTACGAAACCGTGTGGATATACTTTATAAAATAAGCAGATCATCACCATAAGCAATAAGAAACCAAGAAAAAGGTTGCGCAAGATTGCAGGAACCTTATTCATACCCGTATCAGTTATAAGTTCTAAACAACCAAAATAGATACTAAAGCAAAGCCAAAAAATCGAAAATACAGTATAGCTTCCTATTGTCATCGTGTCGTGAATAACAGGTGTTAGCAAGTAGATAGAAACTAAAAACAATATATTAAAAGGTATTGAAATGATTAGATATGTAAAAAAACGATGTTTAGCAATGATCTCTTTTCTTGTTGGTAGCTGTTGAAGTAAAACCAGATAAGGTGAGAGTAAAAACCCACTGTTAATATCTTCAATTTTAAATGGCTTTGGTCTAATCCAGTGCGTAACGAAACAAAAGGCAATAATAAAGAATATATCAACTGATAAAAAGCTATCTTCAAAATAATCTGCCATCGTCGGAACAATAAAAATAAGTAACATGATCAATATGGCGACCAATAATAGGAGGCTTTTTAGATAATATTTTAATTCAAATTTTGTTAACCAAAATGCTTGTTTCCAATCTTCCATTGTGAAGTTCCCCCTTTATAAATAATCCAACTTCTCCATTAATTTTTTCATATAAGATTGCCAATAAATGAAGCCGAAGTAAGCTAAAGCGACTGAGATCAGGCCAGATAATATCGGCCATTTTTTGGCGATAATGAGTGTCAAGTGTACAATGCCATAGTCAGAGACAATGTGGAAAATTGTAAAGAAAGCAATGACGCCGATCAGCATCAATACAGCATAAACAACCACCTTCCGCGGAGAAGCCCTATCCCCAGCATCACTGCTAGGAATGATGCCACCCATATACACACCAAATGAAAGCCACATAATCGCAAAAACGATATATAAACTTAAGTCCATCATTCCCTGTATAGTTGGTGTAAATAGATATAAAGCAATAAGCAATAAGATTTGTGGTGGAAATGAATAAATAAAATAAATAATAAATCTACTTTTTATAATGAGTTCTTTTGAAATTGGCAACTGTTGAAGCATGACCACAGTCGGTGATGCAACTAATTCATCATTCAATTGTTGAACTTGAAAGTACTTTGGCTTTGTCCAAGCCGCTGCAAAAGTGAATGAAAGAATAAAGTAAAAATCAATGCCTACAAAGTTAAGATCCAAATAAGATTCAAAACTTGCGATAAAACCTAGGATGATTAACGGAAGAAATATAAGCAAAAGCAAAAGGTTTAATTTCGACTGTTTTAATTCAAACATCGCTAACCAGTATGCTTGTTTCCAAGTGTTCATTGTCTGTCACTCCTTTTTCTAACTGTTTATGTGTCTATACACACTATATGAGCTGTTTATAAAAATGTCAAGGATTTTTTTAATATCGGTTGGAAGGTACAGGACAATAATCGCGTTTCAATTGAGGTTGTTTTTTTAAAATGTGTAGTTGACTCTACTTAGGATATTGATCTATAATTTAACACAAAGACTTTATTCACTATTTGCACAGTGGTTAAAGTGAGAATCTAATAAACCTATAATGGTCACGCTTACAATTGCGTTTAGGTTTATACATATCATTCAGGCCTAATGGTCAAAAAGTAAAGACAAATAGGGAGGAACAGATACGATGAATCAAGAAACATTCGAGCATTACCCACAGGAGCCACATGGTGGGAAATTAGTGAACCGGGTATTAACTGGGGAAGCACGAGAGAAAATTCTTGCAAGGGCAAATGAGTTACCAATGATCATGATAGATTTAGAGGCTGTGATTACCTTAGAAATGATTGCCATTGGTGTTTTATCTCCTAATGAAGGTTTTATGAATGAAGCTGATTATGAATCTGTCCTTGAGGATGGACGTTTGGAAAATGGTGTAGTTTGGCCAGTCCCTTTAAGTTTTGCCCCGACTGGTGATCGGAATCAAGAAGTAGTCCATTCACTTTCAATTGGAGAAGAAGTTATTCTTGCCAATGAAAGTAAAGATCCAGTCGCCATTTTAAAAATCGATGATATTTTTCATTATGATAAAGAAAAACGTGCCTCACATCTATTTGGAACAACCGATCGAGACCATCCTGGAGTGGATGCGATTTATAGAAGGATGGGGGATACTGCATTAGGTGGTCCAATCCAGCTATTAAATCGCGTGAATTGGGGGCCTTTTGAAAAGTTACGTCTAGAACCGAAAGACACATGGAGAATATTTTATGAAGAAAAGAAATTCCGTTCAACTGCTGGTTTTATAACTGGAGCCAACCCACTTCATCGTGGTCATGAATATATTCATAAAAATGCATTAGAGGAAATCGATGGCTTACTCCTACAGCCTCTTGTTGAAATGGCTAAACGTGAATATACGCGACATGAATTTCGCGTGTTATCTTATAAGAGTGTGCTCGATAATTATTATCCAAAAGATAGATCTATTCTTGCGCCATTACGTGTTACTTATATATTTGCAGGGCCAAGAGAAACGGTTTTGCATGCACTAATTATGAAAAACTTCGGATGTACTCATGCGCTGATTGGTCGTGATCATGCGGGGATTGGTGACTATTATGATAAATATGCTAGCCATACGATATTTGACACATTTACACCAGAGGAGTTAGGCATTGATGTGCGTCTATTTCATGAGGTGTTTTACTGTACGCGCTGTGACACACCAGCGACAACTGAAACATGTCCACATGATGAACGTTATCGTGTGAATATTTCGGGCACTGGTATAAGAGAATTGCTTCGTCACGGGATTATGCCACCGAAGGAAATTGTGCGACCTGAGTCAGCGAGAATTGCGATGCAAGGTGTGCAGCCAAAAGGAGTGGATGAAAGTAAAAATGCGATTTTACCAGTAGGGAAAACAATCAAAAGTATCTTCCCGTTTTATGTAGACCGGAATCGACTTGGTGGGCCTGAACGTCCTAATTCACTGACGGCAGACGATTTGACAAATCGTGACTTAGAAGCGGCTGTTTTAGATGTTCGTACCAATGCCCATCGTGTGTATAGCGGTGTTTTTGAAGAATACAGTTATCTGGGTGATACAAATCGGAATTTACAACCTGAGTGGATTGCCAATGCGAGGGAGGCTGTTCGTGATCAGCAAGAGATGGTGATCGAGGACTTAGAAGAAAAAGTACAGCAAGCTTCCGAGGTTGCCTCAGATGAATTTATGTATCAAGACAAAGAAGAAGCATTACGTGAACTAGAGGTTGCTAAGAAGATTCTCGAAGATATTCCATCTGCACTTCGTCCACAGGAGTTAGAATATCGGACTTGGAATACCTTACCATACGATCGTTATCGAGGAGGAGACGATTAAAAGAAAAGAAAGGAGCAGAATACATAGATTCTGCTTCTTTTTATGGATTAAATCCATTTTATGATTGCTCCGGTCGTTCATCTCGTCTATGAAGTCCCGCTAACCTTGAAATATAGCTACCTCGGTCGTTCATCACACCTATGAAGCCCCGTTAACCTAGAAATATAACTCTTCCGGTCGCTCATCTCACCTATGAAGTCCCGCTAGCCTGGAATTATAACTCCTCCGGTCGTTCATCACACCCATGAAGTCCCGCTAGCCTTGAAATATATCTCCTCCGGTCGTTCATCGCGCCTATGAAGTCCCACTAACCTTGAAATATAGCTCCTCCAGTCGTTCATCACACCGATGAAGTCCCGCTAACCAAGAAATATATCTCCTCCAGTCAATCATCACACCATGATGAATTTCACACAATTGGTAAAAAAATAAGTACTAAAAATACTGATGAAGCTCATTTTGGTGTATAATGAATTTATATTTAATAAAACCACCATCCTTCTTGATCATTATGCCATCTCACCATCTATTTTCATTTCATCGCGTTAATGGTATACTGTTCCAACCTTGTTGGTTATGAGAGTTTTGAATTTTATTGCACTATATAATCTGATTATTTACTCTTTATGATCTACTTGGACTTATTCTTAATGATGTGAGGAATTAGTGAGACAATGAACGAAAGGAAATATTTAGACAGTAGGGGGAATCCATCATGAAAAATCAGAATATTCGTATTGAGCACACAGATACAAAGAAAACCAAACCTTCAGTTGATCAATTGGGATTTGGTAAACATTTTACAGATCACATGTTTATAATGGATTACGAGGAAGGTAAGGGATGGTATGATCCGAGAATTGTTCCATATCAACCAGTCGTACTTGACCCAGCTGCGGTTATTTTCCATTACGGTCAGACGGTTTTTGAAGGGCTAAAAGCATATATTAGTAAAGATGGAACGGTTAGATTATTTCGCCCAGAAATGAATATGAAAAGATTAAATCATTCTAGTGATAGGCTAAGTATGCCGCAAATAGATGAAGACTTTGCGCTCAAGGCATTAAAAGAATTGATTAAAATCGATCGCGATTGGGTTCCGACTGCGGAAGGGACATCACTTTATATTCGTCCTTTTATGATTGCGACAGATGCTAGCTTAAGTGTAAATGCATCTAAAAAATATCAATTTATGATTATCTTTTCACCAGTTGGTTCATATTATGAAGCAGGGATAAATCCTGTAAAAATTCTTGTTGAAAATGAATATATTCGTGCAGTAAAAGGTGGAACGGGAGAAGCCAAAACAGCAGGTAACTATGCTGCAGGCCTTAAAGCCCAACAAAAGGCGGAAGAGCTAGGATATGCACAAGTGTTGTGGTTAGATGGGATGCAAAAGAAATATGTTGAAGAAGTTGGCAGTATGAACATTTTCTTTAAAATAGATGGAGAAGTGATTACACCAGCTTTAAATGGAAGCATTTTAGCAGGGATTACAAGAGATTCCATTTTATACTTATTAAGACACTGGAATATTCCAGTTCAAGAAAGAAAAGTTTCTATGGAGGAAATTCTGGCTGCTCATCGTCAAGGGCTTTTAGAAGAAGTAATTGGCACAGGGACAGCAGCCGTTATTTCACCAGTGGGTGAGTTAAATTGTGATGGTCAAAAGTTAATTATTAATGAAGGAAAAACAGGTGAACTATCCAAAAAGCTTTATGATACATTAACAGGTATCCAAGTTGGAACAGAAGCTGATCCATTTGATTGGATCGTAGAAGTAAAATAATTCTCACTGAAAAAGGCAGTCGACATATGTGTTGACTGCCTTTTCGCGTTGTTCAAATTGCATGACTATTCTGCTGTTCACAATTTGTCCATACAGTTGTTACAAATATGTGAATATAATCACATTTATATTGCCTTATTATTAAATCCTGTTAAGATATAACTATAGACAACGTAATAATGTTTATTACATTGTGAAATGTTGAACATTAAAATAATAAAGGAGTTGGAAAAGATGATTATGAATTTCATCCGTAATAATAAAATTTTTGCAGGAGTTTTAGCATTTATCCGTGTTTATATTGGTTATCAGTGGATCACAGCAGGTTGGGGTAAAGTAACGAGTGGGTTTGATGCAAGTGGATTTATTCAAGGAGCTATTGCCAATGCAGGTGGAGAAAATCCAACTGTTCAAGCATGGTGGGGCGCTTTCCTAGAAGCATTTGCATTACCAAATGCAGGAATGTTTAGCTTTATGGTAGCATGGGGAGAAGTTTTAGTTGGTCTTGCACTTATCTTAGGTATCTTCACTAACTTTGCAGCACTAATGGGACTTACAATGAACTTTGCATTCTTATTCAGTGGAACAGTAAGTACCAATGCACAAATGGTTGTCCTGACAATGTTTGTTCTAGTAGCAGGATTCAATGCAGGTAGATACGGTTTAGACAGATGGGTTATTCCATTTATTAAAAATTATACAAGAGAAAAAAGATTGTTTAAAAAAGAAGTAGTTAGTGCATAATGACTCATCATGTGAAAAGCCACACAAGGGAATTTCCTGAAGTGTGGCTTTTTTCTGTTTAAAAATGTCGCTTTATGTAAAAAATGAAAAAGAACAATCATTTTGCATAAAGAGGAGATGGAGAAAATGAAAAGAATGATAAGTGTGTTATGCTTATTCATGTTGATCTTGATCGTAAGTGCCTGTGGAACTTCCAATGATAACTCAAACGAGGATCAAGCCACGGAAACATCATCTTTGGAAGAAGTTCATAGTGAAAAAGCGGGTGAATCAAGTGAAGTCCATGTAGAGATGATCAATACGGATGGTGATAAAATCGGTGTCGCGACATTAAAACAAGAAACGGACGGTGTCAATATTGCGATCGATGTTGCTGGCCTATCTAAGGGCACACATGGTTTTCATATTCATGAAAAAGGCGTGTGTGAGCTACCCGACTTCGAATCGGCTGGAGATCATTTCAATCCAACAGATATGAAGCATGGTTTTGACAATCCTGAGGGACCACATGCCGGTGATTTACCTAATTTAGAGGTTGGTGAAGATGGCAAAGTCCAAGAATCATTTGTGAATGAAATGGTCACCTTGAAAAAAGGAGAACCGAACTCACTACTTCGTGAAGGTGGTACGTCCCTTGTCATTCATGCAGATCCAGATGATAATGTATCACAACCATCTGGCGATTCAGGTGCAAGAATAGCTTGCGGTGTGATCAAATAATTTCTGAAAGCGCAGAATATGATAGTAATACTACAAGAACTACATTGAATGATGTTCATCATTCAATGTAGTTCTTTTAAGACGTCATATATAGGCCTCATTATTGTTGTGGACATTTAACATTATCATTACATCATTGTTTTTCAATTCCCCTTTATTAACAAATAGGCTAATATAAGATAAAATGAAGATGAAAATTGGGGAAATGTGGTGTAACAAATTGAAAAGAGTTATTTCAAGTGTTGTAGCGATCGGAATCATCATCATAACATTATTGAGCGTGTTTCATTTTCCGTTCCTTACACAGGAATCTCCACATGCCAAAAATGGAGAATTAGATCTAACCTTATGGAATTTTACGGAAAAAAGTACATTACCATTAGATGGAGAATGGGAATTTTACCCTAATGAATTAATAACACCAGCGGAAGACGGCAATCCATTTCAGGCCTATCAAGATAAAATGGAACTAATTGATGTTCCTGGTTCATGGAATGAATATCAAACAGATCCGAGGTCTTATGATTTTGTAGGGACTTATCGTTTGCTTGTCAATGTTCCGAGTGATGATGTATATGGAATTAAGACAAATAAAATTCACTACGCTAACCAGCTGTTTATGAACGGAAAACTCGTTGGTTCAAGTGGTATACCATCAAAAAACAGTGATGAATATGATCCAAATTTACAGATGTATATGAGCACAGCACAAAGTCAACAAAAGCAACTGGAAATTGTTTTTCATGTAGCTAATTACACTTTCCCAACAGGGGGTATTGTCAACAGTGTGGATTTCGGTACAGCTAAAGGAATTGAACGGCTAAGAGATGGAGACCGAATTGCGGATGGAGTACTCATTAGCGGATATTTCTTATTAGGTGTGTTTTATATCGGCACCTTCATAAGAAGAAAACAAGACAATTATTTCTTGTTTTTTAGTTTGCTCTGTTTTACAATGTCTATTTATTTATCGATGCTCAATGAGCGTTTAATCGATTTAGTGATTCCTAATTTATCACTTATCGTTCTTAGCAACATGCAATTAAGTGCCGCTCATGTCGCTATTTTATTATTCCTATTATTTATACATTACTTTTTCAAAGAACAATCAAACAAAAAAATTGTTATGGTAATAAGTTTTCTGATAGGATTAGATGCAATCCAATACATGTTTCCGGTAACAAAATCCATCTTTCCAGGGAACGTAACAATCTTAACGAAGCAATTTTTAGCTATTGGTACGTTGTCGATTGCATGTGTCTATATAGGGACTATTTTGATCAAAGCATTCTTAAAAAGAAAAGAAGAGTCAGAATATATGCTGATTGTTGTCACAACACTTCTTTGCTATATATTTCTATTGATTATTGAATTGCTATTTGATATAAACATTGGACGACTGCCTGTAGTATTATTCTTCATCATGATGTATTGTTTGACTTTATTAATGGGGGATCGCTCACAGCGGACATATGAATATGCCAATCAATTATCAAAGGAATTACTCATACAAGACCAGTTAAAAGATGAATTCCTTGCTAAAACATCATTGCAACTGGGTGCTCCATTACAAAGTATTTCCCAAGTGTCCCAATACTTGATGGAGGGAAAAAGTGGTCCACTAAGAATGAATCAACATGAAAATATCATGTTAATCCAAAATATTAGTACGCGACTTGGCAATATTGTATCTGACTTATTAGATGCGTCGAAAATTAAACAAGGTGAAATGAATATTCAGCCAACACCAACGAGGGTAAATGTCATTAAGAGCGTGGTAGATGAAATGAATGTACTCATTCCTTCACATAAAAATGTAAAAATTACGAGCAAAATACCGGATGACCTACCACTTGTTTATGTGGATGGACAACGCTTAAAACAGGTCGTTTTTAACTTGATTCACAATGCCATTTATTTTACAGAAGATGGAGAAATAGCAATCTCTGCATATGTCGTAGAAAACGCCATACATATTGAAGTAGCTGATACGGGAATTGGTATCCCAGCAGAGGACTTAAATCGAATATTCTCTTCATTTTACCAAGCCAAAAATGAATTGAATGAGGAATCAACTGGGCTTGGACTAGGATTGACGATTAGTAAACAACTAGTAGAATTATCTGGCGGGGACATTTGGGTTTCCTCAATCCTTGGAGAAGGGACAACATTTACATTCACCATTCCAGTGGCAACACAAGAACAATTAGCACATGCACAAGATTTAATGTCACATACAGGTGAATGGTTTCAGCATAAAAAAGACACACCTACATTAGATCTTCCTGTTGAATTAGCAGGGACCCGTGATGACACAATTTTAATTGTTGATCACAATCATGAAGATATTAGGGAGTTAATTGCACTTGTTCATTCAGAAAATTATCATGTTCTTGCAACAGATCTTGGCAAATCAGCCTTGGAACTAATGGATCGTGAGCAAGTAGATTTACTCATTATAGGGCCTAATCTCCCTGATATGTCAGCAAGTGAGATTTGTAGAGTCGTAAGGGAAATGCATCATATGGTAGAGTTGCCTATTTTAGTTCTTTCGGCAACAGGGCAAGCAATGGCCTTAGACACATTACTACGTATGAATGCTAATGGCTTTTTACTAAAACCTGTTCATCCTGACGATCTATTGGAAAAAATTGCATCACTATTAGCCATGAAGAAGTCATCACAAGAGGCTTTATATGATGAATTAAGCTTCTTTTATGCCCAAATTACACCACATTTTTTATATAACACATTTAACACTATTATTGGCTTAAGTTATAAAGATCCAGAAAAAGCGCGTGAGGCCTTACAGCATCTTGCAGTTTATTTCAGAGCTAAGCTCGACTTCTTTAATCGTGATACGATCATCTCTTTGAAAAAGGAATTGGATTTGATTCAATCATATCTTAAAATTGAACAAATGCGTTATGGTGATAAATTAACTATTCAGTGTGACATTGATGAAAATATTGATGTAAAAATTCCTACCCTTGTACTACAGCCCCTTGTTGAAAATGCTGTTCAACATGGAATTACCAAACAAAAAGATGGTGGAACGTTACGACTAAGTGTCCAAAAAGTTGGTGAAGGTGTTGAAGTCATCATAGAAGATAATGGAGTAGGCATGACAAAAGAACGACAGGAAGAAATATTGCATGAAAAAGCAAAAGGAATCGGTGTGATGAACAGTATGAAACGACTTAAACTCATAAAAGACACGAAGTTTTCCCTAGAAAGTGAAATCGGAATAGGTACAAAAATCGCAATTTTTTTACCGGGAGTGATAAACAGTGAGAGTAGTCATTATTGATGACGAACAACTTGCCATAGATGTCTTAGAAATTTTACTCAAAGAAATCAAAGGAATTGAAATCGTCGGGAAATATACCGACCCTCAATTAGCATTAACCAATATTCCGAAGTTAAAAGCCGATGTTACGTTTATTGATATGGAAATGGGAGAGTTACATGGACTTGAATTAGCCGAAATTATTCAGTCAAGATATCCTAATCACTTAGAGATCGTATTTGTAACAGCCTATCCACAGTTTGCATTAGAAGCCTTTGAGGTAAACGCGATTGATTACTTATTAAAGCCTGTCATTCGGGAAAGGTTAGAAGCCACGGTTCAGAAGGTGGAAAGAAGACTGGGAGACTACCAAAAAAGTCAATCACAGGTCGATCCAAAACAGAAAAACTTGTTTATTCAAGTGATGGGGAGCTTTCATTTAATAGATACGGATGGTAACGAGGTAAGATGGCGGACGAGGAAGGTGAAAGAGCTATTTGTTTATTTATGGCATCAGCAAGATAAAGGGGTCCATCGATCAGAATTAATTACACATTTATGGCCTGATATTACTGAAGATCGAGCAACAGCACTCATGCATACGACTGTATATCAACTTAGAAAAGCGATTAGGCAAATGGGATTCGAAAAGCCAGTCGTATTAAGGAATGAACATTATATATTAAATATTCGTGCAAATAGTGATCTAGATCAATTAATTCAATTGCTTATATCTACTGACTTAAATTCTTCTACAATAGAGAAAGCCCTCAAATTATATCAGGGAAATTATTTAGAAATAGAAGATTACGATTGGGCGATTTCCAAGCAGGAAGAAATTAAAAGCTTATTCCTAACATCTTTGGAGACGTTTGTTGAAACCAATCGAAGTTTAGAAAAACAAGAGAATCTGATTGAAGTTTGTTTGAGGAAGATGATTCAACTAGAACCATATAAAGAACAATATGTCTATTCACTACTAGACTATTATGGAAAAACGAAAGACTTGCAAAAGTTGGCTGTGCTTTTTCAAGATATAAAAGAAAAATGGGTCGGAGAATTAGGTGTCGATATACCGAAAGAACTACAAGAATTATATGTGGAATATATAATGTAAACTATTAAACTCAGGTATTCACCCATAAAAGTGGTGAATACCTGGGTTTTACTTAGGAATTCTAAATGAAATTATTGTACCATGGTTGAGTTCACTTTTGATCGATAGACCTTTTCCATACAACTTCTTTAAACGTCTGTTTGTATTTGTAATACCAATCCCTTTCATGTTTTCAGGCTGTTCCTTTAGGAGTTGCTTAATCTGATCTTGGCTCATACCCGCGCCATCATCAGTAATTGATATTTCGTAATGATCCTGATGGTCTGTAATCTGGATAGAGACTTTACCTCCTTTTTGGCGTTTGAGAAGTCCATGTCTAATCGCATTTTCCACCAAAGGTTGAATGGATAATGGAGGAATTTTAAAAAGTAAATCATCATGAACTTTCCAATCTACTTGTATTTTATCACCAAATCTTGCTTGCTCAATGTATAAATAAGAACGTGTAATATCCAGTTCATCATCTAAATAAATTAATGATTGTGTATTACGGATATCAAAGCTGCGTTGTAAGTAATTGCCAAATTCATGAAGTAGCTTGACCATTTTAGCTGTATCTACTTCAGCCAGGGAAGCGATCGTATTTAATGTATTATACAAAAAGTGTGGCTTAATTTGAGCTTGAAGCCAAGCTGCCTCCATGCGAAGTTGCTGACTGACAGACTGTTTCAATGTTGTTAAAGCTTCGACACGAGCTTGTAACTCTAACCTATCCATTGGTTTTGATATATAATCATTTGCCCCGACTTGAAAGCCAGTATAGATGTCCTCACCTTGATTTCTTGCCGTTAATAATAGAATAGGTAATTCAGAAATCGTAAATTGTTTGCGAATAATTCTCGTTAATTCATAGCCAGACATATTTGGCATCATGACATCTGAAATGACTAAATCCCATGTCCTGCTATCGAGCAGCTCCAATGCATTTGCCCCACTTGTTGCAGTTGTGACATCATAATTTATATCAAGTATGTTCACTAACACCCTTAAGTTAACAGGATCGTCATCAACAACTAATATTTTAACGTCATTCTTTTCTATCGCGGAAACAGGTGATAGACCATTCTCCACAAATTCCGTTTTATCCCTTTCCAAAGTAGCGGCAACAAGGTCTTTTTCATTTTCCGCTTTGGTTGAAGAGACATCTGCCAATGGAATGGTAAAGGTGAAAGTCGATCCCTGCCCAATCCTTGATGCAACGGTAATTTCCCCACCATGTAGTTCAATGAGTTGTTTACAAATATTAAGTCCTAAACCGATGCCACTGCTGACGGATGTTGAGCTACTGTCTGCTTGTTTATATCGCTGAAAAATCACTTCTTGTGTTTGCTTATCCATCCCAATTCCAGTGTCAGTAATCCCTATGATTGCCAAATTATTTTTATGAGTAGCATTGATTGTTACAGATCCCTCATACGTAAACTTAACTGCATTATGAATGAGATTAAATAATATTTGAATGAGTCGGTTCTCATCGGCATAAACTTTAGGAAATGTGGGGTGAATCGCAAGGTGTAAGCTTAGCTTTTTTTCACCTGACATAAAGCGAACCATATCAAGTACCCCAGCAGTAACAGCATGTAGGTCAACATTCTCTTTATTTAATTGAACCTTTTGGTCTCGTAATCGTGAGATATCAAGAATATCATTCAGTGTGAACGACATTTGTTTCCCTAGACGGGAGAGTAGCTTCAGACTATTTCTATTTTCGGTAGATAAAGCCGATGTTGGATCATTTAAGATTGTTTCTGTAATGTTAATGATCCCATGAAGCGGGTTGCGCAATTCATGAGAGGTATTTGCAAGAAATTCATCCTTTTTTTCATCGGCGATTTGGAGTTCCTTTAACTGTTCTACATTTACTTGAGCAATATCGGCATAGGTTCTAAACATTAATAAAGCGATGACAATGATAAATATTAAGAAATCAAATGGATAAAAGGGAAGATCAAAACCCAATTTTATCCCCGCACCCCAAACCATGTTTGAAGTGTAGCTCGTAAGGAAAAGGAGAATATACATGACATCGGAATGACCTTGGCGAATCGCTTTTATTGTATGGATAAATAGATAAACAAGAGATAAGATGTAAAAAAGAATAATTCCAATTCCTAAAAAGAAGAAGTGTTGAAAGGGTATGATTAATTCTCCAATGACGATAAGGATAAAAATTACTGTCAGTACACGGAAGAACTTAGATTTTACTTTGAATAAATGATTAATAAAGGTAAGCATAAAGAATAAAGTACTTAAAAATAAAAACAGCAAAATTTTAAAGTACGTTTCAACTTGGACGGGTAACTGCAGTACGATATCATCATCTATTAAAATGGCAAAACCAGCGACAGTGAGCATAATGGCATAATAAAGAAGATCCTTTTGACTTTTATCTTTGCGGAGAGAGTACCTGTAAAATGTATACATCGCATGTAAAAAGAAAATTGCAGCCACAATCATTTGTAATGTTTTTGAATGGGTAGATTCCTTATGGATAGCAGTAGCTGTGCCAATCTTGACTGATTTCGTAATTCCGCCCCAGAAAGGAATTTCATAGTTTGACACATGTAACATCAATTCCATTTCATTATTATGTGCATGAAATAGTGTATAAAAAGGACCATTTAACATGGAGCCCTTCTTAGCAGACTCAGTTGGTTGATTGAATGTGCTTATTAATTCCCCATCTTTATATATAGTAGCGGCAGACCTGACTCCATTCATTCGTATGCCATACAAAGCATCATCATCAGGAAGAATAATTTTTAATTTATAGGTGCCGTAACCATATGCTGGTATAGCCTTTTTGGGAAGGTAGCCGCTCCAGTCCCCTGGGACAGAAATAAATTCTTTTGTTTCATCTGCCTCTACGTTGTTACCTGATTTCGGATCTAAAAACTGATTCGGGTAAAACTCCCATTCTCCATCAAGTGTAATTGTTTGTTTATCATCAAATATCCAATTGCTTAAATCAATGACACCCATTTCTGCAAGCGGGTGATCAGGCGTTTTATGATATAAGATCCAACCCACTCGAAAACCTGAAAGTATAAGTAGAAATAAAATGATGATTAGAAAGATATTTTTCTTTGTCATTGGCTGATTGTTAAGCATGATTTTTCCATTCCTTTTAGGCAGTTATGTATTTTAGTGAATTTCATCATACGGATTTATAGCCAATCCGATACGATATGTGGTTTCGTTGAATCGTCTGATTTTGGTCATTATGAAATTCACTCATTTAAAAATACAATACCAATTTCCACTATCAATTTGGCATCGTTATTCAAATTAAAAACAACAATTTTGTGAACAATTGATCATTTGTTGAATTTTTATTTTAAATCTTATTTTCAGTTTTTATATAACTGGACGTTTGTTTGATATATCGAACAAGTTGCAAAAATGTTAACGGAAAATTTGTGTAGCTTAAATAAACAGAATAACAGGATTCTATTATACATAATCAATACAAAATGGAAAGGGGGCATTAATATGCTAGTGCATATTGTATGCTTAGTGTTTCAAGCGATGATTACACCAGTAGCAGAGGGGATTTGGAATTACCGAGAAGGAGACAAATAACACTGTAACCACAGAAGATATGGGCGAGATTGATGATGAAGACCCAATAACAGAGAATGGTGAAACAGATGCAGCTGAAGAGGAGTCTAATGAAGATGGGGTATCAGATTAACGAGGACATTGAAATATCTGATGTCCAAAATGGTGGGCGCAACTTAAGTTAGAATTGAACAGTATTATTAATCCTAGGTATTCACCAATAAAAGTGGTCAATACCCAGGTTTTTATTTAAGAACCTAAAATGACACTGTAGCGCCATGGTCAAGTTAGCTTTTGATCGAAAGACTTTGTCCATATATTCTTTTCAAGTGTCGGTTTGAATTGAGAATACGATCCTTTCAAATATCTGTTGTAACAATATTACTTTTTCTTATTCTGAATCCATTGTTCATACCATTTTTGAATATGCGGATCCACTTGCAGACCAATCCTTTTCAGAAGGTCTTGGTATTGATTGTACTGATGATCAACAAGTAAACCATATCCTAAACGGTCATATATCTTCATTAAGGAAAAAATCGCCTTTTCGCTATCTGGACTTTTTTCATATATTTTAGAATACCATATTTCTGCGTTTTCCAAATA
>Ga0209487_1002138_pt1 | contig 16250 bp, 20 predicted proteins | sample Poulit2012_FD_187524 | JGI IMG/M metagenome (GOLD analysis project Ga0209487, IMG submission 187524) | Agricultural soil microbial communities from Georgia to study Nitrogen management - Poultry litter 2012 (SPAdes) (version 2) | ecosystem: Environmental > Terrestrial > Soil > Agricultural land...
AGAATCTTATTTATGTTGCAGTTCCAAAACAACAATTATTTTATTTAAAAAAATTGATTCGTGAAATCGATGAAGATGCGTTTACTGTTGTAAGTACTGTAAAAGATGTAAGTGGTGGTTCGTTTGCAAAGGCTCACTATCCAACACAAAAAACGTTTACTACTACAAAGGAAGAAAAACAGTACTATAAAGAAAAAGCTGAAGAATGACGTATTATTAGATAGGTAGGTAGGATAGAATTTAAGATGGAAGACTAGGGTGGAAATGTAATTAAAAGCCACTAAGCAGGCGCAACAGGATAACGAGTAAAGGGGAAGTCTCACAATGAAACAGAGCTGATATTCAGTTCTGTTTTTTCTTTTATAATATAGGTGTGGATCAATTCGATCTTTAATAAGAGGTATTGAGACAAATAAACTGCAATAAAATATTTGTAATTATCAAAAATACTTAATTATTCATGTTATAATTGATGTCAAAAACTTACCTTGGAAAGGACATGTCTAATCCAAGCCAGTTCGGTTGCCGCATTTATTGGCTCAGATTTTTGGTGAATCTGGAGGGGAGCAATATTAAAAGGGCTTATATGCTTTTTATATCTGTTTTCGTGTTAGTAACGATCTTGAGTATTTCAGGTCTTATATTAGTAGTGCTATTTGATAATCAAGATATGAATAATTATGTAGAAACTGAATCCCAGCAAAAGAAGAACCAAAGTGAATATTGGACAAAAGAACGTATGCAAGAGGCGGAACCACAATTGATGCCTACTGAAAGTAAATCAGATAATTTTAAGGAATTCGTTAGAGACATTTTACCGATATCGATTATTTTGTTTATCATTTTAACGGCTGTATTGAACTTAATAAATATAAGGAAGATTAATTTGCTTGAGAAAAAACTAATAGATAAAAGTAAATTATTAAATTGTAATGATAGGCAAAATGAGTGATTTTTTTTAAGTTAATGAGCATGTACTTAACAATGGTGTTTCAGTTCGACCAGAATTCTAGATGAATACTAAGGGGTGATGAAGTGAGTAAAGACAACGAAACTCCCGAAGAAAGAAGAGAGAGACTAAGACAAAAGGAGTTGGAAAATCCTTCAAGCAGTATGCACGGAAGCAATCTTGCTGATTTAGTTGGTGGGTTAGGTTGGAAGGGTACTGGAATAATTATTCTTGTATTAATCATTGCTGTGGTCATATTTGCTGTATTCTTCCGTTAATAGGCGAACTTCAGAATATAAAGGAAGTGAGGGGTATGTTGAATAAAAGTTTAAAATCATTTCTGTATGGGATTATTGTTATACTCGCAGTTTTTTCAGTTCCAACTATAATTCGAGTTGGGAAACTAAATTGGGGAATTTGGTGTACCATCGGGATTTTAATTATGCTAATTTTCTTAGTCCTATTTCTCGGTTTAGGATTGAGCTTATATGATAAAAAAGATAGATGAAAAGGGGGAATTACATGAAGTTTAGAGATTTGGTAGTAAAGAAAGGGTTAATAATAATTGGTTTACTGGTTTTGATTGTAGGGGGTCTTTTATTTGCTTCACAAAGCTATTTCAGCCATCTTGAAGTCAAAAATATAACCGAGAAATGTTATGAAGATGGTGGGCTACCGACCATCGAAAAATCAGGTTTTAAAATAGTCCATTTTTCTTGTGACAAAGGCTGATTCATATACCTCACTGGCTTGCTAAAGTCGCAAAACTTATTTCAAAATCAAGGCATTATATTGAATAAGTACTTAGGAGTGATGTCGTTGTTCATAAAGGGAATTAATCATATGACGTTTTCTGTTTCTAATTTAGATAAATCCACTAAATTTTATCAGGATGTATTTGATGCTAAATTGCTCGTTAAAGGAAGAGGTACTGCTTACTTTGATTTGAATGGAATGTGGCTGGCGCTTAATTTAGAAAAAGATATTCCTCGTAATGAAATAAGTCATTCATATACGCACATTGCTTTCACGATTGAAGAAGCAGACTTCTATAATGCGTTTGATAAGTTGGAGAAACTGGGAGTAAATATTTTAACTGGACGTCTCAGAGATAAAAGAGACAAGAAATCTATTTATTTTACGGATCCAGACGGACATAAGTTTGAATTCCACACCGGTACATTGCAGGATAGGTTAGATTATTATAAGCAGGATAAACCGCATATGGAGTTTTATGATTAATAGTATCTACAATAAGCGGCGCAAATATGGAGTAACAATTGTACTAGGATAGGGCATTTTATAGAATAATTCCTAGTACAATTAACAGAAATTTGAAGTAATTACGATTGGTTAAAGGGATTGTATAGGGTATGAAAGTTATTTGGATTATTTAACAACAAAAAAAGGGAAGTGGGATTTCAATTGATTTTACATACTGAAGTTTTAGGTGATGGAGAGCCTATTGTATTTCTTCATACTGGTCTGCAAACTGGTATGACTGATTTCGAGTATCAAAGAGAATATTTTAAAGAAAAGTATAAAGTTGTTCTTCCTGATTTACGTGGCCATGGGAGTTCACTAGAAGATAACTTGTCTAACTTTTTTGAGGACTCAGCAAAGGATATCGCAGAAACACTTAATCATTTAAGGGTAAAGTCTGCCCATATTGTAGGGTGTTCATTAGGAGCTTTGGTAGGATTGATTTTTGCGAAAATATATCCTCGTAACGTGAAAAGTTTAGCAATATCAGGAGTTTTACCTGCAAAGCCAGAGAATTGGTTAGAACTACATAATGAAGATGTTGAACACCATACTCAATTATTACAGAGCGATGAAGCTACAGGTTATTTTGATAGTTTACATCAGTCTAATTGGAGACATTTACTTGAGATGGTTAAAAATGAAAATTGGTATCCATTTAAAGAAACAAAGGATTTGGACGGAATTACTTCTCCTATTTTGTATATGGTGGGCGAGGGAAAAGAAAGGAGCTTTATACTACCTTTCAATAAAAAATGATGTTCATGTATCCATTATTCCGTTTGCATCACACTTGGTTCATATTGAACAACCGGAAATTTATACGAAAATACTAGAAGCGTTTATAACTGATGTTAATAGAAGGTAAGTCGTTTAACAAATGAGCACTTTAGTCGAATAACTTTAGAAACAATGATGTGGTCAATTTTAAGCTGTACAAAACAAATAATAGGGGGGGAATAACTGATGACAAATAACCGAAGTGAAAGGTTTTCAAAGATTGAAGCAGAGCGATTAGATATTCTAGATAAAGACGGAAAAGTAAAAATTACCTTGTTTAACGAGGATAATATCCCACCAGCTATTATGGACGGGATAGATATTCTTCCAGGTCACAGACAGGATGATTCGATGTCGGGCTTGATGTTTTACAATACTGAGGGAGATGAGTGTGGTGGATTAATCTATGGTAATGAGGTTGATGAGAATGGAGATTACGATGCGTTCGCCTCACTAACTTTCGACAAGTATAAGCAAGACCAAGTTGTGCAAATGGCATACGGTGGCCGTAATGGAAAGCATAGTTACGGTTTTTCCATTTTTGATAGACCCAATAAAAATCTGGGTGAAATGATAAAGAAGATAAACCAAATAGAGAAATCAAACCTTTCAAAAATAGACAAAGAAGAAGAACTCAGTAAAGAATATGAGGGAAATGTTCAACGAGCGCACATGGGTAAAACAGAAAATGGAGATGTGTCTATGCAACTGATGGATAGTAAAGGTAAGCCACGTATTAGAATGGTCGTTGACGAAAATGATATTCCCAAAATAGAGTTCTTGGATGAAAAAGGAGAAATTACATATAAGCTTCCACCTGAATAAAAGGATATCTCATTTTACAGATTTGGACATTGGTTTAAAAATATTAATTGATTTTAGATTGAGGTCATAGTTTAGCAGTTTTCCACAACTGAGTGCATTTTTTGTATAAATACGAAAGTGAATAATTTGAGGGGAAGTTCGACTTAAAATGTCATATATTAAAGCTAGTCTATTTTTCTTTATAATAAGTTTGTGCCTGCTGCTTATTGGGCTATTATCAGAAGAAATGAAAACTGGCTTGATTGTTTCGGGGTTGATTATGAATTATATAGGGATAGCTGTGTTTCTTACCGGGGCTATAAAAAGGGGTGAACACTATTCTTGTGAAAAATATTTCAAACGTTTATTCAATACTTATTGTTCTCTATGTTTCTATTTTTGCGTTGGATAAACTAGTATTTAAAGGTCTTCTTCTGGATTGGGCTGGTGGGAAAAGTTTTAATAATATGCATAGTAAAGAATGGTATCGGTTGCTTACAGGTTCATTTTTTCATTTAGCTTTGGTACAATTATCACTTTAATATTTTTGTTTTTAAATTTATTAATATAACCGCGTTAATTATTAGAATAATTTAACATTAGTCTTCCGCACGGTAGCTGCATAGTATATAGCGTATGGAGGGATAAATAATGGAATGGGCAATTTGGGGTGCTCTCGGTTTGGCTGGCGCTGCTTTTGCACTTGCTTCTCAGCAGTTAGATAAAACTAAAAAGTTAGAGGAAAGAATTAAAGAATTAGAAGATAAATTCGTTGATTAGTATTTAATTATTGAGCGCGTTAATATAATGAATACATCTTCCGAATCTGACTAGATTGCGAGAGATGGACAGTACGATGGTATATCTTTAAAAGCGGGTGATTATATGGAAAACAGAATACGACTAATCGATAAAGCCTTTGAACGAACTATAAATAAGAAAAATATACACGAGGGCATTCTACTGGTAGAAAATTCAAAGGGCGATTTTTCATATAGTAGAGAATACGGGGATAAAGGATTAGATACACCAATTCTTATGGCAAGTATAACGAAGCTATTAACGACGACATGTATTTTCATTTTGCAAGAGCAGGGTCAATTGTCGTTGGATGATAAAGTAGCAACCTACGTTCAAGGGGATATCGTGAGTAATCTTCATCTTTATAAAGGGTGGAATTATTCCGAGGATCTGACACTCTCTCATTTATTATTCCAAACCAGTGGATTACCGGATATATCTGAAGAAGGTGTAGCAGTACTAAGAAAACATGTCATTTATAAAGATATGCACATTGATTTTGATAAAATTATCCGGATGACGAAACAACAGACACCACATTTTGCACCTGGCTTTAAAAATAGAGCACATTATGCTGATGTTAATTTTGATTTGCTTGGAAACGTAATTGAAATCATAACTCAATCAACATTAAATGAGGCGTATAAGCAATTTATTTTCGAACCCCTAGGACTCATTCATACATATCTTCCAGAAAATGAACATGATTTTATTCCTGAAGTTTATTATCACGATAATTCTTTATATCGACCTGATTTCGTTAGAAGTTGCCGCGCCAGTGGGGGTGTCATTTCCACAGCCCGTGAATTAATGATGTTTATCAAGGCTTTCTTCGGTGGAAAGTTATTTAATAAAGCTATTTTCAATGAACAAAATGAAACCAATAAGTTGCAGTTTTCTATGTTTCCCATTCGCTATAGCGCTGGTTATATGTTCATTCCACTAACTGGGCTTGCCAACCTTTTTATGGGTAAAGGTGAGTTAATTGGGCATTCTGGCTCAACAGGTTCATTGGCATTTTACTATCCAAGACAGGATCTGTTTTTTGTTGGAGATGTGAATCAAATGTCTAACCCTGCTCTGCCAGTGCGGTTGGCCATGCAAATTGCTATTAGCATGAAGTCATAAGTAAATGATATGTGGATTTTGGCCAACCGATGAGAGACTGTATTGAAAATGTGCCTTTGGACTATCGGGACATTTTATGGAATAAATTTAAGTTCCATTGTCGAAGAAGTTAAACTATTAATAGTTTTATACAATCTGAGGAACCTGATAATTTGTTGAATCAGCTAAAATTGTTTTTATTAATTATTTGGTGGCTCGTTTAGAAAAAATAATAGGCTGAATAGATAAATTTAATCAATTTAATGGAGGGATAGTTATATGCAAATGCCAGTACATATTGTTGCTACACTAGGGTTTGTTGAGAATACTAAAGGTGAAATATTGTTAGTGAAAACTCGTCGTGACGGTCATTGGGTGTTTCCCGGTGGGCAAGTGAAAGTCGGAGAAAATTTAATAGATGGGATAATCAGAGAAGTTAAAGAGGAAAGTGGAATTGATGTTAAAGTATCCCATTTGGTAGGAGTTTTTTCTAATACAGCGACATATGAAGGACATAGCGGTGTAAAGGTAGTGCCGACAAAGGTTATGTTTGACTTTGTATGTGAACCCATAGGTGGGAAATTAACGACATCGGATGAAACTTCGGACAGCCGCTGGGTTAATAAAGAAGAAGTTTTGGATATGGTATTGGCTCCTTCACAACGTACACGCTATCAAGCTTATTTAAATTATAACGGAAATGTCCAATATATGGACTACATAACTAGACCAGAGTTTGAATTAAAATCGGAGAAAAAAATTTAGAAGAGTGGTTGAACATTGTAAAGATAGAATAATCCGGAATAGAAGGAGAATGGACAATTGACATACACACAAAAAGAATATCCTAATCGAATTAGATAATGGATTATTCGGTTAGGATATTTTTCATCTGAGAAGCAATAATAACCAAGCACAGATCCGGAACACAGTTGAATCAATTGGGAGTTCACGACATAATCGTTATTACTTTTTCAACTTATTATGCGACATGTCCCATTCCACTCTCTAGAACAATACATTCAGTATGTCCCATTGATAAATAAGTCCATAATCGGAAACAGTTGTTGAATAAGCACGTATGTCACTCAGATTTTATCACCTTCGCATAGGCCATCCAATAGAGACTGCCAACAAAAAACGCTCCACCGACTGCGTTTCCTAAGAAAACAGCAAGGAAATTTTCAAGATACATAAACCAATTGAATGAACCTGCAAAGATAGCGGCAGGAATTATAAACATATTCGCAACCACATGTTGAAATCCAATAGCAACAAAGGCCATGATCGGAAACCAAATACCTATAATCTTACCTATCGTATCTTTTGCAGCATAGCCTAGCCAAACGGCGAGACAAACAAGCCAATTGGCACCAATTCCGGAGATGAAGGCCATAGGAAATGATTCATCGATTTTACTTTTAGCAACGGCAATGGTTTGAGTTAGATAAGGTTCCGTTTCCGTTAAGCCGAGTTTATGACCAAACAGGTAAACAAAGAATATTGCCCCTACAAAGTTGCTTAAGGCAATGATTGTCCAATTTTTCGCAATCTGTCTGTTCGTTATTTTTCCGGAAAGTCTTGCAGGTATTAAGGTCATGAGATTCCCTGTAAGAAGTTCACCACCGGCAATTAGAACTAAAATAAGTCCTAGTGGAAAGAGGGTCGATCCAATCATATCAGGAATAGACCCCCATATTTCTCCTGGGAGGTTCGCTGTTATTCTGATATATAATAAGAATCCAAATGAAATATACGCACCTGCTAGAAATCCTAAAATAACAGCGCTAGAAAGTGGTAGATTAACCTTCTTTGTGCCAATCTCTTTTGTCATTTCAACAATTTTTTCTGGAGAATTGAAAGCCATGTTCTCATGTCACCTCGGTTAATATGAAATCAGATGGACGTGCTCTGATATAACCATTGTATGATTGAGTTTGGAATTGTATTATGAAATTAAGATTTAAAGTGGGTCGAGTACCAATCGTCCAAATCGATTAGGATTGTAGCTCACTCACGCAAGATAACTCCTTTCAAACAAAATAAAAGCTCGCCCATTAGCTAAACTTTAGATAGGACGAGCATTTTTATTTCATATTTAGTTCACCTACTCTGCAGGTTCAAAATCTTCAAGGGAATCTGCTTCCATATAAGACGGTACAGCTAATCCAAGCTTACCACCTTCAATGTTTTTTCCTATATCTTCAAATTCACCTTCATACTCTTCATATAAAGCACCATGTGTGGTAGGTAACCATGGAGAAAGTGTGGCATCTGCATCACCTGATGCGATAGATTCAAATAAAATAGCTGGATCAACCGGTGTAAGCGTCACATCAAATCCTTGTTGTTCTAATACAATTTTAGCAACGTTTGCTGTAAATAGTGCGTCGTCCCAAGTAGTTGCAGCTAATTCCATTGATGTTCCATCTACTGTCTCTATTCCTTCTGTCCATTCAGAAACTGTATCTTCGTTTTCATCAATCCATTGCGCGGCTATTACGTCCATTTCTAATTGCTCTTCTTCCGCTTTTAAAAGAGCTGAATCCACCTCTGATATATCCCAATTAAATCGTTCCATGAGTGTATAAGCAGTCGGCATGTCATCTCGCAGACCATCTCTCACAAGTGTTGCGGCGTATATTTCCTCTCCAAAAACACCTTTAGGATCTTCTAAATATTTGATATCCCATTTCGCAAACATATAGTGAGGTGACCATGCCGTAATCATAATTGGTTCTTCATTTTCAATAGCCTTGTCTAGAGCTGATAACATCGCTCCTGTTGATGACGTTTCTTGTTCCCAACCAGCAAGACTTTCATATTCATCTATAGCTTGGTCGTTCAATTCCGTTTGACCAGCTCCAGGTTCAAGCCCAGTAATAGTATAATCCATTTCTTCACTTTCATTTGTTGTGCTTTCTTTTGCATTATTACTGGTATCATTTGCGTCTGCTTGGCCACAACCAGCGGCAACAAGAGATAAAGATAATCCAGCAATTACCCCTAACTTTTTCCATTGAAAACTTAACATGTTGTACAAATCTCCTTTAAATCCTATTGTAATAATCTCTCAAGTTTTGTAAAGATTAACTTATAACTCCATAAAGATTATATCCCCTCACTCAACTCATAACAAACAGTATATTCTGTTATTATTGTTCGTATAGCTTACACTGTTTGCAATAACAACGTAATTAAGGAGAAGGACGTTTATTTATTTCGATTTGCTCCGTATTGGTGCATTACTTGCGCGGAAATTAGAAAAAACGCTAAATGAGTAATGATAATTTATGTAAGTATTTGACTAACCCAATTTTTTCTATTTAAATGCTCCAAGCATTGATACTGTATAATTAAAAGCTTTAATTTTTTATCGTCAATTTACGTTCAATGTGCAGTACAGCTTCAGGTCAGGCATCAACCACCCCAACTCGTGCAGACCCACGCGTCATATTTTTTATAAGTATCCATAATCCACAATTTTCAGTGGTGCCTCTCCAACATTCATGCTAAAATATCAAATAACTTTATATAATATAAAAGAGAGAAATTCAAATGAAAAAACGTGACATTTTAAATACTGATATGGAATTTGAAACGAGAAATAGTTAAATCAAAACAATAAAATTAGTAGAGATACATCAATATTGAAGAAGACTTTCTAGACTTATCTAAATGATTAAGGTAATTAATTTTAGGCGGGTGAAGTGAATTGGTTAAGGGAAATATAGTTATTCGAACAGCAAAAGCTGAAGACGCTGCGAGGATCTTACAAATTCAAAAAGAAGTAGTGGCAGAGAAAATTTATTTAGCAACTGCGTCTGAGGAATTTGATAAGACAGTAGAACAGCAACAAGAATGGATGGAAAAAATATTAACTAATGATCGAGAAACAATGCTAGTGGCTGAGACCCCTGATCAGATAGTGGGTTGGATTGTTTTTCGTTCGCCAAATAGGGTGAGACTCTCTCACACTGGGTCAATAGGAATGATGATAGACAAAGAATCTAGAAATATGGGAATAGGAAAGTTATTAATAAAAGGAATCTTAGATTGGGCGACCCTAAACCCGCTTATGAAAAAGTTTGCTTAGGTGTGTTTTCAACAAATGAATGGGCGGTGGCTTTGTATAAAAAGATGGGATTTATTGAGGAAGGACGAAAATTTAAAGAATTTAAGTTAGATAATGGTGACTATGTCGATGATATTTTAATGTATCAATTTGTTTAAAAAATTTTAAAACTAGTTGATTAAATTTAGTGGTTCATAATTGTACTTTGCAAAGCGAATATTCAAATAACAAGCAAAAAATGTGTACAATAATTCACCTCGTGATATAATAGACGTAGAAGCATTAAAAATGCATAAGATATTAAAAACCGCCCATGCTGATTACATGGACGGTCACAATAGGCTAACCTCCAACAAGAGGGGCTAGGCGCTTTTAGAGAAAGTAATCCCTTGATGGTCTGTCAGCACAAGAGGGGTTGCTTTTTGTTTTTATCGGACATTATAAACTCTTGTTAATGCCGAACGAAATCATCAGCATTAGAACGCTTATTATATCCATAGGCGTCACCTCCCATCTTAACTTTCATAGAAGGTATTGGTGCGCCACCCCTCATGTGAAGCCAATCTATTAAATTTTATTATATTATTTTAAAATTTAATAGATTGGCTTCACATGAGGGGTGGCGCACCAATACATCCCCCAAGATTTATCGGTTAAAAAAAGGAGCTAATCTCGTGAACAGTCCAATTTAAAACCCCCAATTTCAATTTAAAATTACTTTAATTGGGGGATAGACAATTGAATAGAAACTTCACGTTGCTACTAACAGGGCAGTCGCTTGCAAGCATTGGTGACGTTTTATACATGGTAGGCATTATTAGCACTATTTTTGCCTTAACAGGATCCGCAACGGCCGCGTCCTTTGTGCCTTTTACCATTACGACGTCCATGTTTATATCAAGCGTTTTAACGCCTCTATTAATTGATAAAGTGAATTTGAAGTGGTTATTGACTGGTTCGCAAATGGGAAAAACAGGTTTGATTATTGTGTTAGGCCTGTTCTTAAGCAGAATATCTGACTCAAACTATTATTTGGTGTTTATAATTATTTCTGGCATCGCATTTCTTGATGGGTGTGCTAATCCAATCAAACTTACTATGATACCCCAGTACGTGGCACCGGAAAAGTTGGTCAGAGCAAACGGAATAGCTGAATCGTTATCACAGTTCATTCAAACAATCATGTGGTTCGTGGGGAGCTTGTTTTTAGTTTGGATAAATGTGCGTCAACTCGTCTGGGTCGTTGCTTGCATGTTTGCAATCTCAAGTATTTCGATGTATCTATTGGAAAATGTTTCCGAGCAGAAAGTAGAGCGGGAAAGTAAAGTTGAACAGATTAAAGCAGGCTGGCAAACGTTATTTAAAATTCCTGTATTACGAAAAATAGCACTCATGGAAATTCTCGAGACGATTGCAGACACTGTTTGGATTGCCGCTATTTTATACGTATTTGTGAGTGAAGCATTACATGTAGACGAAAAATGGTGGGGCTTTATCAATGGATCTTTCTTTTTAGGCCTTATTATAGGAAGTATTTACTGTATAAAATATTCGAATGTAGTAGAAAAAAAGTTAGGTAAAGTGATTTTAATTGGTTCTATGTTTAGTTTTTTAATAACTTTATTATTCAGTATGACAAGTCATCCAATCATTGCACTATTGCTTTCGTTAGGAATTGGCTTCTTTGGGCAACTCAAAAGCATTCCACAGCAAACTATCATTCAATCCAGTGTAGCAAAGGAAAAATTATCGGTCGTCTACACATCATTAGGTGCTGTGTCCACAGGTGTGTTTGGCGTAGCGTCACTCGCTATGGGAATAGTGGCAGATTTATTTGGAGTTAGAAGCGTCTTTCTCATTTCAGGATTGCTGCTTATTATAGTGACCTCAATCATATACAGAAATAACCATTTATTTGTGCGAAATAAATTGGGACAGGGGGACAGGCACGGTGTCCCAATGTATGAACTAACTAACTGTTCTAGTGAACTGACCATCAATATAACTTAAGTCGAATTAAAAGAGAGAAGATTACAACAACAATCATAGTTTGTTAAATGTAAGAAGTGTAGCTAAGTATTCAAGGTGGTGGCTAATCCCTCGAAAAGGGGGTGATGCCTATGTCTGTATTTGAAATAACGATTATAGAAATCAACGCTTGTTTGTTATTGTTAGCATTGTTGTCTTATATAGGAAAAGAAAAATAACCACCTCGAATACTTTGACAGGTAGAAGGTAGGTTATTTTTCTCACTTTCTTTCTAGTCGCCACTTTAATGGCAGCTACATTATGACTGGGCAGTTTCACTGTCCAGTCTTTTTTATCTTATTTTATTTCTGCTTCTATTATACCTGATTTTAATAAAAATTAAACCATTTAAGATACTTTGATCTGAATTAGCGGGTCTGTCTTTAAATTAGTGAAACCTTCAGGGGAATAATCCGTATATAAACAAAAAGCTACTAAAGAAGGGATCGCCATGCAATTATATAAAGAATTAAACATCATCGAGGATAAAAAGTTATACAATACAATCAATTTATTTAGTTTAGTCGTTCTAATAGTTGCGGCTGGAATTGTTGTAATGGCTCAATTGATTATGTTTGGTGAATTTCATCTATCCTTTACTATTTCGAATTACCTTTGGATTATAGGTATATTCTTGGTTTCTTTGCCAATCCATGAACTATTTCACGGAATATTCTTTAGGTATTTTTCTAAGTCGGGGAAAAAAGTTAAATATGGTTTTTCAAAAGGAATGCTTTATGCTTCAAATCCTGGGGAAGTCTATACAAAAAGGCAGTTTGTTATCATTATTTTAGCTCCGTTTATTCTGAACAGCACATTATTTCTTCTGCTGTCTATGTCCGGACTTGAAAGTACTGTCTTGTGGAGTGTGTTTGTTTTGCATACAGCAGGTTGTGCTGGGGATTTCTGGTACATCTATGAAATTATAAAGAATCCAGCCATTACGCATTGTGAAGATACGCCAGTCGGTGTGAAATTTTTTGTTGAGAATTAGGAGACAGGGGGACAAGTGAAGACGGAGGGGTGCGGAGAGCATCTCTTTTTTTATGGTTAAATAAAGATGCTTGGAGTTTTTAAATGAAACGGAAGTGATGTTCGGTGGGCAGTGAGAAATATCCTATCATAAAAAGTAAACTATCACATAGTTTGTATTAGTAGAGTTAGATGAGTCTATTGGATAGAGTTCTAATAATAAAATTTAGTACTGGAACATTTGTTCGTACTAGTGTATAATGTAAATAAATTAGAAAAACAGACTTTGAAACTAAAAAGTTGCGCCTGGACGGTGGGCGTCCGAGCACAACAATATATAATGGAAAGGATATCCACTTATGAGTAAAATTATATCACGTATTAATCATTATTTCATTGCAGATGAGAATGAACATATTCCAGCGAGTGATTTTATTATTTTTTATGGTGTGATGCTTGGTTTGCCAAGCTACGCATTGGCGATTTTGTTAATGGCTTGATAGGAAAAGAACTGGAATTCGGGTTGAGATTATTTGCAGTATAGTGAATAATAAGGTACTAAGAATAATAGAAAAGATGGGATGCCTTATTGATAAAACACGCTATGTTTTTCGAAAAAGTATCGAGAAAAGCATTTTAACCAATCTGGGAATTTTGCTTATCTTTTTAGCACTTTATTTATATGCTGAATACTCTTCAGGTGAGGGATATTTTTTTGCGTATTTATTAATTCTCCCATGTTTTTATCTTATTGGGGACATTCGTACGAGGATTATCATCGATATGGGTCAGCTTCGTTACGTACGCTTAATTGGCAGTAAAAAAGCACCTTTAGAAGATGTGGCATTAATTCAAGCCACATATGAACCATCGGGAAGTGGATCAAATACATACATTGAAATAAAAGATAAAGAAGGAAGTATCCATTTTAAAATCCCACCTCAAGTATTACCAAAAAGTAAATTTAAAAAGTTTGAAGAAGTTGTGAAAGCACATAATCCTGAAACAGTCTTTGACTTAGGTTTACTGACCACTCGATTAAGAGACCTTTTGTAAGTTGATAAAACTTATAAAAGGTTTTTTTTGTTGTTATGTGGTTTACAATAGCGCGAGTTTGGATTACTCACGCGCTTTTGAATTAATCCATCATCGTTTTACAAATCTGCTAAACGTGTATTCAGGAAAAGTATCCAATGACGATGTTTGAACTTGATGAATCCAAACCGAAAACAAAATGAGGCCGTTATCGCATTTATAAATACGTGTATCAAGATGAACAGCAAGAAGATATTCAGGGAATAATCCAGGCTATATTAAGAAGTTTTTCCCGGAAGCGAGCATAGATTATTTACCTAATTACAAATGTATGTATTTTCTAGGGGCGTCAATACTATTCTTAAAAGATTTAAGGAGCGATACATACAATGATACATTTGGACACAGATATGGAAGGCAAGCAGATGACGTTTGGTCATGCCAATGATAATTTAAAAGAGTTTGGTTTTCATATGGGTGGCAATTGGGAATACCACGAGGGAATGTTTGACGGCATCATGCGTCGTGAAGGCGGGGAAACGTATTATGTCCGCTTGCCATTTAAAGTATTAGAAGGAGAACTTGATCGAAGAGATGCATGGATTGAGTTTGAAAAACCATTTGTCATCAAACATGTGGTAAATCTCGGACTTGATAAAGACTCAAACTCATTGTTGACCGCTACGGGGTTCAGCCAATTCCAAGAACCACTCGATACAGACGGACATATCCGTGATAAAAGCAAATGGCAGGAATTCGGTGAAGAAGCGATTGGGGATATACTTAATAAAATATAAATCTTAAAGCAAGCTTCTACTTGTAGGAGCTTGCTTTTTGGTGTGTCAGTATAAGCTGTGTATGGTCACATTCAAATTTCAGATGATACTCTGAGATTTCTCTCTCAATCAATCCTCCGATTAACAGTCCATGCAGTATACCGCTGTTATCCTCCCTGAAAATTTCTCCACGCCGAATTCTAGATAGGGTACAACCCTAATCCTCTCTGGAAAGACTTACGTCCAGAATTCCAGGTAGGCTATTCCTATTAACCTCCCTGGAAATACTAGTACTTCATATTCCAGGGAGGTTATCACTCGTACCCTCCCCAGAAAGACCAACATTTTACATTCTAGGTAGTGTATCGACCAATCTCTCTCTAAAAAGATAATTAATAGTGATTTTAAGACATACTAAGATAATAAACTATAAAAAGATGATTTGTTTAACGAGAATTTGCTTTTTTATGACTGAAACATTGAGTATTATAAAATAATTTAATATTGAGTTTAGACAACCGTATGGTAAGCTATCAATATTAAATATGATAGGTGGAAGTTTATGAAGAACAATATTAACTTTAGCTATAATCAAGAAAGTATATTCAAACAGCCTGTCCCTTCAAAGACTCATTCTGTACTTCACGCGCTTAAGCTGCGCAAAATGCTTTCTGCCAAGGATGACAGAAGGCTGAAGAATCTTGAAACAGGCTTTAATGGTGAGATGCAATTTCATGCACTTCTTCAAGAAAAATTAACCGTTCCGCATATTCCAATCTATAATCTCCAACTCGAGTCAAACATGAATGAATTTCAGCTTGATTGTTTATTAATTTTCCGTAATTTAATCCATTTAGTTGAAGTGAAAAATCTTTATGGTGATTATATTGCGAGGGATGATCATTGGATTCATGCTAAAACTAAGGACCCCGTTAAAAGTCCCCTCCATCAAGTTTCCCGTTCAGATATGTTTTTGAATTCTTGGCTTAAAATGAATCGCATTTCATTACCAGTTATATCCCATGTTATTTTCATGAATTCAAGTTTCTTTTTATACGAAGCTACTCAGTCCATGCAAATTATTCTTCCGAGTCAGCATCATTCTTACCTAAAACAACTTCAGAAAAATTATCAATCTCTGAGTAACCAACATGAACAACTGGCCTCTATGCTTAAAACTTCTCATATTACTCAGTCTCGCCACGAATATATTCCAGAATATTCATACTCAGAGTTACAAAAAGGGGTCTTTTGTAATAGTTGTTTGATAGCTTTACCGATGCCTCGGCACAATTATTTCCAGTGCAAGCGATGTGGTAATAGAGAGCTGATAGGCGAAGCACTATTTAGAACTATAAAAGAATTACAATTAATGTTCCCTGAATTTCCACTAACAGTAAATAGTATTATAGAGTGGACGGGAGGAGTATTATCAAAAAATACGATTCGCCGCTGCTTAATAAAGAACTTTGAGCAGCTGGGTAACGGACGCGGAACTTATTATCTCTAAGATAATAGAAAGTGATTGTCTTAATTGAGAGTCTGGCTAAGTCCTAGAACAGCACCTGCTCCGAAATCCAGGTAGTATACCGCATTAATCCTCCCTGGAACAGCCCCCGCTCCGAAATCCAGGTAGTATACCGCATTAATCCTCCCTGGA